>ENA-ORBV01001704-ORBV01001704.1-microbial-mat-metagenome-genome-assembly--contig:-NODE-1704-length-48214-cov-8.771257_pt1 | contig 48214 bp, 39 predicted proteins | sample MGYA00237777_ERZ505514 | MGnify/ENA primary metagenome ERZ505514 (study PRJEB26160, sample SAMN06269048) | microbial mat metagenome | isolation source: Oligotrophic lake microbial mat | place... | reverse complement strand
TAAGGCTTCATATCCCCTATTAACCATCGATAGAGTTCTGGTTTTAACTGTACTACACTAGATTAATAACTGCTATATTTGAATTTATTTAATTCAAAATAAACTAGTGATGCTCTTGAAAGCCCATGCTATCGTGCCAACATTCTTCCCCAAAATTGTTGGGTGAAATGGAGGCATTGCATAGACTGTGAGCTATTTTAACGAGGCAAAGGTGCATTTCATCGCGAGTCACCAAAATCCGATTAATCAAGCGCTCCACCATCTGACAAATTTGCTGGCGATCGCTGCCATCATTTTTCTGTTGATCGATTGGCGCATCACCTTGATTTGCCTGATATTCACCCAGGTTTTTGCGCTGGGCGGTCATGCCTTTTTCGAGAAAAATGAACCCGCATTTGTCAAATATCCCGGAATCACGATTCTGGCATCCCTATCCTGGTCATTTGAGAACTGGTTTGGACTACGCCAAATTTTGGCATGGGGTAAAGGCGCGAGGGATTGATAATTTTGAGTTTTGAATGTTAAATGTTGAGTTTTAAGAGTATTGAATGTTGAGTTTTGAATTCAAAACTCAAAACTGAGAACTCAAAACTATTTTTAAGGAGCTTTATGTACGACGGTTTATTGGTTATCGATGCGGATGCTCACAAGATGGAAAATCCCTTAGTGATGCTGGATTATCTGGAGCCGCAGTATCGCGATCGCATGAGTTTGATTATCGACAGCTTGGGCGATCAGCGCATCAAAATCATGGATTTCAACCCCAAAACGGGGCAAAACGACTTGGCACAGTTGTTTCCTCAGCCCAGCGGATTAGGCAAAGGGGGATTTCGCACATTGCACCCCGAAACCACGCTAGGAGCCATGTTCAACCATGTACGAATTGAACATATGGATCAAGAAGGCGTGGATGTGCATGTGATCTATGGCACCTTGAATCTAATTTTTTCTAGTTTGTTGGATACCGAGCTGGCGATCGCATTCTGCAAGGCTTACAACACCTATATGGCAGAGGATTGTCGCGGCTATGGCGATCGCATCAAGCCCATTGGCGTATTGCCCTTGCAAGATGTGAATGAAGCTATTAAAGAAATGCATCGCTGCGTTGAAGAACTGGGCATGGTTGGGGTGGCAGTGCCGCCCAATATTCCCATACCTCATCCTCGCGCTCCAGAAGCCTTTCCAGAAATTCGTACCTGCAAGGCAATCAGCCATCCCGACTTCCGCCCGATTCTGCAAGCTGCGGTAGATTTAGACGTATCTTTGGGGATTCACGGCGCACCCGGTTCGCTGATGATGGGCGGCATTGCGGACCACATGGAAACCTTTGTGCTGACTCACATTTTTGTGCAGCGCAACCAGCAGCAACACGCCATGACCCGTATGGTCTTTGATGGCGCGTTTGAGCAATTTCCAACGCTGCGGGTGGGCTTTTTGGAAGGTGGCTGTGGCTGGCTGCCTGACCTTTCCCACGCCATGCACGAACACTGGGAAAAGCGCGTGCGCGATTTTGACCCCAAAAATCCTTATCGCCCTTCCATGCTGGAGATGACTCGCCTAATGATGCAAGAACGCAGCGATCGCAACAGCGCTAAGGTACTCAATCAGGTAAGAACCCTGTTTGACCTCATGTGGTCAGCCGAACGCGATCCTGCCAAGATTGACGATGCCAGCCTTTACGAACACGCTGATTTGCGCGATCGCGATCCGTTGGAATATTTTGAGCGGGGGCAAATTTTCGTTTCCTTCGAGTCTGATGATCCGGCTCCTACTTATCTCCCTCAGGCAATGGGCGAAGTGGGTAAGCGGGTTGCTTGCTTCTCTGGCGATTATGGGCACTGGGATGGCGTGCTGGAAAATTGCGTTCGTGATGCCGCCACCCAAGGCAACTACGATCGCGACTACCTCAGCCGCCTACTAGCCGGAAACGCCCTAGCACTCTACGGCGATCGCCTGCGCCAATCCCTTCCCGCCTACTGCACCGCATCTTCTGAATTAGCAACAGCAACACGGTAATGATAGAAGGCTGCGAGTGGAATTTGTCGGGGTAGGTCTTGTGCCTACCCTGAAGGAGATAGAGGGCAACCACAAGGGATTGCCCCTACAAATTTCATCCCCAGATTCACCAAGCACTCAGTCAACTCATGCCATTTGACAAACTACTGGCAATTTACATTCCCCTTTTAAGCTGGACAGGACTGGGCTGGCTGTTGGGGCGGATCTTGCCAGCCAAAGCTTCTGTCATTCTTGGCAAATTTCTTTTCTGGGTTGGGGTGCCCATCGGAATTGTGGCGTTTCTACGCCATGCGCTGATCTCCTCATCACTGTGGATTGCCCCTGTGTCTGCTTGGGCGGCGATTTTGTTGGGCAGCAGCCTCGCGTGGGGTTGGATGCAGTATGGGCATCCGTGGATTCATCAACGGTTTGGAAAAGACCTTGAGCGCGATCGCGTCCTTTGGAATCGCAAAACCCAGGCTAGTTTCTTGCTTACCTCAATGGTGGGCAACACGGGCTACATTGGGTTTCCTGTTTCCTTGGCGCTGGTGGGTTCAGATTATTTCGCTTGGGCAATATTTTATGACATGCTCGGCTCTACTCCAGGAGCCTATGGTTTAGGTGTGGCAGTAGCTTCGCGCTGGAGCAATCATCAGACTGATGGGCATAATTGGCAGCGATCGCTCCTCCCACTCTGCCGCAATCTCCTAACCAATCCGGCACTATGGGGATTTTGCGTCGGGCTAGCAGTTAGAGACGTGGCGATTTCATCGTTGGCAGAAGCGAGCCTGCGCGGATTTGCTTGGAGCGTGGTGTCGCTGTCTTTGGTGCTGGTGGGAATGCGCCTCAGCCAGTTGACTTCATTCAACAGCGTTCAATCGGCTGCTTTTAGTCTCACTATCAAAATGCTGCTGGTGCCGTTGGTGATTGGTATTGGTCTGTGGTGCTTGGGCGTACACGGATTGGTGCATCGGGCAATTTTGCTGCAAATGGCGATGCCGCCTGCTTTTGCCACGCTGGTCATTTCAGAAGCCTATGAACTGGATTACGAACTGGCAGTAACCGCGATCGCGATCGGCAGCCTCACCTTACTGCTGACTTTGCCGTTTTGGTTATGGCTGTTTGGCGGTTAGTTATTAAGAAGCTGCAACTAGGCTTTGCTAAAGGGTATCCAGATCAGCAGATTGATGAGTAGAACTACTCGAACCATCCTGGTTCTGTAAAGACTCTTGCTCAGGCAAAATGACTTTTTCCATTAGATATTCGATTGTCTGCTGCTTGACCCAGCCCCGCGCCGCTAAAATTTCTCCAAAGCGCAACCCATTGACCTTTTGGTCATCCAGCACCACGTTGACTTGCGCAGGCGTGAGTAGTCCGGCATCGACCAAGTAGCCTCCAATTCGTTTAGTCCGGAACGATGAAGGATTTTGGGAGGCTTGGGGTTCACTATTCGTATCCATAATTGCTGAAACACATCCGAAGTGCGGGGGCAGGGGATAAATTGAGTAGCGATAGAGTGTCCATTGTCCGCAAAAATATTACTTCAATCCAAGAATTACTTCAGCACCACAGCAAAACTTCACAAAAAACCTATGTTCTCTAAGGCTGTGCTTTGTAAAGGTAATTGCTCATCTTGAAATCTCATCTTCATCTTGAAGTCTCATCTTTTGATTTGACAGTTTTGACAGCGTGGATAGCTACAAGTTCGGCTATAGACATTTGCTCGTAGGGTTCAAAGGGCTGATGAATCCAAGGATCGTCTGGCAAATAGTCCACGTAATAGTCAGGAGTAATGATGGAACACTGTTTATACCAAAGCACAGCGGTACGAACGTCTTCGATATAAAACCCATATTTGCGATCGAGCCAATCGAGGGTTTTCTTCAGCGTTATTCCAGAATCGACGAGATCATCCACCAAGAGGATATGGCTGCCTAAATTTGCGGTGGTTTTAGTGAGATCATGAGAGAAAATCAGCGACCCACGGGATTGGTTATTGCTGCCGCCATAAGACGCAGTAGACAAAATAGCGAGGGGCACATCATATAAACGGGACAAAATATCCCCCACTCTCAAACCGCCCTTTGCCAAACAGATAATTTGATTAAACTGCCAATCGGATTGATACACTTTTACGGCGAGTCGCTCAATCAGGTAATGGTAATCTTCCCAAGAGACATAAAGATCTGGCATGGTCAAGCTCTTTGCATTGCAGAAGTCGAAGAAAATAATACAACTGTTGACGAAATTTTACTCATCTTGTCATGAACAATTCTGATTCTAAAAGCCCTGACTCTCGCCCACTCAGTTTTTGGACAAAAATGGCGTATGGAGCGGGTGACTTGGGTCCTGCGATTACTGCCAACATTGTAGTGGTGTTTTTACTGGTTTTTTTTACCAATGTGGCAGGGTTAGATCCTGGCTTGGCAGGTAGCATTTTGCTGATTGGCAAGATTTGGGATGCGATTAATGATCCGATGATAGGGGCGTTGAGCGATCGCACCGATAGCAAATGGGGACGACGCTTACCCTGGATACTCTGGGGAGCCGTGCCCTTTGGAATCTTTTTCTTTTTGCAATGGGTTGTTCCCAACTTCAGCGACAATCCCAACACCAACCAGTGGGGTCTGTTTTGGTACTACGTCGTCATCAGCATCTTCGCCAACATTTTCTACACGATCGTCAACCTACCCTACACTGCCCTCACGCCTGAACTGACTCAAAACTACGATGAGCGCACCAGCCTCAATAGTTTTCGGTTTGCCTTTTCCATCAGCGGCAGCATTTTGTCCTTAATTATCGCGCTGGTTCTATTTGGAGTCTTTCCAAACGATCCGATTAAGCAATACCTGCTGATTGGGGGCGTGTGTGCCATCCTTGCAGTATTGCCCTTGTATTGGTGCGTATTTGGGATTCGTGAAAGAGTCTTAGAAGGAGAAGCCCGCCGTCAAGCGAATCCACCACCACCCCAAACGATGTCTTATTGGGAACAATTAAAAGTTGCCTTTCGCAATCGTCCTTTTCTCTATGTGGTGGGCATTTATCTTTGTTCTTGGCTGGCAGTGCAAAATACTGTCGCCATCATTCCGTACTTTGTCCAAAATTGGATGGGGCTAACGGAACAAGACTTTACCAAGGTGGTGATTGCGGTACAGGTGACTGGCTTAGTCATGCTGTTTGTCTGGACGGCGGTGAGCAAGCGGGTTGGAAAAAAAGCGGTTTACTTTATGGGGATGTCGGTGTGGGTGATTGCCCAGATTGGCTTGTTTCTCCTACAGCCCGGACAGGTTGTTGGAATGTATGTGTTGGCAGTAATGGCAGGGTTTGGGGTATCGACTGCCTATCTGGTGCCCTGGTCGATGATTCCCGATGTGATTGAGTTGGATGAACTGAATACTGGGCAACGCCGTGAGGGGCTTTTTTATGGATACATGGTGTTGTTGCAAAAGCTGGCGCTGGCGATCGGGGTGTTTTTGGTCGGGCAAGCGCTGCAAGTTTCGGGCTTCTTGAAAACTACTGCGGGTCAGCCTATTCCAACCCAGCCAGACTCAGCCCTGTGGGCAATTCGGCTAATGATTGGTCCCATCCCCGCCGTAATTTTGCTGATCGGGCTGGTTCTGGCTTATTTTTATCCGATTACCCGCGAAGTTCATGCCGAGATTTTGCTGAAGCTGCAAGAACGAAAACGAGAAGGAAGTGGAGACTGAAGGGTGAAGGGTAAAAGGTGAAGGGTAAAAGGTGAAGGGTAAAAGGTGAAGGGTAAAGGGTGAAGGGTGAAGGAGATGTTTGCTGTTATGTGCCAATCGCAACTTGCTAGTCGTCACTCATACCGTCACGTTATAATAACCAGATAGTAAAGTTTTGTAACGAGATTTTTAAAGTGACTCAGCCAAACTTAGAAAAAATTGCGACAGATTTGGAAAGCGAGAATGTGCGCGATCGCCGAATTGCGTTGGCAACTTTGCGAGATGTGCCGGCGATCGATGCGGTGCCGTTGATCAAAAAGGTGCTGCATGATGAAAATTTGCAGGTGCGATCGATGGCAGTGTTTGCCTTGGGTATCAAACAGACCGACGAATGCTATTCCTTGCTGCTGGATGTTTTAACGAATGAGTCGGACTATGGCATTCGAGCCGATGCAGCGGGAGCATTAGGTTATTTGGAAGACATCCGGGCATTTGAGCCACTGGTTCGCACTTTTTATGAAGACACGGAATGGTTGGTGCGCTTTAGTGCAGCGGTTTCTTTGGGTAATTTGAAAGATCCCCGTGCCTATGATGTGCTGATTCAAGCATTGGACAGTCAGGAAGTGGTGCTTCAGCAGGCAGCGATCGCAGCATTGGGCGAAATTAAAGCGATCGACTCCGTAGACCACATTCTCCGCTTTGCTCAATCGGAAGATTGGCTGGTTCGTCAGCGCCTTGCGGAAGCGTTAGGACATTTGCCCACTCCAAAAAGTGTTTCCGCAGCAAAATACTTGGCAAAAGATAGCCATTCACAAGTTGCAGAAGCTGCGCGAATCTCCTTAGAACGTTTGGCAGCAGTTATGGACTAAATTAGACTCCGCATAATATTAGATATTAATGCTATTGGGAATGCGGGACGGGAGCAGATAAGGATAGGCAATTCCTGTGGAGGCGACTCGGTTTTGGTTGCGATCAGAAATTTCCTGCTCGATCGCAGCTAACTCTGTCCGAAACTGTTCCAACACTTGGCGATCGCCGATATCCTTGAAATCGATCAGGTCAGAACTACCCAACCGTCCCCAACGAATGCCGCTGAGGGCAAAGCTTAACTCAATTTGTCCTAAATCTTGTTTCAGTGAGGGCAGTAGTTGCTCTACTGAGATGCAGCGGTTAGGGTGACAATAGGCTGCTAGAGGTGCATTGGGCGCGTAGCCCACATAGTCAAATTGGCTAAAGTTTACTGCTGCGTGTTGAGGTCCGCAGGTAAAAATCAGTTGGGTGGCAATGGCAACGAGATCTTGCAGGCTAGAAATTCCGGTTGGAAACCCTGGCACTCGTGGATAGTCGGGCAGTTCGCACCAGTCAAGACCTGCTTGGGCGATCGCATCGGTTGGCAACCAAGAGGGTGCTTGAGGGAAATCGCTGAGGGGGCGATCGCGTAGAGAACTGCCTAATTCCGCTGCCCAGGCTTGCAGATAAAGATCCTGTTGCACCGATTCATCTGTTGGATAGTACTGCTGCAAAAACTGAGTCGCATAGTGATGAATCGCATTCCACAGCAGCAGAGCATCGTCTCGATAGGGAAACTCTGGCAGAAATTCGGACTCAATCCCTCGCTGATGAATATTTTTGGGCAAGGCATAGTCCCAAAATGATCGCTCCCGATAGGCACGGTTCATCAGTCCAATTGAGGCTTTGCGCGTAGGAGCCATTAAATTATCAATCGCGGCTCCCTCGCCCAATAGCACTATGTTGCCTCGATTATTGATTGCCAGCAAAAATTGAAAATGAGGGCGCAGCAGTCGATACAGCGGGTGAGTCGTGGGCAACTGGCGTGGTGTTGCGATCGCAAACGCTTCCATTGCCAGGTGAGTATCGCACAGGTGACTAATCAACTCGTGATGGGTTACATCTGCCACTTGCACAAACAATTTTGCACATATCCAGGCATCGCCTGATGAATTGTGCGGCGTAACGACACGTCCGTTTTCAAGCTGAATCAACAGCGGTTCTAGCCCGCTTTGAGTGCGATAAAACAGTGCAACAGGGCTACCCACATAGCGTCCGGGCTGCAAATCGGCAACTACTAGGCTTTGCAACAATGGATAATCTGCCACAAACAGGCGATTAGCCGTCGCCGCTTGATCTAAATCAACCCGATCGCCATCCGCCAGAAAGCATTCTACATTCGTCCAGCTTTGCAGTAACGGTCGATCGGCAGACTGGATGCGACGCAGCACCATTGGGTTTTGTCCAGCGAGACGCTGACGGACAAACTCGCGATCGCTTAAGCCGCCATCCCGCTCATGGATGTGAACCACGACTGGACGCGATCGCTGATGCTGCTCCAAAACCTCGTAAAATCGCGCTCTGGCTTGGGGTAGCTGAGTTTCTTTGGACGCTGCTTCCCGCGACGACAACAGCGCTTCTATCATGTCTCGGCGATCGCGAACAAACCCGACTCCAAATTGTTCATCCGGCGGCAAATCAAAATTAAACCAGCCCGATTGAAAAATTTCCAAATTGACTAGCCGTGTTTTCACAAGGTTCCAAAGTTCATCCGCTTTGTGAACGGTGAGCTTCAACTGATTGCCCAACAAGCTCAAGGGATGAGACAACTTTCCTTGATCAAAAGCAGCCTGTCCTAATTGGGTCAAAACATACCGGACGATGCCGTCTTCTCCAACATGAGGAAAAAGGCGTGCCGGACCTTGTTGATCTAAGGCAGTCGGATCATATCGATAGTGACCCTGCTGGGAGTTTGGAGGCGTATGAGAGGACATACATCAAGACCCTGAAGCTGCTTCGTTTTTAGGAGTTTCGCTAACATTGGTGGAACTGGTGCCACTACCACTATTTGCCTGAAGCCGTTCTTCTCGTTTTTTCTTATCGGCTTTCAAAATATCTGCCATCACAGCCTGAGCCTGAGCCATCTTCTCTAGGTTGCTGCGATAAAGCTCTAAATCTTTCTGAATTTTGTCTTCGGGCACCCGCAGAGCCACGCAGACTTGCTTCAAAAGCTGATTACGCTCAGCTTCATCTTTCATCGCCACCGGATCAATCGATTCAAATAATGTGAATAACCCAATTGCAAATAATCGACTGTATTTAAACTTAGGATTGTTGGCGATCGCTTTCACCTGTTCTTGTAGCTCATCACCCGATGCGATCGTGGCAGCATTTTCTACCCAAGATACCAACTCTTTCGTTGAGCCAACTGAGTGAGCAAAGCTTATCAACCGCTCAGCATCGCCTTTATACCGTTGAGGATCGTCTGGCAGTGATTGGCAAAGACAGTTAAAAATTGTCTCCTTATCTTGCTCAGGGCGATATCCCTGCATAAAGCGATCCAGTGAAGTGACCACTCCCAATGCATAGATTGGGTCGTAGTGGTAATCCACATTTACTGCAAGCAGGTGCATCTCTACCATTAATTCTTCAACCACCCGGCGATAAATCGAATTAATTGGGCGAGTATGGCAGGAGTAAAAAGCTCGCTTAGTATCTGAAACGGTGCGGACAGTATTCACAGTAGAATCTTGGTGGTTTATCTCTTCTTCATTCTCGCTTGTGATGAGACGTTTGCCAAGTTTTGTCAAAGAAGTAGAAGTATCGACAGGTTTCCCCCTTACTCACACTCAGCCCTTATGCCCTTTTCCCAGAACCTTCTAACCCTAGCCTCTTATCTCACGGGTGAATTTGAGAATTCTGAGCAGGCGGCGAGTGAACCTGTTTGGTATGTTCACCTGCGGCTATGGCAGCGTCCAATGGCGCTTTTTGGCGAAGACAGCATCACGCTATTTGCAGAACAAGCGAACATCATGAATCTGCAAAATCCCTATCGTCAGCGTTTGATGCGGTTGCAACCTGCCTCAGAATCTCCCGATGCACTACAGGTTCAATATTATGAATTCCAAGATCCAGCCAGTGTAAAAGGTGCTGGAATAAATCCAGACCTACTCAAATCAGTGACGCTTGATCAGATTAATTTATTACCGGGCTGCATTTTGAATGTGCGCTTGCTGGAGAGCGATCGCTTCATTGCACAACCTCCAGTGGGTGCCCGTTGCTGCTTTAATTATCAAGGAGAAGTGAAGCAAGTTGTCCTTGGTTTTGAAGCAAGTGCAGATCAGTATCTAACTTATGATAAAGGAATCGACCCGAAAACCAGCAAAAGCTTATGGGGTGCGATGATGGGTCCTTATGACTACACAAAGACTCAAGATTACACCCAAGAACTGTCTATGCTAAAAAAATGAATGCTAAAAAAATGACAGAGTGTTAGCTAGCAATTCCGCGAGGAACGCCTTCTAAAGCTTCTTCTTCGGTATCAAAAATTTCAAATACCGAATCCATCATGGTTACTTCAAAGACTAACCGTGCCTCAGGATGAACATTACAAATGCGGAAGCTACCTCTCACCTTGTCGGCATCTCGCATTCCAGCGACCAAAGAAGTTAAACCGGAACTATCAATAAAATTGACCTGACCTAAGTTAACAACAACATGGTGACTTAGCTTAGAAATACATTCCTGTAACTTAAGGCGAAACTGCCATGCCGTGGTAATGTCCAAGCGCCCAGTAGGAATCAAGACGATCACGGTGGTGCCATCTTGAGTCGTATGGTTTTTTTGCTCCATGTGAATTGATTTTTGCTCCATAGGGATCAATCCCTTCTCCTAAACGCGGTGAATATTTGGGTGACGACTACGGTTTGACCTAAGTTTTGACACAAGCTTATTAAACACCAACAAACTCTCTTAAATCAAATTTGTTTCCTTGTAGTCTAACCCACGCCCTAGGAATTTGTTAGAGTCCAATTAACCCAATCCTGAGGCTTGAGGAAGGTCGTATAAAGGTCTGCTTCTGGGGTGTTAGGGTCAGGTTCGTAGCCATATTCCCAACGCACTAATGGCGGCAAAGACATCAGAATAGATTCAGTGCGCCCATTGGTTTGCAACCCAAAAATAGTGCCCCGGTCATATACAAGGTTGAACTCAACATACCGACCTCGGCGATAGAGCTGGAAGTTTCGCTGGCGATCGCCATATTCTATTGCTTGGCGGCGCTCCGCGATCGGCAGATAAGCTGGCAAAAAGGCTTTGCCACAATCTTTAACAAAGGCGAAAATATCTTCCCAACTGCGCCCTTGCACATCGCCGACCGTTTGACTGTAGTGAGCAGCAGGGGTATCGCTGTGGGAGCCTGGGTAAGAAATGGGATAGAGCTTGCCCTGATTATCTTGATAGTCAAAGAACAATCCACCAACGCCTCGCGTTTCGTTGCGATGCTTCAGGTAAAAATATTCATCGCACCAGAGCTTAAAGGCAGGATAGTAGTGAGGATGGTGAGCATCGCAAGCTTGCTTGAGAGTCCGATGAAAATGCACTACGTCTTCCGCAAAGGGGTAGTAAGGCGTGAGGTCAATGCCACCGCCAAACCACCACACAGGACCCGCTTCAAAATAGCGATAGTTCAGGTGAACCGTGGGAATGTATGGATTGCGGGGATGAAGCACCATTGAAGTGCCCGTTGCATAAAAGCCATGTCCAGCCGCTTCAGGACGCTGAACCAGAATAGAAGGCGGCAAGTCTTTTCCCCATACTTCAGAAAAGTTTACGCCTCCTTGCTCGATGATGTTGCCATCTTTCAAGACGCGCGATCGCCCGCCGCCACCTTCTTCCCGAACCCAACTGTCTTCCCGAAACTTGCCAATTCCATCGGTTTGCTCTAAACCGCTGCAAATTTCATCTTGCAGATTGCGGAGTAACTGGCTCACACGCTCACGAGAGTTACTAGGGGGAAGCGCATTATCGACGATGGCTGCTTCAGAAGTAAAAAAAGCTGTCATACCCACCCAATTCCTGATACAAACTGATTTGTAGTGTGCTAATCGTCAATCCAAAAAATAGATACTTTCTGACTGCTTACTGCACGTTTTAATACTATAGAACTCAAAGAGAAATTATATTCTTACTTAAAATCCAACTTGCTCAAACAACTTCAAGTTAAATTGAAAAATTTTAAGAATCAATAAGTAAAGTATCAGACGGCTAAAGTATTCAGATGGCTAGATTTTGGCACTCGATTTTTCTAAGCCTACCGCGAATTGGGACTGCATACTGGATTGTTGTAATGGATTAAACTTTACAAAACAAACCAGCAAGTTAGTATTTTGTAGAGTTACCCGTTTGCGCGATCGCTTCCTCGGCGAAGGATTGGTAAAAACCCCACGTTGGGACGATCTCTTAAGTACACGGTTCTGAATAGAATAGAGGTTTACTAAGATAGGCTTCGGTAAAGAGGACTCAGCCATGTCGAGCAGTCTATTTAATTTCAACCTTCCTGAGAGAGGCATTTCGCAAACTGTGGTTAGAACCTATCAAGCGCTGAGTTCTGCTTCAGTTGAAGAATTATGGAACAAGATCACCGATCTTGAAGATGTATCTTGGCATCCGATTATTGCTAGCACCAACGTACCTTACGGGTTAGTGGTCAAGCCCGGTTTAATCTATCAAGCATTTACTCGCCTGATTCCGATTCCAATTCAAATCTTTGTGGAACGAGTTCGTCCACAAGAGGCGTTGAGTATCAGAATTTTAGTTTTGCCTGGATTGGAAGAACAGGTGACTTATCAGATAGAGTCTACAGTTTGTGGCACATGTGTTTCCTATTCAGTGACGCTGCGGGGATGGTTAGCTCCGTTGTTATGGTCGTTGATGCGTCCTTGTGCAGCCCAAGTGGCGTTGAAGTTGGCGCAGTCGGCAGAGCAGTCAATGCTACAAACAACGTCTGGCAATCTTAAGCCCCCTAAACGTGACTGTTTTGACTTTTAATCAAGGGTATGGATTGCATCTTGAATGCTGTTAGTTTGAACTGAACGTACTCAATTCAAATATCTGTCTTTGAAATCTTTTTAACTGATTAATTCAATTCAGTAGATTTTCTGTCTTGCTATTTATCATGGCTGATAGTCTAAGTGCGGATGCGACGGCGGCGTTCTTCATTTTTGCGATCGCGCCAAAACCATTCTTCATCTGAATCAGGTTCAGCGGCTTCAATTCGTTGAATTGCCCATGTGTGATAGTCCAGATTTATATCGCACCCTAACCAATGACGACCTAATTGTTCTGCCACAACTGGAGTGGTTCCTGAGCCGGAAAAAGGATCAAGGACGATATCTCCGCGATCGCAAGAAGCAAGCACAAATTTGCGAATGAGCGCCTCTGGCTTTTGAGTAGGATGAGGCGTTTTTTCGCGCATCCCATTACAAGTGGTAGGCAGTTCAATCACATCTTTAGGCTTTGCCCCTTTGGGATTGGGTTGCCAGTTTTGCGGATATTCAGAGTGTTTTCTATGATTGTATTGGCTGGTTACGGCTTGGGGATGGCTGGGGTATTTTAGGGTGTGATTGCCATAGGGAATGCGAATATTGTCAATGTTTATCTTGGCGAGATGGGTTTTGCGAAACAGCAAAATGCTTTCGTGCGATCGCCCCCAATCACGCCCTAAATTTGCCTTGTTTTTGTAATGCCAAATCAGCCATCTACAGCTAGCAAAATGCTTGCTAGCTGGATGTTTTAGATCTGCCAATATTTCCGAAAATCCCATTATGTAAAGGGAGCCAGTCGGCTTTAAAATTCGAGCGGCTTCCGCAATCCAATGCAGCGACCAATGAATATAAGCTTCTTGAGATTGAAAAGTATCCCATTCTGCTTTTTTGAGATTATAGGGCGGATCAGCAATGATCAAATCGACTGATTCATCCGGTAAAGTGCTTAACCAAATCAGAGAATTTCCACAAAAGAGGGTTCCATGGATATGGTGATAGGCGATCGCAATTGAGGCATCCAAACTTTCGGCAGCGTTTTGAATCACATTTCTGTCTTTCTATCAATAGTTACTTAACCCGGTTCTGCATCAGAACTTGATTACCTTTGCAGAAGCAAAAAAGACCTTTTCTATAGATAAGTAGCGTCAAAAAATAAAGTCTTTAAATTGGAAACAGTATTTTTTATCCCGATTAATTGATCTTGTACTCTAGGCATATCCTATTAGGTTCTGATAATTTAATTAATAGCTTCTTCTCCTGGCGTTCAGCAAATTGGGGCGCAGGTCATTCTGTTGTTTACCTCATTTTCACTATGAAAACTCTTGACTTTGTGTGCGCTTCTTCTAACCAAAAAGACCAGACTTCTAATGTTCGTTTTACCCTAATTACTCAATTGTTTCGCCAGGTTTCACCCTCAACCTGGCTATATTTCTTAGGTTTAGCGATCGCTTCTATTGGCGTTGGTGTCAGTGCTAATCAGGCGATCGCGCAAGTCTATTACCAGCGTCCGATCTCGGTAACGCGAACGGGGGGCACGGTTAGTACTCGGTCGGGCATTGGTCTCAATATCCGTTCAGGTCCAGGTCTTAACTTCGACATTCTGGGTTGGGCTGATGATGGCGTAACGCTAGATGTGGCGGGTATTCCTACTATTGCCGATGGCTATCGCTGGCAGCAGATCATTCCCCGTGGGTGGGTTGCCACAGATTATCTGTCGGGACGTAGCGTTAATGTGGGTTTCAACGGCAACTGCTCCCGGCAAGTGTCTTTTCCGGGAGACAATTGTGCAGGAGGTCCTGCTGAGCCTGTCCCGCCCATTTTGAGACCCATCTCTGTCGGCAGTGGTGCTTACATCGTTGCTGTTCCGGGTAGAAATCCTGTAGATTTGGTTCAAGTTCGCCGAATCGTGCCCAATGCTTATTTTGATCGGGCGAGAGAAGGTAGCTTTATCAATGCAGGCGGCTATTCGAGCTTTGATGCGGCAAATTCCTTGACCTATTTCCTGAGAAACAACAACTTAAATGCGCGAGTGATCTACGGACGGTAGAAACAAATGACAGGCGGCAGATAGTCAAAGGTTGGACTCTTTCTAACATAACCCTGTCGCCTAATTTTGCGCGATCGCATCAGATGACCAGCCCTAGCTCTACACTAGATGGAGGTAGGGCATTGGTTGTTTTACCCAGAATCTATTTGATGTTCATCTTGATACTTATTTTCCTATGACTGTTCAGTCCACTGAATTGGAAGCCCAGTTAGAAGCCATCCGTCTCGAAGCTCAACAAGCATTGGTTGAAGCCAGTTCGCTTGACCAGTTGGAGCAGTTACGGGTGAAATATTTAGGCAAAAAGGGTCCAATTCCCCTCGTTTTAGGCGGCATGGGTAAGCTTGATCCGAGCGATCGCCCCCGCATTGGTGCCCGTGCCAATGAAGTAAAAGAAGCGATTCAGGCAGAATTGGATCAGCGCCGCACGGTTTTGCAGCAAGCCAAACTCCAGGCACAGTTAGAAACAGAAACCTTAGATGTGACCATGCCGGGAGTCTATCGTTCTCAAGGACGAATTCACCCACTTAATACGATCATGGATCGGGTGAATGATATTTTTGTGGGTTTGGGCTACACCGTGGCAGAAGGTCCAGAAATGGAAACGGATCACTACAACTTTGAAGCGCTCAATTTCTTGCCCGATCACCCAGCACGGGATATGCAAGATACGCTCTTCCTCCCCGATGGCAACATTTTGCGAACTCACACCTCGTCTGTGCAGATTCGCTACATGGAGGAAAATGAGCCGCCGATTCGGATCATCATTCCAGGGCGCTGCTACCGTCGAGATACAGTAGATGCGACCCACACCGCAGTGTTTCACCAGATCGAATTTTTGGCGATCGATGAAGGGTTAACCTTTAGCGATATGAAGGGCACCGTCCGCCTATTTTTGGAGCAGCTTTTTGGCGAAGTCGCCATCCGAATGCGTCCCAGTTTCTTTCCGTTTACCGAACCATCCGCTGAAGTGGATATGGAGTGGAAAGGGCGCTGGCTAGAGATTATGGGTTGCGGTATGGTCGATCCTAATGTGTTGAAAGCAGTCGGATACGATCCTGAAGTTTACACAGGCTTTGCCGGTGGTATGGGCGTAGAACGGTTAGCGGCTGTTTTATATCAGATTGATGACATTCGCCGCTTCTACACCAGCGATTCGCGATTTTTAGAGCAATTTTAGGTAGAGCAGTTTTAGGGTTGAGACTTTCTGCTTTTTAACATCCGTAGTTTTCTTAAAGAACTGCGGATGCTAAAAGATGGCTGCGATCGCTAACTTGCTTATCAAACCAGAAACTCTTAATAAAGCGTCTGAGGTACTAATTCTGACGCTGTTTCTGACACACTGGTCAATTTGCCTGTACGCTGTAACCTATGTTTTGTACGCATATACTGCCCTCACCCCCAACCCCTCTCCTCCAACGAGAAGAAGCCTAATCTTGTTCCCTCTCCCGCTGGGAAAGGGCTAGGGTGAGGGCATTGAAACCCCTTTGGAGACAGCTTATGTTTGGTTTGGGATGGCCTGAAGTCATTATTATTGGTATTGTAACAGTCCTGATTTTTGGTCCTAAAAAAATCCCCGAACTCGGCGGCACCATTGGCAAAACCCTGCGGGGCTTCAAAGAGGAAATGAGTAAGCCAGAGGACGATGATATTGATGGGGAAGACGACGATCGCTAAGCAGCCACCAAAAAATTATCATCGTCAGCGTGTTTAACAATTCCGTTACACTAAAGCTGACAGACACGGCATGATTTATGGCTCTCTTTTCGCTGCGATCGCTCAAAAAAGACTTTGGCATTAAGGAAATTCTACGGGATGCCAGCTTCAGCCTAGATGAGGGCGATAAGGTCGGGCTGATTGGCACCAACGGTTCCGGCAAATCGACCTTGCTGAAAATGATTGCTGGATTGGAACCAATCGACGGCGGCGAACTGTGGGTCAACTCCAGCGCCAAGATTATCTACCTGCCGCAACAGCCCGACTTGGATGACAGCCTCACTGTATTAGAGCAAGTGTTTGCGGATAGCGGCGAACAACTGGCACTGGTGAAGCAGTATGAAGCCATTTCGGACAAACTATCCCATGGTGACGGCGACACCGAAATGCTGTTGTCAAAACTCTCCAGCGTGTCAGAGCGCATGGATACCCTGGGCGCGTGGGAACTGGAAACCAACGCCAAAGCCATTTTGACCAAGCTAGGAATTCACGATTTTGAGGCAAAGATTGGCGGCTTGTCGGGTGGATATCGGAAACGCATTGCGATCGCCACAGCGCTGCTATCTGAACCAGATGTGCTGCTGATGGATGAGCCGACCAACCATTTGGATGCAATCTCAGTGGAATGGCTGCAAAGCTATCTGAATCGGTTTCGTGGCGCATTACTGCTGATTACCCACGATCGCTACTTTTTGGATCGCGTCACCAACCGCATTATCGAAATCGATCGCGCCGATTTGTTCTCCTACGCTGGCAACTACGCCTATTACCTGGAGAAAAAAGCCCTTGAGGAGGACTCTGCTGCCAGTACCCAGCGCAAACATACCGGAGTCTTGCGGCGAGAATTGGAATGGCTGAAACGGGGACCCAAAGCCCGCAGCACGAAGCAAAAAGCCCGCATCGATCGCATCCGCGACATGCAAGATCAAGAGTTCAAGCAAACCACGGGCAAAGTGGATATCACCACCGTCGGGCGGCGGATTGGCAAAAAGGTAATTGAACTCACGAATGTTTGTAAAGCCTACGGCGATCGCACCTTAATCAAAGACTTCAGCCATCTGTTCACGCCCGAAGATCGCATCGGCATCATTGGCAGCAACGGAGCCGGGAAATCCACGCTGATGGATATCATTACTGGACGCATCCCGCCCGATTCTGGCACCGTCGAGATCGGCACTACAATTCATATCGGCTACTTCGACCAACACTCCGAAGATGTCGGCATGAACGACAGCCTGCGGGTAATCGAATACCTCAAAAACGTCGCCGAACTGGTCAAAACCTCTGACGGCAGCGTCATTACTGCCTCCCAAATGCTGGAGCGTTTCCTATTTCCGCCCGATCAGCAATATGCCCCGATCGCCAAACTCTCCGGCGGCGAAAAACGACGGCTGTTTCTGCTGAAAGTGCTGATGGAAGCGCCCAATGTGTTGATTTTGGATGAACCAACCAACGATCTAGATGTGCAAACCCTGGCAGTCCTCGAAGAATATCTCGAAGACTTCAACGGCTGCGTTATCGTCGTCTCCCACGATCGCTACTTCCTCGATCGCACCGTCGAAACCATCTTTGCCTTTGAACCCAACGGCACACTCAAACAATATCCCGGCAATTACTCCGTCTACCTAGACTTTAAAAAAGAAGAAACAGACAATAAAAAACAAGTGGAGGCAGGAGTTCAAAAGGCAAAAAAGCAAAGCGCCGCTAACGAAGGCAAACCCCACCAGCCCAACCCCTCATCCACAACTCAAAACTTAAAACTTAAAACTCAAAACTCTCCACAGAAGCCCTCCTTTAAAGACAAGCGCGAATATGAAACCCTGGAAGCCAAAATTCCCCAGCTAGAAAAGGAAAAGGCAGAGATTGAAAAAGTGCTGTATGGCGGCGTGAATAGAGGCTTCGTGGATGTTCGCAAACTCAGCGATCGCTTGTCAGAAGTCACCCAACAAATTGACCAGTCAACCGAACGCTGGATGCAACTCGCAGAACTGATTGGCTAATTTACGCTTCCACCGCAAAATCCACCTTGTCGTAAATGTCCGCTAACTCAACTTGGAAGGGAGCCGAAACTAAGCGATCGCCTTATCAATTCTCACTAAAAAGCATTTCAGAATCAGGAAATTGATTATGTCTACCTATCATGAAATTCGCCAGCAGGTTCAAAGCCTTACACCAGACGAACAACTGCGCCTATTGTCAGAGTTGGCAGAAATTGTCCGTTATCGCGTTGCACCCAAACCTAAGCGCAGCATTCTAGAGCTAAAAGGTTTGGGTAAAGAACTCTGGCAAGGGATTGATGCTCAAGGATATGTCAACCAGGAACGCGATTCATGGGATGGTTAGACCCACTGCGAGGTCAAATTGTTGGGCTAGACACTGCACCTTTGATCTATTTTATTGAGGAGAATCCAGAGTATACAGCTTTGGTTGATCCATTCTTTGAGGCGCTCGATCGCAGAGAGTTCAAAGTTGTGTCCTCTGTAATTACTCTAACGGAAGTACTGGTTTATCCAATGAGGGCAAGAGATACAAATTTAGCTCAGCAATACCGCGATATTTTGTTTGACCAGGAGAATGTCGCAACTATTTTAGTTTCGCCTCAAATTGCAGAACTGGCGGCTCAAACTCGCGCAGCCCATAACTTGCGATCGCCCTTTTGCAATCAATCATTAGTTACATTCAACGCGCTGACTCACTTTCAAGGTGAAATAAACTAGATTAACTTGACGAGTATTGGTGCTTATCAAAAATCTAATTTCTTAGGAGTCCCGATAATGTTCATCATTGGGTAAAGATTCCTAAAAAATTCTTGGTAATGCCTTGATTCAGGACATTACCAAGAAAATTTTACATAATTAACTTGTTAGACTGCCGTTTGGACATCAATTGTGATTACCTTGTGAGTAAAGCCAATATGAATTTTGAAATGCTTGTACTCGACTCAGGACGGAAAACACGATGTGAGGATGCTTCGAGCCTATTATTTGCAATACGTGGTTGTTCACAACTTTGGAATGCCCCTAACTTGAATGAGACAAATCTAGAAATTACAGACGGAGATATTTCACTTCGAGTTGCCGATCAAACTGCAAATGTAAGTAATGAGGCATCTTCTAAAACAAGAGTGCGGGCATTTTCAATTATTCTGTCTGGTGAATTTGATGCAATTGAGCCATTGAGGCTTCCAATCGTCGAATACATTGAAGAGCAGAATTTCGAGCACCGATACATTACGAAAGACGAGGTATCTGAGAAGATTGCTTGCGACTTATACCCCTACTTGTATCGAGTAGAGAATAAATTGCGTGGATATTTAACGCATTTTATGACAACGCGCTTCGGCGGTTCCTGGTGGAAACTTACCGCTTCTAAAGAGATGGATGACAAAACGAAGGTACGAAAGAAAAACGAACGTACTTTTGGTAAGCTTATTGACAACAGCGCCTTCCTAATCGATTTTGATGAGCTTGGCGAACTTATCTTTGAACAAACTTCAGAATTTCCAACCCGTGAGGCGATTGCGAATCGAGTTATGCAAATGCCTGAGACTATTGACGCACTCAAAACGCTTAAATCTGATATTCAATCAAACTACCATAAATTTTTCAAAACAGCCTTCGCAGATCGAGATTTCCAATCAAAGTGGAAAAAATGGGAGTCGTTTAGAATCAACATTGCACACACTAATCTTTTTACCAAGGATGACTTGACTGATGGAAAAAAGATTGCCGACGAACTTATTAAAATCATCACTGATGCTGATGAATTGCAGCAACCAGTAATTTCTCAAGTTGAACGCGAGGCAGTTCAAGAGCAAATCATCGCACGTACAGCAGATGTAGATTCTTTGCCGCCTATCAGTTCAAAGGTTTCTATGCCAATAACACAGCCTAGTTCTTTGGTCGAAGAAGAGTTCTTGGATGAATTGCGTAATCAGGAAGAATTCTATGCAGAGCGCTCCAATGGTTTCGTTGGTCTTGTTCGCTTTCTCCGCTTTCACTTAACTGAATTGGGACATAACGAATCATCGGCGCGGGAAATGCTAGATCGGCTCCAGAAAGAAGACAAAGTTGAGGTCTATTATGTAGATAATCCATACGATAGTTCGGCAACAACTGCTGCGTTACGAACACGGAGCTAAGCGAGTGCATAGCCAGGATATATCTGTCTGCCAAGCCTTGGAGAATGGCGATCTATTATCTTTGGGTTCGTACAGAAAGGGAGAAGTGATTGCCGACCTTGATTGTTGGAAGGTACGATAAAGATACTTCTGGAAGGTCACACCCATGGCTTTAGCATCTCATAAGCCAGTCGAAATTATTCGGACAGAACGTGGACTGACCATCTCTGGCACTCGCATCACCCTCTACGATGTGATGGACTACGTGGCTGCCCAATATCCTCCCAAGTTCATCCGGAATCTCTTCAACCTCACGGATGCTCAAATCAACGCGGCTTTTGCCTATATTCAGTTAAATCGTGCTGAAGTTGAGGCAGAGTATCAAGTCGTCCTGAAAGAAGCCGCAGAGCTACAAAAGTACTACGAAGAACAAAACCGTGAGTTAATCGCCAGCATTGCCAAGATGCCACCGCCACCGGGTCGAGAGGCTGTTTGGGAGAAACTTCAGGCACAGAAAGCTAAACTCCAAGCCAAACTTCAAGCCGAGCTTGAGTCCCCTGCATGATTTTTCTGGTGGATCACAACCTTGAAGGACACGCACTGCTATTGTCAGGAAGCCTCACCAACCAAGGTTGGGCAGATTTATTCCCCATACGCTTTGTGCTATTAGAAGAGACAGCTTTACCAATCACCAGTAGTGACAGGTTTGTTTGGCGCTTCGCTCAAGCAAACCAGATGATCTTGCTCACTGCCAATCGCAGAATGAAGGGCAAAGATTCGCTAGAGCAAGTACTGCGCGAAGAAAATATGCCCACCTCACTTCCTGTTGCGACCATTGGCGATGCCGATCGCGTGTTAACTGATGCAGACTATCGAGACCTGTGCCTGAACCGTCTCCTTGAACTTGCTCTTTACCTCGATAACTATCTGGGCACACGCCGCATCTTTATTCCATAAACTACTGTAATTTGAGAGAATTTGTTGGTGCGTTCAAATCCATCTGCTACTGCTCAACTGGTCGTTAGCATTTCTATTTTGCTTTAGCTTCTAGGGCTTCCAGGCGACTTTTTAGGTCTTGGTTTTCCTGTTTGAGTTGATCAAGTTCGGTGCGGAGTTGTTTAACGGCTTTGTCTGATCCGGCGTTTTTCTGCACTTTTTGGACGGCTTCTTCGGCAATGCGACGGACGCGACCATCGGGGGTTTGGTCTGCCAAGCCTTGAAGAATCGCGATCGCTTTTACGGTTTCCATCTGCCCTAATGCGTTGGCGACGGATACTTGCGTTAGAAAAAAGCTTTCTCGCGAGAGTTCTTTGAGCCGATTGAGAATACGTTCTAAATTGACATTGGTTTGTCCGCTGGAGATGGAACCGAGGGCGCGAATGGCGGCGAGTCGCAGGGCTTGGGGAGTGCCGGGTTCTGTGTAGTCCACAATCATATCCAGTGCCGCTTCTGAGGTTTTCATTTGGCTCAGGGCAGCGATCGCGCCTGATCTCACTACTTCATTCCAGCCTTGTCGCTCCTTTAGCACCGACTTCAGCAGTTTCAAGATTTTTTCTTCTTTCCCATCCATCAAGTTAGCTCCGGCAATACTGCCCAAGGCGCGAATGGCTGCGGCTTCCACGTAATAGCTAGCATCGCCTTTCTCCACAATTGGCTTCAAGGCTTTGTAGCTGTCTGCGGTTTTGATGGTTGCCAAGGCTTCCACAGTGGCGCGACGCACTTTGGCATCGGCATCTTCCAGTCCCACCAGCACTTCTACAAATGTCTGATCCAGCTTGATAGTTGCCAGATTTTTCACCACTTCCACGCGCACTCCCCAAAATGGCTCTTGCTTCAGGGCGGTGGCTAAGGCTCTAACGGATTCCAATCCGCCCTTCTTTCCCAGGGCTTCGGCGGCATAGATGCGAGAAACCGGATCGGGATCATGCTGCAACTGGGCTTTGAGTTCGGGAAACGGATACTCTAGTGCCACAGTTTTCAGAGTGGGATTGCTGACATCAAAGCTGATGAAGTCGGGCTTTTGCTCCAGCGGGAAGTAGAAGGATTGTTCGCGATCGCAAATTCGCACCGAGAAGAGTGCGGGGTCTGTTTCCTCAATTGTGTAGCCAAAAGCGATCGCAATTTTCAGGTCGAATAGGTCTTTGCTGTTGCCATCTTTGGCTTGGGTTTGGGTGACGGTGACTTTTGCCAGATTGCTGTCGCCATCCCAGGCATAGGCAACTTTATAGTCGGGGTGTCCGCCACGAAAGACATATTGGTCGAACAGGAACAGCAGGTTGCGTCCAGTGGCGGTTTCGATAGCGCGTAGCAGATCCACAGTTTCCACGGTGCTGTGGGCGTTGTCGTTGACGAATTGGGCGATCGCCTTCCAAAACAGATCCTCGCCCAACTCTGCCCGAATCATGTGATAGACACAGGCTCCTTTTTCGTAGAGATGGCGATCGTAGAGTTCGATCGCTTCTCGGTAAACGTGCGTGACAATGGGGCGACGATAGCGAGATGCGTCCTCATCTAAATAGTTGCGGGCTTCGTTCAGCAGATAATAGGCGGCATCGTCGGCACCATATTCATGATCCGTCCACAGAACCTCGGAATAGGATGCCATTCCTTCTTTGAGCCATGCGTGTGACCAATGTTTGATCACGACGAGATCGCCAAACCATTGATGCGCCAATTCATGAGCAACCAAACTTTCGGTATTACGGTTGTCGATCGCAGCCCGTTCGTCAATCAGGCAGCGATCGGTCAGCAGCGTCGTGGAAGTGTTTTCCATGCCGCCAAAGATAAAGTCATCGACGCACACCTGGGCATATTTGGGAAACGGGTAAGCGTAGCCATACTTTGCGCTAAAAAACTCAATCATGCGCGGCGTTTTGCCCATGCTGATCCGAGCTTCAGTTTCTTTGCCTTTCTCCACGTAGTAGGTAACGGGTTTGCCGTTCCACTCGTCTCGCAGTTCGGTAAAGTCGCCCACTGCCAGCGTCATCAAGTAAGTCGGATGCACCTGCTTTTGATGCCAGTGAAAAATCTTGAAGTCCTTACCCTCTTGAGTTTCCACCAGTTCACCGTTGGAAATGGCAATCAGGTTCTTAGGCACCTGCACCCGAATTTCTGAGGTTGCCAGTTGCCCTGGATAGTCGAAGCAGGGAAACCAAAAGCGGGAGTCTTCATCTTCTCCCTGAGTCCAGACTTGCACGGGCTTATTGGGGTAGTGCTTGTCTGGGGCGATAAAGTACAGTCCACGCTGGGGTTTTTCAACGCGATAGGCGATCGCCACTTTCACTATTTTTCCAGCCTCCGTTGGCTCAGTTAACTGCACCTGCAACTGCTCCCCGTCATAGTCAAACTTCTGCGAAATTTCTGCCACAGTCACCGCGTCGATGATCAAGTTGACGGCATCAAAAGTGAAGCGATCGATCCCACTGCGGACGGGCTTAATTTGAATGCTGCAAGTTCCTTCATAGCTTTGGTTGGGAATATCCAAGGTCAGGTCTAAGAAAATATGCTCTACCTGTCCTGGGCGATCGGGATTGTAGTGAGGTTTCGCACCGGGCAACTCAAAAGATTTGTGACCGTTATCAGGATTAAAGTGTGACTGCATAGTGGGGCAACTAAAGAAACAGAACCAAGAAAAATAATTGTAGTCCTTAGTCGCTTGCCTAGGCTATGTGCTGGATAATGAGTTTGGATATTTGCGATCGCCCTACCCAACTTTTTATGACTGCCACTGTTTCACCACTCAGCTTTGCATCTCGTGTAGTTAACGGCATTTTGGCGATTAAGCCGATCGCCGCTTTAGCAAAAAATCGCGCTCGTCAAATGATGATCCAACGGGCTGATGACATCGGCGTGCCCTGGCTAGAGGAAGTCGCGACCCTGAGGGCACGAGACTGGAGCGCGGATCTGGCGACTGTGCAAAATCCCAATTTGCAGTATCCCGCTTACTACACGACATCCTTCCACGCCTATGAAGAAGGAAACTTGGGCTGGGAGCCTGCGTTGGAAGTGGAAGTTGCTGCCCATGCTGTTCATGCGCGAATTTGGCAAGAGGGCGACGCATCCGGAGATTCTCGCTTGCGCCAAAGCTACCACGAGGCAATGAAAACCCAGTTATCAGCACAACCCAAGGATATTGTTGATTTGGGCTGTAGTGTCGGCATGAGTACATTTGCGCTGCAAACTACTTTTCCAGATGCAGCACTTACCGGGGTGGATTTGTCGCCCTATTTTCTAGCGATCGCCCACCATCGTGCCCAGTTGCGATCGCAAGACAAAGCCTACGGAGTTCAAGCCCGTTTTCTTGCCACGCCCCATACGCCTTCTACGCCCCATTGGGTTCATGCCGCCGCCGAAGCCACAGGACTACCTAGCGCTTCCTTTGATTTGGTGTCTACTTGCCTAATGTTTCACGAGTTGCCCCAAACAGCGGCGATCGCGATTTTGCAAGAAGCTCGTCGATTGCTGCGTCCCGGTGGACATTTGGCAATTATGGATATGAATCCCAAATCAGAGATTTATGCCAAAATGCCGCCCTATATTTTGACGCTGCTGAAAAGCACCGAACCTTACCTGGATCAATACTTTGCGTTGGATATTGCCCAGGCGATCGCCGATGCTGGCTTCGATCGCCCCACCATTATCTGCAACACGCCCCGCCATCGAACCGTGGTAGCCAGAGCGATCGGCTAAGAATTATGGACGTTACTGAATTGAGATATGAATGGCAAAATTCGCCTACCAGCAGCAATTTCCTGCCGTACCCTCTATTTGCGTAAGCCTAACTCCATTAACCAGATTAAAGTTATGCGGCATCCATCATCTGAAGTTCGCGATCGGCGATTCGCTTCCGCAACTGCAACCGGAACACCGAAAACTGGTTTCGTAACAGATTCAGGTCGATCTCAAGTTCTACTCGATCGTTTTGAGCAGTCTGCAAATTTGTCCAGGCTTTGCGATAGTCGGCAGCGCCCATCAATTCCAACCGCTGCGCCTTCTGTTGAGCATCGTTTCGCAGTTCGCTATCAAAAGCGATCGCAGTATCAATCTCAGCCGTCAAGCGGTTCACAATATCCTGCAAGCGGCGTAAGTGTTGCTCTGCCCGCAGCAGTTGGCGTTCTTTCTCCGCGATCGCCACGGGATAATCCACTAATTTCATCATCTTCGTTCCTCCAATTGGCAGTAGAGGTTAAGGGCAAAAAACAAGTCCTTCATTAAATCTATTTAAACAAAGATGCCCGTGAGTCGGCTGTTTCAAGAGATTGACACGAGGTTGAAAAACGTCTTCTTTCAGACGGATAACCCATCCTTCTCGTAAGATTGAGAAATGACTGAACTAGAGCTACCCATTTCTGCAAACACGATGGTACAACTGGCACTCCGACAACTCAGCGTTCCCCCTGGACAAAAAGTTCTACTCTACGATGTTTCCTGGCAGGAATTTGAGGCGATTTTGGACGAACTCGGAAATCATCGCGGTTCTCGCCTCGCTTATGACAACGGTGTTTTGGAGATTTGGATGCCGCTACCCGAACATGAGTACGACAAAGAGATTATTGGTGATTTGTTGAAAGCCTTGTTAGAAGAATTAGATGTTGAGTTCCTCACGCTTGGATCTACAACGTTCAAAAACAAGCAGATTGGTCAGGGATTAGAACCAGATCAATGTTTCTACATCAAAAATGAAGCAGTAGTTCGAGGGAAAAATCGGCTCGATTTAACCGTTGATCCACCACCTGACTTAGCGCTTGAGATTGACATCACCTCTCGCACTCATCCCGATATTTATCAAGCATTGAAAGTACCGGAATTGTGGCAGTTCGATCGCGTTCAATTGCAAATCAAAATTCTACAAAACGGTGAATACATCGAAGTGAACGAAAGCCCAAATTTTCCCGGAATGCCACTCAAAAAAATCATCTTGCAATTCCTGGAAGACAGTAAAACTGCGGGGCGCAACACCGTTATGAAAGCCTTTCGTCATTGGGCACGCGAACAAAAACCTTTGTAATTCAGCTTTTAGATTTACACTGCGATCGCTCGAAAGGAACAAAAGCGATCGGCTAAATTGCGCTATAAACACAAGAGAAACCTAACAGAGTGCAGTTTGGAGGCGAGTATGCGGCTGACTGCCGAATGTCAAATTTCCTTTGAAGCCAGCGAACCAACTCCCGTCATTTTCATGCTACGCCCTCGTAGTGGGCAAGGACAGTGGGTCGTGTCTGAGACTTACTTGCTTGAACCCAGCGTTTGCGTCACTGAATACATCGACACCTTTGGCAATTTGTGTCAGCGGTTAGTGGTGCCAACAGGTGCTTTTCGGCTGCATACGACTGCTTGTGTAGAAGCTGCTGCTGAGATTGACGTGTTTCCAGGTGCGCCCTTTGTGCCGATTCAGCACTTGCCAGAAGAAGTAATTCGGTTTCTGCTGCCCAGCCGCTACTGCCAATCTGATCAGATGGGCGACTTGGCGCTAGAAATTGTCGGTGATGCAGAGCCAGGGTATAACCAGGTGGAAGCCATTCGACACTGGATTCAAACCCATGTGGAGTACCGCTATGGCACCAGCGATGCCTCAACTTCTGCCATCGATACTGCCCAAAGCCGTGTGGGAGTCTGTCGCGATTTTGCCCATCTGGGAATTGCCCTCTGTCGCAGTCTAAATATTCCCGCCCGGATGGTCGTGGGCTATCTCTATCAACTTGACCCAATGGATCTTCATGCCTGGTTGGAAGCTTATGTAGGCGATCGCGCTGAATCTTCTACAGTGGGTCGCTGGTATACCTTTGATGCCACTCAAAAAGAACCACGCGGCAACCGGACCGCGATCGCTTATGGCTGCGATACCACTGATGTTGCCCTCTCGACCCAGTTTGGAGCGATGCAACTGCTAGAGATGAAGGTAGGAGTAGCAGCTTTAAAGGAAAGGAATGACCAATAGACCTCTTGCGCGAATCTTTGCCCTCACCCTAAATCCCTCTCCCAAAGCGGGAGAGGGACTTTGAAATCGGCTCCCCTTCTCCCAAATTTGGGAGAAGGGGTTGGGGGATGAGGGCTGCTTTTGTACTTATGCAAGAGATTTAATGAAACAAATACTCTTGTAGGGCGCGTTGAGCTTAGTCAAAACGTACTTTGAGAAAATTGAGAATAAAGTCAGAAGTCAGACCTTGATCTGACTTCTAACTTTTAAGCTTGATTTCTAGCTGCTGATTATCACTGGTGTTCTTCAGCTAGCTATTTTGGCAAATTACCAACAATCTGGTTCTTCAATTCTCCTAGCTCTTGTCCTAATTCTTGGCGGGTGGCTGCCTTCAACATATAGCGATAGACGAACCAAGCGCTATATCCAAGCCCCACTAACTGCAAAATAGGAGCGAGTAGCGGAATATCATCTACCGCATCAAGCAACGCCAAGGTCATCTTAACGGCTAGAATACCAGCAAAAATTAGACCCAAGGTAATCAAAGGACGACTATATTCACCAAAAAACTCAGACAAATACTCAGGCAAACCAGCTAAAAACTTGGAGACACGTTCTCCAACATTGTTTAACTGTTGACTAACTTCGCTAGTAGGTTCACCAGCGGGTAAAAGAAGAGGCTCGTCGTAAACTGGCAGCACAGTAGGATCAGTAAAATCAGGGGCGCTTGCCGTTGGAATTTCAGTTTCTCTAATTTCAGAGTTCATTATTTATTACCTGGAATAACAACCTAGATGTTGCCTCTTAGGGGAGTTGCCACCACCAAAGCATCAACTGTTTAAGAATACTATTTTGCCTAACTTTTGAATAACTGACATATGCAGTCAGATAGATAAATACCCGATATTCTTGATTCTGTAAACGGTACTTAACAAGTTTCTATGTATTCTTCTTGACGATGCGGTTCTGTTCTGAGTTTTGGAGAGGCAAAAACAGCGGAAATTTAGCTGGAAATTTAGAGGTAATGCTGAGGTGCTAAGGAAGTCTGCGATCGCATGGGTTCACCAAACTCCTGGGTGTTTGCAGTGTAAATTTCTTCTTGAGCATAGTGAATCGATAGGCGAGATGCCCCTACGATGACCCAAGCATCCCAGCAAAGCTGCTCCATATCATGAAGTAATTGATCGACGATCCAAGGTTCAGCACAATGGATCGCTAGTGTATTGTTCTGGTTTAAATGTAGAAAGCACAGCAACAAAGAACGCAGAGAAGAAGACCGAAATCGCTCTATACGTTGTTGCTCAAGGGTGAGTAAATCATTGTGATTAAAGTCTAAAAACATAGGACGATTCTCGGTTCGGAACAATATCTTGATTTAACCGGACTGGAAGAAATGTCCCTACGGTAAAACCTAGGATATTTTTAGTTGGCTTCATCAGCATCTAAGAAAATTTACGCAGGCAATAGTAAATATGCCCAAGTCCAAGATGCACTCAGCATTATGCGTGATCAATCGCAAATCATCAATGATGAATTATGAAGCTTCAACTTGTCGTTACCCAAACCCTCACTTAATGAAGAAGATCCTGCCAAAAATTTCAAGTTCCGTTGCTGGGGACGAGGTCTTATGTTTAATTTTATTCAGTCACTAATTTGGATGAACTGGAAGAGAGGGAGTCCATTGAAGCATTTAAGCGTAAGGTGAAGGTTGTCCAGCCGTGATTGCTTTCGACTTGGATAGAGCCACCTAATTCAGTTACGAGCCGCTGCACCAAAGCTAACCCTAAGCCAGTGCCGCCTTGCCTCCAGCGATCGCTATTGGGCACTCGATAAAATCTATCAAAAATTCGAGATAGCTCTGCTGTTGGAATTTCTGCTTGGTTGGTTACAGAAAATACGATATCTGGGGCGCGATCGCTAGATAAGGCTATCGGCTCCACGCTTAAAATGATCTCGCCATTGGGAGGAGTATATTTGCAGGCGTTATTCAGCAGTTCAGCTAGCACCCGCTCCAAGGCGGACTGATCTGTGATCAGGGTCGGCAGAGTATCTGAAATACGAATTTGTAACGTTTGCTGACGATCGTGCGATCGCGATCGAAAGGGTTCTACTAAGTGAGTCAGGCACGCTTGCAGATCCATTTCTGATGGGTTCAGCAAATACGCAGAGGCTTCTAGCCGTTGGAGATCCAGCAGATCATTAATTAAGTCAATTTCTCGACTGCACTCAGATTGCAAAATATTCAAATACTGCTTTTGTCGCTCTGGACTGTTTATGGTTTTCAACATATGGATCGCCATCTTCATGTTAGACATTGGAGTCCGCAGTTCATGAGACACGGTACTGAGGAAATCATCTTTTAACTGGTTAAGCTCTTCTAGGGCAGTAACTTGTGCCTGGGTTGCCTGATGTAGCCGAGCTTGACGAATCGCGATCGCGCATTGATTTGCCACCTGCTGCACCAGCCGAATTTCTAAGTCTGTAAAGGATTCATCCGCTTGTTTAAACAGCCACAAATCACCCATGACGCTTTGATCATCCACAATGGGGCAGACAAAAGCAGCGTGGAGTCCGGTAAGCGGTCGCATACCCCCATCACGAATGCGGCAAAACTGAAAGTATTGGGCTTGCAAAAGCTGATTGTACAGATGAGCGTGATCTGCCATCTCAATGGTGGAACCTTTTGCCGTGGGGATACCAACGCGAATATATTCATAGCGAATGGTAGAAGTCGCTTGTTCTAAATCATAAATGCCCGCATCACACCCAGAGGTTCCTAACCCTAGAACTAGTTCTTGAACGGCATTTTGGAGAATTTGGTCTTCATCTAAGCTGTCGCGTACGGAGTCTGTGATCCGCTTTAGCATTGCTTCGTAGGTTAACGCTTGCTGAAGTTGGGCGGTTCGTTCTCGCACTTGCTCTTCGAGGTTTGCATTAAGTTGACGCACTTGGCGATAAAGCTCGGATTGTTGAATGGCGATCGCCACCTGAATGGCGAGTTGTTCCAATAGCCCTACTTCATAATCTGCCCAAAAGCGTACCGTACTACATTGATGGGCAACTAACATTCCCCATAGTTTATTTCCGTGCAAAATTGGCACCGCTAAAAACGATTGGATTTGCCACTGCTCCATAAAAGCTTGCAGTTCAGGGGATTGCTGCTGTTGATGGTCTACCACACCATGATGCCCCTGACAGTAAGTTAAAGGGCGCTCTCCAAACGCGGTGTCGTTGATGGTTAAACCCAAAACGGAAGGGTAGTTTGGCTGAACCGATTCTGCTACGACAATGCGATCGTTATGATCAAGACCGCGACAAATCACCACCCGATCCGCCATTAAAAACTGGCGCACTTCTGATACGGTTGTGTTCAAAATTTCGTTTAAGTTTAAAGATTGGCGAATTCGGTGAGAAATACTAGCGGACAACTGCGCCAATCCTGCCATTAATCGTTCTCGCTCTGCCTGCTGCAAGAGGGCTGCTTCTGCCAATTTACGCTCAGTAATGTCTCGTGTGAAGCAGTGATGCCCAATCAACTGGTCATACCAATCGTAGGCAGCCACCATCATGATTTCTTTGTAGAACGTCGAGCCATCTTTACGAATTGCCCGCACTTCTGCCTCAGATTTGCCGTGCAGCAGCATTTGTTGGTGGCTTGACTTGGCGATCGCAATATCCTCAGAATGCACAGTATCTTGCCAAGCCATCCCAATCATTTCCGATTGTTCATACCCTAATGCTTCGGCGTAAGCCCGATTCAGGGCAATATAGTTCCCTCTAATATCCAAAAGAGCGATACCTTCTACAGCATTTCCCAGCGCCGTACTCATTTCTAGGAGTTCGGCTTGGGCTTGTCGCCGCTCAGTCACGTCTACCAAAAAAAGAGACAACCCGTCTGTGGCAGGAAAGACACGCACCTCAAACCAATTTCGCAGAAACGGATAAAACTCTTCAAAGCTGGTTGGAATCTGTTGGGAAAGGGCTTTATGGCATTCTTGGTCTAAAATTGAGCCGACAAAATCGGGGAAAGTTTCCCAAAGATTTTGACCTAGCAATTCCTCTCGCGATCGCTGAATGAGTTGTGCCGCTTGGTTGTTGAGATAGGTAAAGCACCAGTTTCGATCTAAGGAAACAAAGGCATCCGTAACGCTTCCAAGAATATTCGCTATCTGCCGATTAGCGGCACGTAGGGCTTCTTCTACCCGATTGCGTTCGGTAATATCATGACAGTTGACGACGACTCCCCGAATGGCAGGATCATCTAGCAAGCTAGTGGCAACTGCTTCAAACGCACGCCAGCAGCCATCCCGATGCAGCACACGATATTCGATCGCGGCTTGCCCGACCCGTGGATTTTGAACCGCGTTTTGCAAAACTTCCATAATGATGACCACATCTTCTGGATGCACCAGTTCAGCAGCCGATTTGCCAGCAACATCTTCCAGCCGATAGCCCAACACCCGCTCTGCGGAGGGGCTACAGTAGCGAAAAATGCCCGTTTCATCCAAAATCACAATAATGTCGGTGGCATTTTCAATTAAGGATCGAAAGCGGCGATCGCCCTCTTCCAGCGTAATTTCTGCTGATTCGCGTTCCAACCTGTTTATCTAACCTATCCATTGTTAGTGAATCTCCAGCCGTTGGTTAAGCAGTCCCCATGCTGTGATCAATATTCCAAGTACAATGCCACCCAGACTCTTTATAGTGCAACTGCTGACTGGATAATGTAATCGTATTTCTGCTGAGCGCTCAAAATTTTTCGGAGGAATATTCGTTAGCTCTAGAAATAACTAAGCTCCGATCATAGACTAAATTTTATAAAACCCTAATGATTGAGCGTTGTTTGAAACAAAGCAACGCATTCGTTTTAAACAGCAATGGGCTGCCAATATTGCCATGCAGCATAGGCAAGGGTCACAATGCCGGTCACAATCGACGATTCATCAACGGCAAACTGGGGATGGTGCAACGGATAATTGGGGCGATCGCGAAACCCAACCCCCAACCGAAACATACTCCCCGGCGCGTGTTGCAGATACATCGAAAAATCTTCTGCGCCCAACGACGGCTCTTGAATCATCACAATGCCGCTGTCGCCCCATGCATCTCTAGCGGATGATTCTAACAGTTGGGTCAAAGCTAGATCATTTTGCACAGAAGGCACCCCACGCTGATAGTTCACCTCATATCGGGCACCGTAAGGCTGGCACACTCCCGCCACAATTCGTTCAATCCAATCTGGCAGAGCGGCACTTGTTTCTGGATGCAGCGATCGCACTGTGCCCAATAGCTTTACCTGATCCGCAATCACATTGGGTGCGCGTCCACCATTAATTTGCCCAATCGTCAACACCACCGGACGCAATGGGTTTTGGGTGCGGCTAATTGCCTGCTGCAACGTGGTGATCACCTGCGCGGCAATCCAAATCGCGTCCACCGCCTCATGCGGACGCGCCCCATGCCCCGACTCGCCCAAAATCGTAATTTCCAAATCATCTGCTGCTGCCGTCAACGCTCCATAGCGAATGCCGACCATCCCCGCTGAAATGGACGGGAACACGTGCAGCGACAGAATGCCCGCGACTTCCTTCATTGCTCCATCTTGGATCATCCAATTGGCACCCTGCGCCACTTCTTCCGCTGGTTGAAACAAAAACCTCACGTTCCCCGGCAAAATTTCGCCCAGTTGCGAAAGCACCATTGCCGTGCCCAATCCTACCGTCGTGTGAATATCATGCCCACAGGCGTGCATGATGCCCATTTGCCGGGATGCAAACTCTAGCCCCGTGCGCTCGTGAATAGGTAACGCATCCATATCGGTTCGGATCGCCAGCGATCGCGCACCACTGTCTTCACCCCATAATTCTCCGATCACTCCAACTTTGCCTACGCCTTCTTTAACCTGTAACCCACACGATGAAAGCACTCCAGCCACATAAGCGGCGGTTTGATGTTCTTGACCACTCAGTTCTGGATGGCTATGTAAATGGCGACGAATTTCAATAAATCGCGGAGCTAAGTTTGCAGCGAGATCCTTAATCCGAGTCAGCATGAGGCAATGTATTGTGCTTTACCCTCATGATACGAGATGTAAAGGGAAAGGGCGAAGACGAATGGCGAATGGCGTAGCGTCTCCGTAGGAGATAGGGCGAGTGGCGTTCACGTAGCGTTGACCTAGGAGATAGGGCGAGTGATGAATGGGAAAAGAATGTGGACAGGGAATGGATGAATGGTAGATAGTGGGCAGGGAGAGCATTCGAGGTACTACTCCTAGCTTTAAAGCATATTGGTTTCTTAGAGCTATCTTCTCCTAACCTCTGTTCCCTCGCTTATGCCTATTAAAGACAAACACTGGTTCCAGACGGCATTTCAGATTAAAGGGTCTGTGATTCCGGCTATTGCGGGGCGCACAATCATCTGCGGTTTGTTTGGAGTGCTGATCTCAGTTTTTGATTACTTCAAGCATCCAGTGGCGCTACCGACCCTTGCCAGTTTGATTCCCAACATTGTGTTGGGGCTGCTGCTGGTATTTCGGACGAACACGGCATATGAGCGCTTTTGGGAAGGGCGAAAATTGTGGGGGACGATTGTGAATATGACTCGCAACTTGTCTCGTCATATTTGGATTGTGGTTCCGGCGAAACAGCCACAAGATCGGGAAGGTAAAGTTGAGGCGTTGAAATTGCTGGTGGCGTTTGCGATCGCCACCAAGCAGCACCTCCGACAGGAAACATTAGGGGTAGAAGTGGAGAAATTGATTGCACCCGCCAAATTTCGCAACCTCCAAACAATGAATTATCCGCCACTGGAGATCGCTTTTTGGATTGGAGATTATCTACAGCAGCAATATAGCCATCACCAGTTTGATAGCTACCAACTGATGGCAATGCAAAATTTACTCAATGGCTTAGTCGATAGCTTAGGCGGCTGTGAACGTATTCTTAAAACGCCCATGCCACTGGCATACTCGATTCACCTAAAACAGTTGCTCTTGCTGTACTGCTTATCGCTGCCGTTTCAAACGGTGGGTCAGTTGGGCTGGTGGACAGGAGCAGTAGTGGCGCTGATTAGCTTTACGCTGTTTGGCATTGAGGAAATTGGCATCGAAATTGAAAACCCCTTTGGGCATGATGCTAACGATTTACCGCTAGATGCGATTTGCACCACAATGCTTCGGAATATCGAAGATTTGATGACGCACATTCCAGAAATGGATGTTTTTGAAGAGGATTTGGCAGACACTGCTATCCCGTTTGCCAAGATGACTAACAATCTTGTTTAAGTTGAAATGAGCGTTGATTCAGAATACTGGGGCACGATTCCTGTAGGAAGGTCTTCACGAATCGCAGTAGGAAAATGCTGGTCAATAATTTTAGGAATTTCACTTGCGGCAATGCGGCTGTAGCGAGTTTTATTAGGCATAACTAGATTTGGACCTGCTTTGCACTGTTTCATGCAGCCTGTGCCTTTGATGGTCACTTGGTTCTGCAAGCCGCGATCGCTTAAGGTTTCTTGCAATGCCTGACAAATCGCCTTTCCACCCCGCTTCATGCAGTCTGATTTTTGACATATCAATATCGTCGCCGGACGTTGCGCCTTAGATTTCTCAGCAGTGGTTTGCCTAGAAAGGGGCATCTCAAGGCTTTCCACCATTGGATTGCTGCCTTGTCTAGGAACTGCTTGATTGATCAAAAACGCCTTATATTTAACTTCTCCTGTGGTTAAATCAACTAATTTTTCTCCAACGACCCCAATCCAACTGCCAGAAGTTAGTACTCCATTTACTGAAGCTCTTGCCTCTTTAGAAAGCTTGATCCAAAGTTCACCTTCCGCCGTTGCCATACACAGGTGCTTTATCTTGTAACCGTCTTCCAAAATGAAGCTGAGAAAACGTCCTTCAAGGCTAAATGTGGACACGTGCTTGTGTTTTTTGCTCATAATTCGGTGGAGAAATACAACTGATAAAATACGACGAACAAATGGCGAAATCGTTTAGATTGTGTCAAAAAATTATGACATTTTCCAGCATCTTTCCAGCCAGTCTATAAGCTCTGGACGGGATGCGGTGATCTGCTGGACAACACTGCGAAGCTGCAAGATAGCGATCGGGTGAATGATTTCCACCTGTAGGCAGCCATCAGATTGGCATTTGCAAGGAATGTTAAGGTCTTGTAAGCGCTGACAGGCGAGCCAGCGATCGCAGCGAGAAATCGACCCAACTGGAGCAGTCAGCGTCATTGAGATAGATGAATTCATTAGTTTAGCTAATGCAAATGATTCTTAGTGTTTATTAAGTCTTGGCGATCGTGTTATTGCAGCAAAATGCATTCCACTCAAGCTCAAACATTGTTGAGCCTAGTATTCCCATCAGTCAGAAGCGGATGCACAAAAATTTAAGCAGGAAAGTTCAAATATTGGACTCGGCGACTTTCTGAAATGGTGCTAGTCATAGTTGCAAAAGAAATTCAATAGCCTATTTATTAGAATACACCATAACAAGCCACTTGCATATTATTCTCAATAACCTAATTCTTTTGCAAGAAGCCGACACAAACGGATGCATCGGAATCAACCTGAATAGGAGATAGTGAGAGGTAGATCATAAAACCTTCGTTTTCACTGGCTGAGAATCAATGTTTACGCCTTTACCGATGAAGCTTGAAGCGGCTCAGACGCTTTTGCGGCAGTTTATTTGCATCGAACGAGTGCCCGTCGATCAAATGCCTAGCCCAGAAGCCATTCGATTAGCGTTACGGCAGGTTTGCGATCGCTCCGATTATCAAATTTTTGGCATTTGTGCAGATACTGCGACCGAAGCGATCTCGACCCTACATCAATATCTTGCGGCTCTGGGATACTCTGCCAGCCCTCAGCCCGATGCAATCGCTGGCTCCGTTTATCTCAAGTTCAACCCCAACACTAACCGCTGCCACTTGGATGTTTATACGGGAACTCATCGCGGGGTGCTGGTGTCTTGCCAATCGGCTGACGATGAAGACGTGAACGAAACCTACGGGCACTTGCCGCTCAATTTATTTTCAGGTACGGCATGAAACAATTCATTCCTGCTGCTTCGAGATTGCACCTCAAAGTTATTCAGAGAAATTGGTTCGATTGGTCAACGGGGCAATCCAATCACTTTGCTGATCCGCAACAGTTGTTGGATTCAGAAAAGCGCTTATTTCAACCTCAACTTGATCTGACTCAACCCATTTTTGCAACGGAATACTCTGATAATAAAAAACATAACTTGGCATTGGCGATCGCCTACATTCAAGACGTACTGATTTCACCTAATCAAATTTTTTCGTTTTGGCATTTAGTCGGGTGTCCCAGCCAAAAAAGAGGATATTTAGCTGGACGAGCGATCGCTAAAGATCAGCTTACAGCAGAAGTTGGCGGGGGTTTATGTCAACTGTCGGGGTTGATTTACTTCCTGATTTTGAAGGCTGGAATCATGCCTTTAGAGCGGCATCCTCATTCCCAAGATATTTATACTGAGGCAAGCCGCTTTGCACCCCTAGGTTCAGATGCAACCATAGTATATGGCTATAAAGATTTACGGTTTATAAATCCCTTTTCCTTTCCTTTTTATTTCCAGTTTGATTTACAATCTCAGCAAATCCAAGCGGCAATTTATGCGCCTAAAGTATTTCCTAAATCACGCATAGAATTCAAGCAATTAGAATTATCTAATGGCATTCAGGTTCAAACGCTTCGCTACACAGTAGACAATTCTCAATTTGAAGTACTTGATTCTACCTTTTACCCAAAATTGCTTTGCTAACTGTGTAGGAATTGCATATGATTTCTTCTCCCATGACTACTTTGGATGACCTGCGCGCCATGCTGAGAGTGGGGCAGCGAGACTTGGCGGATTGGCAGTCTGGGGCATTGGCAGTGTCGGCAGTGCCGGGATCGGGCAAATCTACGGGAATGGCAGTGGCGGCGGCGATCGCGATTGCGCGAAATCACCTAAATGCTCGGCGGCAGTTGATTGTGGTAACGTTCACGCGATCGGCGGCGGCAAACATTAAAGCCAAAATTCGCGGCTATCTGAAGCAGCTATCGTTACCCCAGCAAGGATTTTCAGTTTATACCTTGCACGGGTTGGGTTGGGCGATCGCCCGTAGTCACATTGAGCGATCGGGCTTAAATTCCGATACGTTGCTGGTTACGCCCAACCAAAACCATCGATTGGTTCGCGCCTGTGTAGAGCAATGGATTGCCGCCAATCCGCGCCTATTTCAAACCTTGTTGGAAGGGCGGCAGTTTGACGGGGAAGAAACCGAGCGACTGCGGCGACAGTCTGTATTGCGAACGGAGGTATTGCCCAATTTAACGACGACCGTGGTGCATGAGGCAAAAAGTTCTGGATTGCAGCCCGATGATTTGCGCCGATTTAGCGATGAAAGTGCCGATGAATACTCGGTGCTGGCAATCGCGGCAGGTTTGTATGAACTCTACCAAGAACAACTGCATCGGCGTAACTGGATGGATTATGACGAAATGATGTTGGCGGCGTTGCGTGTGCTGGATGACGCTACAGTGCGGCACTATTGGCAGCAGCAGGTGTTTGCCGTATTTGAAGATGAGGCACAGGATTCTAGCCCGTTGCAAACTCGCCTGTTAGAAATTCTTGCCGTCGATCCTGCTCAATCTGACCTGTTAAATTTAGTGCGAGTCGGTGACCCCAATCAAGCAATTAATTCAACTTTTACGCCTGCCGATCCAATTTTCTTTCGGGAGTTTTGTGATGCCTGCGATTCGTGGAACGATCTCTATGGGAATCGCCAAAACCGATTGGCAACCATGACCCAGGCAGGACGCAGCACGATTAGCATTATCAATGCCGCAAACTTTGTGTTGGAGTGGGTAAATCGATCCAAGCTTGCCGGAACCGAACAGCCGTTTCGGCTGCAAAAAATTCAGCCTGTGCCCCTTGGCGACCCGCAGCTTAACCCCGATCCAGAAGGTCGCGGACTGGAGCTTTATACGCCGTCGGATGTTTTTCAAACAGTGGAATTAATTGGGCGGCGATCGCTCCAGTTATTCCAAAGTGATCCCGATGGCTCAGCGGCGGTGCTGGTGCGAACCAATGAGCAAGGGCGATTTGTGGCGCGAGAACTGCAACGCTGGTATGGCGACACGATTCCCGTGTATGAAGTGGGGCAACAGGAGCGTCAATCTCATGTGCCGTTGGAGATGTTGACGCTGCTGCAATTTTGCGATCGCCCCCATTCGTCCGATAACTTGAAAAATGCCCTCTCGACACTGGTTCAGCGCAAACTGATTCCTACCCAAGATTTGAATGCGATCGTCAGTTTTCCTGAGCAAATGCTGTACCCCGGACCACTTGATCCAATGCAGTCAGACCCGGTTATTCAAGCCCGTCGCTATTGCACCAGTCTCCTCCGCGCCCGGTTAGAACTGCCACCTTACCAACTGATTTCCTTTTTTGCGTTTACCTTGGGCTACAACCAAAGCGAACTTGCCACGGCGGACAAATTGGCTGACCGCACCACTCAGCAAACTCAGGGCGACCCAACTCTCCCTGCCATTCTCGCGGCATTGAATGACATTGTGGCTTCAGAAAGATTTGAGCCAGTGGACACCGAAAATGCCGACGATCGCTATACCAAAGTCAGCCAATTGACTGTCATCACCATGCACAAAGCCAAAGGGCTAGATTGGGACTGGGTATTCATTCCTTTTTTGCACGAAAATATGATTCCCGGTATTCCTCGGATTCCCCCCCAAGCAACCTTTTTAGGCGATTTCACCTTGGCAGAAGTTGCCCGTGCCCAAATTCGCGCTCAGGTGCATCATCAGCCCGGTTTCCCTGACACTTTAGCCGCCTGGAATCGCGCCCAAAACCTCAAAATTGCCGAAGAATTTCGTCTGCTTTATGTTGCCATGACCCGCGCCAAACGCTTGCTGTGGATGTCTGCGGCTGCCAAAGCGCCTTACACCTGGAATAAACCCGATAATGTAGACGATCGCAAACCTTGCCCAGTTTTTCCAGCACTGCAAGAGCGCTTCCCCACGTCGATCATCATGTGAAATTTCTGCAAATGGGCTGTTAACTCACGCTCTATTTTGAGTGGATTTCCGAGTTCTAATTTCATTGGCAAGATGGCGCGATCGCCTAAACTATAGAAATTATTTTTCAGTTTGCTGAGATTAGTAAAGCTTGTTGAGCCATCCTAATTTTTTGGGAACTCTTTACCTATAGTGTTTTTATAGGTGCTGAAGTGAAAACATCCCCTTAAACTTTTCGCACCCAAAACAAGCGAATTTTTAACTTTGGAAAAGAAAATTATATGTAAAGCACTGTCAGCTAACACTCTTCAAAACTATCTCTAGAAAGCTTCTTTAAATTATGAATACCGCAGTGAATCAAACGACAACAGCCACCTACGATTTAACAAATTGCGATCGCGAACCCATTCACATTCCTGGGTTTATTCAGCCCCACGGAGTTTTATTAGTCCTGCAAGAACATGATTTAAAAATTTTACAAGTTAGCAATAATATAGAGAAAATTTTTGAATTATCTCCGGATAAACTGTTGAATCAAACCTTAGAAAAACTACTGGGTGCCTATCAAACAGACAGCTTAAAACAGGCGCTTAAAAACCATTCAGATTTGCAGACGATCAATCCCCTTAAACTATCCATTCAATCTACAAATAAGAGTAATAGTTTTAATGGATTACTGCATCGATCTGAAGAATTTTTAATCCTAGAGTTAGAGCCTTCTCTATCTCAAGAAGTTCTAGGATTTCTAGATCTCTACCATCTCACCCGCACCTCTGCTAAGAGCATTCAGAATGCAAAATCATTTCAAGATCTTTGCCAAGTTATTGTGCGTGAAATTCGCAAGCTGACTGGACTCGATCGCGTTATGCTCTACAAATTTGATCCTGAGGGGCATGGCACCATCATTGCAGAAGATAAGCAAGAAAAGCTGGCTCCATTTCTAGGTTTACGCTATCCCAAAACGGATGTGCCACAGCAGGCTCGGCAGCTATATCTAGAGAATTGGATTCGGTTAATTACCGATATGAATTATGAACCAGTGGAGATTATTCCAACGACTAATCCGATTACGGCTCGACCCACTGATTTAAGTCAGTCAGTTCTTAGAAGCGTTTCTCCTTTACATATTGAATATTTGCAAAATATGGGAGTTGCGGCTTCCATGTCAATCTCAGTGATTAAAGATGGGCAACTTTGGGGATTGATTGCCTGTCATCACCATTCACCAAAGTTTATTTCATACGAAATTCGATCAGCCTGCGAATTTTTGGGGCAGATTCTATCTCTTCAACTTCCCTATGTTGAAGATAAAGAGCATCAAGACTATCGAATTGCTTTAAAAACTATTCACAATAAGTTAGTTGAACAAATGCTGCGATCGCTGTCCTTTATGGATGGTTTGTTTGGCGATCACCCTAATCTACTTGATTTAAATAATGCTCAAGGGGCGGCTGTTTGGGATTCTGGTAACTGCCGAACAATTGGTATTACGCCTTCAACTAAGCAGATTCAAACAATTATTGAGTGGTTAGCTGAAAGCAATGATCGCGATGTTTTTCAAACCCATTGTCTTTCTAGTGTGTTGCCCGAAGCAGCACAATTTAAAGACTCTGCCAGTGGCTTATTAGCCGTTTTAGTCTCTCCTCAACACTATATTTTGTGGTTTCGTCCCGAAGTGATTCAAACCGTAAATTGGGCTGGAAATCCTCAGAAACCGATTACTCATGATGAAGCTGGCGAGGTGCGATTATCTCCCCGAAAATCATTCGATTTGTGGAAAGAAACGGTGCAGTTGCAAGCGTCGCCGTGGTTATCTTGCGAGGTTGATGCCGCGATCGAACTTCAGCAAGCGGTTGTGAAATCGGTGTTGTATCAAGCGGCTGAATTGGCAAAATTAAATCAGGCATTACAGCAATCAGAGGCGCAAGAACGTGAGAAGGCAGCACAACTTGCGATCGCCCTTCAGCAGCTTCAGCAGGCGCAAACATTACTCATCCACAGTGAGAAAATGTCGAGCTTAGGGCAGTTGGTGGCAGGCATTGCCCATGAAATTAATAATCCGGTTAATTTTATCTATGGAAATCTGGACCACGCCAATCATTATACTGATGGTTTATTGAACATTTTGGCACTTTATCAAACGGCAGTTATCGAGCCAAATGCTGCCATTCAAACTACGATTGATGACGTTGATCTAGAATTTTTGAAAGAAGATTTGCCAAAACTACTAAAGTCTATGCAAGTCGGTTCAGAACGGATTAGAAATTTGGTCACGTCGCTACGAAATTTTTCACGATTAGATGAATCTGAAATGAAATCGGTGGATATTCATGAGGGCATTGATAGCACATTGCTGATTTTGGGACACCGCCTCAAACCCCATTCCGATCATCCCGGCATTCAACTGATCAAACAGTATGGCGAATTGCCCTTAGTCGATTGCTATGCCAGTCAGCTAAACCAAGTGTTTATGAATCTGTTGGCAAATGCGATCGATGAGTTAGAAACGCGCGATCGCTCTCGTAGCCTGGATGATATGAAAGCCATTCCCAGCACGATTCACATTTCTACCGCGATTATTTCGCGATCGGGTAACGACCCCTTAGATCAAGCCAATTCAACCGATGCCGTTGTGATTCGGATTAAGGACAATGGTTCTGGAATTCCCGAAGAAATTCAATCACGACTGTTTGATCCGTTCTTTACCACAAAACCGATCGGGCAAGGAACCGGAATTGGGTTAGCGATTAGCCGTCAAATTACGGTTGAAAAACATAAGGGAACTTTGCAATGCATTTCTCAGCCCGGTCAAGGAACCGAGTTTGTGATTGAAATTCCCCTACATTCGTAGGATTATTTATCCTCCACGGTCAGGGTTGTGGAAGCCGATCGCCCGAATTCTTCTGGTGCATACTGCAAGTGAGCTTCGGCACCGGGATAAACAAAGGTGCCGGGAGTCACCGATCGCACCAAATAGTGCAGCGTATACACGCCAGGATTGAGGCGATCGCCAAAGGCAACAATTCGATCTTTATAAATGGTTTGGTAGTTCACCTGCCAACTATCGCCTTTGGCTTTGAAGTAGGGCGTGGACGTTTGAAAGCTGTCATCGACCGCTTCAAATCCGGCAGGCAGCGGATCGGTGATCACAACCTGATCCACGGGATGATCGGTGATGATTTCCAGCCCCACGTCATACACCTGACCCACGGGCACTTTCAGCGAATCCACTGCATAGAGTCCGGTTGTGTGCAGGGTTTGTTCCTGGTTGGCAGGACGCAGGCTGCGGGTGATTCGCAGTCCATTCAGGCGACCGGGTTGATTGCCTTGCAATCGATAGCGGTAAGCAACCAGATAGTGCAGGATGCCGTTACCCGTTTTTTTCAGGATTAAGTCATTTTTGCCACGGGGCAACTCGGAAAGTGGGACTGTGACGTTAGTGCTTGGCTTTTGGTAGCCCTGAAGCTGAGCGTTTGCCAGGGTTTTTCCGGCGAGTTCCGCAGTGGCGGTAAAGTTCGGCGGTGTGGGCTGAAGCTTGCTAGTTTCAACTAAAGCTGTCAAAGCTTGAGCATTGTCGTAAGAACTTTGCCAAGTACCGTTGCGCCGTTGATTGAGCAATCCTTGGGTGAGTTTGGCGATCGCGTCAGGTTTTGCTTTCTGGGCGATCGCCAGCTTTAATGCTTCTGCCTGGGTAGCTGTGGGCGAACTCAACCAGTGCCAACCTTGGGGTAAATTCACCTGCGCCGATCGCCCGGTTTCGGTGGTAATTTCTCGCAGTTCACCTGCCATACTGTTTGCTTCTTGCTGCCAGTCAGTCAACTGGGAAAGATACCGCGTCAGTTTGATTTGATCAACCGGATCAAGCTGATTGCGTTGAGCGTAAATGTCTGCGAGAAATTCAGTCCGCTTGTCGCCGAGATCTGCCAATGCAATTAAGGTGTGCAGCCGTAGTTGATTTTTGCAGAGTGTCTGTTTGCAGAAATCGTATTGTCCTGGATCGGCAAGGGTTTTGCTGAGGTAATTCCGCAGCGTGGGGAAGGTTTGCGCTTGCTTTGCCTGGGCGATCGCTTGGGTTGCATAGGCTGTCGCAAAGGGATCGGATTTCTCGGCTCCTGGATAGGCGGCAAAACCACCGTCGGGCTTTTGCAGTGCTTTGAGTTGATCGATCGCGCTGGTTATTTGTTGACTTGGGTTAAAGTCGCTGAAGCTTTGCCCGTAGGTTTGGGAGAGGGTTTGCAGGCTGGCTGCGATCGCGAGTTGACTAGCGGCAGGTTCGGCAAACGGCAGATTTTGTGCGTCAAATACCTGTTTGGCAGGGGCGGTGAGTTGAGGAATCAGCGAACTGGCAAGGGAAATATCCAAGCCTCCGGCATCAGTGGCGACATTTTTGTCTACATTTAAAGGGATACTTGCTTGATTTTCGGTGATGCCGGACTCCACAACTTGTTCCGTTACATCCAGAGGTTTCACTTCCAGCGGCACTTCAAAGGCATCCGTTTCACCGTTAAGCTGAGTAGTGAATTTTACCTGCGCTGTGCCCGGTTGATTGACAACGACGGGGAAGCGATAGGCGCTCGTTCCGGTGCTTGCCTGTGAATTCTGAGTACCATTTGAGTTGTCAAACTTGAGCGGTTCCGTGACGGCTCCATTCACGGACATATTTCCAGCTTGCCCGGTGTTGTTGGTGACCGAGACTCCCGCCTGGAAGCGATCGCCCGGTCGGGCAAACTGCGGCAGGATCGGATTGCTAACCACGGGTTTACTGGTAATGAATGTCGTATCGCCGTTGCCAAAGTTAAGGTTGCCGTCGGTTGCCACTGCCATAACGCGCCAAGTGGTCAGGTCATCCGGCAAGGTAAATTTCACCTGAGCTTTGCCGCTGTCATCGGTCACGACCGCACCGTTGTAATATGCCAATGCTCTGAAGTCGGTGCGAGTGCGAGTGTTGGCGGCTCCAGCGGACGCGCCACCGCCATAGCCCCAGCCTTTTTGCAGCGGCGAAGTCATCGGACTCAACACCACATCAGGACGATTATCGGCAAGGCGGGTGGAGATGGGCTGTTCCGCAAAAACGGTCTTGACCAGATCGGGAGGACGATAGCCGCTGAGTTGCAGCACCGCTTCATTCACCACCATGACGGTAAATTGCCCTTTAGCCGGGTTGCCTGCCGCATCTTTGAGCAACAGGTTGAGGGTTTGCTCGGTGCCGGGTTGGGCGGGTGATGCGATCTCAGATCCAACTGTGGGCTGAATTTCAACGTTGAGGTAGCGATCGCCCAACTCGGTGTTGAACGGCGCGAAGCCGATTTTTACTAAATCATTCAGGCTACCCGGTTCCGTTTGCTCCAATGGTTTGCCTTGACGGATTAGCACCGCTTCGATCGCGGCATTCGGCACCATGTCGGGCGTAACCGTAAACTGAATTTGGGGCGCACTGCCTTTTACTTTGGTCACGGTTTGATAGATCGTGTTGTGTCGGACGACTGCAAAATATAGCTCAGCGTCGGGATAGGGCGACTGAATGATTGCCGTTGCCACATCACCGAGACGATAGCTTTTTTTGTCTAGCTTTACTTCTAGGCGATTATTGGTGTAGCGATCGCCCCAAAAAGTTGGTTCGTTACCCGTTGCCCACAGTTGGATCTCGGTTGCAGCGGCTTCGTTGCTATTTCCTGCTAGCGTTGCCCGTATCCGGTAAGAGCCAGACTTGGGCGCAGTCAGTTGAGCTTTTTCAGTCCCCTTGGCATCCTGTCCAGATTGCACTTCGGTCGTCGCAACGGTTTTGTATTCCACCTGGTTTTGGGCAGTGCGGCTGCCTTCCACCACGCGGGTGATGTTGCTGTAATTCATCGATTGCAGTTCTAACTTCACCTTTTCGGCGATCGGTTTGCCTGCCGCATCGGTGACAATCACCTGCACTGGAAACTCTTTGCCTGCCTCGGCGACGAAATTCGCTTTTAAGCCAATCAGGCGATCGCTGGGCAAGGCGACAAAGGTTTGGGAATCCGCGACAGACAGATTCGACACATCCGAGACTTGAGCATCGACCCGGTAGGTCATGGGATAGGGCAAATCTTTGGCGACGGTGAAATTCTGGCTTGCCTGACCCTCTTTACTCAGGGTTTGAGTGGTTTGCAGCACATCGCTGGGTACTTCTGGAGCTTCTTCTGGCCACAGCCAGCGTCGCCCAAAGGAGTAGCCATCCCAAGCTTGGGGCGCAAACTCGGTTTGTTGACGGGTGACATAATACTTGACTTCGCCCCCTTCCACGGGTGCCCCAAACAAGTAGTTACTTTGAAGATTCGCGTCAATTTTTTGGTCAGGGAGCGCGATCGCTATGGGTGCCGATGGCGCATCGGGTTCAGGTGGAACTCGACTTGTAGCGGTGCCTTTGCCATCGCTCACGCCGCTAAGCGAAAGCTTCACCATAAAGTTAGGTGGCTTAAACTCCGCAACCCGAAAATCTCCGGTGATTTCAGCGCCACTGTCACCGTTCGCCCGAATAGTATAGGTGCCCAAAGGCTGCGTTTTTTCCAGCGGCACTTCCACTGAAAAAGTCCCAAAGGCATTAGTGCTCTGACTATCCAGCTTCTTCTTTTGCCCATCAGGACTTTCCACAGTGACGGCGTAACGAACGTTTTTATCTTGCTTCAGCGTTCCGGCTTGGAGGTAATAGGCGGCTCCGGTAAAATGGGCAGTTTCGCCCGGTTGATAAAGTTGGCGATCGCTAAAAATCGTTCCCCGCGACAGAGGCTTACCGCTTTCCCATCCACCATCCACGCCATAGCCGTAAGCGCCGCTGTATTCAGTCGTGCGGGTGAATGCCCAGTCTTCGCCTGATTGGGCGATCGCGAGTAAAGGGGGGGCAACCTCTGAACCAGCAGTCCGACATGCCCGAAACTGAGCTGCGTTTAAAGTCAGCATCCCCGCCGCATCCGTTTTGCCAGTCGCGCAAGCGGTAGGCGTGGAGCGCTCCTTTGCTTCCAATTGGGATTTGTAGATTTGCACGGACGCATTGCCAACCGGAGAACCATCCGACAAGCGATGCACCCGCACCAAGCCCGAATCGGGGAACCACTGAGCAAACACGCCCAAATTGGTCACCTGCACCATGCCGTAAAAATTTGGCTCTCGCCACTTTTGCTTGCCTTCTTCCTGATACTGCACGGTTTTCGCCTGCACACCATACGCCAGCATTCCGGTCGGTGCTTTTAACAGTGTTTGCAGCGGCACGGTGGATTCCACTGCCTGATTCTTTTTAATCTGGACTTTGGTCGTTTTCCAGGTAGAAGCGTTTGGTAGTAAATCTTTGCCGTTGTTTTGGGGATAGGCGGAATTGCTGTAAACCAAATCGGTGGGCTGAACGATCGCAAATGCCGATTGATACCCTGACAAATTCACCGTCGAAATGTTGAGTTGCAAGGGCGCATCGATTTTCGCTCCTGTTGCTCCCAAAGCGGTGGGAAAAATGTGTAGTTCTGTGGGTGCCCAGATGTCCGGCGCACTGTCGCCCGTTTGGTAGTTAACCGTCACAGGTTTGCCCAAAGTTTGCCCGAAGCTGTCCTTCAGGTCAGCTCCAACGGTGACGGTATAGTTAGTCGCGGGTTCCAGTGCCCACGGGTTGAGGCTAACGACGCGATCGCCCTCATAGGCTCTAACCAACGGCACATCCTTATTTTTTGGCTCTGGCGAAATGGAGATATTGGTCAGGGCAGATTCAGCCGCGATCGGATTGTTGAATTCTAGCTGCGCCATCCCATTTACAAAGCGTCCATAGGCACCGCCAGCATCGGGCTTACCAGAAGCAGTCTGCTGTTGGAATGCTAACGGCGCATAGGTTTCTATCCGACTCACAAACGACTCTTCACTGGGTAAATTTCCCTTCAGCGGACGCAGACCGGGCGTAAATTCCAGCGTATAGGGTGTCGCCTTTTTCAGGGCAGATTCCGGCTCCAGCGTATACACCCAGCTTTGGGTTGAAGGATCAAATTCTGCTTCTGGGTTCGGCGTGTCGCTGACTTCTGGCTGCTTTTCCAATGCCACCTTTAGCGCTATACCGTCCATTTGCCCCACTTCTTTCAGCTTGGCGTGTTCCTTCAGCGATGCTTGATCGAGTTCCACGTTAGAAAAAACTTTCAGCACAGGTTTAGTATCAAGCGGTTCAGTCGCCACCTTGGGACTGTCCGCACTGTAGGAAGTGGGAAGTTCGGTGAGCTTGATGCGATCGCTTTGAAACGTCCAGGCAAGATCTTTATCCAGCTTGTGATTCTTTAGATCTGCCAGTCCTGCCTTCAGCGTCACCCGCACCCGCGTTGCCTGGGGAATCGCCTCATCAGCCTGAAAGCCCACCATGCGCGGCGTGAGAAAACGAAACTGCCCTTTTAACGCTGGCACCACTTCAAACTTCTGCAAAATCTGCTGTTGATCTTTGCTTTCCAAGCTTTCCACCGGAATCAGCGCATCTTTAAACCGAACTCGGATCTGAGCCTGAGTTTTAGCATCCCCAGTGGGGCTAATCTCCTCAATCCAGTTCGGTAGCGTGGGCTTTTCCAATGCGGCGACATCTGTTAGCACCTCTGGCGCTTTCGTCATGGTGGTGGTGCTACAGCCCGAAAAGCTGACGGTGATAACAATGCTGCATAAAAACAGCAATGGCAGCAAGAAGCGTTTACCCAATCTCATAGTTCCCCACAGTAAACAGGCGATCGCGACAACCCATGCCGCTAACCTCCATTCCTACTCTCTTCCAGGGGGCAATTCCTGTTAACTTCAATAATTCTTTACTTGATAGGACTTACGCACTCGCCCCCTAAATCCCCCAATTCTGGGGGACTTTGATCTCTAGCTCCCCCAGAATTGGGG
>ENA-ORBV01001701-ORBV01001701.1-microbial-mat-metagenome-genome-assembly--contig:-NODE-1701-length-48237-cov-11.526786_pt1 | contig 48237 bp, 40 predicted proteins | sample MGYA00237777_ERZ505514 | MGnify/ENA primary metagenome ERZ505514 (study PRJEB26160, sample SAMN06269048) | microbial mat metagenome | isolation source: Oligotrophic lake microbial mat | place... | reverse complement strand
AATTAATTATTAAATGGGGGCGCAAAATAAAAAACAAAGGAAATGCAGTTAATGCAATTTAAATGTTAAACAGCTTAAGCCGATTTGAACACTATCAAGGGTTCCCTCCTAGAAATATTTATACTTTCGGGGCTTAACCATTCAAGTAATCATCAGCCACTTTTGCCATAAAGTCTCGACGGCGATGCCCGTCTGTTTCTTGGCAGCATCCTTAAACGTCGATTGAGCGGTTGCACTCAAGATCATTCCTAGCATCCCAATCACAGAGGTCAGCATCGCTCATGTCCGAAACTCTGTTTCCTAGCCTTCTAGGATAACAGGGTTATATTTAATTGCAAGCCCCTGATGCCGTCATTTTAAGCAGCCCGCACAATTAAGTGTGTGTGATGTTCGTTAACTTCGGCATAAATTCCTTGATTTTTACTAACAATCAGAGTGCCGCCTTTTTCTCTAGGGGGATTGAGCGGGGGCTCACCGACGGCCCAATCGCTGTGTTCACCAAGAAAAGGTGATCCAGAACAATAAGTTTCATTGCATCTATCTAAGGGTATCAATATTGCGATACTTTAACCTGAAAAGCAGATATTCTACTAAAGTTCGATCGTCTTCGATCGTCCTCTGGGTTGATGTAAGTGGTTGGGGAAATTTGTTCTAATAAATGTAAAGTTAGATTTGAAGGAACAATTTCAATGCGTAAGTTAAACATAGGTCTATCTGACGAGCAGCGTGCAGGCGTTATCGAACTATTGAATCACGACCTGGCAGATGCTTATCTGCTGTTAATCAAAACCAAAAAGTATCACTGGGATGTAGTTGGCCCGCAGTTTCGATCGCTCCACCAGTTGTGGGAAGAACACTATCAGGCGTTAACACTAAATATCGATGCTATGGCTGAACGGGTGAGAACTTTAGGTGGCTATCCAATTGGTACTGCTGAGGGTTTTCTGAAGTATGGCTCGATTAAAGAACATATCGGCGATTTGCCTTTGGCTACGGAAATGGTAGCGCGTTTAGTTGATGACCACGAACTGATTATTCGCAATCTCCGCAAACACGTCGAACAGTGCGGTGAAGAGTTTAAAGATGACGGAACCGCAGACTTTTTGACTGGTTTGATGGAACAGCACGAACAAATGGCTTGGATGTTGCGATCGTTTATTGAAGGGGAATCTATTTCGCCCGATGGTAAGCAGCCGCAAGCTCAAACTGCTACAGCTTCTCACGCTTAGAAAGATTAAGTAGAAGGAAGAAGGAAGAAGGAAGAAGGAAGAAGGAAGAAGGGAAAATTTATATTTTTTATTTAACCCTCTTTCCTAATTAGACCTCTTGCAAAAGTCCTTTTAATCAAATTTTGGAACGGGCAAGATGCCCGTTCCACAAGAAAAAATGTTTTTTGTGGGATGGGCCGGAGAGCCCGTCCTAGTTATTTTTGCAAGAGGTCTATTATCGAATGAAGAGGGGCTGAAGTCCCTACTACAAACGGTCAGAAACCTACTGATTTGGACTGGTAGGGCCGATGACGCCGACTTTGTGGCGAAAACTTAGTTCGCCGCCGAACCAGCCTGTAATGCCCAGCAAGGTTGCCACGACGATCGATATTGCTAAACCTGTATATACGATCGGCTGGGCCGGATTTCCCTGTCGCAACAGCAGGTTAATCAGGGAAAGTACGAGAGCCGCCACATTGCCGCCCATGTGCAACCAACCAGCACTGCGCTCGCGCACTCTTTTAATTCTCGTAAAATCTAAAAAGCCCGTGATCCCAGCCAAAATCCCCGCACCAAAACCGCAACCGATCAGCCAAACCGAAGCTCTCGCCCAAAACGGATCGCTTGTCAGCCAATAACCGATATCCGTGCCGGCGGCTCCTACTAAAAAGGCTACAGGAAACACGATCAGCACTGGGTGGAGGGGATGACCTGCAACTGAAACTGTACTTGTAATCCCGGGGTCGCGATACTCTGTGTCGTCACTTTCGAGAATCGGCGGAATATTGGGATAGGGCGTATTATTTATTTGATTTGTTTCCATGATTTCTAGCGATTAGTGTTCTACCTACAAAGCCCGTTTTTATTGGATTTAACTTAATCCCAAATCCGCTCGCCATTTTCGTCAACGCGGGCCTGCCGAATTACGTCGGAAATTTCATCGGCGTCTTTGACGTGGTGCAAAGCTTTCTTTTCCCCGTCAGGTTCTTCTACGATCACATAAGTTGGAACTGTAACAACATCTCCCGTGATGTCGGCTACGTGGTCTACCGCCAGTTGCTGGGCTTTTTCTTCGATGGTTTGCGGTTTGTCGGAAATGCGATCGCCCGGATTGACTGTGCGCTCCATATCTTTGCCTGGTTTGTCGATACTCATAAAAACCTCTCTGGTATTTCTAATTTTTTGCTGACTCTAATTCCTACTATTGAACGAAAAATCTCCCTGCACAAACATCTCCCGAGGGGTGGAAGTTTCAGTTAGGGCGATCGCAGGCAGCCTCTTCCTGTAGGTAGAGGTTTTTCGATTCGTTCCGAAAAAACCTAAGCTAAAATCTAAGCATGATATTTTCCTTCCCTTTGAGTTGCTCATGAAAAGTTACGATTGGATTGTTGTCGGCGGCGGCATTACGGGTGCATCACTGAGTTACGAACTGGCAAAAAAAGGTTTTGCTGTGCTGCTTTTGGAACGAGATGCTACCATGCAAAATGCGACTCGTTTTAGTTATGGTGGCTTGGCTTATTGGTCGGGAACGACTGATTTAACTCGCCAATTGTGTCGGGAAGGTATCGAACGCCACCGCAATTTATCGGCGGAATTAGATGCTGATACTGAGTTTCGCGAGTTAGATTTGTTGCTAACAATTGATGCGGGTACTGATGCCGAAAAAGTTGCGACTAATTACGCGCATTTTGCAATTCCCCCGCAGCTTTTGAGTGTTGCAGAAGCTGGGGAGTTGGAACCTTTGCTGAATAAAAGTGCGATCGCCGGAGCTCTGACTGTGCGCCACGGTCACATTTCGCCGACTGCCACAAATAAAGCTTATTGTCAAGGGTTTCTACGGTTGGGAGGAACGATAGAATTTGCTGAAGTAATTGGGTTTATAGAAGAGGGAAATCGGATTTCGGGAGTCAAGACGGCGCAGGGAATTTATCGTTGTGAAAATGCTGTGGTTTGTGCTGGAGGTTGGAGTCGGAGTTTACTGAAGCTGGCTGGTGTTTCTGTGGGAGTTTATTTTACTCGCACGGAGATTTTGGAAACTGCACCTGTGGATTTGAAACTCAGGACTTTGGTGATGCCTGCGGTATTAAAACGTTTTGAATTGGAAGCTGAATCGAGTAGAATTGAGGTGGATTTTCTTTGGGATGAACCTGGTAAAGAGTTGCTGTCGCCGATTTTAGATGCGGGTGCAATTGGGTTTAATGATGGGAGTTTGCGGATCGGGCAATTGTCTCGCACTTTGAGCGATTTGAATGCTAAAGTCGATCGCGAAACTAGCGAAAGGGCAATTCGTGCAGGAATCAGCAAAGTTTTGCCTGAGTTGGCAGGTTTACCGGCAACTTGGCACGAGTGTAGTGTGGCATTTAGCGCTGATAATTTGCCTGTAGTGGGGCCGATTGCCGATCGCCCTGGATTGCACGTTTTTTCGGGCTTGAGCAATCCTTTGGCTATTGTACCTGCTTTGGCGGAGCGATTTGCGAAGGCGGCGGGGGGAGAAGAAGATAGGGCGATCGAGCTTTTGTCTCCGGATAGATTTACTGGAAATGACTAATGTTAACTGTTAGCTTTTAACTGTTAGTGGGGAGGGCGGGTTTATGTATATTGTTAGTTGGAATTATAGATGGTTGGTGAAACCCGCCCCTCCCATCGCAGATACTGATGACTAATCACTACTGACTACTGACTACTAACTAAAAAAGGTAGCACGACAATAAATGTAGTACCTTTGTCGATCGCACTTTCCACACTTATTGTACCGCCGTGCAGGTCAACTATGTGTTTGACAATGCAGAGTCCCAAACCCGATCCTTTAATCTTGCCTACATTAGCACCCCGTTCAAACTGCTGAAATAGTTTTTCTTGATCTTCCGGTGTCATCCCAATTCCCTCATCTCGAACGCACAAAATTATTTGCTGGTTTTCGCAGATTAGGTCTAAACTTACCTTGCCACCGTTTGGAGAATATTTAATGGCATTTGAAAGCAAATTAGTCAGAAGGTGGTGCAGTAGTTTGGCATCGAGATTGGCGTGCAGCGGATCTGTTTGGCTGCGGAAAGTTAGGATGTGTTTGTCGGTGACGATAGGTTGCAGTTCTTCTAAAATAGAATTGCATAAATCCGTCGCATTGATCAGATTTAAATTTAAGGAAATTTTGCCTGATTCTGCTTTGCTAAGCATTAAAATATCTTCCAGCAAACCACTCATATTACTGACGGCTTTTTTAATGCGATCAACATTTTTATGGGTAGTTTCGGGGGTTCTATGCAAGTCGCTATCTTCTAGCATTTCAGCCGATAACTGTATAGTAGTTAAAGGAGTGTTTAAATCGTGGTAAGCCATTGAAATAAAGCGCGATCTATTTTCGCTTTTTTCTGCTGCTAATGCCATTAATTTTTTCAGACTGACTGCTTCTTGATGTTTGCTCAGTGCTATCTTGATAGTGGCGTGCATTTCTCTTTCTTTAAAAGGTTTCAGCAGGTAGCCGTAAGAACCAGTATTTTCGGCTCGCTGCAAAGTTTCGTCGTCGGCATAGGCAGTTGTATAGATAATTGGTATATCTAATTCTTGATTAATTATTGCTGCTGTTTCTATGCCGTCAATGTCGCCTTTGATAACTATGTCCATTAAAATTAAATCTGGTCTTAGTTCGCGGGCGCGCTGGATGGCATCCGCTCCTGAAGAAACGATATCGGCGATTTGATATCCCAATTTTTCTAATTTTGGGGATAAATTTTTAGCAATTAACAGTTCGTCTTCGACAATCAAAATATTAATTGGTTTTTCGGCAAAACTCATGTTGTTACAATCTTTGAAAGTAGTTTAACTCGTTAAATTTTAAGTGAAATGCTGTCCCAATTTCTCTGGATATTTCGATAGTTCCTTCTAACTGCTCGGTTAAAGTGCAGACAACTTGAAACCCCATTGAGTTAGTTTTCCGAAAATCTAAGTTTTGAGGAAAGCCGATGCCGTTGTCCTTAACTAAGAGGTTGATTTCTCGATCGCCCGTTTGATAGCATTCTACACTAACTGTACCAGTTGTGCCATCAGGAAAAGCGTGTTTCAGGGTATTTGAAACCAATTCATTGGCAATTAAACCGCAGGGAGTAGCGGTTTCAAGATTTAGGGAAATTGGCTCAGCTAATACCTGCAACTGAATTTGGTTGTTGCTAATATTGTAAGAGTGAAACAAGTTACTTACCAAATCTTCAAGATATTCACCAAAATTAATTTGCGCTAGGTTGGTCGAGCGGTACAGTTTTTCGTGAATCAGAGCCATAGAATAAAGGCGATTCTGACTTTCTTCAAACATTTTGCTTACTTGCGGGTCGGCAACTGTGTTCGATTGCAATTCTAACAGACTGGCAACTACGCAGAGGTTGTTTTTGACGCGGTGGTGAATTTCTTTAAGCAAAATTTCTTTTTCTCTGAGGGAGTTTTTCAAATTTGCTTCCGCTTGTTTGCGATCGCTCAGTTCAGCTTGCAGTTGCTGGTAGAGTAGAGATTGCTGAATGGCGATCGCCAATTGATTCACCAACTGCTGAAATAAATTCATTTCCGATTCTTTCCAATCACGAGAGCGATCGCACTGGTGGGCAATCAGCAATCCCCAAAGTTGGCTGTGCTGAATAATCGGCACTACTAACTTTGCCCTAACTTGAATTTGTTTCATAAACTCCGCCACACAAGGTGTAATGCAGGGGTCATCCCGTTCGGAGATCGCAGAAATTCGCCCTTGCAAATAAAGCTGATAAATTTCAGCCGGAAAAGCCTCTTCGCCAAAACATCTATCCACCAATTGGCTGCATCCTTCTGCCACGGCTTCAGCAATGACTCGGCCGCCGTTTTCGGGTAAAAGTTGATAAACCAAAACTCGATCGGCTAATAATACTTGCTGGAGTTCCGCAACCGTGGTGTTGAGAATTTCCTCTAATTGCAAAGACTGGCGGACACGACGGGCGATCGCCTCCACAAGCCGTTCTTGCTCGAACTGCTGCCCCCTAGCGAGTTCGGCGTATTTAGAATTGCTGATATCAGCGGCGTAACCAATAATTTCGATCGGAATGCCCATGCTGTCAACCAATAGTTTTAGTTCCGTCCTTAGCCAGCGGTAAATTCCGTCTTGGTGTAGAAAACGATACTCGCAAATGCAATTTTTTTCCTCGGATAAATCCGAAAAATTTACTAGAAATTGTGGTCGATCTTTAGGGTGAATCCTGCTAGACCAAAATTTACAATCTGCTAACATTTTTTGGGGGTCGTAGCCCACGATTGTCTGAACGTTGTCGCTGATGTAAGTAGTACAAAAGTCCCCCATCGGTGCGGCTGTAAAAATTACCGCCGGATTAGAACCCAGCAAAAATTGCAGGCGTTCTTTTAACTGCTGCAATTCCATTTCTGCCCGCTTGCGATAACTGATATCTTCGATCGCCCCCATGCTGTAAAGAGGAATGCCCTCGCGGTTCCGGATCAGCGTCACCGTCAAGTTTGCCCACATCAGCTCGCCATTCTTCTTAATCAAGCGTTTTTCCCTTTGGAAGCGAGAAATCTTGCCCTCGACCAACTGCTTGACTTGCTCCACATCTGCTTGTAAATCTTCTGGATGCGTGAATTCAGTAAAAGTCATGGTAGCCAACTCCGAATCGCTGTAGCCCAACATCTGGCGGTGAGCTTCATTCACTTTGATCGTGCGGTAGTCGCGCACGCTTGCCAAACCAAGCGCGATCGGAGCATCGTCAAATAAGTTGCGAAACTTTTCCTCGCTCTTTTGCAGTGCAGCTTCTGCGTGTTTGCGAGCAGTAATGTCTCGGGCGACCCACATCACCCGATCAAGATCCAGCGGCGAAATACTGGCATCAAACCAAAATAACTTGCAGCCAATTTCCATCCTGTATTCAACTCTGTGGGTTTGCCGAGATGCTAAGGTTTGGCGAATGTGGGCTAGGGCAAAATTAGCTTCCGCTTCTGGGAAGATTTCGGCGAGGGTTTTGCCCAGCACTTCAGGAGCCGGTTTGTACAGCAGTTCGGGAGCCGTGGGGGCGATTTTGAGGTAGCGGCCTTTTGCGTCGAAAACCAGCACGATATCCGTCATGGCATTAAACAGAGCCAGCAGTTCGGCTTCGGAGTTTTGGAGTTTTTTTTCGGTCAATTTGCGATCGGTAATGTCGGTGTCAGTGCCAGTCAGGCGGAAGGCCTTGCCAGAAGCCGATCGGATCGCGCTGCCGCGGGCAGGTATCCAGCAGGTGCTGCCGTCTTTACGCAGCATCCGGTGTTCTACTTCATAAATTTCTGTCAAACCCTCTAGATAAGCATTTACTGCTTCGGCGACTGCAACTCGATCGTCGGGATGAACGTGAGACACCCAATTTTCCATGCGGTTGGGAATCTCTGCGTCCTGATAGCCCAACAAAGCTTTCAAAGACGGAGCAATGTAGATTTCGTCGGTTTCCAAATTCCAGTCCCAAACCCCCACTTTGCCGGCCGATACTGCCATTTCGTACCATTGTGTCCGCTGCTGCACTCTCCGTTCTAACTCTGCATTGAGCTGCTGCAAAGCGATTTCTGCTTGTTTGCGCTCCGTGACATCGCGGCCTGCTGCTTGATACTCGACGATTTGTCCGCTCTCGTTGAATATCGCCCGATCGATCCACTGCTGCCAGCGAATTTCCCCGCTCGGCAAAATTACTCGGTGTTCGCAGGTAAAAATAGGGTTGTCGGGAGACACAGAAGTATATTGCTGTTGAAAAATTTCTCGGTCTGCTTCTGGCAGCAGGGACAGGAAGCATTTGCCGAGTAAGTCGAACGGCTGCACGCCGAAATAACGGCAGTAAGCTTGATTGGCAAAAGTTATTTTACCGTCTGGGAGGTAGCGGCAAATCAGTTCGGTTTGGTCTTCCACAATCGCCAGGTAGCGCGCCTCGCTCTGCCGCATGGCATTTTCGGCATTTTGGTGATCGCTGACTTTTTCTAGTTCACAATTGCCCTCTAACAGTTCGCATTGTTCCTGGAGTTTTGCCACTTCTTGATTCAGTGCCTCGATCCAGCTATACATTGCGGGGCGAATACTTTTTTCACTGATTAAACCTACTGGCTGACCCCGTTCATCTACAATTGGCAAGCAATCGATCGAGTATTGACAAAATAGCTTGAATGCGGTAATAAGATCTGTAAATTCTGATTCTTGTAAGACAATTAAATTCCGCGTCATTGCGTCGGCAACTTTCATCCCTTGCCATCCGTATTCGGCCGCGGCTAAGTTCAGGACATCTTCCGGGCTTAGCAGTCCGACTAGCTGATTTTCATCGACAACTAAGACGCAACTAATCGATGCTTTTACAGTTTCGTTTGAGTCGGGAAATGCAGGTGAATTAGGCAGTGGGCAAGGGTTGCTCGTCCGACTCATCAGGGCGATCGCCTCTGCGAGGGAAGTTGAGGGCGCAACCGTCACAGGGTGGCGATCGACAGCTTCGTCGGGCGATCGTAAATTTGCCGACAAATTAGCAAGTTGCATCAATCTGGGCCAAAAAGTATTGCTAATTAACTTTAGCAATACTTTTAGTCATCAGCCAGATGACTGATGACTGATGAGCTGCCTGATTTCCGGCCAATGAGAATATAAGTTTTCATTCCCCCTTTGCCTTTAACTTCAATCATTCCTCTCTCCTGAAATAAATATTTATTTTCCAACAATTGATAAGTAGTTTCGCTGACTTGAATCCGCCAAGGCAAACCCTGAGATTCCATGCGGGAAGCAATATTTACCGTATCGCCCCACAAATCGTAAATAAACTTCTTTATGCCAATTACTCCGGCAACAACCGGGCCGCTATGAATGCCGATGCGGATGCTAAAATATTTATTATGGCTAGCATTAAATCTGGCTATTTCTGCTTGCATATCTAGGGCCATTTGGGCGATCGCATCTGCGTGGTCTGCCCTGGGTTCAGGCAGTCCTCCTACTGCCATGTATGCGTCGCCGATGGTCTTGATTTTCTCTAAACCGTGCCGTTCGCACAAAAGGTCAAATCCTGAGAAAATCTTATTTAGAAGATCCACAAGTTCGATCGGATTCATGACGGCAGACAAAGCAGTAAACCCCACAATGTCGGCGAACAAAACAGTCACTTCCGGAAAGTATTCGGCAATAGTAGTTTCGTTTTGCTTGAGGCGTTCTGCTATTGCCTTGGGCAAGATATTTAACAGCAGCTTTTCGGATTTTTCTTGTTCTTCCCGCAGGGCATCTTCTGCTTGCTTGCGTTCCGTAATGTCGTGGTAACTCCAGACTCTGCCGATAATTGTATCTCCCAGCCGCTGCGGTTGCGAATAGCGTTCAAAAAATCTGCCGTCCTGAAATTCCAACAAGTCGTAACTTTCGGCTTCTGGCTGATCGTAAAGCGATTCTATTCTCTCTTGAAATGTTTGGGCGTCTTTGAGTTGGTTCAGGAAAAAGGCGATCGTTGTGACGTCATTTCGCAGTGCCATCACTTCGTTAGGTATGCCCCACATTTCCACAAATTCTCGATTGAAAGTGACTATTTTTCCGCTCCTGTCAGTAGCTAAAATACCGTCAGCAGTAGAATCAAAAGTTGCTTGCAGCAGGGATACAGATTTTGCTAGGGCGTCTTCGGCCATTTTTCGAGCAGTAATGTCTCGCAAAATAGCGCGAATCGCTACTAGCGAACCTTCCGCAAATTTACAGCTTATGCTGCCTTCCAGCAAAATTTGTTCGTGATTTCTAGTAATAAATATTGTTTGAATAGAGTCTGGATACAATGTATTTTCATTTACCGTTTTTCGGGTAATAGCTTTATAGAATATATCCAGAGACTCTGGGGAACTGTTGGGATGAATGATATCAAAAATAGTCATTTGAGCAATTTCTGCTTCACTGTAGCCCAGAGTTTCCCGCCCAGCCCGATTTACATACAAAAAATGACCGTCGGCTCCAATACTTTGAATTAAGTCCGTAGCATTCTCAAATAAGTCTCGCAGTTGTTCTTCACTTTGCCGCAAAGCTATTTCCGCTTGCTTGCGCTTGATAAATTGACCGATTTGGCTACCGATTGTTGCCATTGTCTGGAGCAATTCTTCATCAAAACACTGCACTTCGCGGCTGAATAAAATCATCACCCCCAAAACAGACCGGGCAGATTTTTCCGGCTCGTAGCCGCCCAAAATTGGGAAACCAAAAGCTCCGTGCAGTCCTTCTTCTGCAGCAATTTCTCGGCGCAGACAACTGTCGCTTTTTGTGACATCTGCAATCCACTGAGAGGAACCGCTAGCCCAAACTAAACCGGGCAATCCTTCCCCAAATGCACAAGTCATTTGTTCGGTAAATTCGGCAAATTTGGGTATAGAAAGTGAGCGTTTTGTCCAACTGGCGACACACCGAAGCAAATTGGGGTCGGAAACCGCAGTTATTCTCTTAGTTTTTGACAGCAGTTTTTCCCCAGCTTCTGACATCCAAAGTTCGACGGTATCCCATCCCAAGCTATCGCAAATTACGGGGAGAATTGCTGCTATAGCTTTTTTGATTGTTTCGGATGCCGACAGGATGCGAGTGGTGACGTACTGAGTTATTTGTCGCTTGCGGGCCCGCTGTCTATCTGTGACATCGCGGCCGATGTACACGAAATCTTGAACCGTAGCACTTGCTCCAGAAATGCCTTTAATGTCAGTCGAAATCGCCGTACAGGAAAACGAAACTGTTAGCTTTTCTCCGGTTTTTGCCGTGCAAATTACTTCGGCATGAGTTTCCGATTGTTGAGGCTCCTCTTGGCTGAGTGCTTGCAAAGAAGAGCCAAAAGCAGCAAGAGCGTCTATTTGCTGGCCTACTAATTCTGATTCGCTGTAACCGAACAAATGTTGAGTGGCTTGATTGACTTTTGTAATTTTTCCCGATGCTGTTGTTACCAACAAAACTTCGGCCATTGAAGTAATAATTTTTTCAACATAATTATTAGTAGCCGCTAAGGTACTCAATAAAATATCCATTTCATTGGTAGCTTGGACTAGAGTTTGTTCTAAAGCCATCCTATCAGTTACGTCTTCAAAAAATATAATTAATCTCTGATAATTCTCGTCATTTGTGAAATCGACGATATACATATCAAAATAAAGCCTCGAATCATTTCCTAATAACCGGGTAATCGCTTTGAATTCAAAATTTGGCAAACGTTTTTCAAAAATATCAATTAAAATTTCTTCCGTTCCCACCAATTCTGGAAAGGGAATGCGGACATCGTTGCCGGCGACTACTTCGTCGGGACAGTCGCCAAACCGCTGCACTTGCAGAGAGAGTTCTTGGATTAAAAAGTCTTTATCGAGTGCTAGGTACTCCAAGTGGTGGGGAACTAACAATTTTTTTAACAAGGTGTTCATGTGAGATGTTTAGTAGTGAATGCGCCCTCTGTATCGAATTATCTAAAATCAATCTATTTATCTGTGTTGGTAAAATGGAATTTTGACTATAAAGGTAGTGCCTAACCCGATATCGCTGGAAAATTCGATTTGACCTCCGTGCAAGTCTACACACTGCTTGACTATGGATAAACCCAGTCCTGTACCGGGTATTTTTCCGACATTTTTGGCTCGATAATAAGATTCAAAAAGTTGTTCTTGGTCTTCTAGAGGAATGCCAATACCTGCGTCTTTAATTTTAAATGTAGCTTCTTCATTATTCTGACAATTTAATTCAAAATAAATATGGCTGTCGAGTGGCGAATATTTTATAGCATTTGACAGCAAATTTGTCAATATGTGGCGCAGCAATTTTGCATCAAGTGCGGGCAAGTTTTGCGTTTCCTGCGACTCGTTATCATTTTTGGTCGCGGGCGTGACTAATTCTTGATAAATAAAGTTAATTGTATGATTTTTCCCATAACTAATTTTAATTGATTCTACTAACTCGCTGCAAATTTTTTTTAAGTCAACTGGTGCGGGATAGAATTCGAGTTTTCCGGCTTCAGCGCTGCTGAGCAACCGCACGTCATCTAATAGCTGAGCCATTTGTTGAGATGCGGATTTAACGTGTTGCAGGTATTGTTGTTTTTCCGCGTGGGTGATTTCGTCGCCGTAGTCTTGGAGGATTTGAGTAGCAAATAATACTGTATTTAAAGGATTGCCGAATTCGTGAGCTATCATCGAGAAAAAACGAGATTTTACCTGTCTGAGTTCTTGCTCTCTTGCCAAAGAGCGGCGAATTTCTATTTCTTCTTGTTTGCGTTCTGTGATGTCCCTGCCTATATAAATAAAATCATAAAGTCCCTCTAATTCTGTCTGAATTGCCGCACAGGAAAATTCTACCCAAATTTCTTCTCCTGCTTTAGTAGTGCAGACTATTTCTAGTTCTCTACGCAGCTCTTTATGAGACAAAATATAGCGGTGGCGAGCTTGGTAAATTAATTTTTCTTCTAGCAATATTAAAGACAGGGGGTTGCCGATTAATTCTGCTTCGCTATACCCAAATAACCATTGTGCTGATTGATTGATTGTTTTGATAGTTCCTAATGTTGTTGTCACCAACAAAGCATCGCCCATCGAACGAATAACTTTATCTATATAATCTTTAGAAGCTGCTAAGGCACTAACCAAAAGATTAGCTTCATTCGCTCTCTGAATCAAGGATTGCTTCATTACCATCTTTTCGGTGGTATCTTCAATCAAAATTAACAATTTACTTGGCACATATTCTTGTTCTTCTTCATATTTGATAGCCAACATATCAAAGTATAAAGGGCGGTTCTGGTCGGCAAACCGAGCGATACCTTTGACTTCAAAACCCGGCAGCCGTCCCATAATGATAGACATGAGGATATTTTCAATGCCAATCAGTTCGGGAAAACTCAGGCGAGCATCTGCACCGGGTATAGCGTCGCCCGGAGTATCGGCATAATGCTGCACTTCGGCGGAGGTTGCCTGAATGATAAAATGGTGATTGACTACAAAATACTGTGTTTGTCGCGGGCCTAACAGCTTTCTTAACAGTGGATTCATACTTGTTCTACCATTGTGTAAGCTAGTTTGTAGAAAATTTCGTCAACGTCTTTGCCTGTTTTAGCAGATGTCGTGTAAACTCCTATTACTTTGTCTTGACCTATCGAATGGGATATTTCCACTAGCAGCGCCAATTTTTCCTCGTCAATCAAGTCTACTTTGTTCAAAGCGACGATAATTGACCCTTTAGGATTGACTGAAGAAAAAAGCTGAATGTGTTCGGATATTCGCTCAACTGTTTCTGAGCGGCTGACATCGGCAACGATTAAAACGCCACTAGCTCCCTGCAAGTAAGTCGGTGCTATTCCTTTGAATTTTGTATGCCCTTCTAAGTCCCAAATTAGCAACTGTGCTGTCACGTTTTCTCGCTGTTTTACGCCTTCTAATTCTAGGCTTTTGCGGGAAATTTTTACTCCCACAGTGGAGAGGTATTGGTCGCTGAATTGCCGATCAACAAAACGGCGGATCAGGCTGGTTTTGCCCACGCCAAAATCACCGATCATACACATTTTTTTAGATATAGTAACTGACATAATTATTTGCTGTTTGCGGTCTTAGTTATTGGTTCAAATACCACGCATCTGCTCAAAAGTAGCGGTTGATTGGGTTCTACGCCGTCGGGTGAATTGGGGCTGGCGATCGCTTGGAGGCGCTTCGGGTCAGCACCTTGCCGCACTAAAGCCTCTTGCACTGCTGTGGCACGCTGGAGCGACAACCGTTGATTTGTGGCAAGTTCCCCAGTTCGATCGCTGTGCCCAATTATCTTAATATGTTTTTGAGGATATTGATCCATGAAAGTTTTGACACTGGCGATGATTTCTCCGTATGTTGAGTCTAATGTTGCCGTTCCTTGCTGGAAGTAGATGCGGGTGGTAATTTTCAGCGGCTCTAATTTAATAGTGCTGATGACTGACTGAACACCGGGAATTTGCTTCAGGGACTGAGCTATTTTCTGTGCGTCTGCACCGTCTATAACTGTGCCTTCTACTGTAACTTTGCGATCGCCATACCGACTAGAAATAGAAACGCCCGACAAGCGGTTCAAAACAGCGGTAATCCGCTGAACCTCGGCCCCTGCCAAAACGGGATCGGGAGGTACATCTACAGCGACAATTTTATTGTCTAATTTCAGATTGGGTGCAGTTGATGCAGCTATTTTTGCAGCTTTTGCCCGCAATTCTGCATTTGGCAACTTTCCGGTTAACTTGAGAGTGTTGCCCTCAACGTCGGCGTTTAAGCGGTAAACCGCTAATTCTGGGGTCGATGCTAAAGCTAAAGCGGCATTTGTTGCAAGGGGAAGGTCGATGCTGCGGCGGTACTGATAAATTCCCCAAGGTACTAAGATTAAACTCAGGGCGGCTAAACTGATAGCAGCTAGGGCGATCGGGGGTTTTGTTGATTTTTCCCTTTGCAGCGGGTCGAATAAATTTTTTATGAACGGGTGCAGCGACTCCGGTATAGTACCAGGATCGCCGTTAAACTCGTGAATTACTTTAGCGTAATTAAGGATGAGATTAGTAACGGTTTGTCGCAGTTTGTTGATGAACGAGTGTGGCGGTTCTCCTTTGATCACGACTGCCATGTAGCAATATCCCGCTACTTCTAGCATAATTTTTGAGTCGCCGTATTCAATTTGATTGAGTTCGGAAACTTCTCCGGGCTGCACGATGCACTCGTTAACAAAGCTGCGAATAGCTGTGAGCATTCCTGCTACCATTTCTGATTCTAACTGGTAGCTTTCTGAGTTTTGAACTTCGGAAATAACCAAGCCTGATGCTTTGTGAATTAAGAATGCTGCTTGGATGGTAAAGGGTACTGATTCTTTGAGGATTAATTCGGCTTCGGAGACTCCTTGTACTTTGGAGCGAATTTTGCGCTGAACTCCTTCGACGCTGAGGGCATTTGACACTTTTTCATTGATTGTCTTGATAGCTTCTGCCATGTATCTGGCAATAGTATTGCCAATTACGGGATAGAGGGCATCCACCATTGCGTCGCGTTCGAGTTCAATTTGGGCTGTAATCGCTTTGCCCATTTCCGGGGCGAGGGCTTGAGCGATCGACTCTTGGTCAAGGCGAATTTGCTCTTTAATTGCCAGACCGATTTCTGGGGCGATCGCCTTAGCAATATCCGCTGGCGAATTCACTATTTGTTGAGCAAGGGCGTCGGGCAGCAATTCAGCGATTGCCGAACTCATTGCCGACTTATTTTCCACAGTTTTTGCCCTAATCACTTCGTCAATAATTGGCCCGATCGCCTTGACAACTTCTTCTCTCGAATCGGCAATTTTGCGGCTGAGAATTTCTGCTATCCAAGGCAGCATCAGGGCGATCAGCTCTTGGGGATCGTAGATTTGGTGCTCCAGTTTTCCTAATTTATCGTCGATGCTTGCCATCAGGTGGCGCACCCCCGGCAAATCGTTTTCTGCCAGCAGATTTTTCACTTGCTCGATATCCGACATTTGGGAGCCGAAAATGAGATTTTGCAGCCTTCCCATCGCGTTGTCGGCTTCATTTAAGTCTTGTTTAATTTCGCCTAATATTTCTCCTGGCTGCGATATCGGTGTCGGCTCTTCTACCAAGTTTGGTGTAGATTGAAGCTTATGAACCACCGCATCTAAATATATTTTTTCCGAAGGCGCGAGAAGTGTGGGCTCTGCGGCATTCTGCTCTGTTGTGGAGATTGGCGGCTCTGTCTCCTCGGATTTTTCCGCTTGTATGTACTGCCCAGAATTGGGAATTGTCAAGTTAGGCAATTCCTGTACGGGCGGTGATGCTATCTCAAAATCCGAAACATCTGCTGAAACATCGATAGTTGTAGTTGAGGAATAATTTCTTTCTAGTTCTGAACTATTAAGTCTGTGAGTAGGGAATAGCAGACTTTTAGGTTCGTCTGCATCAGCAGAATCAGTAGACTCCGGTTCGCGATCGCCAGTTTTTGGCGGAACACTCGCTGCAATTTCCGCTTGCTCTTGCTCAGAAATACCTAACAAGTCCATCAACCCGCCGAGGGCCCCAGCTTGATTGTTTTCCCCGCTGCTGTCACATTCGGACTCTGCATTTTGGTGGTTTGAACCTGCAATAATTTTGAGATCGACTAACAGATTCAGCAAGGGTTCTAGCTGGGTTGCTGCATCGGCAGCAGACTCGTCAGGTTGAGAAACAAAACCCTCTAACTCATTTTCGTCAGCCGGATTTTCTTTCGGTAAAGCCATGCGTTATTATCCGTGATGGTGGCGCTCCGGCAACAGAAATTCGTTATTTAACTTATTATCAGCAACGCCTTTAAGTTCGGGTACAAATTCTGTTCCTTTGAGCCTCATGCCGAGTTCAAACAGAATTTCTGCCATGTCGTCTCTAGAAACTTTAACATCTCTGAGCATAGAAAAGCGGCGATCGAGCTCTTCAAAAACCTGTGTTTTCAAAGTGCGGGTTTCTTCAGATAGTCGATCTCTGGTTTGGGAGAGTTCGTCACGAAGCGAACTGGTTTGATTGTCTATAGCCTCGTCGAGGGCTTCCATGCTGCTGGAGAATTTGCGGTTAACGCGATCGACTTGCTGACGGATATCGGCGCTTTCTTCTTGGGTGTTTGAGGTGAGCGATTTAACTTTCTTTTCTAACGAATCAACTGCAGCCCTCATTTCTCCTGAAAGAACTGTTTTTACTTGTTCGATGCGAGTTTGCATATCTTGCTGCATCATCGACAAGTCGGAATCTATTTTATCGAAGCGATTGTCGTATTCTCTAAGCTGCGCTCCAAAAATTATATCGCGAATCTGGTCGATATTTCCCAGCCGTTCGCGCATTTCTTCTTTAGTTATTTCGGCCATGCTTGTACCTAGAATCTCCGGAGATTGTGAGTTTAAGAACTGTGCTAGTGATTTACTACCGTTGTGGCACTAGCTTTTTTGAGTGAGGGGGCTTTTATTTTTTGAACTCTCACCCCTGGGTCGGGGAGGGGATTTTTTAGAGTTTTGACTCTAAATATCCTGAGATACAAATTCTTGGGCCGAGTCCTGTCACCAACAATGACGGTTTGCTATCGTTGCCTTGCAGCAAGCTCAGAGGAGCGTAGACTTTCCTGCTATACAGCGGGGTAGGTTTTAATGTCTTGACTGACATCCTCAATGATATCGCATCTTGACAACAGTGCCTCATAGCATAGCGTCTGGGGTACGGTAAAAAGCGGGCGGGCGCTCCACGTCCAATTATATATAAGATATAACTCGAAAGCTGGGTCGATCGCCGATCGGCTCCGAGAGATGTAGCCTTTGGGCAGAAAGCACTTATACAGTCGAACTCGGCCCATCTCTCCCCCTCGAAGCCTCTTCTCCTGCGATCGCCCTATAAAAATTCATAGGGCCCGATCGACAGCGACCAGACCCAATAATATGAGAACTTTGTTTTTTCTAACAAACGAGATGTGTTTCCGGTTGAGAACTTTTACTTACTAGGGTTTACAACTTGTGCAGCTTTACTTTTAATCCGCAACTACAACTAAGTCTGACTGGACTGCGGTTTGGCTTGACTGCTCGATCGGCAGTTTGCCACTATTGCAAGTTGTGTTCGGTTAATTTCTGCTGCGCCTGGGAATCTAGACCGGAGACACCATGCCTATATCCTAGAACTTTGTTTCTCAGTATAGCGACCTCCTGTTTCTTTCTGTCCCGGTGTCTATTATTAAGTTAGCACGAGCTTTCGGAGCAGTAAAGCACTATTTGCAAAACTTGATAGGTCTTTACATTACTACGTATAATGATATTAATATCCACATAGATGTAAGTTCTATTGCAATACGGTTCAGCTAAGCCCGATCACCCTGGCACCCCCCTTAAAAAGGGGGGGACAAGAGTTTTCTCAAAGTCCCCCTTCTTAAGGGGGATTTAGGGGGATCTCCGGGCAATAAACACTGTTAACTGAACTGCATAGAGTTCTATTGTTGCTACACCTTCAAATACTTAAGTGTTTTTGTCATGTCTATTTCTCCTAAGTTTCTCAGTGGCAGCCAAATCCGCCAAACATTCCTCGAATTTTATGCCGATCGCGGACATAAAATATTGCCGAGCGCTTCTTTGGTGCCCGAAGATCCGACAGTGTTGCTGACGATCGCCGGAATGCTACAATTTAAGCCGATATTTCTCGGACAGCGCACCGCAGAATCACCGCGCGCCACCACTTCGCAAAAGTGCATCCGCACCAACGACATCGAAAACGTCGGCCGCACCGCCCGCCACCACACGTTTTTTGAGATGTTGGGTAACTTTAGTTTTGGGGATTATTTCAAGAAACAGGCGATCGCCTGGGCTTGGGAACTTTCCACAGAAGTTTTCGGTTTACCAGCATCCAATTTAGTTGTTAGCGTTTTCCGGGAAGATGACGAAGCCTTTGCGATTTGGCGCGATGAAATTGGCATTCCGGGCGATCGAATTCAACGCATGGGAGAAGCGGACAATTTCTGGCAATCTGGCCCGACAGGCCCGTGCGGCCCGTGTTCCGAGATTTATTACGATTTCCACCCGGAAAGAGGCGACAATATTGACCTCGAAGATGATAGCAGGTTTATTGAATTTTATAACCTGGTTTTCATGCAGTACAATAAAGATGCAGAGGGCAATTTAACACCGCTGCAAAATCAAAATATTGATACTGGGCTGGGATTGGAACGGATGGCGCAAATCCTCCAGAAAGTCCCTAACAATTACGAAACAGATTTGATTTTTCCGATCGTCCAATCGGCGGCGGAAATTGCCGAAATTGATTACCACAATAGCGATGAAAATGTCAAGGTTTCGCTGAAAGTAATTGGCGACCACATTCGGGCTGTGGTGCACATGATTGCAGACGAAATTCGCGCGTCGAATGTGGGCCGCGGTTACATTTTGCGCCGGTTGATTCGGCGGGTGGTGCGCCACGGGCGGCTGATTGGAATTCAGGGTGAATTTACGGTGCGGGTGGCCGAAAGTGCGATCGCCCTTTCGGAAGCAGCTTATCCGAATGTGCGATCGCGCGAGGCTCAAATTAAGGCAGAATTGGCAAGGGAAGAGGCGCAGTTTCTCAAGACTTTGGAACGCGGAGAGAAGCTGCTGGAGGAAATTGTCGATCGCACAAAACAGCAAGCCAACCTACAAATCAGCGGACAAGATGCCTTCACGCTTTACGATACCTACGGTTTCCCCTTAGAACTAACTCAAGAAATTGCTGAGGAACAGGGAATTACTGTCGATTTGGATGGCTTTGAAGTCGCGATGAAGGAACAGCAAACTCGCGCCAAAGAAGCTCATCAAACCATTGATTTGACGGTGCAGGGTTCTTTGGATAAGTTGGCTGAGACTATCCACAAAACAGAGTTTGTCGGTTATACTGCATTGTCGAGTTTAGCTGAGGTAAAAGTTATCTTAGTTGACGGCCAAGCTGTGGAATCAGCAGAGGCGGGAACCGAGGTACAAGTTGTTTTGAATCAAACGCCGTTTTATGCAGAATCCGGCGGACAACTTGGGGATAAAGGTTATTTGAGAAGTGGAGAGAATGGTGAGGGTTTGTTGGTGAGAGTTGATGATGTGAAGAAGGAATCGGATTTCTTCGTGCATTTCGGCTTGGTGGAACGGGGAACCCTGAAAGTTGGCGATAGTTTGACTGCGAAAATTGACAATAGCGGCCGCCGCCGAATTCAGGCTAACCACACAGCAACTCACTTATTACAGTCAGCTTTGCGAAAAATTGTAGATGATTCGATTTCGCAAGCGGGTTCGCTGGTATCGACAGACAGATTGCGGTTTGATTTCAATTCTCCGCGCGCTGTGACAGCAGAAGAGTTGGAGAAAATTGAGGATTTAATTAATAGTTGGATTGCTGAGGCCCACGCTGCGGAAGTTGCTGAAATGCCGATCGCCCAAGCGAGGGAAAAAGGCGCTACAGCGATGTTTGGCGAGAAGTACGGCGACGTGGTGCGGGTAATCGATTTTCCCGGTGTTTCGATGGAATTGTGCGGGGGGACTCACGTCAGCAATACGGCTGAAATCGGGCTGTTTAAGATTGTTTCCGAGGCTGGGGTGGCGGCTGGTACTCGCCGGATTGAGGCGGTTTCGGGCCAGGCTGTTTTGGATTATTTGAATGTGCGTGACAAGGTTGTGCGTGATTTGGGCGATCGATTTAAGGCGAAGCCGGAAGAGTTACCCAACCGGATTACTAATTTGCAGAATGAGTTGAAGGATACTCTGAAGCAGTTGGCTGCTGTGAAGTCGGAATTGGCGATCGCGAAATCTGACCAGTTGCTAAATGCGGCTGAGGCGATCGGTGATTTCAAAATCATTGTAGCTCAATTGGGAGATGTGGATGCAGAAGCGCTGAAAACTGCGGCGGAAAGATTGCAGCAAAAGTTAGGAAATGCTGCGGTTGTCTTGGCTTCGGTTGCTGATGTGGATAAGGTTAGTTTGGTGGCTGCTTTTAGTCCTGAAGTTAATCGGAAGGGATTGCAAGCTGGCAAGTTTATCGGGGGAATTGCTCAACTTTGTGGCGGTAAAGGCGGCGGGCGGCCTAATTTGGCGCAGGCTGGGGGACGTGATGCTAGTAAGTTGCAGGAAGCGTTGGATTGTGCTCGCAATTTGTTAGTTGAAGGGCTGGGTTAATCTGGGTTTTGTGCGTAGGCCGCCAGGGGTTTAAACCCCTGGCTAATAGCGAAAGTCCTCTGAAGAGGACTAATGAGTTCTTCAGTCCTCTTTGAGAGGACTTTCGCTTTGAGGCGGGGGTTTAAACCCCCGCCGGACTGGGGTAAAGCGCGTTATCTCTGGGCGCTTACATCTGCGTCCATCCCCGTCCATCCGCCAACATCTGCGGTTCAAAATGAAAACCTCAAATCATCTCAAAATTCCCTTGATTTCCCCCGCAAAAAATGTAAAATTCTACAAACATGGGTTATGAACAATGAATAAAAAACGTCGCCAAGCCTATCTAAATTTAATTCAATCTCTATTCTCCTGTCGCAGCGACGACCAAGCAACCACAATCCTGCAAGCGAATCTAGAATTGTTAGATGATGAGTTTGCCGAATTTTTGCGAGAGTTTGCTACTAAATATTTAGCTGAATTGGATGCAGATGAAGCAGAAATTTTTGGTAAATATTTAAGTAATTTAAGTATTATATTTGCAACTTTTCAACAAGGCAGTAGGGCGAGAAACTTAGAAAATGCTATTATTTGTAACAAAATAGCATTAACCGTTTGGACTCGCGATTGTGCTGAACAAGTAGTAATTTTGACATTTTATCTCCTCATACAGAATGGGTTATATCAAATCGCATCAATACTTATTCAGAACTACCGCAATGTTTATCTGGTAATGCGGGCACATATTCAATATAATTTGGCAAATGATTACAGTGACAGAATCAAGGGAGATAGGGGTGATAATTTAGAAACGGCAATCGCATTTTCTGAAGCTGCTTTACAAGTTTACACGCGCCAAGCTTTTCCCCAATATTGGGCAATGACTCAAAATAATTTGGCAACTGCTTACAGTGACAGAATCAATGGAGACAGGGGTGATAATTTAGAAAAGGCGATAAAATGTTATAAAGCTGCTTTACAAGTTTACACGTGCCAAGCTTTTCCCCAATATTGGGCAGGGACTCAAAATAATTTGGCAACTACTTACAGTGACAGAATCAAAGGAGACAGGGGTGATAATTTAGAAAGGGCGATTAAATTTTATAAAGCAGCTTTAGAATTCTGCACCCCTACCACCTTACCCCTTGACTGTCTGCAAACAGCCCAAAACTTAGGCGATTTAGGATTTAGAGAAAGTTTGTGGGAAACAGCCATCTTCGGCTACGAAAAAGCCATCGAAGCAGTCGAACAAACCCGCGAGTGGGTAACATCTCCAAGCCGCAAACGAGAACTAATAGAAGAAAACCTCAACATCTACGAAAAAATGATGCAATCCTGCATCAACCACCAACAATATCACAAAGCAGTCCAAACCGTAGAACGCAGCAAATCCCGCTACCTAGTCGAACTCTTCACCAACAGCGAAATCTATCCCAAAACAGCCACCGAAACCGATAAACAGCAACTCAGAAACTTACGCAGCCAAATCGCCGCCTCCCAACAATTCCTAGAAACAGAAACATCCTCTCCCACTCTTTCTCCCACCCTTAGCAAGGGGGAACCGGGGGGAGTTTCCGAATACTCCGACACACAACGCGCAACTCAAACCCGCAGCCTCAGCCCCGAATCATTTCAACAACAAAAAGACAAATTAGCAACAACATTGCAGCAGTTAGAACAATTGCTGCAACAGATAAAACAGCGAGAACCCGAATTCGCCCTAACTCAAAAAGTCGAACCCATAAACATCGCCGAATTCCAGCAAACATTAGATACAGAAACAGCAATTGTAGAATGGTACATCGGCAACCCCAAATTTAACAACCAAGACTGGGGAGGAACAGCCTTCATCATCACCCGCGACAAAATAGACTTAGTACCAATAACCGCCACCGAATTAGCCGAATTAGAAACCTGGAAAAACGACTATCTCAACGAATACCGCGACAAAGCCAAACAAAAAATCTGGCAAAAAACCCTATCCGCAAAACTGCACAAACTCTCCGAAATTTTGCGGCTAGATGAGATAGTCGCCAAAATCCCCGATCATTGCCACCAACTAATATTAGTACCCCATCGCTACCTGCACCTATTCCCCCTCCACGCCCTACCATTCACATCACAAACCCGGTTCACCCAACAAACAATGTTTCGCGGAAACCTCCTAGACTGCTTCCCCAGCGGCGTGAAATACGCCCCCAGTTTGCAACTACTGGAACTCGTACAAAACCGCATCAAAACCCGCACATCTCCCGCCCCCGAACTTCAGCCATTATTTGCGATTCAGAATCCCACCGAAGATTTATCGAACGCCGACATGGAAGTACAAATCATCAAACAAAGATTCGACACCCATGACATATTAATCAAACAACAAGCCACAAAAATCGCTTTCAACGAAAACCTCAAAAACCTCTCGAATGCCAGCTACATCCACTTTTCTTGTCACGGAGTCTTTAACTTTGACTATCCGCTGCTGTCCCTTCTAGCCCTAGCCGATTCCATCGAATCGTCTCCTGTAGGGGCGGTGCCCCCGTGCCCGCCCGAATCGCCCGAAACTCCCCGCTATGTGACAATGCGAAGCGGGCGAAAAGCCATCCCCGAAAAATGCCTAACCTTGCGAGAAATCTTTGCCGATTTAGAGTTAAGTAGGTGCAATCTCGTGACACTCTCCGCCTGCGAAACCGGGTTAACCAGTTCAACAGAAATGACTGATGAGTACATTGGTTTACCCAGCGGCTTCTTGTATGCTGGGAGTCTGAGTGTTGTTAGCACTTTGTGGTCAGTCGATGATTTTGCGACGGCAATTTTAATGATAAAATTTTATCAGGAATTGCTACCGAAAGTTTCAGTAGCCGTCGCTTTGAACTGCGCCCAAAACTGGATGCGCGCAGTCAGCAAGGAGGATTTTGGAGTTTGGGTTAAATCCTTAAATTTAGATAAAAAATCTGGGCAAAGTGTGGAACTGTGGTTAGTATTATCCCCAGAGGAACAGCCGTTTAGCCATCCCAAGTATTGGGCGGCATTTTGTGCTACTGGATATTAAGTGGAAACACAAATTAACCTCAAAGACCGTCAGTCAGGGGTTAAAACCCCTGCCTCAAAGCTGAAGTCCTCTGAAGAGGACTGAAGAACTCATCAGTCCTCTTCAGAGGACTTTCGCTATTAGACAGGGGTTTTAACCCCTGGCGGACTGCGGATTTAACGCGGATTTTGACACGCTTTGGGAATTAAAGTCCTGACTGCGAACCTGGAAGAAGGACTAAAGTCCTCACTACGAACCTGTGTTTTATTAACGGAGAATTGTTTTATGGAACCTGAAAAAGTTATCATTGTTTTCTTCAAATGGCTGCGCGAAAATCCCAGCCTTTTTATGCCAACAGCATGGCAAGATTTACCCAAACTCGATACAGAAATAGCTGAATCAGCCGATGATGAATTATTCCCGATTGCTATGACTATCAGCAAGTGGTGCGCCCATAATGGATTGGGAGATATATTAAGAGAACAAGCGCGGAAAGATTTCGACGATGCGGGTGAACCCACCCCAACTACACAACAGATGTTAACCAATACTACTCAAACTCTGCGTCAAGCCATTGAAGAAGCTTGCGAAAAACTTCGACAACTCGATGCACAGAAATTAGATAAAGGCAATGACTCAAAATAGTAAAATCTATGCCCCCAACGTCTATCTATTTGCCTATCACCTCTGCAAACCCCCAGAAACAGAGTCGAGTTCTCCTGTAGAATTAACCAAACTGTGGGAAAAGTGCAACGAGATATTGCAAGCTAAATTAGCAGTTGGTAAACCATTCAACGGCAGCTATTTATCCAAAAAAGATGAACCTCTCGGATGGCGAGTTAACCTGATTAACAAGGAAGTTGTCGGCGGCCGAAATTCTCTGGCTTTTGCTAAGGATATTTCCCACGACAACCAGCAAATAAATCTTAAAGGTTTTGCCCAACCGCTGCGGATTGATGACAGCTATGCTTTGGGTTTGAAAATTCGCATCCCCGAAAAAGTTAACAACATTAAAACGCCCGCTGTCGATGTTAGCATCTTCAAGGAATTTAATCCCGATAACTGCTTGCTGCCGGATTTTGTGCAAAGCTATTTCGGTCAAACTCTGCTGCTTACGGCTTGGCTGAGTGTAGAACAAAATCAGGCGGCGCGGGAAGATTCGCAGTTTCTGAAAAATTTAGCCCAACAGTGTTTAGAAAAATTCATTTCCGGTGACAATCTGCCGAGTTTTTACCGTCAAGGCGAGTTGTTCGGTAGCCCGATTTTAGAATACGGTGATCCCAATCGCCAAGATACTGACTGTCACGTTATCGTCTGGTTTTTCAACAGTTCAGCAACTGATGAAATCTGGGATGAGACGCGGTACAGCGATTTTGTCGAGTTGTTTTTGTTCCGCAATAAGATTCTCCGCGCCTATCACGATACCCGTAAAATTTACCTGGTGACTCGCGAGGAATACAAACAAATTGAACTCAATATCGACGCGACTTTTAAGTATTTGCGGCAAGACGAAGCCCAGCAGCGGCAATTGAAAGGTACGGGTTTAAAGGCAGAGGAATTAGAACGTCTCGAACGTCAGACAATCGAGATGCCGCCGCGCGCTGTTAACTATGCGCGGTTGCTGATGGACTTGGAATTGCGGCAAAATACGATCGCAATTAACGCCAAAAACTACCAAGATAAATTAAATCAAATAAGTCTTGACTTAAAATCAAGGAAGAAGTACAATGAGAGTGAATGCGATTTAAGCTTTCTCGAATTATTCAGCAAAGAAACCTCGCCGCAGTTTCAAGAGCAAATTAAAGCCGACTTAGGCTATTTCACCCACGGCACCGGCTTGCTAGACAAGGCGATGGAAGCAATTCGAGGCGTTGTCGCCATTGAAGAAGCTTATCGGGATGCAAAATTAGAGGTAACAATTCAAGCTGTGGGCTTTGGTTTGGGAGTCGCCGGAGTAGTGGCTGGTAGTTCTCCTTATTTGATCAAACAAGACCCGCCGAATCAGGTGATTGCTTTGCCTTTCCTGAAGGTGGGAATCAATTCTTTTGCGTTGGTATTGTTGATTAGTATCGGCGCGGGGGTTGTGGTTTGGGGTTTGGTTATGTTGGGTGCCAATTTCAAGAATATCATGGCTAAATTTAAAGGAGGAAGATGAGGCAGAGCAAGAGTGATCTGCGTTACCAGGCAGAGCCTGGTAACGAGTAATACCGCTTCATTCTTCAGTCCGCGTAGGCGGACTTTGTTTGTGTAGAAGCGATTTCAATCGCCGAGTGACTTAATATTGAGGTACAGACGGGTCTACTTCTTCACTCCAAGCATTAATCCCGCCCTTAACATTAATCCCCTCAATTCCGGCTTCCTTCAAAATGCCCAAGGCCTTCGCAGAACGGCCGCCCATTTTGCAGTGTGCAATCAAGCGGTGGCCGTTCAACAATTCCTTGACTTTGGCGACACCTGCGCCGTGTTCGATATCCGGCAAAGGAACTAAAACCGACCCAGGAATTTGACCAATTTGATACTCGTTGGGATTCCGAACATCTAACAATACAAAATCCTTCGCACCGCTGTCGATTAATTCCTTAAGTTCTTTGACAGTCATCTCAGGAATTTTCTGTTGTTCCGCTTCCTCGGCTTTTGCTTTATTAAAACCGCAGAATTCTTCGTAATCGATTAACTTTTCAATTACCGGGCGCACTGGATTCGGGCGCAGTTTCAATTGCCGGAACGTCATATCTAAGGCATTGTAAAGCAACAGTCTGCCGCTCAAAGTTGTGCCTTGACCCAAGATAATTTTGATAGCTTCCGTTGCTTGGATAGAACCGATAACTCCGCACAAAACGCCTAAAACGCCGCCTTCTGCACAAGAAGGAACCATCCCAGGAGGCGGGGGTTCGGGGTACAAATCGCGGTAATTCGGGCCGCCTTCGTAGTTGAAAACTGTTGCTTGTCCTTCAAATCGGAAGATGGAACCGTAGACGTTAGGCTTGTTTAAAAGCACGCACACGTCGTTCATTAAATAGCGAGTCGGGAAATTGTCCGTCCCGTCGATGATGATATCGTAAGGAGTGGCAATGTCGATCGCATTTTCGGAACTAACGCGAGTATCGTACAAATCAACTTGACAAAAAGGATTAATTTCTAAAATCCGATTTTTAGCCGACTCAATCTTCGGTTTCCCAACCCAAGATGTGCCGTGAATTACTTGCCGCTGCAAATTGGAATGGTCAACAATATCAAAGTCTACAATGCCAATGCGGCCAACACCGGCGGCTGCTAAATACAGCAGCAGCGGCGAACCGAGTCCTCCCGTACCGATGCAGAGCACACTGGCAGCTTTGAGACGCTTCTGCCCTTCCAATCCAACTTCTGGCAGGATCAGGTGGCGAGAGTAGCGTTCGTATTCTTGTTTGTTGAGCTGGATCTCATCCAGATTAGGATTTAGCATGATATTGTGTGTAGCGCAGATTTTGAATTATATCCTATCTGAATCTTTCGCATTTTTACCTGTTTGTTATTTTTACTAATTATTTCTTAATCTCAGTCGGTTCCTGTGCGAGAATTTCCTCTGCTTGAAAGTTCCCCTCTGCGTCAAGACTCCAACTGCGGAGGTCTTCTGAACTGCCTTGTCGGACGGACACAATAATATAAGAGTATTCGGCCCAGGCCAATGTCCGATCGCACTCTGAGGGCACTGCAGAACAATCCGTGTGAGAATGATATATGCCGATGATATCCAGAGTGCGATCGCGCCCATGTTTCATCGCCCGCAACATATCTTCGGGCTTTATAGCATATCTGCGTCTTTCTGTCAATCCTTTTTGTTCGGGCCAATTCTCCTCAGCCTCAGCACTCCAAGCATTGTCAGTCGGCCAAACTTCCACTAAAGTTTTAACACCTGCAGTAACTCGACCGAGCAACAAACCGCAGCATTCTTCAGGATAAGCGCTTTCGGCGTGGGTGCGGATGGATAAAATGTGAGATTCGGAAAGTGCGATCGGCTGCATAGGATTTTATTGTAGATTTTATTGTAGTTTTTTTTGTAAAGTGCGATCGGGCTTTTTTTAAATTGTGGAACAGGCATCTTGCCTGTTCAATACTGGCTTTTCTGGAGATGTCTATTGATTTGACATTCCTGTAGCTGTTTGCAAAACAGTTCTATAAGCAATAACAGCTTCAGTCTGGTTATCATATCCGACATATTGACTCAACACAGAAAAGTCTAACTCCGGCAAAAATTCACTACTGGAAATTAACTCGTAACCTGACTCTCGCAAACGGTAAAGAGAAAATCGGTCATTCGCCCAAAACCAGACTTCAGGAACCTGCAAACCGCGATACACATCCAGTTTGTCAATACCGCCGCTAGTTAGAGCAATTTCTATCACAATATCCGGCACTTCTGCAAGTAAACCTAAACAGTAACACTCGTCTGGTTCCGCACCTCGTCTCACAGCTTCGCTGCGAAATGTAGCATTTCCGTAACCGTTGAGATTAATTAGCCTTTCAACTGCATAAATTTCAATCAACCGGGCAATAATTTTTTTGAGCCTTTCGTGTTCTGGCGAAGTCGTCATAATAATTTCTAACGTTCCTTCCAAGTAAGTCATCCTGGGGAATTCATCGACAAACATATCGGAAAGTTGCTCGTATTGTTCCCAAGTCACATCATATAAAATAATGCGCTGTTCTGTGGCTGGTTCGAGTGTTTTTGGATCTAAAAGTAGCATAATTAATTACCTGCACTTAGATATCTAAACGTTATATTTTTCCAATATTTCTCACCCTTCTTCTCTGTGTCCTCTGCGCCCTCTGCGGTTCGTAAAAAAAGTGAATGTCAGGTGCGCCTGGTCGCGCACCTTACCTTTTAGTTAATGTAGCTATCTAGCCCTCAATTGCAATCAAGTTGCAATTAAGAGGGAGTTTGCTGCAATTCTGGACGTTCGTCTGGAACGATCGCATTTTCGACAGGACACACCTGCAAACAAATGCCGCAGTCAATACAGGTATCAAAATCAATCCAAAACCAATCAGTACCCTTGACATTTTTGCCGGGGCCGGGGTGAATGCAAGCAACCGGACAAGCGCCGACGCAATCAGCAATTCCCTCGCAAATATTCGTAACAATAGTGTGTGCCATAGTGTTCTCTCAAAACATTTTAGTTAGATCGGGAATTAGCAATTAGCAATTGGCCAAACCTTCTCTCAATCAGCAGGATACATAATATCATATCTGGTGATTTTTAACCAATGACCAACTACTAATTACCAATTACCCATTAGGCTAATTTACCGTTTCAATTGTTGGCAATCCTTCGGCATTTACCCAAGCAATTTGAGCAATTCGTCGATCGCGCGCGTATTCCCGCGCCGCCTCCTCTGTCTCCCGACTCTCTAAATCTATTTCTACCCGAACTAGGTGAGTAGACTCTCGGAGTTTGCCAGCGTAAGCAAACGCGGCGGCACTAGCTTCAGGAGTTTGAGGCACAACCAACCAGTCGCTGGCTGGCGTCTCCGTGGGCAATTGCCCCTCTGTCAGCAAAACTTGGTGCAAATCTTCAATATTCAGACAAAACCCAATGCCGGGGGAATTTTGCCCTTGGGGATCGAACAGTCCTAAAAGTTGGTCGTAGCGTCCTCCTTGTCCTAAAACTCGCTGTCCTGTCTTGCTGCTGCTGACAACTTCAAACACAATTCCAGTGTAGTAGTCAAATGTTTGAATTAAACTCAAATCGAGGTGAATGTGAGATTTTAGATTGGGAATTTTTGATTGACATTGGTACAGTAGTTCGATCGCCGATTTGAGATTATTTAACGCGGCTTGCTGCGGCAAATCTAAATCTAGTTTGGCAACAATTGGCAACACATCTTCTGGGCGGCCGCGCAAGTCAAATAACAGCAGAGCTCTTTCTCGCAATTCGTCAGACAGCGGCAAGGTTTCTAAGGCGATGCGATCGAGATTGGCGATCGCCCCCCGAACTTTTTGGCGCACGTTTGGCGGAAACGGTTCCAGCAATGTTGCAGTCAAGCCCGCTTCTCCCAAAACCAAATGCCAGTCATCAATTCCCAAGCTCTGCAAGCACTCAGACAGCAGCAGCAGCACTTCCGCATCCGCAACCGTCCCCCCCGCGCCGAGCAGCTCTACCCCAGCTTGATAGAACTCCTGTTGCCCGCCTGAGCCAGTATCTGTGCCTTTGCGGAAGACGTTGGCGTTGTAGTAGAGGCGCTGAGGCTGCCAGCGAGTCCCGGCCATCCGCATTGCAGCCGCCCGGGCGATAGATGCTGTCAATTCCGGCCGCAAGCCAAGTTCTCCATCCTCGGCATCTTGCAGTTGAATTAAGGTCGATCGGTCGATCGCGCCTCCAGCCATCAATGTCTCCAGCCTTTCTAGAGTAGAGGTAATAATCCGGTGATAGCCCCAGCGGTGAAAAACCTGCTGTAAGCGCCGTTCGATCGAAATTTTTTGAGCAACGTCAAGGGGCAATAAATCTCTTGCACCGGATGGGGGTTGGTGTACCATATCAATTTTAGATTTTAGACTTTAGATTTTAGATGGGGCACAGAAGACCGGGCGGTTGAAACCGCGTCTATACAAACAAAACCCGCCTCCGCGGGTTGAAGAACGGGCGGTGAAAATAACGTTTTACGTTATTTTCTTCAGTCCGCGGAGGCGGACATCGTTTGTGTAGACGCGGTTTCAACCGCCGTCTGATCTTCTTATTTCTTCTTCCCGCCAAACAAACTTGCAAAAAATCCCGGTTTCTCCTCACCTTTTTTGGCTTTTGCGGCAGCTTGTTCCAGCTTTTTCTTAACCTCCAAAGCCGTCGGTTCTTCAGGATTTGATGCCAAAGCTTTGTTCATCTCAAGTTTCGCCATTGTGGCTTGATTTTGTTCAAGGTAACACATTGCTAACATAGCGTGAGCCTTGCTGTGTTTTGGCTCGCGTTTCACGGCTTCTTTCAACTCTAAAATTGCTTTGGCGTAACTTTTGCTGTCCATGAATCCTTGAGCTCGGCGGCAATAGGCTTCGGTCTGCGAGTCTGGGGGTTCGACTTTAGGCGGAGGAGGCGGCGTGGGATTTACGGTGGCTGGGGTTGCTGCTGCTGTTTTTTCTGTGCTAGTTGGGGCTGTGGCTTTTGCAGATGAACCGGGTGCAACCCCACCACCGCCAAGGCGCTCTTTTCGCAGCAGGTAAACCATGTTAAGTTCGCTAATTTGATCGATCGCATCTTCGGTTTCCTTAACTGATTCGTACTGCTTAAGAGCCAGTTTGCCAACTGCTGTTTTGTAAGCTTCTTCCCAATTTTGAGCGGTAGCTAACTGTTTAGCTGCTGCGCTTTCGATTTGCATTTTCCCCTGTTCTTTAACGACGCGCTTGGCGATGGCTGTTAATAGCAGGTTGTATTCTTTGCGATCGCTTTCCTTAGAGAATTTGTTGTAGGCAGGATTGACCACTTTTGACAAAAATTGGTTAGCCCAATCTTTGTCCGCTTGGTTTTCAAAAGAGCAAGTATCCGAATGCAAGCGGCGGGCGATTTTCATGTAGCGCTTGCGGATGTCGTTAAACTCGGCGTCTAAGGGAATTCCCAAAATTGCGTGCTGATCTGTAAAGTCGTACTTGAACAGCCCTTTTGTCATTTCAAAAGACATAACTTTTACTCTTCCTTTCCTGGCTTTTCACTATTCTTTAATGTAGCTTGAGTCAAGGGGTTCTGACCCCCGTACTACCCCCGATCTATTGCTGGGGGGCGCTACTTCCAAGAAGATAAGGGAGGAACGGCTAGCAGTGTGCCGCTGAGTTCGGCGTGTATTTTGCCGTTTGTCGCCAAAATCCGACCCGAGTTCATCTCAAAGGCACTGCCGTCATAAGCTGTAATTTGACCTCCGGCTTCGGAGACGATGACTACACCGGCGGCTACGTCCCAAGGGGCGAGTCCCCGTTCCCAGTATCCGTCCGATCGCCCCATCGCGAGGTGTGCTAGGTCTAGGGATGCGGAACCGCTGCGGCGCACGCCTTGGGTGAGGTGGGTGAGGTGACAGAATTCGGCATAGTTATTGTCTGCTGTTTCGCGCCGATCGTATGCAAAGCCAGTGACTAGCAAGCTGGTTCTCAATTCTGAGATTTGGGAAACTGCGATCGGCGAACGGTTGCAGGTTGCTCCCAATCCTTTGCCTGCCCGAAACAATTCGTTATGAAAAGGGTCGAAAATTACTCCGATTTGTGGTATGCCGTCGATTAAAAGTCCGATCGACACGGCGTAAAAAGGATATTGGTGAGCATAATTGGTTGTACCGTCCAAAGGGTCGATCGCCCACAGGTATTTGCTAGTTGCATCCCCTAATTTGCCGGATTCTTCGGCGAGGATGGCGTGCTCGGGTACGTGGCGGCCGAGAATTTCTAAGATGACGGCTTCTGAGGCTTTGTCGGCTTCTGTGACTAAATCGCCTGATCGGCCTTTTTCTTGAATATTTTCTAATTTACCGCAGAAAGATTGCAGGACAGAACCGGCGGCTAGGGCTGCTTCGGTAGCTATTTCTAAGAAGTTTTGCAGTTGATTATCTGTCATTGGGAATTGGGAATTGGGAAGAGGGAATTGAGAATTGCTTCCAATGACAACTGTCAACTGTCAACTGTCAACTGTCAACTGTCAACTATCAACTGTCAACTGCCAACTGTCAACTATCAACTGTCAACTGTCAACTGCCAACTGTCAACTGCCAACTGTCAACTGTCAACTGACTATTGCCGATTTTGCTGCCGAAATTCTGTGGGAGTTTGGCGCAATGCTCGTTCTGGATTCCACAGGCCTTTACCCATGAGTCTCGCCCATTCTTGAGCGTTGACTAGTCGCTGCTGGTATTTGGTGTTGGGCGATCGCACTGAGGCCAGGGCATAACCTTCTTTGACTAGCTGTTCGTTGAGCAAAATTTTATCTTGCCACAAGTAGGCTAGTTTGCGATCGAACTGGTCTTTCTCTTCGATGTCTGATTCTAACAATACCTGTTTTCCCCCAATTAGCTGTTCTAATCTTTGTTTGGCTGCTTCTCCCCAAGGCTGCTGTTTTAAATCCGGCGCATCAATACCAATCAGCCTGATTTGTTCTAATAAGGCTATTTTGTCGGCTGTACTGATAACTTCGATTGTTTGCCCGCTGATGGCCCTTTCTACTTTGGCGATCGTACCTTGGGGCATTTCTGGTTTTTGGCAGCTAGCTAACAACAGACAAAGGGCGATCGCAAATAACCTATAAAGCAGCATGGATAATTGGTAGTTGATAATTTATAGAATTAATTGCCTCACTCTTCATCCAACGGCAAACCGACTTTAACTTTACCTTTGCCGAAATAGCGGCCAAATTGCAGTTCGTACACTTCGTCTTCGTCTTGCGTCTCTACCTCGATGTTGGAACGGGGATAGCAGACGCACAGCAAAGCATAACCCTCTTTTTGCAGTTCCACAGAAAGTCCCATTGCTTCTGGCTGGTGCAGTTCCCCCGACTTGACGCGCACCGCACAGGCCGTACAAGCGCCGTTGCGGCAGGAAAACGGTAATTCTACTCCTTGGTTTTCGGCGCTTTGCAGGATGTAGCGGTCTTCGGGTACTCGCACTGTGTGGCGATCGCCCGTTTGCCTGTTATGAATTTTAATTGTGTAAGAGCGAGTCATAGGGATTTTAGATTTTAGATTTTAGATTTTAGATTGGGCTTGGGGGCAAAATCCTTGATATGAATGGGTTTGCCACACAGGGAGGAGAATTTTGCTCGCCCGTTTGACACCCTACCCATATTAAACAACAAATTTATGGCCTTACCCCTTCCCAAATCAGATTTGTTCTGCTAAGATAGTTTAGCTGTGGCTGAATGATTTCATTTAGCCCTGGAGAGGTGGCCGAGCGGTTGAAGGCGCACGCCTGGAAAGTGTGTTTAGGGCAACTTAACGAGGGTTCGAATCCCTCCCTCTCCGTTAAACAAGCTGTTTAGGCAAAAAAAACAGCTTGCAACAAAAATCTCTGATATGAGATAAATACTTTGATTAGAGCGATCGCCCTTGAATTCTTTTAGAAAAATCAAGGGCGATCACTTTTCAATGTTTGAGTGTAAATTAGGGCGATCGGGCCCAGAATAAACGCCCAGATATAATGCCAATAGTAGAAAACCATAGTGACCTACACCAATCGCCAGCGATATGGTCTAAGAGCGTCACTTAATTGTTTTTTGCAAATTTATCTTTGAACTAATCATACCTTAATTCCGCAACGCCTAATAATCGGTAATATTCAGGGACTGCAGGCTGTGGGCCAGATGCCTCTGGTATGGGCATCTGGCATCGGGAATTGGTAGTAGTTAAATGAACAAGCTAGGTGAGATTTTAAAATAATCGCCTAGTGCCTTAGCTTGTGCCTTGCTAATCGCTCTTTTCCCATTCACAACCTCAGACACCACACCGCTCGATCCAATGATACCTACCAAGTCCGCTTGGCGGGTGCCGCTGGATTCCATGATGTGTTGCAAAATCTCATGAGGCTCGGATTTGTCCATCGGATAATTTTCCGTCTCATAAACTTCAATCAGCGTGACTAACAACTTGTATAAAGCTCTCTCCTCTGGGGTGCGGTTTTTAGCGAACGTTAGCCGTTCTGCCACTGCCAGGAGGCGATCGTATTCCTCTTCGGTTTCGATCGCCCTAGGAGCGATTTCTGCAAGCAAGTTGCTATAAGTGGCTCCATCAAAAGTAAGGATCATTTTTCCATTTGTCTTTGTCGTATTCAGCGTGGGTTAGGAAATATTTATAGAAAATAGTTTGCTCCTCGTAGTTGATGCCGGCAATCAGGCGATATTCGTTGCCTTTGATATTAAATACTGTCAAGTTTCCTACTGCTTCGGCATCCCGGTAAATCTTGCGAACCTCCTCCAGATTCTGCCATTCTTCTTTCTTTACAGTTGCGTTCCAGCTATCAATTTGATTTTTGACATCGGGATACTGGGCAGAATCTTTACGGAGGTTCCGGATCGAGATTAGGTGCATTTGTTTTTCTTTGATTAGTTATTTTGTTGTGCATAGGTTTTTCGTTTGAGTTCGTTTGAGTTCGTTTGAGTTCGTTTGAGTTTCGTTTGGTTTTGCTTGGCTACTATGCTTATGCTCTCATTTTGAGAGGAAGATGTCAAGGCCCGATCGAGTAAAAATTCTTTAACCCACTCCAAGTGGGTTTTGTGTGTGTAGACGCGGTTGGAAACCGCAGGCTTTATCTTTAATCCCACTCTTCCTCCCCCGACTTGATCCTCATCGTGTAAAAAAGCTTCTAGCAGCGTGGTTCGGGCGATCGCCTCGCAAATCAGAGTCAGCGTTTTAGCAGAGGCTCTACGCACGACAGGGTTGGGGTGATGTGCTAGAGCTTCCAGCAAAAAAGGAGTTGCAGGTTTGCCAATTGAGCCGAGAGTTTCGGCTAAACTCAGCCTCACCATTCCCTGCGAATCTCCGATACATTCGACCATCTTTTTGAGCAGTTCGCTGTCGTTGGGATTGAAAGTTGCAAGGGCTATTTGCTCCCTCACCGTTTGCAGCAAAGCGTCGCTTTCTGCTGGATCAATTGCTGTTTGAATAGCAGTCGGGTAATTTGAGATTTTAAATTTTAGATTTTAGATTGAGGTAATTTATATCGAACTTAGTATCAGCGAGATTTGCCCCTCTGAACGAAGTACCCTCAGCATTTCCAATCTCTCGAACAATAGCCGAGAAAGACACAAACGCAAACCAAAGATACAGCAGCGACAGCAAACCGAAACACATACCCCAAAACAGTTTGTGAGTGTTCAGAAAAGCGCTCGCCGTTGCACTGGACAAAAAAGCCGCTGCGTAAGTCGCCACACTTCCAGCCGATGCGATCGCAACCTGTGCAAATTGGCCACGAATCCGGGAACTCACAAAAAACATTAACACCCCGCCGATCACCATTCCAGCAAGAGCAGCCTGGGAATTATTATTATTATTAGTTGCAGTGCCAGCATAAAAAAATCCCAACAAAGCTCCTGATAGAATAGCAGAAATTGTTCTTGCCAATCTACCCGCTTTTGAAGTTTTTGGCTGTTTGCTGGCGATCGCCGAAGCGAAACCAGCAGCGCTCAAAACCCCGTACAGCAACAGAACAAAAGGCCAACTGCGAGAGTCCGGTACTTGTCCTTGAGCTCCCAAAATCAGTCGAGTCAGAACATCGCCCACAACCAAACAAATCGCGATCGCCCCAGCACTCAAAACAGCAATCTGTCGCCGAGAAAGCCCGATTTTCGCACCGATAAAATTCGCACCCGCTAACTGAGCATTTCTAAAATTGCAGCCTCGAACATCCGCACCGCTGAAATTAGCACCGTTAAGAACTTGTCCTTGGAACGATCGATTTCGTAAAATTTGATTGCTAAAATTATTGGAATCAGAATTGTCCATATTAGTAAAGTATGCTTGAAAATATATAAATATGTTAGTGTTCCCGTCCCCAATCTAAAATCTAAAATGGTATGACTTATCGGCCCACGATCAAACAAATTTGGCATATTCTCGGTCTCGGAATATTGCTCGCACCAATACTACTCTACAACATTCCCTACTTTTTGCGTCCCCAACAAACAAACGAAGCCCGATCGCTCTTTCAAGGAATAGCCTACCGCACGGAATTTCGGACTAATCCGCGTCCCACCCTAATTCACATTGTTAGCATCGACCTAAAAGCGCCGGGAATAGGAATTTTTGTCACTCCCGGAAACCCAACAGCCGATTTAACAGAAACCACTGCCCGCACCGCTACTGAATTCCTGAAAGAATTTAAATTGCAATTAGCAGTCAACGCCAATTTTTTTTATCCCTGCATCGAGGAAGCACCTTGGGATTACTATCCCCGCAGCGGCGATCGAGTAAATAATGTCGGACACGCCATTGCCAAAAGCCAAGCTTATTCTCAACCAGATCCAGGCTTTCCCGCCCTTTGTTTTGATGCCAAAAACCGCGCTCAAATAATCGAAAACGGCACTTGTCCTGCGGGAACAGCCTATGCAGTTGCCGGAGATACTTTGCTGGTGAAAAATGGCCAACCCGTAGCACAAAGTCAGGAAGAACGCAAACAGGATAAACCCTATCCCCGTGCAGTCGCGGCGATCGACAAAACAGGCGACAAGTTGTGGTTAATTCTGGCAGACGGCAAGCAGAGGCTTTACAGTGAAGGGCTGAAATTGAGCGAAATAACTGATATTTCGATGCAGTTGGGAGCCGAGACAGTGCTAAATTTAGATGGCGGCGGGTCGGTAACTTTTGCAGTAGCATCGCCGTCAGGAGCGAAGCTGTTGAATGCTCCGATTCAGAATAAAATCCCCATGCAGGAACGTCCAATTGCAAATCATTTAGGATTTTATGCGCGGGAGAATTAGGAGGGTAAATTACGCTTTTATCTCCGATAATTGAGGTTAAAAGTGATTGTATTGTCCCCGGTACCCAAGCCGCTGATTGTAAATAATCAGCGGTTAAAACCACTTATATACAAACAACCTCTGCCGGCGCCAACTAAAATAAATAGGTTACGTATTGCACACATTACTAATACTAAACTTTGCTTAAATACCGATATATTTATTGTCAGTTTCGGCTAAAACTTTGTTTGTATAGCAATTGAAATTACCGAGTTTAATATTAAAAGCCGCGTTAATTAACTAACCATAGAACGGTTTAATAATAAGTTAAGATAACAGATTTCGAGGTTAGTTATAAAAAATAAACTTTTCTAAAAAATTAGAAAATCCGATGGGAGCTTTGTGGTATTTTATTCACCATTATACCGAATCATTACATATTTAGGACTACCAGGTGTTGAAGTTTGAGCCTCTAAATTTGCAGACAGGATTTAATAAGTGAATTTTTTTTTAATCTGCCCAAAATCCGGGAATAATTGCTAAAATTGTAAATAAACGTAACAAAAATATATAATTAGCTTATGAAAATTAGCGAAATCCAAGCAGCGCTGCAAAGTTCGGATTCTCAAGAGAGGCTGCGGGGGGTAACGGCTCTGAGAAAGTGCGATTCTGCGGTGGCGCTGCCGATGTTGCTGAGCAAAGTGGACGATCGCGAGTTTATAGTGCGATCGTGTGTGGCGATGGGATTACGGCGGACTCAAACTGCGGAAGCTTTTGCGGCACTGTTAAAAATGATGCAGTTCGATCGCGATCCGAACGTGCGCGCCGAAGCCGCTAACTCTTTGTCAAGGTTCGGAACCGAGGCAATTTCTCATTTAGTCGAAGCTTTTCGTCGCGATGACAATTGGCTCGTCCGCCGCAGTATCATGGCTCCGCTGTACGAAATGCAGTGTCCTGATGCAGTATTTGAAATTTGTGCGATCGGTCTTGGCGGCGAAGATTTACCAGTTCAGGAAGTAGCAATTGACGGATTTGGTCTGCTGGCCAATACTCAGAAGCAAGAAGAGGCTTTGCAGCAATTATTACCTCTTGTGAGCGCGGATTACTGGGGAATTCGGCTGCGAGTTGCTCGCGCGCTGAGGAAATTTGACAATCCTCAAGCTCGCGCTGCTGTGAGCTATTTGGCAAAAGATCGAGATCATCGGGTTGCAGGTGCGACTTTGGAAGCTTCGCTGTAAAACAAGGGCTTACAAGATCGAGCAGACATTGGTAGCTGCCCTTAAACTCTTAAACCCGCCCCTAGATTAGCCCGATCGCGCTGCCCATCCCCAATTTATCAATGTTACGGATACAGTGCAACAGAGAGCCGGCTTCGGGATTGTTTAGCAGTTATTTCGGTCACGAATTGGCTGAGAAATTTCTTGAGAAATTTTTGTTTGAAGATGCTGTGCCTTTAGCTGTAACTGCGAACTCGCGATGACCACTAAGTTTACATATATTTCTCAAAAAAACAAGTTCGCCGTAAGAACTTTAGTCATGACTACAAACCTCTCGATTGAGTAGGTAAAATCTCAAATCTCAAATCTCAAATAGACAGGAAAAAAACTTTATTTTTTACTATCAACCTGTGGATTGAGGAGGTAAAATCTCAAATCTCAAATCGATATCACTCTTTATCAGGCTTTTTTAGATGCGGCGATCGCTAAAATTAAAAATCGGTTAGACTTACAGTATTACCCGATTCCACAAGGGTTTGAACTCAAGGAAGCTACAGTCGGCAAAGGAAAAAAACAAACTCAGGAAATCGTAACTACCAGTTAGGCTTTTGCATCCCCGAATTTGCAGCAGTTTGGGGTGGCTCACGTTCAAGGCGGCAGCAGGTTGCAAGTTCTCAATTTTGTGATATTCCCGCATCTTAACTTTGATTTGCCGTTTTTTGGCGCAGATTTGGTAACGCTGCCGGGTGGCCTTTTAATTACTTTGGATATGCAGTTTCTGTTTGGCGGCGATGCTCACTACCAGGCTAAGTATACTGGGGCGATCAAACAAATTTTTCAAGGTCATCAACCGCACCTTCCCTGGGGTGGCGACTTTCCAGAGGAACCTAAGCAGTTTTTCTCGCCGGCGTTTCTGTGGACTCGCCCCAAGGAAACGGAAGTTGTGGAAACTCGCCTTTTTGCAGCGTTCAAAGACTATCTAGCCGCTTATTCGGATTTGGTCGATCGCGCCGAACAGATGACATGGGGCGCAAAGTTAGATAGTATCTAACAAGCTCAACTGTGCTATTTGCGGTATCGTGCCGAAAAAAACTCGGCCCAGGGAATTTTTAAGCGGTTCTGCGGCGAGGAATGGACTAAGCGAGTATATTCAAGGATTTTTGTTCAATTGGGAACGGAAGCTGGCACAATTGGTAAGTAACAAGAATTAATTTTAATAGAAGCTTCAGCCACTACACTTATTAGTGTAGGTTGGCATGAGGAAAATGCCAATGGTCAAAAAAAATCGCAATGTAGTTAGTTCCAATTCAGAAAGTAAAGTCAAAGTCGGACTTTCGCTGACTTCTTCTAGTGCCGATCGATTAAACGTGATCGCTCAAAAGCTCGGAATATCAAGGTCGGAACTCCTAGAACGCTTGGCACAAGGCGCTCTGGATATTTCTAAGGACAAGACGGAAGTTACTGTCACTTGGAAAAAAGGTGAAGAAACGCAGGTAGAGGCCCCCGACTTGCAAGGGGAAACAGCCGAAGAAAGCGAAATTAATGACGCTGTAACGCCAGAAACTCTATCGGACTCGGTGAGTGTAAAGCCAAATCCGTTGCAAGAAAGTTACGAAAGTTTACAACAGCAGTTGAGTGAACGCGAAAGTTCGATCGCTTCTTTGCAGCAGCAATTAGCTACCGAAAAGCAAAATCTCGAAGGCCAATTAGCCGAAACTGTAGCGAAATCAAGTTACGAAAGTTTACAGCAGCAGTTGACTGAACGCGAAAGTTCGATCGCTTCTTTGCAGCAGCAATTCGCCGAAAGAGAACACCGGGAACACGAGTTTCAGCAGCAACTCGCCGAAAAATCCAGTGCTCTGGAATCTTTGCAGCAGCAATTCGCCGAAAGAGAACACCGGGAACAGGAGTTTCAGCAGCAATTCGCCGAAAAATCCAGTGCTCTGGAATCTTTGCAGCAGCAATTCGCCACCGAAAAGCAAAATCTCGAAAGCCAATTCCAGGAAACCGTGTCGAAGTCGAGTTACGAATCTTTGCAGCATCAGTTAGCAGAAAAGTCAAGTGCGATCGGCGACTTCCAAGTTAAACTGACCAAGTTGCAATATCTGGAAAATGAATTGAGCCAGAGTGCGGCGAAACAGCGAAATTACGAGACTTTGCAGCAACAGTCTCAAGAACAGCTAAGAACCATCAAAGCTTTACGAGAACAGCTAGCTCAAATGCAGGCTGTGGCTGGGATTGGCGAAGCTTATCTCAACAAGTGGCGTCGTCCCTGATTCTTTCATCAGCTACGGCAAAAACTCGGGTTGCTTTGGGCGATCCGGCTGCACCTTACCCCTAAAACGTCCTCTCAACTCGGCCTCCTTCCTCTTGTAGCGATAGATTTCAACCTGTCGCTACAAGAGCTTTTTATTGCAAAATATGAGCATACTATTAAGAAATATTACAATAAATAAATTATGAGAGGCGATCGCACCCCTGAGAGCAAATCCAATCCAGCAGACACAAAGGGCCGCGTCACGGTAATTGGAGGCGGCATCGGCGGGCTCACAGCAGCCGCCCTGCTAGCCCGCAGAGGATACAAAGTGCTAGTGTTAGATCAGGCGATCGTCCCAGGAGGATGCGCTTCCACCTTCAAACGCAAAGGCTTTACCTTCGATGTCGGCGCCACGCAGGTTGCAGGATTGGAACCCGGAGGCATTCACCACCGAATTTTCTCAGAATTAGACATAGAACTTCCCGCCGCCACACCCTGCGATCCCGCTTGTGCGGTGTTTTTGCCGGGAGAAACTGCACCGATTAGCGTGTGGCGAGATCCGCAAAAATGGCAGGAAGAAAGACAGCGGCAATTCCCCGGTAGCGAACGTTTTTGGCAATTATTATCTACATTGTTCCAAGCTAGCTGGAAATTTCAAGGGCGCGATCCAGTTTTACCGCCCAGAAACTTATGGGATTTCTGGCAATTAATTCAAGCAGTTCGCCCCGATACTTTAATTACTTTGCCTTTCACTTTTATGACAGTGGGAGATGCTTTGCGCTTGTGCGGGTTGAGCGACAATTTGCGCTTGAAAACTTTTCTGGATTTGCAGTTAAAATTGTATTCTCAAGTCGATACTGAAGAAACGGCGCTGCTGTACGCGGCGACGGCTTTAGGAGTTTCCCAAGAGCCACAGGGATTGTATCATCTACAAGGAAGTATGCAGGTTTTGAGCGATCGACTCGTAAGTGCGATCGAGCTTTACGGCGGCAAAGTCCTGTTGCGGCATACAGTCGAAAGTATTGTCAGCGCCAACGGCAAAGCCACCGGTACAGTGATTCGCAATCAAAAAACAGGCGAAGTTTGGACAGAAACTGGCGATCGCATTGTTGCCAACGTGACCGCACAAAATCTAGTAAAATTATTGTCAAGCGAGCCTATTTTAGAAACTTTAACAGATAATTCAGACACAACAAATCAAATCCCAACTCAAATGACAGGCTACAAATATCGAGTCGATAAATTGCCGCCCGCATCCGGCGCATTTGTCATATATTTGGGAGTGCATGAAAGCGCAATTCCGGCAAATTGTCCGCCGCACCTGCAGTTTCTCTACGACTACGACGGCGAAATTGGCGAGAATAATTCATTATTTGTTTCTGTCAGCCATCCGGGTGATGGCCGAGCACCAAAAGGTATGGCGACAATTATCGCTTCGTCTTTTACTGATACTCGAATGTGGTGGAATTCGGCTGATTATGAAGGATTGAAGCAAAAATATGCTGAGGGGGCGATCGCCCGTTTGAGCGAATATTTCGATTTGACACCCGAAAAAATTGTACACCAAGAATCAGCCACACCCCGCACCTTTGCCCGCTACACGGCGCGCGATAAAGGCGTTGTAGGCGGCATCGGCCAGCGAATACCAACCTTCGGCCCCTTCGGATTTGCCAACCGCACGCCGATTAAAAACCTCTGGTTAGTCGGCGACTCTACCCATCCAGGAGAAGGAACCGCCGGCGTTTCCTATTCTGCTTTAACAGTCGCGCGGCAGATGGAGGCGGAGTTTTAATCGCAGATCAGACGGCGGTTGAAACCGCGTCTATACGAAGATCAGATCGGACGGCGGTTGAAACCGCGTCTACAGATCAGACGGCGGTTGAAACCGCGTCTACACAAACGATGTCCGCCTCCGCGGACTGAAGATTAGACGGCGGTTTCAACCGCCGACTCTTCAACCCGCGGAGGCGGGTTTTGTCTGTATAGACGCGGTTTCAACCGCCGAGTTTTCTAGACTCTATGACTACTTGATAGAAATCTTTGCGCCCACAGCTTCAAGCTGTTTCTTCATTTCTTCAGCAGCTTCCTTAGCAATAGCTTCCTTAACTGCTTTCGGTGCGGCTTCTACCAAATCTTTTGCTTCCTTCAGGCCCAGACCGGTAATTGCGCGGACTTCCTTCAGAATTGCGATTTTCTTGTCAGCAGGAACTTCTTCGAGCATGACAGTAAATTCGGTTTGCTCTTCTACGGGTTCAGGAGCGGCTCCACCACCCATACCGGGCATCATCATCATGCCGCCTACAGGAGCAGCAGCGCTGACGCCGAAAGCTTCTTCAATTTGCTTGACCAATTCAGAAGCTTCGAGCAAATTCAGAGACTTAAGTTTTTCCAAGATTTCATCAGTTGCAGTAGACATTCGTTAAACTCCTAGTTCGATTGTAGATTTGGGATTTGGGATTTGAGATTTGCTCATTCATCATTAGTTTTTCGTCTCCAGTCTTCTATCTATTGCTAAATACTAATGACTGAGGACTAATGACTAATTACTAATGACTTACACAGATGCGCTTTCTGCTTCTGCTTCAGGTTGTGCTTGTGCTTCTACTTCTGCTTCTGCTTGAGGTTCTGCTTCAGGTTGTGCTTCTACTTCTGCTGAACCGCCGTCTTTTTCAGCATAAGCTTTAAGACCGCGAGCGATCGAAGTAGGAACTTGATTGATACCCACAGCCAACTTGGTTGCGACACCGTTGATAGCGCCAGCAATTTGAGCCATGAGTTGTTCTTTCGACGGCAGATCAGCTAATGCTTTAATATCAGCTTCTTTCAGTACCCGTCCTTCCATCACGCCGCCGCGAAGTTCAGTCTTCTTGGAAGCTTTTTGGAATTCTTGGTAAGCTTTAATCGCGCCGCCAATATCTTCTTGCACGAACATAAACGCCGACGTACCTGTCAGCAATTCCTGCATCGGCTGCCATGTTTCATTGCCATCAACAGCAATTCGCATCAGCGTGTTTTTTGCCACTTGGCAACTGCTGCCTTTCGGACGCAAACGCCGACGCAAATCTGTGATTTCAGCAACAGTTAAGCCCGTGTAGTCAATCACGATCGCCAGTTGAGATTCGCTCAAGGTTTGCTTGAGGTCTGCAATAATCTCATTTTTTACTGCTAAACTTTTGCCCATACTTATTTCACCTCCTTTTAGGATCGAAAATTGCCCGTCAAAAACCCCGACCTTCGAGCCGGGGCAGAGAATTAAAAATTAACAAGTCAGAATTAAAAAATAGAAATTTTCTAATCTTTGAGTCTTGAGTTTTTATTTCTTCAGCCTCGGCAGGAAATTAAGCGATCGGCACCTGCGGTCTTCAGCTTATTGATTTTTGATTAGGCTATCACCAGAAGGCAGAGATGAGCAAGGGTCTGGCGTAAGTCTTGTGAGAGATTTACACAGACAGCCAAAGCTGTCTTTTACCTTCTGCCTTCTGCTTAATTCTTTCTAGGCAGCATCAAGTTTGGAATCGCGCAGGGCACTGATATCGACTTCGATCGATGGGCCCATTGTTGCGGATACGTACAAACTGCGCCAGTAGCGACCTTTAGCACCAGAAGGACGGTTGCGGTCAACAGTTTCTTGCAAAGCATGAAGGTTGACCAGCAAATCTTCCGCTGAGAAAGCTGCCTTGCCAAACATAACATGAACGATGCCAGTTCGATCGGCACGGAATTCTAGTTTACCACCTTTAAACTCGTTGATGGCCTGAGCAAGGTCAGTCGTCACCGTGCCACCTTTCGGAGAAGGCATCAAACCGCGCGGGCCCAACAACCGACCCAATTTTGCCACCAACGGCATCACATCTGGGGTAGCAATCAGGCAATCGAAGTCCATCATGCCCTTCTGAATTTCATCGATCAACTCTTCCGAACCAGCAATATCCGCGCCGGCATTCAGAGCTTCTTTAACTTTTTCGCCCTTAGCAATCACCGCAATTCTGACTACTTGACCAGTTCCTTTTGGTAGCGATACAGTTGTCCGCAACTGTTGGTCAGTATATTTCGGGTCAATTCCCAAACGGATGTGAGCTTCAGCAGATTCGCCAAACTTAGCGGTTGCTGTTTCTTTCAAAAGTTGCAGAGCTTCCAGCGGTAGATAAGGTCTCTCTTCAACTTTCTTTTGAAGTTCTTGCAGTCTTCGCGATACTTTCTTTGCCATTTTTGTTTTTTGGGGTCAGTCGATTTTAGATTTTGGATTTTAGATTTTAGATTGAACTGTTTAGCTCATTTCTAATCTAAAACATTTGCGATTCCTAGCGAAGCTTTGCTTCTCCCCCTGAATCGACTTAGGACTTACGATTTGAGCTTGAAGATTTTAGCTTCAAAATCCTGAATTACTGACAACTGTCAACTGTCAACTGACAACTGACAACTGACTTCAATCCGCGATCGCCACGCCCATGTTTTTAGCCGTTCCTGCCACAATTTTCATAGCAGCCTCAACATCATTAGCATTGAGGTCAGGCATTTTGGTTTCAGCGATTTCTCGCAACTGAGCCTGTGTAATTGTCCCTACTTGCTTGCGATTAGGTTCACCCGAACCCTTAGCAATGCCAGCAGCTTTTTGAATCAAAACCGAAGCCGGGGGGGTTTTGAGAATAAACGTAAAACTGCGGTCTTCAAAAACCGAAATTTCTACCGGAACCACCAGACCCGCTTGGTCTGCGGTTCTAGCATTGTACTCCTTGCAAAACATCATAATATTGACGCCGTGCTGACCCAGGGCTGGGCCGATAGGAGGAGCTGGGTTGGCTTTTCCCGCCGTAATCGCCAACTTAATTACTGCAACAACTTTCTTTGCCATTAGTTAGTTCTGTTTCTGAACCTGATTGAACTCCAATTCTACAGGCGTATCGCGCCCAAAAATCGAGAGTAAAACTTTGAGCTTGTTCCGTTCCGGGCTAACTTCAATCACATCACCTTCAAAATCCTTAAATGGCCCGGAAAGTACCACAACGTGGTCTCCAGCAGACATCGATACTTTGACAACCGGTTCTGATTCCTGAGCGTTTCTGAAGATCCGTTCTACTTCCGAATGACTCAGAGGTAGCGGTTTGACGTGACCCCTGCCGCGCCCGTAGCGGCGTTTTTGCTCTGCCCCGACAAAATTAATTACATTCGGGGTATTCTTGATCACCTGCCACGTATCCTCGTCCATAAACATACGGATGAGTACGTAGCCGGGAAAGATTTTTTCATCTGACTGCCGCCTGGAACCGTCTTTACCGACTTTGATCGCCGGAGTTTGCGGAATTTCTACTTGAACGATGCGATCGGCAACATCCAAAGTTTGAATCCGCTGCTGCAAGTTTGCCTTCACGCGCTTTTCGCAGCCAGAGGCAACTTGAACAGCATACCAGCGAGCATCAATTTCCGGCACATCTGGCGATGAAGCCTGTCCCGTCGCTTCTGTGGAATACTCAGATTCTTCTGATGCAAAAGTCATGACCCAAACACCTTTGCTGCGCCCCAGTTAAAGAAGTTATCCACCAAATAGATCAGGCTTGCTGAGAGGATTACCATCAAAAGCACTGCCAAAGACTCGCTGATTAACTGCTGCCTGCTGGGCCAAACCACTTTGTCGAGTTCTTCTCTAGTTTCCTTAAAAAAGCCCGCAGGGTTAAACCCAGGCGCCGTTATTTCTTGAGTTTCTTGAGCTTCGTCTTTTTTCGCCACGATTTAATCCCCCTTGCGATTTTAGATTTTAGATTTTAGATGGTGTGAGTGGCCCGCGGCTCTCAGATTTTTTGACACTAACCACTTACGCTCAAGTCCAAAATCTCAAATCCAAAGCCACGACTTTTTTACAAGCCCAACCAATCAACGGCGTAAATGTCGATCGCCCAAACAGACGATCGAGAAGCCACACCGAGCATTTGTTGATGGCATTTTTTGCGAACCGCCCACAAAAATTAATTCTACCCGAAAGTTCACGGTTTTGACTGTTGCCAGCCAATAATCCGGGCGCTTTCGGGCAGAATTTAAAGTTTGGTGATTCAGCGCGCCCTGGAGGACTTGAACCCCCGACATCAGGTTTTGGAGACCTGCGTTCTACCAACTGAACTAAGAGCGCACAGGTGAGGTTGCTGAAATTCGCTTAACCTCTAGATTTCTATTTTAACACAGTGCGCTCGTAAATGGGAAACTTTTTTTTGAAATTTCTCAATTTCCCATGAATCATGAACCAAGGGAAAGCTGGGTGCATTCCTACAGGGAGCGATCGAACCGCTGTTTGACGCGAGTAGCTTTGCCCACCCGATCGCGCAGGTAGTAAAGTTTTGCTCTGCGGACTTTCCCGCGGCGCATCACTTGGATCGTAGCGATGCGGGGCGAGTGAATCAAAAACACCCGTTCCACGCCGACGCCCTGAAACACGCGTCGGACGGTGATTGTTTCATTAATCCCGCCGTTACGCATGGCAATCACAGTCCCTTCGTAGGGCTGAACCCGTTCTTTCGTGCCCTCTTTAATTCTTACGCCGACGCGCACTGTGTCGCCCACGTAAATTTCGGGGAGTTGTTTATTGAGTTCTTGCTTGACTCTATTTATTTCTTCCGTTTCGATCGAACGGATTATTTCTGCGCCTTTCATGGGATTTACCAAAACTCACAATCCCTTATCATATATCGCAATGCCCGTTTTATGTCAAAAAATTTCTATGTTAGATACCTCTGAGGTCGTATTTCTGCAATTGGGCGCGATGGCTGCACTCGCCTTCTACGTCGCCGCCAACTTGGGGGCCAACGATGTCGCTAACTCAATGGGAACATCCGTAGGCTCGAAGGCCCTAACGCTGCGGCAAGCAATAATTGTTGCAGGCATACTGGAATTTTCCGGCGCAGTGCTGTTCGGCCAAGGAGTTTCCGAAACTCTGGCAACAGGAGTTGTGAATGCACAAGTGTTCGCGGCCCAACCGCAAGTATTTTTAATCGGGATGGTGTCAGTGCTGATAGCTTGCGGGATCTGGCTGCAAATCGCTACCAGTCGAGGTTTGCCAGTTTCTTCATCCCATGCGGTGGTGGGCGCGATCGCGGGTTTTAGCTGTGTTGCAGCCGGAATTAATGCAGTTGATTGGCGAACCATCGGCACCATCTCCCTAACTTGGGTGGCGACACCTGTTGCTAGCGGTGCTTTAGCCGCGCTATTTTACAGTGTGGTGAAGTATTCGATTCTCGATCGCCCAGATCCTCTATCTCAAATGCGCGAGTGGATACCTTGGCTGAGTGCAGCACTGCTGAGCGTATTCGGGATAATTGTACTGCCGTCTATTGTAGATGTGGCTTTCGTGCAGACAGGGGCGATCGCCTTTGTGTACGATACATTTGGCTGGAGTCTGCCAATTCACGATATTGTCATTGGTATCGGGAGTATTGGGGCGATCGTTTTGACACTCAATAGCTGGAAAAAATTAGAATTAGTTGAGAACGCAAAAGGTTCGGCAGCGGATTTTGTAACGGATGTAACGCTGTCTCTTATACACATCTCCGAGCCCACGAGACTAAGGCG
>ENA-ORBV01001700-ORBV01001700.1-microbial-mat-metagenome-genome-assembly--contig:-NODE-1700-length-48240-cov-10.387331_pt1 | contig 48240 bp, 53 predicted proteins | sample MGYA00237777_ERZ505514 | MGnify/ENA primary metagenome ERZ505514 (study PRJEB26160, sample SAMN06269048) | microbial mat metagenome | isolation source: Oligotrophic lake microbial mat | place... | reverse complement strand
TTTTTCAAGCAGAAGACGGCATACGAGATTCGCCTTAGTCTCGTGGGCTCGGAGATGTGTATAAGAGACAGTTCTTTAATAGCAGCGTCTTCCTGATCCTGGGCAGCCTTATGGTGGGGGTCATCACCGGCGACCGGGGCCAGGCGGCGCTCCATCCCTTCACCAATGCCCTTTTCCAGGGAATCCTCTGCTTCTTCCTGCTGGACATGGGCATCGTTGCCGCGCGGCGCCTGCGGGACCTGCGGACGAGCGGCGGCTTCCTGCTGGGCTTTGCCATCCTGGTCCCGCTATTCAATGCGCTGCTCGGCATCGGCCTGTCGCGCCTGCTCGACCTGGGCACCGGCGACGCCCTGCTGCTCACCACGCTCTGCGCCAGCGCGTCCTACATTGCCGTTCCGGCTGCCATGCGCCTCGCCCTGCCGGAGGCCAATCCGGGCCTGTCGCTGCCACTTGCGCTCGCGGTGACCTTTCCGCTAAACATCACGCTTGGTCTGCCCCTCTACCTGGCGCTGATCCAACGGTTCGGGAGCTGACTCATGCAAGCCGTCAAGCGTGTCGAGATCGTCACTGACACCCTCCAGCTGGATCGCGTCCTCGAACTGCTCGACAAGGCAGGCGTGTCCGGCTACACCGTCATCCGCCATGCGGAGGGCAAGGGCCACCGGGGAGTCCGGTCCGGAGACGACGTGACGCGGGTTTTCGAGAACAGCTACATCCTGACGGCCTGCACCGAAGAGCAGCTGGAGAAGGTCGTGGCAGCGGTCCGGCCGGTGTTGAAGCGGTTCGGCGGCATGTGCCTGGTGAGTGACGCCCTCTGGGTAATGCATTAGACGGCGCCACATGAGACTCTCAAACTCGCACCTCGACTGGCTCGAATCGGAATCGATCCACATCCTGCGGGAAGCCATCGCCGAGGCGCAGAACCCGGTGATGCTGTTCTCCGCGGGCAAGGATTCGACCGTAATGGCGCATCTTGCCCTCCGGGCCTTTTACCCAAGCCCGCCCCCGATGCCCCTGCTGCACGTGGATTCCACCTGGGAATTCAGGTCGCTCATCGAATTCCGGGACGCCTTCGCCCGGGAGCATGGCTTCAGGCTGATCGCCCGCGCCAATGAAGAGGGAAGGGCCGCGGGGATAAACCCCTTTGAGCATGGGGACGCCTATACCAGCATCATGCGGACAGAACCCCTGAAGACCGCCCTCGACGAGGGTGGCTACGACATCATCTTCGGGGGCGCCCGCCGGGATGAGGAAAAGTCCCGGGCCAAGGAGCGGATCTTCTCCGTGCGGAGCGCCGGCCACGGCTGGGATCCGCGCCAGCAGCGCCCGGAACTCTGGCGGCTCTACAACACCCGCCTCGGCAAAGGCCAGTCCGCCCGCGTCTTTCCGCTCTCCAACTGGACGGAGAGTGATATCTGGGCTTATGCCCTCTTGCACAAGATCCAGCTGGCCCCGCTGTATCTGGCTGAACCGCGGACAGTGGTCGAACGCAATGGCGCCCTCATCGTTGTGGATGACGAGAGCCGCATGCGTTTTCAGAGCGGCGACCGCCCCCACACCAGGACGGTGCGCTTCCGGACGCTGGGCTGCTGGCCAGTGACGGGCGCCATTGAGTCAGAGGCCACAACCCTTTCCGCGGTGGTCGATGAAACGCTCCGGGCCTCCAGCTCGGAGCGCCAGGGGCGAATCAGTGATGGGGAGGATGGCGGCTCCCTCGAGCAGAAGAAGCGCGAAGGCTACTTCTGAGCGTGTCGGACCCCACCCTGCCCTACCACGATACCGTCGCCGTTCTCGCCTCGATGCACGGCAAGGAGCGCGTCATTGCCCCGCTTCTGAAGCAGGGATTGGGGCTCAGCGTCGAAGTGCCCCCGGGGCTGGACACCGATCGCTTCGGGACCTTCAGCCGGGAAATCGCACGGACCCTCTCACCCCTCGAGGCCGCACGGGCCAAGATCAACGCGGCCTTTGAGCGTGCGCCCCACGCTCGCGTCGGCATTGCCAGCGAAGGCAGCTTTGGTCCGCATCCGTTCATTCCTTTCCTGCCCCTCGGACAGGAGCTTGTGCTGCTGATCGACCGCGACGATGCACTGGAGCTGACCGGGCAGGACGCCAGTCCGGCCACAAACTTCGGCCATGTGGTCGTCGCGGAAATCAGCGGCGCACTCAGCTTTGCGGAGCGGTCCGGCTTTCCACGGCACGGACTGATTGTGCTGGGCTGCCGGGACGGGCTCCCGGCACCGGACTTGGCGCTGATCAAGGACATTCCTGACCGGCGCACACTGGAAGCGGCCGTGGGCAAGGTCATCGCACAAGGCGGTACCGCCTTCGTGGAAACGGACATGCGGGCGCACCGCAATCCCACGCGCATGAGCGCCATCGGGCGGGCCACCGCGGATCTGGTCCGCCGTTACCAGAGCCGCTGCCCCGTCTGCGCCCAGCGCGGCTTTGACGTCACTGAACGGCTGCCCGGCCGCCCCTGTGCCGCCTGTGGCGCAGCAACGCGGCTGATCCAGCACGAGGTACTGTCCTGCACCGCCTGCAGCCATCGGGAGACGCGTCCCGCCGCTGCCAGCGCCGCTGCGGATCCCGGCTCCTGCGACTACTGCAACCCGTGACGCTGCGGTGGACCCTCCGTCTATACTTTCCTGGCCCAGCGCGTACCGGAAGCCAGCACCGCATATGACCGCACCCTCGTTTCCCGTCAACCTCGCCGGTCGCCGGCTGCTGATCACCGGCGCTGCGTCCGGCATTGGCTTGAGCCTGTTGCAGGGTGCGGTGGCGGACGGCGCCGAGTGCGCCGTCCTCGTCCGGGACCGGGCGGAGGCGGAAGCCGTTGCGGCGCTGCTGCCGGTCCCACGGATTCATCAGGCCGACCTGCGGCACGTCGCTGGCGTTGCCGCCGTGACCCGCAACGCGCTGGCCAGTCTTGGCGGCCACGTGGATGGCCTGGCCTGCTCGGCCGGGGTCTTCGACCATCGCGGCGCGCTGGAGACGGATCTGCAGCAGTGGCAGGCGGTCCTGGATGTGAACCTCACGGCCAACTTCGAAGTGGCCCGGGAGTGCGCCCGGGTGATGGCGCTCGCAGGTCGGGGTTCGATCGTGCTGGTCTCGAGCCAGATCGGCATCATCGGTCACCCGCGGGCTGCAGCCTATGCCGCGTCGAAGGCCGCTTTAAACGGCCTCGTGCGGGCTCTGGCCATCGAGCTGGCGGGCTCCGGCGTGCGGGCGAACGCCGTGGCCCCGGGACCGATCGCGACCCCGATGACCGAGGCGGCCCGGGCCGACAACCGCCGCTCGGCGGCTCTGCTGGCCAGCATTCCCCTCGCGCGTTTCGGCAGGCCGGAGGAAGTCGCCGCGGCCGTGGCCTTCCTTCTGTCGGACGCCGCGTCCTTCATCACCGGCCAGGTGCTCTGCGTGGATGGTGGCGTGACCGCGGCTTGACTGAGGCGCTAGCGGCCGGGGCTGCCGCTGGCGCGGGTCAACCGGTCGTGGACCGCCTCCCAGCCGTCTGCAGTCGGCGGTCGTTCCACCAGTACCAGAGCACAATCCCAGGAATCGATCTCCCGCAGGCGGGCGTAGAGCTGCTGGCCGTAGTGCTCTGGATCGTTGGGCATGCCTACCCACCGGCAATTGGGCGGCGGCGCCAGCGGCGTCCGGAGCGCCAGCACGGCCACCGGTTTGTCCTCGGGCAGGGCCGACCGGCCCGCGAGTTCAGCCGCCGCGTCAGTCACCAGTCGCAGCGGCGTGTCCGGAACATAGTGTGACGCCAGCCGGCCCGGGGCGCGGGGCGCGCCGGCCCCGCCGATTTCCGGCGCAGTACCGAGGATTTCACCGAGAGCGCTGCGACTCACGGCTCCGGGCCGCAACACCCGGGGCAACGGCCCAGTGAGATCAAGAATGGTGGACTCGAGGCCGACCGCACAGGGGCCGTCGTCAATAATGCAATCCACGACAGTGCCGAACTCGGCAACGACGTGCGCGGCCAAGGTCGGGCTCACGCGGCCAAAGCGATTGGCCGAGGGGGCCGCGATGCCGCCACCGAAGGCACTGAGCAGAGCGAGCGCCAGCGGATGCCCGGGCACGCGCAGAGCCACGGTGTCCTGCCCGCCAGTGACCAGGTCCGATACGCCCGGTGCGCGGCGGAAAATCAGCGTCAGCGGACCGGGCCAGAACCTCGCGGCCAGTGGCCAGGCCACGGGCGGAATGTCCCGCGCCCAGCGCGGCAGCTCAGCGGAGCTGGCCAGATGCACGATGAGCGGGTGGTCAGCAGGGCGACCCTTGGCGGCAAAGATGCGGGCCAGGGCCTGCTCATTGGTCGCGTCGGCGCCCAGGCCGTAAACGGTCTCCGTGGGAAAGGCCACGAGACCGCCGCGCCGCCAGACCGCGGCGGCCGCCGTGATCTCGGCGCTGCGGCGCGTGAGGGCGGGCTGGCTCATGGCGCGAGACTCCAGCCGATCGTGCCACCAGCGCGCAGGGGCACACCGAGGTCAGTGCCGAAGGGCACGTACTCGGGCACTGTCCAGGGCCGGGCCTCCAGAGTGATCAGCTCCCGGTTACGGGACAAGCCGTAAAAGTCGGGCCCGTGGAAACTGGCGAACGCTTCCAGGCGATCCAGCGCGCCCGCGTGCCCGAAAGCCTCGGCATACAGCTCGAGAGCCGCGTGGGCCGTATAGATGCCAGCGCAACCGCAAGCAGACTCCTTCGCCTGCCGCGGGTGCGGCGCACTGTCCGTGCCGAGAAAGAAGCGGGGATGGCCACTGGTCGCCGCGTCGACGAGCGCCTGACGGTGCGTCTCGCGCTTCAGAACCGGCAGGCAGTAATGGTGGGGCCGCATGCCACCGTCGAACATCGCATTGCGATTCATCAGCAGGTGGTGCGCGGTAATCGTTGCGGCCACGGTGGCGGGCGCGGCGCGCACGAACTCTGCCGCAGTCCTCGTGGTGATGTGCTCAAGGACCATGCGCAGGCCGGGGAAATCCCTCACGAGGGGCTCCAGATGGCGCTCAATGAAGACCGCTTCCCGGTCGAACACGTCGACCCCGGAATCCGTGACCTCACCGTGCATCAGCAGGGGCATGCCATGGCGTTCAAGGGCCGCCAGCACGGGATAGCACCGCCGCAAATCCGTCACGCCCGCTTCCGCATTGGTGGTGCCGTGGGCGGGGTAGTACTTCACGGCGTGCACGACACCACTCGCCCGGGCCCGGGCAATCTCCTCCGGTGCGGTGCTCTCGGTCAGGAAGAGCGTCATCAGCGGCTCGAAAGAGAGCCCAGCCGGCAGGGCAGTCAGGATCCGCTGGCGATAGGCCTCGGCCTGGGCTGTGGTCGTCACGGGCGGCACCAGATTGGGCATGACGATCGCACGGGCAAAGCGGCGCGCGGTATCGGGCAGTACCGTTGCCAGCACGTCACCATCCCGCAGGTGCAGGTGCCAGTCGTCGGGCCGGGTGATCGTCAGGCGAGTGACTTGCATAGGCTGTTCGGACCCTGGTTTCATGGCTGCGCGCTGGCCGATCGGCGGGGAACTGGGGCTAGAATTGCCATCATGACACCGGAACCTCCTGACTACGGCCCCCGGGCCAGAATTGGCGTCGCCGTGCCGCATTCCAATCCTACCGTGGAGCCGGAAGTGCGCGCACTGATCCCCACCGCTGTAGGTGTTTACGCCACGCGGCTCACGCACCCGGCCCCCCGGGTCGAGGAGCGACTGAACCACTACGTGCGGAACATGCCCGCGGCGATTCGGACCTTTGGTGAAATGACCCTCGCCGCCTTCGGCTTTGGCTGCACAGGGTCGTCCTACATTGCAGGCCTGGAACTGGAAGAGAAACTGACCGCCGCCGCCGCCGCGGAGTGCCGCACCCCGGTCATCACCGCGGCCCAGGCCATCCGGCTCGCTCTCCAGAGCCTCGGCTGCAATGCCATTGCCCTGGTGTCGCCCTACCCGGCCGAACTCGCCGAGGCCGGCTACCGTTACTGGGCTGACGCCGGCATCCGGGTCGTGGCCCGGTTACGCGTCGATCCCGCCCTCACCGACACGCACCGGATCTATGAACTGACGAGTGCAGACGCACTGACAGCGCTGCGCAAGATTGACCAGGCAGGCGCCGACTGCCTGGTCGCCAGCGGCACCGGCATGCCCACACTGCGAGCGCTGCGGATCTTGCACAGCGAGAGCGCTATCCCGGCTCTGTCGTCGAACTTAAGCCTCGCCTGGGCCCTGACCCGGACGGCGGCGCCGGAACTGGCGCCGCCATCACCTCGGAAACTGCTGGGCTAGCGGTTGTCTGCGATCTTCTTGCCGTCGTCCTTGGCCGGCTTCTCCAGCACTTCCCGGACCGCTTCGCCGATCCACTCGACGAAGTTGGGGTGCTGGGAGATGCCCTTGGCATTGAAGGTGTAGTCGATGCCCTTCAGATCCGCGCGCAGCTTGGGCTGCAAGGTCCGGGCGCCGATCAGGTTGGTCACGATGAGCACAGACTGGCCCTTGTCGAGAGCGCCCTGGGCCATCGCCCGTAACCGCTGCACGTTCACCTCGCGCACAGCCGCCGGAGCGTCATCCTGCAGCAGTGCGGCCTTGACGTCCGCGAAGCCACCGTCCTCCTTCACGTAGCGGGCAAGCGTCTCCAGGATCGCCATCTCCTTCGGGTTGTCCACCGCCGCGTCCTTGCCGCTGGCCCCGTGGGCCACGATGATCACAAAGTCCTTGGCCGGGTTCTTGCTGATCTCCAAGGCGTGGTCGTGGATGATCTCGGCGATCAGGGGGTCATCTTCCGGGGGCTTCGCCAGGTAGATCCTGGCCTTGGATTTCACCTGGGGTACGGTGACGAACTCCGCCGTGTCCCGCTGGCCAAGGATGTACTCCCACTGCCGCATCAGTTCGTTGTAGCGGTTCGAAACGATCGGTACGACCACGATCTTGTCCACGCCCGCGGCCTCCAGGTCATTGATGGACAGCTGCACGTGGTCGGACATCATCATGCCCATGCCGAGGGACAGCGAGGTGGGCACGGCGTTGGCGATGTCGGCAAGTGACTGCCGGAACATCTTGTCGCCCTGCTCGCGGAAACCGTGGGACATGATCAGAACCCCGGCATCGCTCTTCAGGGTTGCCGGGCTGATGTACCACTGGTACTCCGGGCCCATCTGCACCATGGTCATGTCGATGGTGGCCTTGGTGGCGCCCTTGTAGAGGGGGATCTTGGCGCGGAGTTCGTCGTACATCGCGGGGGACATGGCGTGGGTCTGGCCCCAGAGGCGCCGCCCGAGATCGTCCCGGCCGGTGTCCATCTGGTGACCCGCGTGATCCCCGTGGCCGCTGTGCCCGCCGTCGGCGCTGGCACCGCCATGCTGGGAGTGGTCCTCGGTGGTGCCGGCTGCAGTGGCAGCGACTGCAGTGGCAGCGCCGGCAGCCAGCAGCAACGCTGCAGCCCCAAGGACCACATAACAACGCTGCCGGAATCCTGCGGTGGAAATGCTCAAGGTAGTCTCCTTCTTATGGTGGCTGGCTGCGCTTGCCTGGTTGTTTCAAATCAGCATCCCGATCTCATAGCCCTGCCGGGTTGCAGCGAGGACCGACCGGGGTGCGTAACAGTCGCCGATCGGGTAGACGTGCCGCCCGGCGGCCTCGAAACCGGCGCGCAACTGGTCGTCAGGTCTGCGCGGTCCCGAGTATGTGACCGCGGCCACGTCTTCAAGTTCCGTGGTGTCGCCATTGTAGACGTTGAAGAGGGTGAGGCGACCATCCTCCAGCCCGTCCAGCGACCGGGGTTCGACGTTGGTCAGGATGTCCACCCGGCGGTCGAACAACTGCTGGTAGATCGACTGACGGTTGAGCAAGGGCACGTCGGACGCAATCCGCTCCCGGGGCGTCACGATGGTGACCCGGGCAAAGCGGTCGAGCAGTTTCAGGGCCGCGCCGTAAGTCATTTCCGTGTGGTCCTGGTCGAAAAGCACGAGGCGGCCCGCTTCCCGGGTGGTGCGGCCGCGGAGGCTGATCAGCAGTCCGCGCAGATCGAACACGAAACCCTCCGCCACATACTCGGCGGGGATGAAGGACGGCACCGCCATGGTGCTGCCGGTGGCGAGGATCACGGTGTCGGCCTGGAGCGTGGCCGCCAGGTCTGCATCCACCAACCTGCCCATCCGGAACTTCACGCCGTGCTGGCGACAGGCCAGTTGCTGGTAGTCGTAGATGCTCGAGAGGTGCTCGCCCCCGGGCACCTCGGCGTGCAGGCGCGTCTTGCCGCCCGGCTCGTCGGCGGCGCCGTAGACCGTCACCCGGTGACCACGGGCCGCAGCCACCCAGGCGGCTTCGAGGCCCGCGATGCCGGAGCCGATCACCGCCACGTCTTTTGGCACGGCGGCCTGGGCCGGCTGCCAGTCCACTTCGTCAGGTTCGCCGACCCGGGGATTGTTGTCGCACTCGAGCCGCGTGCCCTCGATCACGGTGCGCCAGCAGGTGTTGCAGGACACGCAGTAGCGGATCTGGGCCTCGCGGCCAGTCCGGGCCTTCTCGCCCCAGGCGGGATCGGTGATCAGCGGCCGGCCCATGAAGACCAGGTCTGCCGTGCCCTCGGTCAGGGCCCGTTCGGCCTCGTTCGGGTCGGTGATGTAACCGATGGCGCCGGTGGGAATCGACGGGTCAACCTGACGCAGCTCGCGAATCTGGTCCAGATAGGGGGCTCGCGGGCCCGCCGGACCCGGCATGTGCAGCCACAAGCTGCGGGCGTGGGCGCCCCAGACGAAGGTCCAGTAGTCCACATTGCCCGTCGCTGCCATGGCACCGGCGATCCGCCCCGCTTCCGCCAGGTCGATGCTGCCGGGTACGCCGTCGAAGCCCGGGAGCTTTAGCCCGATGATGAAGGGGCGGCCGCAGGCGGCACGAATCGCGGCCATCAGTTCTCGCAGGAGGCGCGTGCGCCCGTCGAGGTCACCGCCATAGCCGTCTTCCCGCCGGTTGGACCAAGCCGAGAGAAACTGGTGAAACAGATGGCCGTGGCCAGCAGAGATTTCCACGCCGGAAAAGCCCGCACCCTGCAGGCGCCGGCAGCCGGCAGCCCACTCGTCGATCAGCTGCCGGATGCGCGCGGGCGTCAGCACGTGGGGCACGGTCCAGCTGAGATCGTCCGGCAAGGCGGACGCACCGATGGCGCTTTCGTTGCGCCCCGTGGCGTGGCGGCCCCGCCCCGGGTCCTGCACCTGGGCGAGAACCCGGCTGTCCCAGCGCTCCACGGCCGCGGCGACGCGCTGCAGGTCAGCGAGGCCCGCATCATCCCAGCCCCGCAGCCGCTGCGGGCTGCGATTGGCGAAGGTCATGGCCACGGGCTCAGTGACGATGAGGCCCGTCCCGCCCTGGGCCCGGCTGGCCAGGTAGTTGATCAGCCGATCCGTCGCCCGGCCGTCCTGCACGAAGCGGGACACGATGGACGCGTGGGCGATGCGATTGCGCACGGGCACACCACCGATGGTGGTGGCGCTGAAGAGCTGCGGATAAATCACATTCAGTCGCTGCAGACGGTCGCGCTGGCCCCTGGGGGTGACCCGTGGGCGCAGCTCCTAGATCTGGCCCTGGCCTTGGGCCGGGGCCTGGGCCTGGGACTGGGACTGGGCAGGTGCGCCCATGATTTCCATCTCTTCGCGCATTTTGCTTCGGCCAGTATGGTCCACTTCCAGGGAGCGCAGCACCGTCGCGATGAGCAGTCGCCGGCGCCCATCCAGTTCCGTTACTTCTTCCTGGTTGAGGTCATAGGCCTCGATCTCCGGCGTCAAGGGCACACCGGCCTGACCCGCGACCCGCTCCAGCAGGTACAGGCGCTTCTTGACCACCCAGAGCTCCGCGGTCAGTTCCAGGACCATGCTCATAAGCTCATCCGTGCCGCTGGCTTCGAAGAAACGGGGTCGCTTGCCCCTGTGATTCAGGGGAATCCTGGGCTTGCGCCGGGTCAATGGCTCATTCATGACTTCTGCTTCCAGGCGCCAAAGGCGTACCACTCGATCTCTTCACCCAGACGCCCCGTCCGGTCATCGAACTGGGCGCCGCTGGCAACCCGGGCAGCGAACTCAGCCTCGGGCGTATAGGTATAACGCGGGACCACCGCTTCCACAAACCGGTCGGCCGGGAACCCGGCTGCAGTGCACAGCTGCGGGAAGTCCTGATCGCGGAACGGTTTGTACCAGGGCTCCTTGTTGTAATAGCTGTCCCAGTCCAGATAGAAACGGTCGTAGGCCTGCATCTTGTTGTTCGGTGGCAGCTCCATGTTGAGGAACAACCCGCCCGGCTTCAGCACCCGGTGCGCCTCCCGGAAGAAGGCCCGGATGTCCTTGAGAGGCAGCTCGTGCAGGAACATGGAAGAAAACACCAGGTCGAAACTGGCGTCGGGAAAATCCAGCTGGGTGGCGTTCATCTGCATGAAACGCACCGGCTTGCCGAAGGCGCTGGCGCGAGCCGCCGCGTAGCGCACCAGGCCGGCGCTCACATCAATGCCGGTGACTTCGGCGTCCGGGAAAGTCTGGGCCCAGGGAAGTGTGTTGTGGCCCACGGTGCAACCGGCGTCCAGGATGGACTTGGGCCGGAAGTCCGGAAAGGCGAGTCGCACATAGTTGGAAAACGAATGGCCGATGTCGTCGATGTCCCGGCCCATCTGGTTGAAGGCGAAGACGTTGATGCTGTTGTCGTAGATGGCGCCCGGTGACACGTCGTCCGACTGGTACTCGGAGTGATAGCTGCCGGGCGACAGATGGACGTCAATGTTGGTCACGTTGTTCGGCACCGTCAGGCCCGGATTCAGCACGGCTGTACCCGGCTTAGCGCGGGCGCGTTGATTCAGGTCTTCCAGATTGCGATCCACCACCGGGATGACGGAGCGAAAGACCATCTCCTGCGCGTTGTAGCGGATCGAACTGTAGAAACGAAAATAGCGTTCGTCCTGCATGGCGTCGTGCACTTCGTCGCCATCCGCCGGCGACCGGCCATGCTCCTGCTGAAACCTGGGCAACACCCGCTGCTCGTAGCTCGCCCGCATCGACGCCGCCATGTCCGCGAGGATATGCAGGCGCAGAGAGGCAACGAATTCCTGTCGCGTGCGCTCATCCCGGGTAGGGGTCACGCGGAGACCGTGGGAGAGATCCTTGATCATGCCTGAGGGTCCGTCTTGGGCACCGGCTTGCCGGCGATGAGTGCACTATGGTATTTTGTGTTTAATGTGTCAAACACAAGTTTCTATTGTATATCAGGAATCGAGCGCCGGAGGCGCCTGCCAGCCATGAAAACCCTCATCGTTCTCTTCCGGCTGAAACCGGGCACCGACGTAACCTCCTATGAAGCTTGGGCCGGGAGTACCGACCTGCCAATCGTGCGCAAGCTGTCTTCCGTGGCCAGCTTCGAGATCTTTCGCACGGTCAGCCTCCTTGGATCAGACGCCCGTCCCCCCTTTGACTATGTGGAGATGATCGAGATCCGGGAGATGACCGGGTTCGGCACGGATGTGGCCACAGAAACCATGCGCCGGGTGGCCGGCGAGTTCCGGCAGTTCGCAGACAACCCCGTTTTCATGCTCACCGACCGGATCAGCTAAGGAAGCCTCATGTTGGGACTCAAGGGCAAAGTGGCCATCTGCACAGGTTCGGGCCGGCAGCAGGGCCTGGGCGCGGCGATTCTCCGGCGGCTCGCGGCGGAGGGCTGCGACGTGGTGGTCTCCGATCTGGGGACACCGGACCGCATGCTGGCCTCCGGTGATATTGGTGCGAGCGAAGAAATGGAGACGATCGCTGCGGAACTCCGTGCCCTGGGAGTGCGTGTGCTGGTCATCCCCTGCGACGTACGCAGCGAGGCCAGTGTGCAGAACCTGATCGCGCGGACGGTGGAAGATCTGGGCCGGCTGGACATCATGGTGAACAATGCCGGCGTCGGCTACCTGCTGAAGCCGTTCATCGACGCCACCCTGGAGGAGTGGCAGCTGGTGCTCGACGTGAACCTCACGGGCACATTCCTCTGTTCCAAGCACGCTGCGCGGCACATGCGCTCGGCGGGTCAGGGCGGACGGATCATCAACATCGCGAGTCAGGCGGCGAAGTCCGGCTTTGCCCACCTGGCTGCTTACGTGTCGTCCAAGCACGGCATGGTCGGCTTCACCCGCTCTTCTGCCATCGAACTGGGTGGCGATGGGATCACCGTGAATGCAGTGTGCCCAAACCATGTCACGACCGGGCTTGGTGCGAAACAGAACGAGTACTACGCCAAGGTGCGGGGCCAGACGACCGAGCAGTTCATGGCTGCCATGCGCCAGCGCATTCCGCTGGGCCGGCCTGGACTGCCGGAGGACACTGCCGCTGCCGTGGCCTTCCTCGCTTCCGATGACGCCCGCTACATCACGGGCGAGGCCATGAACGTCAGTGGCGGCGAAGAGACGCACTGAGTTGGCCCGGAAGTAACAGGCCAGTGGAACACCGGCAACTCGAGCGCTTCCTGGCCGTAATTCAGCACGGCAGCCTGGCGGCGGCGGCCCGGCATCTGCATCTCACCCAGCAGGCGCTCAGTGCCAGCCTGGCCAACCTGGAGCAGGACCTGGGGGTCCGTCTCTTTGACCGGAGCCCTGGGGGTATCACCCGGGCCACGCAACACGGCACGGCGCTCATTCGCCATGCCCGCGCCCAGCTGGCCGGGGTCGAGCGGGCCCGCCAGGATCTCCGCCACCTGAGTGACGGGAAGACAGGTATCGTCACCGTGGGGCTCGGAGAGTCTTTCGCCGGCAACATCATTGCTGAGGCCGTGCTGCGGTTTCGCAAGTCGCGGCCCGGGATTCGCGTCAACCTCATCGAGGGCTATTCCGAGAAACTCCGGCACCGTCTCTACGATGGGGAATTCGATTTCATCGCCGCAGGCGTCAGTGCCTATGAGCTGGCGGAGGGTTTTACGCGGGAGGTCATTTACTCCAGCAATGACGTCGTGGCTGCCCGGCCCCAGCACCCCTTGGCACGACGCAAGAAACTGCGACTGAAGGACCTGGAGGGCTATGCCTGGCTCGTGCCCTACTCCCGGCCTGCGGACCTGGACGTGATCGTCGAGACCTTCGTTGCCGAAAACCTGGAACCTCCCCGCAAGATCGTCGGCAGCGACGCGTACAGGATTGGTATGCAACTGCTGCTGTCGAGCGACCTGCTCATCATGGTCTCCCCTGCCCTGATCGCCCCGGAGCTGGCCAAACGCCCGGTTGTCCTGCAGGTCCTGGATATCGACAGGCCCACCGTGCAGCGGAATGCCAGCCTCATTCACCCGTCCGACCGGCCCCTGACACCGCCAGCCGCCCTGCTCCTCGAGGAAGTCCGCAAGGTGGCGGGGCTGGCTTCCGGGTCAGCTGTGCCAAGCCATTCCAGCGCGGCGGGTGCGCGAGCCTGAAACACGCCATGCGCTCCCATCTTCTGAAGATCGTCGAGAACCAGGGCTTTCAGCGCTTCATTCTTGCTGTGATTGTCCTGAACGCCATCACCTTGGGGCTGGAGACCTCGCCAGCGGCAATGCAGGCCGCTGGCGGCTTCATCGTTGGCCTCGACCGGATCGCGCTGGCTATCTTCTCGATCGAGGTGACGATGCGCCTGATCGCCCACGGCCGTCGGTACTTCCGGGATCCCTGGAGCATTTTCGACCTGCTGGTTGTCACTATCGCGCTGGTGCCCGCCGCCGAAGGCTTTGCTGTCCTGCGCACCCTGCGGGTCCTGCGTGCGCTGCGGCTGATCTCGGCTGTACCACGGATGCGAGCCGTCGTCGAAGCGCTGCTCTCGGCCATTCCAGGCATCAGCTCGATCTTTGCCCTGCTGCTCCTGATCTTCTACGTGGCGGCGGTCATGGCGACCAAGCTGTTCGGCGCCGCCGGCCCTGAGTGGTTCGGCAGTATCGCCCGCAGCTTCTTCACCCTGTTCCAGATCATGACCCTGGAAGGCTGGGCTGACATTGCGCGGTCACTGATGTTGACCGTGCCCTGGGCCTGGGTGTTCTTCGTCCCCTTCATCCTGATTGTCACGTTCACTGTGCTAAACCTGTTTATTGCGGTGGTGGTCAGCGCCATGCAATCGGTCCACGACGCGGAGCAGGCGCGGGAGAACCAGGCAGCACACGTTGAGCGGCGGGAGATCCTTGAGCAGCTCCGTGAACTGCGCCGCGAAATAGCCGAAAAAGGTACCGGACCTTAGTTATTTCAGTTGTTTAGTTATTGGGATGAGTCTCCAATAACTAAACAACTGAAATAACTAAGGTCCGGTACCTTTGGCGGTACCTTTGGCGCTGCGGCTATACTTGGGACGGTGATTTTTGAGGGGTGTGGCTATGAGATTTCGACAGACCGTTGTGGCCATTACGGCAGCGTGCTTCTTGGCCCTGGGCCTGCAAACCACGACGGCCTCCGCCGGAGTGATCGGAACCCAGGACTACCTGTCAGCCGAGGCTCGCGCCGGCCATCTGGCCGACATCAATGCAGCGATCAGCCGGGCTGATGTGCTGGCCCAGCTGGTGTCCCTGGGCGTGGACCCGGCGAATGCCGTCACCCGGGCCGCCGCGCTCTCCGATGCGGAACTGGCCCAGGTCGCCCAGGAGATGAACAATCTCCCGGCTGGCGGCGATGGCTTCCTCGCAGTGATCGGTATCGTCTTCCTCGTGCTGATGATCCTCGAACTCACCGGTGTTACCGATATCTTCAAGAAGTTCTAGCCGACTGGTCGTCGCCGCCCTGAGTGCCCTGGTTGGCGCCACGGCACTCAGTGGCTGCACGAACCGCCTCCCGGCTCTCCCTGAAGACCCCCGCCGCGAGCTGACCGGCGTCCCGTTCTTTCCCCAGACCATTCACCAGTGCGGACCGGCAGCCCTGGCCACCGTCCTCGGCGCAACCGGCGTCACGACCACGCCCGAACAGCTCTCACCCCTGGTCTATATTCCCGGCCGCCGCGGCAGTCTGCAGGTGGAGATGCTGGCGGCTGCCCGCAGCAAGGGCCGGCTGGCGTTTGTCCTGGAGCCGCGCTTCGCCGATCTGCAGGCTGAACTTGCAGCGGGTAATCCGCTTCTTGTGCTGCAGGACCTCGGGGCCCTCGGCATCCGGCGCTGGCACTTCGCCGTCGTCGTCGGCTTCGATCCGGATCAGGATGTGCTGATCCTGCGGTCCGGCACCGAGCGGCGCCGACTCGAACGCCGGGAGCAATTCCTTCACACCTGGAAGGCCGGTGAGTATTGGGCGGCGGTGCTCACCCGCCCGGACCAGCCACCGGCCACAGCAACGGGGAGCAGCTTCATCCGGGCACTCACAGCGACCGAGCGCTACCTGGCAACCGAGTCCATCAGCGGCGGCAATGCGGTGGCGCTGGCCCGCTGGCCCGCCGATCCGCTGGTGCTGCTGGCGAACGGCAATCAGGCCTACGCGGCGGGGCAACTCGCGACGGCGATCAGCCGCTACCGGTCATTGCTGGCCATCGAACCGACCCATCTGGCGGGCCGGAACAATCTCGCCAATGCGCTGCTGGACGCGGGCTGCCCGCGCCAGGCACTGGCCCAGGCAGAACAGTCAGCCAGCCTGCTGCCCGCCGACTCGCCCCTGGCGGCCGCGGTCAACGACACGCTGGCGAAAGCCCGGGCGGCGGACGCGAACGCCTCCCCCTCAACCTGCAGCGCCGAATAGCTCTTCCAGTTTGATGATCAGCTGACGCGCATTGACGGGTTTCCTGAGCAGCACGACCCGGGACACCGTGTGGATGCTGGCGAGTACCGGAGAGGTATCTCCGCTCAGGATGACAGCGGGCAGATCCCGGCCGGCCGCTGCCCGCAGCTTCTCCACAAGCTCGAGACCATTGCGGCCATTCCCCAGCTGATAGTCGCTAATCATCACGTCGATCTCCGCGCCGTGCAGCGCGAAGAGGTCTTCGGCACCAGCGGCGGAATCCGCCACCCAGGTGGGGTAACCGTCGAGAGTCAGCAGCAGTTTCAACGCATCCCGGACTGCCGCGTCGTCTTCGACCACGAGCACAGCGGGCTTCGCCACCTCCGGCCGCTCGAGAGCGGGGCCAGGCAGCACGACCCGGCCGGTGGCAGCCGTGACGAGCTGCGCGCCAGGCACCAGCACCGAAAACGTCGTGCCGCGCCCCTCCTCCGACTCGACCTGCACTGTGAAACCCAGCAACCGGCCGATCTGCCGGACGATGGTGAGACCCAGGCCGAAGCCCCGCGGGCGATCGCCGGGGGTGGCCCCCCGGTAGTACTCGTCGAACACCCGGTCGATCTCGCCGGCAGGGATGCCCACGCCAGTGTCGGTAACCCGGATCGCGAGGACTTCCCCCTCCCGCCGGGCAGTCACGGTCACGCCGCCGGTGCGGGTGTACACGAGGGCGTTGGTCAGCAGATTCTGCAGGAGCTGCCGGAACAGGACGCGATCGGTGGAGAGACACGCGGAAGTCTCCGGCATCTGCAGCGTCAGTCCCTGGGCCCGCGCCACATCCTGGAACTGGCTCCGGAGATCCGCCAGCACGTCGGCAAGCAGCACCCGCTCCAGATTGGGCTTGAGCGCACCGGACTCAAGCTTCGTCACATCCAGGAGCGCGTTCAGCAGGTCCGCCATGGAGTCCAGTGCCGCCTGCTGACGCGTCAGAAGATCCCGGTTGGTGCCATCCGCCAGGCGCCGCGCGAGGGCTGCATTCAGCAGCTGCAGGGTCTGCAGAGGCTGCCGAAGGTCGTGGCTGGCGGTGGCCAGGAACCGGCTCTTGGCCTGGCTGGCGCTGTCGGCTTCCGCCCGGGCAGCCCGGAGTTCATCGATCAGCCGGCGCCGGTCCGTGACATCGCGAACCGCGGCCAGGACACAGTCACTGCCGCCACTGTCGCCCGGTGGGGCGTGCAGGGGGGCCAGCCGGATTTCGGCGGGAAACTCGGTGCCATCCCGGCGGCGGGCGGCGAGAGCCACCACGCGGGCCCCCATTTCCCGGACCGCCGGCTGCCGGGCAAAGCCCTGGCGGTAACGCGCGTGAATGGCGCGCGCGTGATCGGGAACCAGGATGTCGATACTCTCGCCGAGGAGCTCGCCGGCGTCGTAGCCAAAGAGCGTGGTTACGGCCTCGTTCACATAAGTGATACGCCCGGCCGGGTCCACGAGCAGGAGTGCATCGGGGGACTGCCGGACAATGAGTTCCGCCGACTGGCCGCTGGACTGCAGGGTCGCCATCGTAGGGGAAACTCCTTAGAGAGCGTCCGCCTCGGGGGCTTTAGCATGAGGCGCACTATGATTGACCTGCATGATCATCTGCGGAGTGCGGACTCGCAAGGGCCGGCGGTGGACGGCGCGCTGACGGCCGTTCACGACCGGCACGTGCTCAGCGACCTCGCCACCGGGTTCGCCCATGACCTGAACCAGCCGCTGGCTGCCATTGCCGCCTATGCTGACGTGGTAGCGACAATTCTGCGCCGTGATAAGGGTTCCGCGGCCCAGGCTCTGGAAATCGTGCAGGCCATTGCGCACCAGGCGGTGCGGGCGGGGGATGTCCTGCAGCAGCTCCGGACTGCTGCCAGGGCTCTGCCGGAAACGGGCATGCCCCTCGATCCCAATGCGCTGGTGCGGACCGTCATGCCCTTGCTCCAGTCCCTCGCCACCCAGCAGTCGGTGGGCCTCTCGGTCGAGCTCCGCACGCCGGCCCCCACGGTCCACGCTGACGCGTCCCGGTTGCAATCGCTCCTCGTTCTGTTGTTCGCCAGCGCCCTCGACAACGTCATCCGGTTGCCTGCGGAGCGCCGGAAGGTCACGATCTCCACTGAGCATGACGGGTGTACCGTGGAGCTCTCCGCTTCTGAGCCTGAGGGCGTCCTGTTCAAGGTCCACCTGCCCCGAACTGATCACTAGGTGCCAGACAACCCCATGGACCAGTCCCCGGCCACGACCCCAGGCACCGCAGCGACGACCGCCGTCTTTGTCGTGGACGATGACGAGGGCGTGCGCACCTCACTCAGCATCCTGCTGGACTCTGCGGGCTACCGGCCCGTCGCCTTCGCTGCCGCCGGTGGCTTTCTCGCCCAGTACGATCTGGCCAGCCCTGGCTGTCTTCTCCTCGACATGCGCATGCCCGGCATGAGTGGCATGGAGCTGCTGCAGGAACTGTCCCGGCGTGGCGCCTTTCTGCCGGTCATCTTTATCACCGGCCATGGGGATGTGCCGATGGCCGTCGAGGCCATGAAATCCGGCGCCTTCGATTTTCTCCAGAAGCCCTTCAGCCCACGGGACCTCCTCGACCGCATTGCCCGGGCGCTGACCGCTGATGCAGAAGCGCGGCACGCCCTCTCGCTGACGGACGAGCTGCGCCGCCGACACAGCACGCTGACGCCGCGGGAGAAGGAGGTCATGGACCTGATCATTGCCGGGAACGCCAACAAGGTGATCGCCATGGATCTGGGCCTGTCGGAGCGGACCGTGGAAATTCACCGGGCCCGGGTCATGGAAAAGATGGCGACCCGCTCGGTGGCGCATCTGGTGCGGATGGCGCTGGCGCTGGCGCCGCCGGCTCATTCCTGAGGACGCCCGGCAGTTCGTCCTCGAGGGGACTGTCAGCGGCCGCGTCCAGTTCCTCAAACTGACCCGTATTGACGGCCCAGAAAAACGCCCCCACCGCCAGCAGGCAGAGCACAAGGGCCATCGGCACCAGCGCATAGAGAATGCTCATGCCCGCACCCGCCGTGCGTTGAGCACGACCAGGATGGAACTGGCGGACATGCCGAGCGCTGCCAGCCACGGCGGCAGCCAGCCCAGCGCCGCAATGGGAATAGCCACCAGGTTGTAGGTGGCAGCCCAGACCAGGTTCTGCCGCAGTATCTGGCGGGCCCGATGCGCCACCGCCACAGCGCGGGGGACCGCCAGCCACGCGTTATCCAGCAGAAGCAGATCACCCGCAGTCTGGGCCAACGCGCTGCCCGAGCGCATCACTATGGACACGTCCGCCGCCGCGAGCACCGGCGCGTCGTTGATGCCGTCGCCCACCATCAGCACCGGGGTTCCCGCCGCCTGCAGCGCCGCAAGGCGCGCCACCTTGCCCCCGGGGGACAGGCGCGCCTGCCATTGGCCAATGCCCAGCTCCCGGGCCACCCGGGCGACCGCGCCCTGGGCATCACCACTGGCGATCTCCACGCCAAGTCCCAGACTGCGCAGGGCATCCACCGCCGCGCGGGCCTCGGGCCGCACGGCATCATGAATGGCAAACTCGGCCAGCAGGCCCTGGTTGTCGGCGAGGCAGACACCGTCGGCCGCCGAGCCGACGCCCGCAAACTCTCCCCGGCCCAGGCGGTAACGGCGCCCGGCCACCAGGCCCTGGACGCCCTGCCCCGCCGTTTCCTCGAGCTGCTCCCCCTGGATCCCAGCCTGTTCATGGCTGCGGAAGGCCAGGGCCAGCGGGTGGCTGGAGCCCCGCTCCAGGGCGGCCGCTACGGCGAGCAATGCTTCTTCACTCTCTCCGGCACGGGCCACGCGCACCTGAATCTCCGGGCGGCCGGTCGTCAGTGTGCCCGTCTTGTCGAACAGGACATGGCGAACAGCCGTGAGTTGCTCCAGCGCCGTGGCACTGATCGGCAGGAGACCGAGGCGGGCCAGCGCGGTGTTCGCAGCCGCCACCACGGCAGGCCCCGCCAGCGATAATGCACAGGGACACGCGACGACGAGGACGGCGATGGTATTCGCCAGCGCCACTTCGGGTCGGATCAGCAGCCAGAGCACGCTGACCAGGCCCGCAATGGCCAGCACGGCCACGGAGAACCACCGGGCCACCCGTTCGGCCAGCGTCAGGAGACGGGGCTTCGCCTGCCGGGACCGTTCGAGAAGCCGCAGCACGGCTGCAAGCTCGGTCGCCTCACCCGTCGCAGTGACCCGGACGCGGACGCTGGCCCCGAGATTGATACTACCGCTGAGAATCGCGGCACCGACGCCCCTGCGCATGGGTGCAGACTCACCGGTGAGACAGGACTCGTTGAACACCGAGTCGCCGGTAGCCAGGACGCCGTCCGCTGCCACGAGGTCCCCCTGATTCACCAGAAGTTCGTCGCCCGGCCGGAGACTGCCCACGGGCACGGCTTGGGTGCGGCCGTCGACAACGCGCAGAGCCCGGGCCGGAAGCAACCACGCCAGCGCCTCGGTGACGGTGCCGACTTCGTGACGCGACATCTGCTCCACGAAGCGGGCTGTCGTCAGGAAGAAGATGAACATGGTGACCGCGTCGTAGTAGACCGGACCGGACGCCGCGAAGGTGTTCCAGACGCTGGCCGCCAGGGCTGCACCGATCCCGAGACCGACCGGCACGTCCATGGCCGGCCGGCCGGCCCGCAACTGGGCCAGCGCGGCGCGAAAGATCGGCCCGCCCGCATAGATGACCACAGGAAGAGTGATGAGGAGGCTGCAATAGCGCAGAAAGCCGAACACCGCGGGGTCCATGCGGAAGTCTTCGCTGGCATAGAGAGCGAAGGCCAGCATCATGGCCTGCATCATCCCGAAGCCGGCCACCGCCAGGCGCTTGAGCCCTTCCCGCCGGGCCAGCGTGCGGGCGCTGGCGGCGCTTACGCTGCCCGCCACGCTCGCCGTGTAGCCCAGTTTGCGGATCTCCCGGAGGACACCCTCGACCGCACCGTCCGCCGGACCTTCGACCTGCACCCGGGCCCGGGAGGTCGCGGGATCGACCCGGACCCGGGTAAGCCCCGGCAACAGTCGCAGGGCCGCTTCGATCTGCAGCGCACAGGCTGCGCACCCCATTCCCCCGATCTGCAGATCAACCGTCGACACGGATCACCCGCCGGGTGAGTGGGCCGCTGGTGGCGAGGTGAGCCGCTCGCTGTGGACCTCTGGATCAGGCTTGAGCAGCGTCAGTGCCACCAGCAGTCCGCCGCCCACCAAGGACACCAGGGGCAGGAACACGACCAGCCACATGATGGGCAGGCGATACCAGCGGGTGGGATCCTCTTCAGTCCTGGTCATCATCGTCATCCTCCTGTTCCGGCACGAAGAAGCGGGTGGCGTGCTGCGCGACCAAGCCGGGCGTGTCGGCCACCCGGACCGAGATCCTGAGATCCCGCGGGGCGCGGCCGATGTCGCCAAGGGCCACGCGGATCCGGGCGGGCACGGCGCGGACCTCGCCGGCGTTCACCATCACCGGCACGGCATCCACCTGGAATACACCGACGGGCTCTGTCTCGATCACGTAGCGATGGGCCTGGTCGTCCTTGTTCAGGATTCTCAGGCTGTAGACGTTCTCGACCGCACCGTCCGGCAGGACCCGGTAGAGCGCATTCCGGTCCCGGAGGATGTCGAGGCCTATGGGCTGACGGAGGCTCAGGGAAATGACAAAACCAATGCCGAGCGCCAGGAGCAGTCCGCCGTAGACCAGCACCCGCGGGCGGAAGTAATGGGTTTTGTCCCCCTGCAGTTCCCGCTCCGTGGCATAACGGATGAGGCCGGGCTGGTAACCCACCCGGGTCATGACGTCATCGCAGGCATCGACGCAGGCCGCGCAGGCGATGCACTCGTACTGCAGCCCCTTGCGGATGTCGATGCCCGTCGGGCAGACCTGGACGCAGATCGTGCAGTCCACGCAGTCGCCAAGGCCAAGGACCTTCGGGTCCGCACCCTTCTTCCGGGCCCCGCGGGGCTCGCCGCGGCCGGGGTCGTAGGACACAACGAGGGTGTCGTGGTCGAACATCGCGCTCTGAAAGCGCGCGTAGGGGCACATGTACTTGCACACCTGCTCCCGAAGGAAGCCCGCGTTACCGTAGGTGGCGAAGCCGTAGAACAGGATCCAGAAGGTTTCCCAGCCACCCAGCTCCAGATTCACGACGCTCGCTGCCAGCTCCCGGGCCGGCGTGAAGAAGGCGACAAAGCTGAACCCGGTCAGCGCCGCAAGGCTGATCCACAGGAACTGCTTCACCGCCTTGCGGGCGAGCCATTCGCCAGTCCAGGGCTTCTTGTCGAGCTTGAGTCGCTGGGGCCGGTCGCCTTCCACGAGCCGCTCGAGTCCGAGAAACGCCTCAGTCCAGACAGTCTGGGGACAGGCGTAGCCGCACCACACGCGGCCGGCGACCGCGGTAACGAAGAACAGGGTCAGTGCTGCCAGGATCAGCAGCCAGCTGAGATAAAGGAAGTCCTGGGGCCACAGCGTCAGCGCGAAAATATGGAACTTGCGCGCCGGGAGATCGAAGAGCACCGCCTGCCGGCCGTGCCACTGGAGCCACGGCAGCCCGTAGAAGATCCCGAGCAGGACGAAGCCGGCCAGGGTGCGTAATCGGGCAAAGCGCCCGGCCACCTCCCGCGGATAGACCTTGCGGTGAGACTCATACAGGGAAACGGCTTCGGCACCCGCCGTACCCTCATTCAATTCCTTTCACCATCCGTCTGTGGAGCCCGCGTCAGCAGGACCGTCAGCACGCCGGCCACGACAGCAACGAGCCAGAACAGGAAGAACCCCAGGGTGTAGACGCCAGTCGGTGTCAGCCACCAGGGCGCCGCTCCAGGCACTCCGCCTTCGACGCCGTCGATGATCACCTGGGGATCGAGCCCGGCAAAGACCAGCATCGTGCCGAGGCACGCGGCGAGAAAGGACGACCAGCCTACGGCAGCCGTGATCCGCAGCTGCGGTGGCCAGCGCCGGGCCGCCGGATACTCAGCCTCCGTCGGTGGAGCCACTGCTGCCACCTCCGGCAGTGGGCGCTCCCAGGCTCAGCACATAGGCTGCCATCAGTCGGACCCGGTCCTTGCCCAGCAACGCTTCGTGGGCCGGCATCTGGCCCTGGCGGCCTGTCCCGATGGACGTGCGGAGAGTCGCACCGTCGCCGCCGTACAACCAGACATCGTCGGCGAGGCTCGGGGCGCCCAGCACCGGATTGCCCCGGGCCTCGGCGCCGTGGCAGGCCACGCAGAACGTGGCGTAACGGGCGGCACCGGCCTGCACCAGAGAGGGCTCCGAGGCCGTCCCGCTCAGGCTCTGCACATAGGCCACGACCTCTGCGACGCCCGCCTCACCCAGCACCGGCCCCCAGGCGGGCATCACCCCCATACGGCCCGCGCCAATGGTCGTCAGCAGCAGCTCCGGCGTGTTGCCGTAGAGCCAGTCGTTGTCCGTAAGGTTCGGAAAGCCCAGTGCTCCACGGGCATCTGACCCGTGGCAGCCGGCACAACCGTTGGCAAACAGACTGCGAGCCTCGCCCATCGCATCGGGATCCCCGGACAATTGGTCGAGCGACAAAGTGGCGAAGCGGGCATAGCGCGGTGCCTGCACGGCCCTCGCATCCTGCACCTCAGCCTCGTGCTGGCGTAGCTGGGTCCAGCCCAGCGCCCCCTTGAAGCTCCCGAGCCCGGGATACAGGGCGAGATAACCCAGCCCCCACACGGTGGTCAGGACAAACAGCCAAAACCACCACCGCGGCAGCGGATTATTGAACTCGGTCAGGTCACCGTCCCACACGTGCGTCGTGTTGCTGCCGGATTCGCCTGAGGCAGCCCGGCCATTGGCGAACAGCAGCCACATGACGCCTGCGACGTTGGCGAGGGCCAGGATAATGATGAACCAGCTCCAACCGCTCGTCATGGGCGCGTCTCCGGTGTGTCGTCTTCCTCCAGCGGCAGCTGGGCTGCTGACCTGAATGCTTCACGGGAGCGCTTGCTATAGGCCCACAGCACCACCGCCACGAAGGCCAGCAGTGCGAACACCGTGGCGACGCCACGGACCAGACCCATGTCAATCACAGCAGTCTCCATCACGGTGCGTCCCAGGTGCGCGAGGCCTTGCCCAGCAGCTGGAGGTAGGCCACCAGCACATCCATTTCGGTCTTGCCCTTTACGGCCTCGCTGGCCCCCGCGACGTCTTCGTCGCTGTAGGGCACGCCGGCAAAGCGCAGCGCCCGCATCTTGCGGGGGGTCAGGCTGTCGTCAACGACGTTCTTGTTGAGCCAGGGGAAGCCGGGCATGTTGGACTCGGGGACCACGTCCCGCGGGTTCGCGAGGTGGATGCGCTGCCACGCATCCGTGTAGCGGCCGCCCACCCGGGCCAGGTCGGGGCCCGTGCGCTTGGAGCCGAACTGGAAGGGGTGGTCGTAGACGGACTCGCCTGCCACCGAGTAGTGGCCATAGCGCTCCGTCTCGGAGAGCAGCGGTCGCACCATCTGGGAATGGCAGTTGTAGCACCCCTCCCGGAGATAGATGTCCCGGCCCTCCAGCTCAGCCGCGGTATAGGGCATCACGCCGGGAGCCGGCGTGGTCGTTTCTGTCGCGAAGTACAGGGGAACGATCTCCACGAGTCCCGCAACGCTGATGACCAGCGCCGTGAGGACAGCGAGGAGTCCCAGGTTACGTTCGATAGCATCGTGCTTCATGGAGGGCGACCTCAGGCGGGCTGGGCGGCAGGTGGCGGGATGACTACATCGATGACGGCGGCGGGCCGGGTCACCGTGCGGTAGACATTCCAGACCATGACGAGCATGCCCCCCATGATCAGCACACCGCCGAGGAAGCGAATCGCGTAGAAGGGATAGGTGGCGTTGAGGGACTCCACGAAACTGTAGGTGAGCGTGCCGTCCGCATTGGTCGCCCGCCACATCAGCCCCTGCATCACACCGGCGATCCACATGGCTGCTACGTACAGCACGATGCCGATGGTCATCACCCAGAAGTGCAGGTCGATGGCTTTCACGCTGAACATCTCCTTGCGGCCGTAGAGGCGTGGAATGAGGATGTACATCGAGCCGATGGACACCATGGCCACCCAGCCCAGGGCACCGGAATGCACGTGGCCGATCGTCCAGTCGGTGTAGTGGGACAGGGCGTTGACCGTGCGGATCGACATCATCGGTCCTTCAAAGGTCGACATGCCGTAGAAGGACAGGGACACGATGAGGAACTTGAGGATCGGATCGGTACGCAGTTTTCCCCACGCGCCGGACAGGGTCATGATCCCGTTGATCATGCCGCCCCAGGACGGCGCGATCAGGATCAGCGAGAACACCATGCCCAGTGACTGGGCCCAGTCCGGTAGCGAGGTGTAGTGCAGGTGGTGGGGCCCGGCCCACATGTAGATCGAGATGAGGGCCCAGAAGTGCACCACTGACAACCGGTAGGAATACACCGGGCGCCCGGCCTGTTTCGGCACGAAGTAGTACATCATCCCGAGGAAGCCCGCCGTCAGGAAAAAGCCGACGGCATTGTGGCCATACCACCACTGCACCATGGCATCCACCGTGCCCGCATAGAGGGAGTAGGACTTGGTCATGGTCACCGGCACAGCCGCGCTGTTGACGATGTGGAGGACGGCGATCGTGATGATGTAGGCGGCGAAGAACCAGTTGGCGACGTAGATGTGGGAAATCCGCCGCTGCATTATGGTGCCGAAGAACACGACCCCGTAGACCACCCAGACGACCGCAATCAGCAGATCAATGGGCCACTCGAGCTCAGCGTACTCCTTGCCTGACGTCATCCCGAGCGGCAGGGAGATCGCCGCCAGCAGGATGATCAGCTGCCAGCCCCAGAAGGTGAACCCCGCCAGGCGGTCGCTGTACAGCCGCACGTGGCAGGTGCGCTGGACGATGTAGTACGACGACGCAAACAGGGCCGACCCGCCGAAGGCGAAGATTACGGCGTTGGTATGCAGGGGCCTGAGGCGGCTGAACGTCAGCCAGGGGATGTCGAAGTTGAGTGCCGGCCAGAGCAGCTGGGCGGCGAGCAGGGTGCCGACGAGCATGCCGACGACGCCCCAGACCACTGTCATCAGCGCAAACTGGCGGACGACCCGGTCATTGTAGATCTGGTTGGTTACAGCCACCGTCCACTCCCGCGCCTTGAGCAGTGCGCATCCTGCCTGCGGGAGGACGGGGTCGGTATAGGTAGTTTCGCGGACTGTTTCGGGTCAGGGATTTCCCGAAGAATCGGCTCTCCACTCAGGGAGACGTTTTCGATGTACATCAATTTCTGGTACCCGATGATCCGTAGTGAAGACCTGGGGCCCGACAAGCCGGAGCGGGCGAAGGTTCTGGGCCTCAATTTCGCCGTGTATCGCAACAGCAAGGGCCAGGCCCGCGTGCTGAGCGACACCTGCGTCCATCGCGGTGGTTCCCTGGGCGGCGCCTGGGAGCTCGGCAAGAATCCCCGCATTCAGGGCGACTGCGTGGTCTGCCCCTACCACGGCTGGGAGTTCAACGGCGAGGGCGAGTGCCAGAACATCCCGTCGATCGGCTATGGCACCAAACCACCACCCCGGGCCAAGGTTGACTCCTACCCGACGGTCGAGAAGTACGGCATCGTGTTCGCGTTCCTTGGCGACCTGCCGGAGAACGAACGGCCGCCGCTCCTCGAGATCGAGGAGTTCACGGACCCTGCCTGGCGCGCCAACTCCGTACTGGTCCTCGAACTCGACTACTACTATGAGCGGTCCATCGAGAACGGCCTGGATCCCGCCCACAACGAGTTCGTGCACCCCACCCACGGCTTCAAGGGCATCAACCGGGAAACCTACAAGGTTCGGGAGTACGACGTGGACAGCTATCCCCAGCAGTGGGGCATGTGGTTCATCCACCGCTTCAACTCACCCGGCCTGGAAGACCAGACCTGGAAGTCCGTAGCCAAGACGGCGGGCGCCGCCGGTGACGTGTATGCTGGCAGCGGCACCCACGGTCCGAACACGATGATCACCGAAATCAACGTCGGCAAGGGCCAGAAGTTTCGTCAGTACTTCTTCGAGCAGCCGGTGGACCAGGACCACACCCGCGTGTTCTTCGTCAACATGCGCAACTTCATGCTGGAAGCCCACCACGACGGTCCGATTCACGCCCGGAACAAGATCATTGCCCAGCAGGACATCGAGATCCTGGTCGACGTCTACCCGCCCCGCACCCCGACCAGCAACACCAAGGAAGTGCTGATGCCAGCAGACAAGGCCGTGGTCGCCTACCGGGAGTGGCTGACCAGGTTCGACGACAAGGGCTGGCGCATCGACTGGGACGAGTTCACGCGACGCAACGGCAAGGACACCGCCTTCGCGATCCCGTCGCCGCGACGCCGTGGCACCGGCAACTGGGTGCTGGAGCCCGTACCCTTGATCACCAACCGTGCTGAGCGCAAGGTGGCACAGAACAAGTCGGCTTGAGTCCGACCCCAACGACCCCTTACCGTCATTCTTGAGGAGCACCGCCCATGGCAGCCAAGAGTCTTCTGGTTTTTCCGACGGATTTTTCCGAGCGTTCGCTGTCTGCGCTGCCGTGGGTCCGCAAGATGGCCACCGCTCTGGAGGCGGACGTGCGCTGCATTTATGTGGTTGAGGAGCCGCAGATCTACAGCACGCTGGACATGGGTCCGATCGCCATTCCGTCGGTGACCGAGCTGACGCGAAATGCGGAAACCCGCATCGACTCGTTCATCAAGGACAACCTGAACGCCTTCGGCAGTCCACCGAAGGCCTCCGTTCTGGTGGGCCGGCCTGACGAGGAGATCACCAACTACGCCCGGGACCACGAGGCGGCGATGATTATCATGACCACCCACGGCTACAGCGGGGTCAGGCACCTGCTGCTGGGGAGCACGACGGAGGGCGTTCTCCGCCGCGCCAGTTGCCCCGTGCTGTCCATCCGGACGAGCTGATTTACGGCGACTGCAGAAAGGCAGCCGCCGGCAGCCGGGCTTCGATCTCCAGGCCACCGCCTGCACGCAAGGCTGCCCGGAGGCCGCCGGCGTGGGCCTCGAAGACGCGCCGGGCAATGGCGAGTCCCAGTCCTGATCCGTCGGTGCTGGCTACCGTGCCGGGGACCCGGAAGTACGGGGCAAAGATCTGCTCCAGAAACTCCTCAGGCACTCCGGGACCGTTATCCGCAACGGTCACTCTGATGTCAGCAGCAGACCGCACTGCTTCCACCTGAATCCGCGAACCGGAGGGCGCGTAGCGGATCGCATTGCGCAGGATGTTTTCCAGGGCGCTGCGCAGCAGTTCGGGATCCCCGACGACCATCAGGTCAGGGCCCGCGCGGACCTCAATCTCGCAGAACCGGGACCGGGCCTCCAGCTCCTCGTCCCGACACAGCTCCCCGATGAGGGCCTCGAGCCGGACCAAGCGCCGGGCAACGGGTGTGGCGACGCTCAGCCGGGAGTAACGCAACAGGTCCCCGATCACCCGGTCCATGCGCCCGATCTCCTGCTCGACGCGACGGGCTTCCGCAGGGCTCGCGCCGGGACGCTGGGCAGCCAAAGCCGTCGCGGCCTGCAGGCGGGCCAGTGGTGAGCGCAGTTCGTGGGACAGCTCGGCCATCAATCGCTCCCGGCCCGCCAGCAGTTCCTCCAGCTGTGCCGCCATGGCGTTGAAGTCGGCGGCCAGAGCGCCGAGTTCATCGCGACGCCCCGCGATGGAGGCCGGCACCCGTGCCCCCCTCCGGCCCCGGGCCAGCTCCCGCACCGCCGTCTGGAGCGTGGCAACGGGCCGGCCAACAGCGCGGGCGATGAGCCAGGCCACTGAGGCAATGACCAGCAGGGCGACGACCGCCAAGCCGACGGCCGTGGCAGCGCTGCCCCAGAGCGTGAACTGGCTGGGCAGCACCAGGAAGGCATAGGCCGCGCCGTCCGGTCCGATGAGCTGCGGGGCGAGACGCACGGGCCGGTAGTTGGCCGCCGGACTCTCCGGCGGCCCGACCACGGACGCGCGGACGAAGCTCGCGAACTCGGCGGGAATCTCCCGGCCGAGAATGTCACGGCTGTCCCGGTCCAGGACGAACACGGACACACCGCGGGGGATCGCGGCACCACGCAGCCAGCGCTGGAGGCCCGGCTTGCCCTCTGCAGAGAGCACGGCCGCGGCCTCGCGACCGAGGGGACTCTGGCGGGTCGCGGCGTAGTTCTCCAGCTCCAGCGAGGCCACGATCCCCACGCTGGCGACGCCGAGAAGCACAAACGCCAGCAAAGCAACGCTGATATAGAGCGCGATTCGCCAGTAGAGTCGCCGGAACCCCAACTCCACGGGTCAGCCCTCCTGGCCGCTGCCCAGGTCGAGCACGTAGCCGTGCCCGCGCAGGCCCCGGATGCAGTCCCCCGCCACGCCGGCTGCCGCCAGCTTGCGCCGCAACTTGCTGATCAGCGTATCGAGGCTGCGATCAAACGCCTCGATGGGCCGGCCCAGGGCGAGCTCCGTGAGCCGGGCGCGGGACAGCACTTCCCCGGGGTGGCGCATGAGGTGCTCCAGCACGCGCATCTCCGCGGCCGTCACCGGCACCCGCACGTCCCAGGCCAGCAACTCCCGGCGGCGGAGATCCAGGCGCAGGTGCCCGACCACCAGGTCGGTGGCGTTGTCATTCCGGACCTGGCCCCGGGAGCGCTTCAATACCGCCTGGATCCGGGCGGCGAGCTCCAGGGGATTGAAGGGCTTGGGCAGGTAGTCATCGGCACCTGCCAGCAAGCCGGTGATCCGGTCCGACTCCGCGCCCCGGGCCGTCAGCATGACGACGGGCAGGTCGTCCTGCGCCCGGATGCACTCCAGCACCTCAAAGCCGCTGATACCGGGCAGCATCACGTCCAGCACGACCAGATCCGGTGGTGACGCCCTGATGTGCTTCAGGGCACTGGCCCCGTCCTGGACTGTGGCGACGACAAAGCCCTGCAGTTCCAGAAACTCCCGGAGCATGGCCGCCAGCGCCACGTCGTCGTCCACCAGCAGGAGCCGGGGACCGGCGGGGTTTACGGGCTCAGTCACGTCCGCAGGCACCTGCGGCAGAACGCCGCGCAGGGCCTTGATTGCGCCTTGTTGACCATCCGTTGACAGACACCCCCGGTGCGTCCTTCTACACTAAAACCGTAAAGCGCCACCCCAGCCAACGCCAGAGGTTTACCGATGAGCAACGACATTCAGCCTTCCCAGGCAGATGCCTCCGGGAAAGTGGTGACCAGTAACAATGCGCTCTTCAACGTGCTGTATCGGCCACCCTGGGTAGGCCTGCTCGCCTTCATCATCGTCTTCGTGGTGCAGGCCCTGGGCCACACCGTGATGATCGTGATGGAAGAGGTCTGGCCGGGCCAGGACTATATCTACGAATCGGCCTTCGCGATGGGCCTGCTTGGCGCTGTGCTGCTCTTTCTGGGCATGAAGAACAACCACCGGGAGGTCTATGCCACCTGGATGGGCTTCTGGGCCGGCACTTTCCTGTGGACAGGCTGGATCGAGTTCTCCTTTGTCTGGGCCGGCAACTACCTGAACGTACCGGACCTGATGGATCCCCGGATTCCCGGCGCGATTGCCACCAAGGCCGAGTACTTGGTGATGATGTCCTCGATCGGTATCCTGGGTACCACGCTGGTGTACTTCCACCTGAACAAGGAGACGAAGTGCAACTACTTCCTCTGGTTCCAGCGCAACCTTAAGCTCTCCACGGGCAAGCCCAACACGAACCACGAGCGGAACTTCGCCGCCATCACGGCGCTGGAAACCGTCTACGTCATCTGGTTCTTCTACCTGTTCCTGCTCTTCATCTATGACGAGAGCATCCTGGGCGATCACCATCCGGCGGTTTATGTGATCTTCTTCCTGAACACGATCTGGGCGTTCTACCTCTTCATCCGCCTGATGAAGTTCTGGCGCGTCACCACGGCCATTCGCTATGCCATTCCCACGGCCATCATTGCCTGGAACATGGTGGAGATCGGCGGCCGGTGGCACCTCTTCACGGAGTTCTGGGAAAAGCCTCAGGAGTTCTGGCTGGAGATGTCACTGTTCACAGCCGGCACCGTGATCGCTGCCTGGCTGGCCTTCCGGGTGCCGACCAACAAGAAGGCAGAGCTGTCCCGCCAGAAACTGGCGGCCCAACAGGCGGCCCAACAGGCTGCGACGGCCGCCGGCAGGGGCTGATCAGGGGCCACGCACCATCGACATGACCTGACTCATGTCGATGGTGCTGGCCTTCTGCTCAATCTGGGGCAGGTACTGCTGCTGCATCGTCCGCCCCTGACTGGTGAGTTCCGTGAAGGTCTGCTGGAGCACAGCCGTGCTCATCACCCGGCCGCCGGCGTAGTAGCGCCTGGCCAGCTGCCCCAGGGCGTAAGTGGTGGCAAAGGAAAAGGCGGCCCCCGTCGCTGTCCGCCCGATGGAGCCGACCATGCCCCCGGCCGCCTTGCCGAGAATCCCGCCCAGCAGCTTGCGGCCAATGCCCTCCAGGTACTGGCCGGTGAGCCCCACGCCGAGGGTGGCCAGCAGGTCCTTGATGTGCCCCCGGTCCAGCTCGAAGCCGTGGGCCTGGCCGATCCTGTAAACGAGCTTCATCTGGAGGGGGATGATGGCCAGCGACGCCATGGACTGGGGCAACAACTCCAGTGCCCCGTTGAGGATCGAGGCATTGAGAATGCTGCGGTCCAGTTCGGCGTCGGAGATCCGGGCCGTTGCGGCCACGGGCGCCGTAGCCGACACGGCCACTGTCGCCGCGAGCGGCGCCGTCGCCATGGCATCGGCCTCTGCAGCCGCCGCGGTCATCGCCGGCTGCCCCAGCCCGAGAGCCGACCCAAGGCTGGCCAGAAACTGATTCTCGGCAGCGTTGCGCAATCCGTCCGCATCGCAGACGCCAACGGCAATCTCGTAAGCCAGCTGGCGCAGCCCCGGGGTGGACAAGGCCGCCGCGGCCGACGCCACGTCGACGCGTCCCAGCAGCACCTCCTGATAGAGCGCGGCGACATTGAAATCCCCGCCCAGCGACTCGGCAACCCGCCGCACTTCTTCCCGCTCCCGATCCTGCTTCTGGCTATCGGAAAACGCGGCCAGCATGGCGATGCTCAGCAAGGCTCTCATCTCGGTCGGGTTCATTGGCCACCTGGTTCCACTAACATTTGCGCGCAGAGACTCGCAGTGATCCGGCAACGGGTCAACCAGAAAGTTCCGGGCATGCGGTCTGCGTCAGCGCGTCTTGCTGCACTCGCGTCGCACTCTCTCACCGAGAGTCCGCTATAGTTTGCCGATATTCCTCTGCTGACCGACCGGGAGACCAATCCAGTGACGACAGGCACGCCCACCATGTGGGCTTTTTTCATTGCATTCGTGATTGTTGCGCTGCTCGTGGACTTCTACGCGATGAAGACCCAGGGAGCGCATCGGGTCAGCATGAAAGAGGCGACCATTTGGTCGCTGATCTGGGTCCTGGTTTCGTTCGTGTTCGTCAGCTGGCTGTGGTGGTACCTGGGGGGCGCCACCGGCGAGCCCGTGGCGAACCAGAAGTCCCTGGAGTTCGTCACGGGCTACCTCGTCGAGAAGGCGCTGGCCGTCGACAATATTTTTGTCTTCCTGATGATTTTCACCTACTTCGCCGTCCCTCCCGAGTACCAGAAGCGCGTGTTGATGATCGGCATCCTGGGGGCCATCGTGCTCCGGGCGATCCTGATCCTGGTCGGGGCATGGCTGCTGGCGCGGTTCCACTGGCTGCTGTACCTGTTCGGTGCGTTCCTCGTGCTGACCGCCATCAAGATGTGGTGGGCGGCCGGTCAGGAGCCGGATCTCAGCAGCAATCCGGCACTCAAGTGGATCAACCGGAAGATGAAGATCGCCAGCCGCTACGACGGCGAGAACTTCTTTACCATTGAGAACGGCGTCCGGGTTGCCACGCCCCTGTTCGTCGTGATCCTGATGATTGGCATCGTGGATGTGATCTTCGCCGTCGACTCCATCCCGGCGATCTTCGCTATCACCACCGATCCCTTCATCGTCCTGACCTCCAACGTGTTCGCCATACTTGGCCTGCGCGCCATGTACTTCCTGCTGGCCGGCATGCACGAGAAGTTCCACCTTCTGTCCTATGGGCTCGCGCTGGTTCTCGCCTTCATCGGCACGAAGATGCTGCTGGTTGACATCTACAAGATTCCGGTCGCCTGGTCCCTGGGCGCCACGGTGACCATTCTCGCGGTGACGATGGTGTTATCGCTTTACATCCCGCCCTCTGACAAGCCAGCCCGGCCCGGCAAGAGCAGCCTGGCGGGCGCGCCCTCGGCAAGATTGCGGGCAGCGAAGAAGGACGCTCCGACCAGCCCTTAGCGCCGGTGACTGCAGGCGAAGCCATGACGGCGTCCTCCGCTACAGCCCGTGCACGCCCAGGGGGTCTTTCCGCGTGACGACGGCCGTGAGGATCCGCCGGAGAAAGACGCTGTTTGGCAGCCGGTCAATGGGTCGCTCACCACCAAGAATCCGGTCCACCAGCCAGGGGGTTGCCTCGTCCGGGCTGTCGGCGACAGCGTTCATGACCCAGCGGATTTTCCGCCACTGGGCCTCACCGACGCGCTGTCGAATGCGCAGGTTCTCCTCGATCGTCATTGGGGTAAGGACGAAACCCGGGTTCAGCCAGCTCACGCGCACCGGGCAATCACCGAGCTCTTTCGCCAGGGAGTCGCTGAAGTAGCGGACCGCAGCCTTGGTGGTGCCGTAGACGGTGAGGTTGTCCTGCTTGCGGCCGTCGTAGCCAAAGCCCACGGTGTTGTAGATGGCCCCGCCGCCCTTCTGGACCAGCATGCCGGCCAGCGCCACGTGGGTGCCATACATGACGCCTCTCACGTTCACGTCGAGGGCCCGGTCGAGCCATTCGGCGGGCACCTGGTCGTAGCGGATGACCGGCGGTCCGACGCCGGCATTATTGAGCCACAGGTCGACGCGACCAAAGCGCTCGACGGCGCCCGACCAGAGCTGGCGGAGGTCATCCCTGCGGGTCACATCGCAGGGCTGGCAGCCCACGCGTTCAGGGCAACCGAGGCCGGCCGCGGCGGCATCCAGTCGCTCACCCGCGACATCGGAGAGCATCACGTTACAGTCCCGGGCGAGAAACGCGCGGGCCAGCCCGATGCCGATGCCGCTGGCGCTGCCGGTGATGACTACGGTTGTGGGGGGCTGCATGGACAACGATCCTCCCAGAAGGCCCCGGCGCGCGCCAGTTGCGGCAAGTCCGTAGAGCCACTTTTTCCCATGGCTTGTATGGTGCGTCATCGTTTTTCGGATGCAAGCCGTGGACAGTTTTAGAGACAAAGTCGTGCTGGTCACCGGCGCCCTCGGCGGCATCGGCTCGGCAACCGCCCGGCGCTTCGCTGCCGGCGGCGCCCGCCTCGCCATCACGGACATCCACAAGACCACTGCCGACGTGCCAGCCGTCCTCGTGACTGGCGCTGCCGAGTGGGCTTTCTGGCCCGCTGACCTGGCGCAGCCCGCGGAGGTGGATGCGCTGTTTGCAGAAGTCGTGCAGCGCTTCGGCCATCTGGATGTACTGGTCAACGTGGCCGGCTACGACCACGACAGCGGCGTGCCGCTCGACCAGCTGACGCTCGAGCGCCTGCACAAGAACCTGGACACTAACCTGGCGAGCTGCCTGCTCTGCTGCCAGGCTGCGGTAAAGCTGATGCAGCCGCGGAAGTCTGGCGCTATCGTCAACATGAGCTCCCTGACCTGGCGGGGTAGCCAGCAGCAGTTCACCTACTCGGCCTCGAAGGGTGGGGTCTACGCCCTGACCCGGTCACTGGCCATGGCCTTCGGGCGGGACGGCATCCGCGTCAACGCCGTCGCGCCCGCGCTGATCGAGGTGGAGAGCATGGTCAGGCAGCTGCCGCCGGCCGTCTGGCAGCAGATCAAAACCGGCATCGGCGGCAGCTACCCGCTGGGCCGGCTCGGACGGCCGGATGAAGTGGCCGCGGCGATGGCCTTTCTCGCTTCCGAGGACGCGTCCTTTATCACCGGGCAGATCCTCGAGGTCTCGGGCGGTGGCCGGCTCTAGTAGAGTAGGGATCCGCGATACGTAGTACTGTCCCTGCCCATCCCCCGCAGCTCAGGAGAGATCACCATGTCGAAGGAACGCTCCAACGTCCGGGAAGCCAAGAAAAAGCCCGCCAAGACCATGGACGAGAAAAAGGCTGAAAAGCGCGCCAAGAAGGCCACCAAGGACTTCGCCCGGCGCTAACCCGGCGAGCACACTGACCTCAGGCGTTCAGCTCCCGCTTGGCGTGCGTGGGCGTCCGGACCGCCAGGAACGCGGCAATGGCCAGGGCGCCCGCCAGCAAACTGAGCACCACACCAAACTTTTCCGGGTGGACCCAGATGTCGGTCCAGAGGTTCCAGCGGCCGGCGATCTCGTAGCTGCTGAAAGCGATGATCGCGGTGGGAATGCTGTACCGGACCGCGGTGGTGACCTTCCACATCTGCAGCAGCCGGGACAGCAGGTAGAAGGCCCAGATCGTGTTCAGGAAGAAGATGGCGTAGGTCACCGGGTGCCGGTCGCCCAGGAGGTTCTCGTCATAGATGAACAGCAGGGCCAGGTAGCAGAACCAGGTGACGAAGATCGTCTCCAGCGCCGTGATGTAGGCAAAGTTCCGCTCGTAGCCCCGGCTGGGCTTGCCGGTGCGCATCTTCAGATTCCGCTGGAGCCAGACGAACAGGTTGCATTTCGTCTCCCGGTTCAGCGTCAGGGGCACCAGAACGCCGAGGCATACGCCGATGGACGACATCATCACCAGGTACTCGGCCTTGGTGGCGATCTCGCCCGGGGCGTGGGTGTCCATGAGATCCGGAATACCAAGTACATTGGCGCTCCAGACGAAGGAGAACTCCACCCAGCCGCTCCAGATCAGGGTGCCCGCCCAGAAGCCGTACCACGTGCCGGCCACTTCGCTGTCGTGGCGCATGCCGATGAACAACAGGACGGCGCCGGCCAGTCCGAGCACGAAGGCGGACTGCAGCACGTAGGCCTCGCCAAAGATGCTTTCCATGCCCACCATGAGGGTGTGGCCAAGCCCCTGGACGACGAAGACAATGAGGAAGGCAAAGAGTCCGACCATCGGCGGCCGGGCGAGAGCCTGCAGCGCACTCTTCTTCGGGGGGGCGGCGGGAACCGTGCTGGTAGCCATAGGCTGACGCTCCATGAAATCGAACACTAACGTACCACCTCGTACATCGGTATATCAATTTATTACTGAGCGAGCGACTTCGGCAAAGCACCCCATCCTCCGCCCATGACGTCCTGGCTGGACAGCCTCCTGCCCGCGGTCCTGGCGGCCCTGGCCCTGCCTCAATACAGCCTGGCCACCGTCTTCGTCGTGGCCTTGCTGTCGGGGACGCTGCTGCCGATGGGGAGCGAACCCGTGGTCTTCGGACTGATTACGCTGAACCCCGCCCAGTTCTGGCCCGTCATTCTGGCCGCCACCGCCGGCGGGACGACGGGCGGGGCCTTCACCTGGCTGATGGGTTACGGCGCGGAGCGGGCCTATGTGCGCGTCACGGCCCGGACGCCCCGGGAGCACCGGGCACTCGCCTGGCTCCAGCGCTTCGGGCCGAAGGCCTGCCTGCTGTCCTGGCTCCCCGGCATCGGGGATCCCCTCTGTGGCGTGGCGGGGTGGCTGCGCCTGCCCTTCTGGCCCTGCGTCCTCTACATGGCGATCGGCAAGGGTGCCCGCTACGTGATTTTTACGGCAGTACTCTTTTGGATGTTTCCCGGGCGCACCGTTTAAAGGGCGGCGCGGGCTGCATTCTCATCGGGTGGATTATTTCGGCACGCGCGTATGATCGATCTGGCATCACGCGCGGCCCCGGGGCCGCAGAGGAGCTTGCATGGGTACCGTCAACGAGATACTGAAGCGCAAAGGCCGGGACGTCTGGTCCGTGCCCCCGGACTGGATGTTCATTGATGCCCTGCGCCACATGGCGGAGAAAGACGTGGGCGCCCTCCTGGTAATGGATGGTACGAAGCTGGTCGGCATCGTCACCGAGCGGGACTACGCGCGAAAAATCGCCCTCGCCGGCAAGTCCTCCCGGGACACCCCTGTCCGGGACGTGATGACCACCCGGGTGCTCTGCGCCCGGCCGGATCAGACCGTCGAGGAATGCATGGCGCTGATGACGGACAAGCGGGCCCGGCACCTGCCGATCCTGGATCACAAGCAGGTGATCGGCCTGGTCTCCATCGGCGACCTGGTCAAGGCGACCATCCGCGAGCAGCAATTCGTCATCGAGCAACTGCAGCAGTACATCTCCGGTTGACTGCCCACAGTCACACCGGGCGACGTCACGGCGTCGCCCGGACGCTGTCCAAACTCGGGCTCGCGTCGCGGACTGCAGCCGCGGGCTGGGTGCTCGACGGCCGGGTGGCAGTGAACGGGCGCATTGTCCGGGATCCGGAGTTTCCCGTACTCCAGGCCAGCGATCAGCTCGCGGTCGATGGCTGCCCCATCACTGCGAGTGAGCGGGTCTATCTGCTCCTCAACAAACCCCGGGGCCTGGTCACCACCGCCGCCGATGAGCAGGGCCGGGAAACGGTCTACCGCTGTTTCGACGGTGCCGGACTGCCCTGGCTGGCGCCCGTCGGTCGTCTCGACAAGGCCAGCGAGGGATTGCTCCTGTTCAGTAACGACCCCGAGTGGGCCGCGCGCATCACCGACCCGGTCACCGGGCCGGCAAAGACCTACCGGGTGCAGATCAACGCGCTGCCGGCGCCCGCACTGCTGGCAGGACTGGTCACGGGCGTGGAACAGGCTGGCGAACACCTGGCGGCGACGTCGGCCCGGCTGCTGCAGGCAGGCGAGAAAAATGCGTGGCTCGAAATCGTCCTCACGGAAGGTCGCAACCGGCACATCCGGCGCCTGCTGGAGACCCGGGGCGTGGCGGTACTCCGGCTGATCCGCGTGGCCATCGGCGCACTGGCCCTCGGCGACCTGCCCAAAGGACAGTGGCGCCGACTCACTGCTACCGACCTGGCGCAGGTGGGGAAATAGCCTGCTGGAGGCCGGGGTGCAGGCAGCACGCACGGAGCAGGCTTCACTTTCCTGCCGAGACCAACGCCGCGAGTTCGCCCTGCAGTACCGAGATCAGGAGCCCCTGGTAGTAGTTATTGTCGGGCCGGCTGGCGGCACTCTGCAGAAAGGCGCCCATTTCTTCCGGCGTCGCCTGGGTCCGGCACCCGGCAAAGCGCCCGCGCACCACGTGATGAGGGTAAGTCACCTGCGCAGCCAGGCGACCAGCCCGGGCGGAGCGCAACCAGAGGTCTTCAACCTGGCAGGGGTTGGCAGGAATGCCCTGCAAACCCTCGTCGATGACGTAACCGAGCACGAACTGGGCCTGCTCCGAACCCGCGGCGGCCGCCCGTTCGAGGGGCGGGAGCGCCTTTTTGGTCTGCTGGTCGTAGAAGTAGGCGCGGCCCAGCTGGTATTGCAGTCGCGCGTAGTCCGGTGACGCCGGCGTGGCTTGGTCCGCAGCCGCTGTGCAGGCAGCAATCGCTTTGGGCAGGTTAACGTCCTTCGTCGCCACGCCGGGCGCCACCCGATCCGGGTCTTCCGGGTGGGAGGCGAGGCGGTCGCAGGACGTCACCGTAGTGCCGGGCTGACGTTCTGCAGCCGACAGCGGTGCCGACGCGGAGGCAATCATCAGGAGCAAGGCCATGGTCGTCGGAATCACAGGCAGATCTCCAGTCTGGTGAGTGGTGCGCTCTGGCAGGATCATGGCCAATACCAGCACTCCAGGCTAGTCCCCCCATGACCGGCACCGGGTTGCCGCTTTGCCTGGTGCCTGATAGCGGGCACAGTGGTGCGGGTGGACAGACTGTTTGAAGTTATTCATGAGGACGACGAACTGCTGGTGATCAACAAGCCGGCGGACCTCGTGTGCCATCCCAGCAAGAACGGCGAGCTCTCCAGCCTCATCGGCCGGGTGCGCCTGCACCTCGGGGCTGATGCCACGCCCCATCTGGTCAATCGCCTGGACCGGGAAACCAGCGGCGTGACGGTTGTGGCGAAGACCCCCGAGGCCGCCCGCAGCCTGGGCAAGCTCTGGCAGACGCGCAACGTCCACAAGGAGTATCTCGCCATCGTCCACGGCCACCTCCTGGAGGGCAGCGGCCTGATCGACGCGGCGCTGGGCAAGGACGAGGGCAGCCGCATCGCCATCAAGGACTGCGTTCGCCAGGATGGGGCGGCTTCCCGGACAGCATTCGAGGTCCTGCGGCGCTTCGCCCAGAACGCTGCGCCCTTCACCCTGCTCCGCGTCGTGCCGCACACGGGACGCAAGCACCAGATCCGTATTCACCTGGCGCACCTCGGGCATCCCGTCCTGGGCGACAAGATCTACGGTGGCGACGAAGACGCCTATCTGGCTCTGGTGGAAGACCGCCTCACTGCCGAACAGCGGGCCGCGCTCATCGTGCCCAATCACGCCCTGCACGCCCGGGCCCTGCGTTTCGAGTGGCGCGGCCAGGCGGTGGCATTTGCCTGCGAGCCTGGACCCTGGTTCAGCGCCTTCGCCGCCACCTGAATTCACATAAGCGGCAGAGGCTGGTGGCGGAAACGGGCGGCCGGCAGTGGTACTCTGATGCCCTCAAGGTAATCACACCCGGCGCGGACCCATGCAGGCGCACTCGAGACTGCCCCACAGAGCACGACTGCTGCTTTTGGCCCTGCCTTCGGTGGTCCTGCTTTCGGTTGCCTTGGCCCTGAACGCCCGGGGCGAGAGTCCTGTAGATCCGGCCACTGTCGAAGTCGGTCACCCGACCGGGCATCTCCACGACCACGCAGACCAGACCTGGCCACCCCAGCCCCGGGGGCTGCGCAATGTCGTGCCCCTCAGCAACCCGGGTAACGCGGAGCGCGTCACCGAGCTCCGGCGCCGGGCCCGCGCCGAGCGGGAGCGCATCGCCCTCGCCCGGCCCGAAGTTCGGCAGGCCCTTGGCAAACGCTACAACCGGCCGGACGTCGTGGAGTCCGGCGCCAAGGACGGCACTGGCGCTGCAACGTCGCGCCTGCTGTACTTCAGCTACGCCAATAACACGACAGTGGAGGTCACCCTCGACAACAATCAGGTGCGGGGTGTCCGCCGGATCCGGGCGACGGACTACCAGCCCGACGTCACCGACGAAGAAATTACCGCGGCGGAGGTCATTGCCCGCGCCTACTTCGAGGCTCGCAACACGGAGCGGGTGTCAGCCCTGAAGGCTTACGGCATCCTCGCCTACCTGCCGGAGGGCACGGGCTTCTATCCCACGCGGGTCATCTACCTGTCGTTCCATGCTGCCGCTGATGCGCCACCGGAATTCGCCGCCTGGGTCGACCTGACCAGCCAGCGCGTCCTCCGCATTCGTGAGGAACGGTCGTGAGCGCCGCCGGCAGGTTCCGCGCTGGCGTGCTGGCCGCAGCGCTGGGCACGGTTCTGTCGCCCCTGGCGACCGCAGCCCCCGTGACCTGGCAGGCCTGGACCTTTGATTACCAGGTGACGAACACCGAGGGACTGAAGATCACGAACGTCACGTTCCAGGGCCGCACGCTGCTTTCCAGCCTCAGCTTCCCCGTCATGCGGGTGTTCTACGACGCCAACGCCTGCGGGCCCTTCGTTGACCGGCTGGGCGGAACGTTGTCCCCAATCCCGTGGGCTAACAATTCCACGCTGGCGCAACGGGAATTCACGCTGGGTGGCAAGCAGTGGTACGAAATCGGTATCCGCGACGAGATCGGCAACTACGACATCTACCAGGTGTACTACCTGAGTGCGGATGGGACGATCGACGCACACATCTACAGCAAGGGCCTGCAGTGCGTCGTGAACCACGTGCACTACCCGAACTGGCGGATCGACGTGGACCTGGACGGGGCAACGAACGACCAGATCCTGAGAGATACCGGGAGCGGCTTTACCGCCATGGCAACGGAGTTCAATGCTGCTGCAGACTCCGCCCCGAATCACGCCTGGCGGGTCCGGGACACGACGACGGGCCTGCAGATCGACGTTCTGCCCGGCTTCGCCGATTTCTCGATTCCCGACGGCTCGACGACACTGCCCATCGCCGGCTATGCCAATCACTCCGTCTTCGGCCGGTTGTTCAGGGCCTCTGAGAACCGGGGCTGGACCTTCGGTCCCAACACCCAGGTGCCCTACAACAACGGCGAGAATATCGATAGCAAGGATGTCGTGCTCTGGTATGAAGGTTACCTGCCCCACAGTGCCGCCGAGGGCGCGGGCCTCTGGCACTCCACGGGCGTGCGCCTGATCAGCAATCTCGTGCCGCCGCCCCCACCGGATGCAGACGGCGACGGCGTACCCGACGCGACCGACAACTGCACGCTGGTGGTCAATGCCAGTCAGCTCGATACCAACGGCGATGGGTACGGCAATCTCTGCGACGCGGATCTCAACAACAACGGCGTCGTCGATTCCCAGGATGGCGCGCTGCTGAAGGCGGCCTTCGGGTCGGCGCTTTTCCCGGACCGGGACCTCAATGGCAACGGGGTCGTCGATTCCCAGGACGGGGCGCTGCTCAAGTCCCGGTTCGGCCAGCCCCCCGGACCGTCCGGCGTAGCGCCCTGAAACGTCTCTGAGGCTTCTCTGAGAAGTCCGTGAGCCGTCTTGCGCTGACGGGCACGCTGCGGCCGGCGATAGATCAGGTGGCGGTCGCCAGCTCTTCCGGGGACGGGGACTCTTCCGTGTTGGTCTCCACGAACTGCAGCGCTGCGAGGCGCGCGTAGAGCGGCTCCCGGCGCACCAGTTCGTCGTGGGTACCCACATCCACGATCTGGCCCTGGTTGATCACCACGATACGATCGGCCTTCAGTACGGTCGCGAGCCGGTGCGCGATGATAATCGTCGTGCGATTGCGCATCAGGTGCTCCAGCGCCGACTGAAGCAAGCGCTCGTTCTCTGCGTCGAGGGAGCTCGTGGCCTCGTCCAGCAGCAGGATCGGCGGGTCCTTGAGAATGGCCCGGGCGATCGCCAGTCGCTGCCGCTGCCCGCCTGACAGCCGGGTGCCGCGCTCACCAAGGAAGGTGGCGTAACCCTGGGGCAGTTCCTGGATGAACTCGTCGGCCACGGCGAGCTTCGCCGCCGCGTGGATTTCCGCGTCGGTGGCCTCGGGCTTGCCAAAGCGGATGTTGCCCAGCGCGGTGTCGCCGAAAATCACCGTCTCCTGAGGCACCACGGCGATCCGGGAGCGCACGGCCTGGGGATCGGCCTTCGCGATGTCCACACCGTCAATCAGGATCCGGCCCTGCTGGGGGTCGTAGAAACGGAGGAGCAGCTGGAACGTGGTGCTCTTGCCCGCGCCGGAAGGCCCGACGAAGGCGATCCGTTCGCCGGGGCGAATATCGAGGGTGAAGCCCGCCAGAGCCGGCTGGCCCGGCCGCGAGGGATAGTTGAAGCTCACATTCTCGAAGCGGATACGCCCCTGGCCCGGGGTGGGCAGTGCCATCGGATTCGCCGGCGTCTTGACGTTGGGCTGGGTATTGAGCAGCTCTACAAGCCGCTCGGTGGCGCCCGAGGCGCGCTGAATCTCGCCCCACATCTCGGTCAGCGTCCCGGCGGACGTGGCGGCAAAGAGCGCATAGAGCACGAACTGGCCAAGCTCGCCGTAGGTGATCTCGCCGGCCATCACGCTTCGCGCGCCCATCCAGACCACGAAGGTGATGCCGCCAAACACGCAGCAGAAGGTGATGAAGCTCATGATCGAGCGCACCCGGGTGCGGGCGATCGCGGTATCGAAGCTGGTTTCCACCACGTCGCGATAGCGGTCCGCGAGCACGCCCTCGGCGGTGAAGGCCTGGACAATCTGTACCGCGTTCAGGGATTCACTGGCCATAGCGCTGGTATCGGCAAGACGATCCTGGGAAGCCCGGGAGAGCGTGCGCACCTTCTTGCCGATGGTCACCAGCGGCAGGATCACCGCGGGAATCAGCAGGACGATGAGGCCCATGAGCTTGAGATTGGTGATGGCCAGCATCACCAGCGCGCCCGGCAACTGGATCATCGACCGGAGCACCATCGACAGGCTGGTGCCGGTGATGGACTGGACCAGCGTCGTATCCGCCGTGAGACGGGAGAGGATCTCGCCGGTGCGGGTCTCCTCGAAGAACATCGCGTCCATGCGGATCACGTGCCGGTAGACGCCTTCACGGACGTCCGCCACCACCCGCTCCCCGACCCAGCTCACGAGGTAGAGGCGCAGCGCGGCCATGGCACAGAACAGCACGATGAGCACGGCGAAGCCGATGAAATAGAGGTTGACCGTTCCGGACTGCTTCGTCGCCAGTCCCTGGTCAATGACGTAGCGCGCGGCAACGGGCAGCGAGAGCATCAAGCCGGAGGCGGCCAGCAGCGTGCCCAGCGACAGCGCCAGCATGCCCCGGTAGGGCCTCAGGAACGGCAACAACGCGACGAGCGAGCGCGGTGTCCTGCCCTTCGGGCGGTTCTTGGGGTCTTGTTCGAAATCAGCCACAGGGGTCCAGTATAAGGGTCCGCAGCGCGGACAGGGCGGCGGGCGCGAATCCATCCCGGCCCTTGCCGGCGAATGCTTTGGTAAGAAGAGGTGGCCCTGGCAGCAGAACCCCCTCAAACCTTGACAACTACACGCCTTCACCAACACAGGCAGGAAACAGTCATGAGCCCACCGCCAGCAAGCCCCCACGCCAACCCGGCCCACACCATCTCGCTCGTCGGACCCCGTGGCCGCCCTGCGGCGGACGCCGGTCTCTATCCCGAGGCGATCGCCGTGCGCAATGCCCTGCTGGAGCGCGGTCTGGAAACCCCGATGGTCGAGAACGGCCTGAGCCCGGAAGAGAAACGCCAGCGGATCCAGGCGCACTTCACCGAGATCATGCAGATCCTGGGCCTCGACCTGCGGGACGACAGCCTCATGGACACGCCCCGGCGGATTGCCAAGATGTACGTCAACGAGATTTTTGGTGGCCTCGACTACCGGTCGTTCCCGAAGCTGACCGTCGTCGCCAACAAGATGGAGTGCGACGAGATGATCCGGGTGCGCAAGATCAGCATGTCGTCCACCTGTGAGCATCACTTCATCGCCATCGACGGCACGGCCACGGTAGCCTACATCCCGAAGACCAAAGTCATCGGCCTGTCAAAGATCAACCGCATCGTCGCGTTTTTCGCCCAGCGGCCCCAGATCCAGGAGCGGCTGACCGAGCAGGTTCTGCTGTCCCTGCAGACCCTGCTGGAGACCCAGGACGTGGCTGTGAGCATGACGGCGACGCATTTCTGCGTGAAAGCCCGGGGCGTGCGGGATGCCAACAGCGAAACGACCACCACGGCCCTCGGCGGCGCCTTCAAGACCAGCCCCGAAACGCGCAAGGAATTCCTCATGGGAGTGGCGGGCCAGGCCCTATAATTCCGGCTTGAGCACACTGATAGGCCTGACCGCAGCGGCATCAGCTCAGTAAAACCAAGCCCTGCGAGCACCAATCCCATGTACATGAACTTCTGGTATCCCGTCTGCCTGAGTGCCGATCTCACGGCGGCGGCCCCCACTCGCGCCCGGATTCTCGGGCTGCCCTTTGTGGCCTTCCGCGCGGCCGGCGCGCAGGCCCATGTGCTCGCGGACACCTGCGTTCACCGGGGTGGTGCGCTGGGCCGGGGCAAGATCGTCAATGGCCATCTGGCCTGCCCTTATCACGGCTGGCAGTTCGACGGCTCCGGTCAGTGTGTGCACATTCCGTCCCTCGGCGCGGACGGCCCCATCCCGGCGCGGGCCAAGGTGGACAGCTACCCGGTGCTCGAGCGCTACGGCATCGTCTTCGCCTTCCTGGGCGACCTGCCCGAGGCGGAGCGCGCGCCGCTCTACACCGTGCCGGAGTACGACCAGCCAGGCTGGCGGCCGGGCCTCGTGGTTTACGCCGTCGATACCTACTACGAGCGCTCCATCGAGAACGGCCTGGACCCGGTGCACAACGAGTTTGTGCATGACCTGCAGGGCAACATCAGGTTTCGCCCGGATCGCATGAACGTGACCACCGACGAGTGGAGCAGCACGGTGTTCGTCAAGATGGATCCGCCCAAGAAGGGCACGACGCAACTCGAAGCCCTGCGCAACGATGACAATCCCGAGCACTTCAGCGCGAGTTCCGGCCACTACGGCGCGAACGCCCTGATCACCAGGATCAGCCTGTCGAAGAACAACGTCTTCGTGCAGTACATGTTCGAGCAACCGGTGGACGAGGGCCACACTCGAGTCTTCTTCCTGAACATGCGCAACTGCATGCTCGACGAGAAGAACGATGCCCGCATGATGCAGATCAACCTGGCTGTCGCTGACGAGGACGTCCGGGTTATCACCCGGCTCAACCCCGTCCGCACGCCGGAGGCTTCCCGCTCGGAACTCCTGATGGTGGGTGATGAAGGCATCGGCCTGTACCGCAAGCACCTGAAAGAGTGGGAGCAGCGGGGCTGGCGCCTGAATCTGGAGGTGCTGCGGGAGAAGGCCGGTGATGTGGCCTACGCCATTCCCTCCCCGGCCCGGCGGCTGGCGAAAAACTGGGTGCTGGATGCGGTACCGCTCGTGGCAGGCGACGTTTAGTCGCTGGAAGTAGCCCGGGGCCGAAAAAAGCCGAGGCCGGAGAGTCCCGCCTCGGCTGGCAGAGTCACGGTGGTTTTACGCTTACTTCTGCGGCGGCGCCACAGGGTCAGCGCCAGAGGCACGCCAAGCACTATCAGGAGCGCGGCCACGGGAAATTTGACGGCATAGACCAGGGGGGTCAGCGCTGCCCGGGTCAGCGCCCGCAGTGCCGGGCGACCGCGGATATCGGCCGCCAGGGGCGGCGACACCCGGTAGTACCAGGCGACGAAGGCCCGGCCACCCCCGGTGGTCAGCAGGAAGCGATCCCGGAACTGGCGCAGCACCTGCACCTCGGGGTCGAGAAACGAGCCGTAGGCCGCCGTGGCAATGAAGCAGTCGGTGCAGCTGTTGATGCCAACGCCGTCGCAGTTGTCCTCCCCAAACTCGTTGCTGCCAGTGCCGGTGTTGTTGCTCGACTCCGGATCGGGCTCCGCGCCGGCCAGGCTGACCTGATAGCTGACCTTGGTCGATACGTCGTCAGCCACGACGAAGTCGGCGATGGTCACGTTGACGGTCTGGCCGGCCGGGATGTCGGCCAGGGCAAACGTCTGCCCGGCCGCCGGCAACAGCTGGGTGACCGGCGCGCCGCTGCAACGGGACGGCGGGCTGTTCGATGCTGGCGCAAAACTGTTGACGGTCAGCTGCGCGCCAGTGGCAGCGCTGGGCCCGATGTTCCTGACCTGGATCACGGACCTGATCTGGAGGCAACCTGGAAACGTCGATGGGGCTTGGCCCAGGTCGGTGGCGCTGGTGGTCTGCTGGCCGATCTGCAGATCGGCGCAGCCGGGCCCGCCGACCGCCAGTGCCACGCTGTTGTTGCCCGGCGTCTGGTCGATGGCGCCGCCCGCGGCCGCCACCGTGGCCGTATTGACGATGCAGCCCGTCGCCGCCGGCGCGGCCTGGGCCAGCACCTGCAGCGTAGTCTGCGCCCCGGTGGCCAGCGTTCCCGCGTCCCATAGGCCCGTCAGCGCGGTATAGGTCCCCTGGCCGGGTGCCGAGCTGACGAAATTCAGCCCTGCGGGCAGCAGATCGGTCACTACCGCCGCCGCCGCATCCGGCCCGTTATTCCTCACGGTCACGGTGAAGGTGGTGAGGTCTGAGCCGCTGGCGCCAGGCTGCACGGTAGCCGGAACGGCAGTCTTGCTGAGCTGGAAATCCGCGTTGTCCACGCCGGGGGTGCCGGACACGCTGATCTCTACCGTGGACGCGCCCACAGTGCCGGCAGACCCAACCTCCAGGATAAACGAGTCACTGACCAGACCCGTGGACGTCGGTGCGAAGCGCACGGCGAGCGTGCAGCCCGTGTTGGATGACAAGGTCACGCCGTCGCAGGTCGTGGGCGTGGGCAGGCTGAAGGGCGCCGCCAGGCCTGCCGTGAGGCGCACCACCAGGTTCGACTGGCTCGACTGGTTGTTGTTGGTGATCGTCACCGTGGCCGTTCCGGTCCCACCCACGGCCACCGTGTTGGCGAAGGACAGTGACCGGTCATTGACCGGAGCGAGGGAGTCGGTGACGCACACGGAGCAGGCCACCGCCGTACCGGACACGGTGACCACGGCCGGCGTGCCGCCCAGGCTGAGCGTGAGACTGTCGCTCAACGTGCCGCTCGCGACGGGCAGGTAAGTGATCGTCAGGGTGCACGCTGCGGAGGGTTGCAGCGTGCCCGGGCAGGCCCCGGGGTCGGCGACGTTGAAGGGCGTCTTCAGGCCGTCGGTGATCCCGATAGCGACGGCGCTGAGTGTGCTGTTGGTGACCGTGACCGTGGCGGTCCGGGGAACGTTCGCAGGGACGCTGCCAAAAGGCAGGTTCTTGTCGCTGGAAGAGCCGAGGGAGTCGGTCACGATGACCAGCGCCGCGGCGGGCTGGACAGCACCCAGCGTCAGCAGTCCCAGGCAGGCGAGCAGCGTGCGGTGGCTGGCAATCGGCATGGGGAACTCCTCCAGAGGGTGCCCCATACTATCTTCTGGTCAGCCATCAGGGATCGCCCATTGAGTAACCGCACCGCCGACGATTCAGACCAGGGGGCCGAGGTCCCGCCCGCCTTCGACCGCACCCACTTCACCTGCCCCAGCTGCCATGCGCTGGCCGACCAGGTGTGGCTGAACGTCTACGCCCAGCCGGTCAGCAATCCGGCCGGGGTGCCGCTGCGGATTGCGGGCGCGGGACTGAAGCAACTGCAGGCCAACCCCCAGTTCCCGCCCGCCATCCGGGACCAGAAGGTCGCCTACTGGAACCGGGTGAACGGCGGCGACGTGTTCCTGGATCGCTGGGCGCCGGTGCAGACGGAACTGTTCGTCGCGGGGATGGAGCTCAGCGTGTGCCTCGGCTGCCGGGCAACGGCCGTGTGGCTGGGGGGCCAGCTGGCCCATCCCCGGGCGGGGACCTGAATGCCGCCAGCCCGTGCGGGCGTCGCCAAGCTTTACAGCACCGCCGAGGTGGACCGGACTTATGTCCTGAAGCCAGCGGGGGCGCGGCACCCGACGGCGGCACCCGGCACGTTGGGCTGCCCTCCCCGGGCCGGGGGGGGGGATTTCCGAGACGCGTGTCACAAGAGTTCCCGGTGCACCGCGGGAAGAAATTTACAGGTGCCTGCGAGGGATTATCACCATCCAAGCCGGAGCCTTGAAAGCCCTGAACTTTTTCACCTGGCATGAATCCTGCTTTGAAGATTCCCAGGTTGCACAACTACAGGGACGTAAAACCGATGAAGTCGCCCAGACTACGTATGCTCATGCTGGCCGTGATCGCCGCCGGCCCGCTGGCCTCGGCCCCGGCCCTCGCCCAGGGAAATCACATCAATCTGTGGAACTGGTGGAATCAGTTCGTGCAGTGGATTCAGACGAACACCCCGCGTCCGGGCCCTGGCTCACCCGGCAACGGCACACCCCTGCCCGCCCCCGGCATGCTCGGTCTTGTGG
>ENA-ORBV01001699-ORBV01001699.1-microbial-mat-metagenome-genome-assembly--contig:-NODE-1699-length-48242-cov-5.906903_pt1 | contig 48242 bp, 38 predicted proteins | sample MGYA00237777_ERZ505514 | MGnify/ENA primary metagenome ERZ505514 (study PRJEB26160, sample SAMN06269048) | microbial mat metagenome | isolation source: Oligotrophic lake microbial mat | place... | reverse complement strand
GATACGGCGACCACCGAGATCTACACCTCTCTATTCGTCGGCAGCGTCAGATGTGTATAAGAGACAGGTGCTGATACTGGTTTTGAACCGTCTGTTGGCAGCGTTATAATAATAGAGTTACCCATTGAATTATCAGATTTGATATCTAAAGTCCCAGCATAAACTTTGACAATTGAATGAACCAAAGGAATGGAAAGCCCCATTTGATCATAATAGGCTGGTTCAGCTAGAACATCTTCGAGACCAACGTTTCTTTTGGGCCCATTGTCAGTCACCGTAAGTTGCAACCTGTTGCCAATACCCTTTAGATCCATTGAAATTCTTTTTTGTTTTTCAAATCTCACATTAAAAAACGCCATCTTTTTTAAAGAGTGAATGAGCGAGCGAATCTGCGAACTATTGGCCACAATGTCTCCGACTGGTAAAAGGCTGTCGCTGAAATCAATACCTAATTTGACGGCTTCAGTTTTTATTTCAACCATCATCACTTTTAACATTTGCTCAAGATTTACAGGCTCTTTTCTACCAGAGGTGGGACGTCCCACCGTTTGAAGGGTATCTACTACCTCACGAATTTTTTCGGATTCACGTTCAACATCAGCCAAATCCTTGGCATCAACGCTTCTATTTTCTTTTCCCTCTTTAGATTTTAAAAGCCTAAAGTAGGACAATAAATGATCGATAGGCCCGCTCAGCTGTTCCGACAGTGCCCCCGAAAGATTTTTCAATATTTCGTGCCCTCCACGGTCCGCCATGGGAGCTACCGATTGTGTGCGCACAAGCTCTTGAGGACGTCTCATCATCCACCAAGTTAATATTCCCGTAGCAGCTAAAATAAAAGCAATCACCTCGAAGAGCCATTGCACATATTGTAAGAGCACAAATTTTTTGGCAATTGAGGCGCCCATTATTAAATTGAGCTCGGGTAATTGAAACGTACCTGTGAAATTTGAAAGTCCACGCCCGTCTTTTGATTCGATAAAAGTGGTGGCGTGATTTTTTACAAAGCCATTTGATTTTCCAAAATCGTACCGGGTACCAACATATCCCTCTTTACTATGACCCACCAACGAGAGTTTTTTGTCCAAGACAAAGATAGAAGAAAATGAACCCTTATAAAGAGATGTTAGATCCTTAAATGGGCTATCGATTACTCCCACTAAAAACTGGCCGGCGATAACATCTGGCAACACTAAGCCCACCATGGCCTCGCCTTGGCCATTTGATCGCGCGATCCATTGAATTTGGGGCCCTACCTTTTCCCAATGAATTTGCTTTACGAACTCAAGCCCCTCATTGCGATCGCCCTTAGAATCTTTGATTTGCCAATTTCCAGATTCACTCTTGGCTACATTACCACGAAATATAATCTGTTCATTGACTGCACTCGACTTTACGAGATTGACCCAATCGCTCGAAAGCTGCTCGATGTTAGTGGCCAAGACCACCAATTGAGAGGACAGCGAATCTTTGATTGTTTGGCGCTCCATATTTTGCCAATAGTGTGTCGTTCGGTAAACAAACACTAACGCCGCAAATATAATTATTGAAACCAGGACGAAAGCCTGTGTCTTTTGATTACGCATCCTTGCCCTCAAAATGTATGACTTCCTTAGTCTTCACTCTCAGTTAATTGTAGGTAGGGGGTCTCTATATAATCAAGTCCTCAGTCCATGACAATGCGAGTTAACCTCTAAAAAAACTCCCAATTTAAGCGAAATGCTTTAGCCTTTGGTCCGTATGATGCGCATAAACCGTAAGTTTCTTCTCACTCTGTTCATTGGCTTCTTAGTCTTGGCGTCGTTGCCAGTATTGATAAGTAAGCTTAAAAATAATTCTAACAAAACAGTCTCTGATATTGAAATAAAGAGCGCCCCAATAGAAGGCAGCATTCCGGCAGAAAGTACAGAAACCCAACACGAAAATGATTATATGGGTGGAAATTTTGGGGAACAAGCGAAGAAGTGGGAGACTTTTTTAAAATCAGAGGTTGATTGGAAAAAACCCATAGCTTCGCAAGTAGATGGCTACCGCGCAAATTTTGGCGTGCCCATTATTATCTGGGGCGAAGGCGAAGATTCCGTGACCGATTATAAATTGGGTCCCCACCCTTGCGGCAAAATTAAAACCGTCTTTGCCGGGACATTGTCAGATCCAGGCGGTAAACCCTTTGCCCTTGGCAAGGCCCTTGAAGTTAGAGAGCAAAAAATCGCTCGCAGCTGGCTGCTGCCCATTGACGAAGTTCCGCTGGCGGTCGCTGGCGAAAGTATTCTTATTGATTATCCCATTGCATCTGAAGGAGGGTCGGCAACACTTCAAATGGCGATTAAAACTAATGGCCACTTTAAAATAGAAGAAAAAAAATATAATGACACATTTAATCCTGAAAAATATATTGAGTGTCCCCCTTTTGAGAGTGACAGCGAGCTTCGGTCGGACTTCACACGCTGCTATGAGTATGAGGATCTCTCCACTCGAGAAAAACGCCTATTAGTCTTTGAACAGCCGTGCACCTAGTGGAATCAATCTCAACTGACATTTTAATTATTGGCTCGGGGGCTGCCGGTCTCACTCTCTCCTTAAAAATGGCTGACCAATTTAATGTAATCTTACTCTCTAAAGATGAGGCTACCCTTTCGAGTTCTGCCCTAGCTCAAGGCGGAATCGCCGCAGTCATAACTGAAACTGATTCCTTTGAAAAGCATGTACAAGATACTTTAGACGCCGGTGCAGGATTGTGTCGACGCGAGACAGTTGAGAATATTGTACGCCAGGCACCTGCTCGCATTCGTGATTTGGTAAATTGGGGTGTGACATTTGATTTTGATTTGGGCCGTGAGGGTGGACATCAAGAAAACCGCATTCTACATATTAAAGACCAAACAGGAAGTACCGTCCACGCCGCACTGTTAAAAAAGACTCAAGAAAATTCTCGCATTCAGGTTTTGCAAAATCATATGGCCATAGATTTATTAACTTCAAGAAAATTAAATCCCTTATCAATTTTACCCAATACTTGTATCGGTAGTTACGTTTACGATATGGAGAATCAACGAGTAATAGCTATCAAGGCCAAGGTGACTGTCCTTGCCACGGGCGGCGCGGGCAAAGTTTACCTTTATACATCCAATTGGAGTGGAGCCACGGGCGATGGTATCGCCATGGCTTACCGAGCCGGGGCCAGAGTAACCAATCTGGAATTCATGCAATTTCATCCTACTTGCCTTTTTCATCCCGAAGCCAGAAATTTTTTGTTATCAGAAACTCTACGTGGTGAAGGCGCTAAACTAGTGAATTTTAGCCGTGAAGAATTTATGCTGAACGCGCACCCGATGGGCAACTTGGCGCCCCGAGACATTGTGGCTCGTTCGATGGATGCAGAAATTAAAAAATCGGGGCACCCTTGCGTGTATTTAGATATTTCTCATAAGGATCCTAAGTTCATTAAAGAGCGATTTCCGTTTATTTACAAACAGTGTTTGAATTATGGGATCGACATAACCACTCAACCTATCCCCGTAGTCCCAGCTGCTCACTATCTATGTGGCGGCGTAGTTACGGATATTACAGGAGCAACTGAGATCAAAAGTCTTTTTTCAATTGGGGAAACGGGTTGTAACGGACTACATGGCGCTAATCGCTTGGCTTCGAATTCTTTATTAGAGTGTCTCGCGACTGCACACAACACCTCGGGATATCTTAAGGAACATTGGTCGGAGTTTGAGATTTCGCCACTTGTGGCGAAAAATTGGGAGATTCCGCCCTCACCGGATCGCACCGAGATGATAGTTATTCGTCACCTCTGGCAAGAAATCAGAACTTTGATGTGGAATTACATGGGAATAGTGCGCACTACGCAACGTTTGATTCGTGCTGAAAAACGTCTCGAAGATATTTCACAAGAAGTAAATCATTACTATTGGAACTACCCACTTCATAAAGATATTTTAGAATTGAGGAATCTGGCGCTTGTGGCTGTGCTCATGGTTCGCGCGGCTCTCGCTCGAAGAGAGTCCGTCGGCATTCATTATATTTTGTGATTTCTCGTAAAGTGCCAGCCCCTAATCGCGAATTCACTCTGGTGGACGCCCACCACCGTCGGCGTCGGTGCCTTCCGGAAACCTGAAAATAAAGCCGAAGCCAATGTAAAGGCTGGTGCCGGGGTTAAAGTTAAATTTCATATCTGTGCGAAACCACACGTCGCCACCAACCAGCGCCATAATTCCGCCACCAACATGCCCACCACCTAAATATGTAGTGTGCTCAGTATCTGGCGGTATTACTTGATGGATATCCAACCCCAAAGAGACGTGACCCACTAATGATTGAACAGGGATATCGCCGCGAACACCGAGAGAAAGTGATGAGAACCGAGTCCCCATTGCCTTTGAAAAATCAGCACCAGCCTCAATAAATCCTCGCTTTGTTTTAAAACCATAGCGCAATCCCCACATGGGTAAAATTTCGGTGATGCCATCAATCTGATTGGGCAAAAAACTACCCAAATGAAATCCCCACTCCGAGCCAACATTTTGCCCAATCTCAGCATTGTCTTTTCGGTTTTCGTTTTGGGCATAAACCCGCGGCGCTGCAAAGACTGAGGCGAGGATGAGACTGACTAAGGTCAAGGTTGTTTTCTTCATGTTTTTTCTATACTAATTCAAAATTTTGAAAAGGACAATGAGTCTTGACCCTCCTACCTTTTAGGCTAAGAATTAAATTGCATGAATCGTACAGAAGGCACCTTTCGCGGCTATGATGGAACCGAACTCTTCTTTCAAACATGGGATGTCGATTCACCCAAGGGCACGATTTTAGTAACCCATGGCCTGGCAGAACACTCTGAGTGCTACAATCGATTGGCTGAAGGTCTAGCCCCTTTCAACTGGAGCTTAATCGGCTGGGATTTGCGCGGACATGGCCGCTCGGAAGGAAAGCGCGGCTATGTCAAACATTTTGGTGAGTTTTCGAAAGATCTCAATGAACTTGTTAATCATTTAAAAACCAAGGTCAAAGTTCATGAACCGCTCTTTCTTTTGGGACACTCTACTGGTGGTTTAATTTCTATTCAAGCCGTCATTGATTTTGGTGATATGGGAACTCGCGCCCTTTCTCTTAGCTCTCCTCTCCTTGGAATTGCCTTAGCTGTACCTCAGTTTAAAGATATGGCCGCAAAACTGATCCACCGATTTATCCCTAGTCTTACTTTAAATAATGAAATTATTTATGAGCATCTAACTCACGACGAACAGATCTATCGCTCCTATGCCTCCGATCCACTTCGCCATGACCGAATCTCAATTTCACTTTATCTGAGCATGATCGAAACAATGGACTACGCTATGCTCCACGCCTCCAAAATTCAAATGCCGCTGCTTACACAACTGGCTGGGGAGGATTTAATTACCAGCGTGAAAGCCTCTGAGCGATTTTTTGAACGCGTAGGATCTCAACGCAAGGACCTTAAGCTCTACAAAGATTACTATCACGAAATTTTTAACGAAGTGGGGAGGCCTTTGGTGTATTCTGATCTCAATCACTTTTTGTCTGGCTTCTTGGAGAAAATATGAAAAAAATCTTACTAATGCTGATGCTTTTTTCAGTAATTCTCTCGGCTTGTTCATCCGAACCCAAAATTGCTGAAGACGAAAAAACATTTCGCCATGAATTTGACCCCGCGAAATACACTAAAATTGTAGAAAAATGGTCCGTAAAAGACGTCTACTATAGCGGGTTCTATAATGCCTACGAATTTAATGCAACCCTACTCAATACAGAGATGTCCGAGGCCCGCGTGAGATTTCAAGCGCAGTACTCAAGCTGGTCGTCTGATAAACTCAACAGCGAGTTAGAAAAAACCTTACAAGAGCTGAGCTATGACACTTATGTATTCTTGAGTTTTTTTACTCCTGCCAATAAAGATAATAATCTCGCAAAAAAAGGATCAATCTGGACAGTCTATTTAGAAGCCGGGGGCCGCCGATACGAAGGAGCCGTTATCAAAAATACAGAGCATCCCACTGAACTAATGCGGCTTTACCCCTACCACAATCGCTGGAGCACGCCTTACACAATTAAATTTCGTGTTCCTGTTTCGGTCGTGCAATCAGCACCGAGTAAAATTACACTCTCCGGCCCACTGGGTACTGCCGAAATGGCATTTAATAAAATGGAGTGAATTTCTTCCTTACCCTTCCCAAACTTCGAATTCCTTGGTCATAGGATAAACCGCCGCCAAACGAATCGATTTGGTGACGCCATAAGCCCTAAGAGCGCGCGCGTACTCTTGTAGTTGGTGCTTCGCGGTTTCTTTATACTCGGAACTTCCGGTTTTATAATCTATGATCCAAACCTCGGCACCTACTTCACCCCACAAATCAATTTGCCCTTCAATCACCTTGTCGCCGTCCCTAAAGAGGTAGCCCCACTCAGCAAAACCAGTTTCTAATATCTTCATCATGGGCGGGGTATCTAATTTTTTTATATAATCAAGACATGAAATAATATCCTCGGCCCTCTTGGGAAACATTTTTTGAATAACGATTTTATTTATTCCCTCTGGAGAGTAGCGTAACAGCTCCAACATTCTATGAACCTGAATTCCCGTGCTAATACTTACCGCCCGATTCAAAATATAATTTCGGGACAAATCCAGACTACTATTGGCCTTAAAATCTTTTTTCACAATTTCACTTACCGAAACCACGGAGTTTATCAGTTTGTCTTCCGTGTTATATTTCTCCCGTACTTTTACCGGAATATCTATACTAGCTGCCAGTTGTTCATTAGCCCATGGGCCGTTTTCTACACGGTACTTAAACCCTTGCATCTCATGCTCACCAACCGTCAGATCCCACGGGATCTGACTTCCCCATGATTCTTTTTCAAATACTGGATGTCCAATGAGGATCAGATTTTTTTCCGCCCTCGTAAGAGCCACATAAAGTAATCGTCTGAACTCTTCCTTCTCGCGTACAGCAAGTCTCTTTACCCAGCGCAAGCAGCCTAAAGAAGAATCTCTTTCATTAGTCTCGGCATTTATTAGCGACAGACTAAATCGTTTTAAGTCCTCATCAAAACTCATCGGCAGCCACTTTGTTAAATTCGGCTCGCGATGAATATCGAGTAATATTACATGAGAAAACTCCAGGCCTTTGGATTGATGGACCGTCATTAAATTAACTCGCGTGACTTCGCGTGCGCTAACGGCATCCTGTTCCATAGCGCTCTCTAAATCAATCTCGCGCTCTGATTGAGTGACAAAATCAATAAAATTAAAACCCGGCTCTCGTGACTCGCGTTCGAGATTTAAAATAAATTTCCAAAGGTTGGCCTCTCTTCGTCCTGTGATATCTTGTTTTTGAGCAAAATCAAAAAAACCTAAGTCTAACAAACATCTGCGAAATAATGATGAAAGGGCAAGGGTGTCTCGACGAGTCAAAATTTCACCAAGTTTCAAAATGGGGGATTCTTCTCGGCTTACTGGCGCCTGAACCAGTTTTTCCCAGGCCGAGTTCGCGTCTTTGGTTCCTTTTTTGTCCGACCCTTTAGGTCTGAGCACACTAACAATGATATTGTCGTCGAGATAGAACCAAGGAGATCTTAAGAGCTGAACAAGATTTACATCGTCATAAGGATTCAAAATAAATTTTAGAAACGCCAAAGCGTCTAAGATCTCGCGTCTCTCATAAAATCCCGATGCCGAGTGAAGTAGGCTCGGCACATTGGCGCGCGAAAGATTTTTGGCAGCCAGCTTTAGAGTCTTGTTGTCACGCGCTAAAATACAAATTTCCTCTGGCGGCACACCCCTACTCAAAAGTATTTTTACGTGATGGGTTAGGGCCAAATACTCCTGGCCCTTGGAGGGAAGACTCACACTCACGTCTGGCTCTGATCCTAAAACACCCTCACGCATAGGTTCTAACTTAGTAAAAGCCGCGTCCCCTTTGTGGAAAAGCTTGTTGAAAAAATGCACAAGATTTTTCTGCGAGCGATAGTTTTTTGATAATACAAGCCTTTCTCCACCGTTGGCCTCTATCGATTTTTCTTTGGCTGCAAAAACCTCTGCCCGAGCACCGCGAAACAAATAAATACTCTGCTGAGGATCGCCCACCACAAAGTGCGGATTTTTGCCAACGAGATGATTCAAAAGTTCCACTTGAATTGGGCTGGTATCTTGATATTCATCGATCAACCAGTAATCCCACTCAGTCGAAAATAACTGCGCGGTTTCAGGATGGGATCTAATACATTCCAAAGAAAAAAGCTCCAGATCGTTGATTTGAATTTGGCCCAGCGATATCTTTTTTTCTTTATAACTAGCTACGAATTCTTTAAAAAAGATTTCACAAAGTGAAAATATCTGTGCGGAACTTTCAATCTGAGATTTATCAAAAGCTGGCTTTTCAAGTAACTTTTTTAAACCCTCTTTAAAGTCTTTAATGCTCTCTATAACTTCTAAAAATAATTCTTTATTTTTGCCAAAACTCAAACGTGGACTATTGTTTAAAACTTCTAACAAGAATTCTCGTCCCTCAAGCAAACCTTGGTTTTGCACAACCGCGTTAAGCGCCATAATACTTTCTAAAACTCCGTTTACGGTCACCCGGTTTTCAGTGGGAACTGAGAGTTCCTGCCACTCTGATTTCAATCTCTCAAGATCAGCAAGCAGTTGGGCTTCGAACTCCTTAAGCGTTTGTCTTAAGGAGTTTGCATCGTGTGGCTTAAATTCGGGTGAGGACAAGACAGCTTCGTAATACCGAAGACTGATTTCTGCCATTTTATTGACACCCAAATTTTTCAGTAGCAAACTTTTTTCTTCTTCAGAGAAAGTATCTTTGGAGTAGATATTCCTCACTAAGTCTTTGGCAACTTGAAATGCCCTGCTGTCGTCAATTATCTTATATCTAGGATCAAGCCCGATGCGAAATCCGTATCGGCCCAAAAAAAGTGATAAAATACCGTGAATTGTAGAAATATGAACCTGGGATGAACTAAAGTACTTAAGAAGTGCCCAGTCGCCGATTTCACAGGCCTTTGCCATCATCCGTTCTCGAAGTTCTTGAGTGGCCTTGCGAGTATAGGTACAAATCACTAGTCTTGGGAACACCCCATTTTCGCTCTTGAATTTTGTGGCAAACTCAAAGGCTCGGCGCACCAGTTCTGTCGTCTTGCCAGCGCCCGCCCCAGCTCTTACAATCGTGTTTAGTACTTGTTTTTTTAGAGGAGGTGCGGTGCTCGGCATACCAACCTCCAACGACATTCATTACATTTTTTTTCATCTTCGGGCAGGGGCGCAAAGTGACCTGAACCCATTTCATTAGCGTAATGCTTCAGCTGTTTTTTTGTCTCAACAAATAAGTCTTTCTTTTTACTCAACTCAAGTTTGTTTCTTTTTTTATCTTCACAGTCATAAAGCGTGCCCGATTTTTCAATAATCTTAAAGCCAATGTTGCGATCATCGTCTTTAACAACACAGTAATGTGCCGAAATTACCTCTCGTGGTCCCAACTCGGTTAGGCCTTGTTCTACGGCCATAGCATAAATAGGCAACTGCAGCTCAGAATCCTTAATCCAGGACCCTAGTGTTTTCAAATTATAACCACTACTTTTGTAATCAATAATTGAAACCTCTCTACATTTGTTTTCGTCTATTCGATCAACAAAACCCTCACATTTAAAGGAGGCCCCTCGGGATTGGAGTTTAGGAACAATACTAAAATCGCCAGATTCAGAATCGATATAGGCTTTAAACTGAACTTCTTTAGCAAGCGTGCTTAATTCCGGAAATTTCTGCCGAAGCGCATATTCTTTTTTCAAAAAACCGATGGTGGTTTTTTTTAATTCAGCTTGAAAATATTGGCCAAGCTTAGGATCCAAAAAAACAACTCCCACATCAGCAACCGAATTCGCGATGATCTGATCAAGTTCCTCTGAAGTGTAATTTTCAGTAAACGGATGAGTCACCACAGTTTCTAAAACTCTATGAAGTAGCTTTCCCATTTCCATTGAGTCCAAATCTAAATCAAAAGGTTTACGGTCGGCCAAACGCAAAACATTTTGAGTCAGATAAACAAACGGGCAACGCTTGTAGTTTCTGATACCGGTCGCCGAAAGTCCCAACTCAAAATCCACATGTAATGGTGCGAAAGGTTCCAAGCCTAAATCTTTATTTATGTTTATATTTTCTGGCGACTGAGCCTGAATTTCATCCCAGCGAGTCAAGCCGTGGGCATCAGTTTCTTTGATATTTTTTTTGATCTCTAAAGCTTTTTGTAGCCATACGAGTGACGGCGCTTCTACTTTGCCGCTTAAATCATTTGCCGCAAAACTCAAGATGCAATCTTTTATTGGCTTAAGTAGAAACCACTTTAAATAAAACTCCAAGTTGGAGCGATCTAAACTAGACAGGTTGAAGCCCGTAAATTCACTGAGGGACTTAATGTCGGATTCTAATATACTGGTCTTACGAGTTCCCCGAAAACTAGAATCCTTTAGTCCCAAAATATATACGTGCGTTGCTTCGATATTAGCCGATGACACCAGATTTTCGATTTGAACGCCACCCATACTTTCAGGCCGAAGCGTAATGTCTGCTCGCCTCAACTCGGCAGTTAAGTAATCAAGCCAAATATTAAGTGAGAGCTTCAGGTCATCAGGAGTTTGATCAAAAAATCCATAAATAAATCCTTCAATAAGTTCCGAATTCCAATGCGCCTTCCACTCTGCTATTGCAAGGCTAATAAAATCAAACTTAGTACCAATGTTTTTTTCTTGCCAAACATTTTTGTACCGAGCTGAAACTAATGGATGGCGCCCCAGATCCGCAAATGAATAAATATTAGTATAGAATCGTTCAAATTCCTCATAGCGTAATGGCGCTTTTGAATCTTTAGACAAATGATAGAGGTCCATCTCTAAGTTGCCTCTAGTAAGTTCTCGGCCCTTCAGCTTCAGTACTGAAAGCCAGTGCGCCACTTGCGGATGATTAGCCAGAAGTTCGGTCTCTCGAGGGCGAAAAGGAATTCCCTCCATGCTTAAAAACTCTTTTAAGCATGGCCAAACTTCTCGCACCTCAGGAGCCAAAATGGCTACGTTACTCGGATGCACACCCTGGTCAAGCCAGAGTCTCGCTTGCGCTACGGCGTCTTTGATTTCGCCCAAGCCACTTGCAAACTTGCGATAAGTGAATTCGCTGGGAGGATTTTTTTCGGACAAATTAAGAGGCTCTATTTTTTTTGAACGCTGAGTCGCCAGAAAAGAATAGGGGGCAAACAGACTGGGATACTCACTCGACCATGCGGGAGTAGGCTTTATCACCGACACTGGCAAATAACGGGACAAAACTGAAATCAACTCTGTTTCTGGCGAAATAATTTCAACGCCCAAATCAAAAACCAGTTGCCTCTGCCAAACCTTTTCAAAACCAGTTTCGTTGACTAGAATACCGCTAATCCACTCTCGGGTTACAATTCCCATTTTATTGAGAGCTCGCCAAACAGTATAGCTTTCTTTGAACCAATGGCCCCAACGAACAAAGGCCGACTGATTTTTGCCAAACCAATCACTCATAATTTCTTCGGCGTCGGGGTGACTCAAGATAGGCATGAGATCGCGAACGTAGCGGGTCAATTCATCGCTGGCGCCAGGCGTACGTGCCCAAGCATGGAGGCTCTCACTCAAGTGACTTTTGATGATTCCCATTATTAATGATGGTGGTACTACTCTGAGATCAGGCCTTAAACGACTCAATAGCTTTTGCCAGAGATCGCTCGCGCGAAGACAACTATCTTCTTCGATAACTCGATTCTTCGATAAGAAAATTTGCTGCAGATTTTTTTTAGAAACTAGGTCAGGGACGACCCAACATTGATCGTTGGGATGAAACTCTGTTAAGAGTTGCTGTTTGTCAGAGGGTGAGTTTAATTCTCTAATTTCTAGCACCAGAAAGGTATATCACCTCTTTAGGCCATGTCTACTGATTAGCGACGCTTCTTAAGTTGGCGCTCAGTCTTTCGCTTCTCCGCTTTGGTTTGTTCTATGCCGCCACTCTTGCCGCCAAAACCGCCACCGCCAAAATCTAAACCGAGCCCCATGGTTATTTGTAGCATATACCGTCTATCCTCAATTTGTCCTGGCTCCTCACCTAACTCGACACCGTATGTAGCCAAATCCAAGTCTAAAAATCCCAGGCTAAAGCCAACGCCACCCGCCCAATATCCCTGGTTAAAACCTCCGCGAAGATCAAGGTTAAGTATTCCCAGTTCAAAACCAATGTGCAGTTTTCTTCCCAAACTAACATCCGTCTTTTCTGTGTGCTTAACTTCGATTATCGGTGAAAACGAAAGTAACGGTAAATCGATATTTAGTGCAAATGCGCCACCAATTTCTTGTGGATCTGTGGGAGGTGCTTGATTGCCTACAATCGAGGGTTTAAATTTTGTGCCACCGACGTTCTTCCATGTCAGTGCAAAAGTGGGACTTATGGGACCTGGAAGACGCAGTAAAAATCCCGTGTCGAGCGCATACCCAGATCCGTTTAAATCATAAAGTGATTTTAAGTAGGCATCGTCTTGACTGGCTAATTCACTGACGCCAATCGAAAATCGATTTCCATTGCGACGCACATACTTGACATCTAAACCCCAGCTCAACACTCCTGGAATAAAAGGTAGAGCAAAGCCCATCGCATAACCCACATCTGTAATATAGCTGATATCAAAAGTCGGAGTGACTACATTGTTCGAAATTAGCGTGAGGTCTGAATTTTGATAAACAGCAAACGCAAAAGTGCCAATTTGCAATCCTGTTTTGCCAGTACCATAAAAATTGAAATTTTGCCCGGCCAAATTATTAATGGTTTCTGCGTAGTTCGAGGCATCGAGACCTGTCAGCTGCTGTAAGCCTTCGGGATTAGACGCGCCAACTCCCGGATCCATAATCAACCAGTGAAGGCCACTGGATTTTGCCAACGCTGCGGGGTTATAGAAAAGGGCATCCAGGTTGTCAACAACAGCGCTGTAGGCATTTCCCATCCCCACAGCTCTGGCAGAGCGATAGTTTTCAACCAAAAACGTCGAGGCGTCAGCCGAGTTTGCTACTAATGTTAGTTGTAATATAATTTTTAAGGACACGCGCATGCGCTAAAATCTCCCGTACAAATTCCTATTCCTAAACCTACACTGGATCCAAAAATACTTCTGATTGCTTTGCGATGGTCCACTGTCACACTAGCCGCACTGGTAACTCCACAAAAATCGTAGGTGGTTCCATCAATTAACGGATCATTACAAATGACATTAACTGACGCCACCTCATCGCCGCCGAAAGTGGATCCTAGAACTCCAATGCTTTCCATAAAATTTACTAACCCCGTGACTATTTCATTCGCCTCACTATTGTCTACAACGGTTGTGGCATTACAGTGGTCTGGCGAAACAAAGCCATCATTTACTAGCCCGTCATCATTCAAGTCAGCCCCTTCATTCAAAATAATTCCAATTTTCGCAAGGCTTACTAAGGCTAAAAATATATTTTCGTTGTCCGTTCTTTCCTCTGCCGATGAGCTAATAGAGCGAAGTAAGTTTTCTGCCGTACGACAATCTGCCATTTGAGTTAAAGTACCACCTTTAAACGCGGCCATTAATACTGTAAACAAATTGAATCCACTTCCGGCTGCTGCATCGACCGTCTGCAAAAAAGTCATGGCTTCCATCCCACACTTGCCCGAATGAGCCGAGGCCTCGATATATTTAACTTCACGAGTGTTACGATATTCGCTTCCCATTCTTCCTATCCACGTCAGTGCTAAATCGAAATCTCGGGCATTGAGAGCAAGGTTTGCTTCGACAAGTCTCGCGCGATCACTGTCCACTTGTGAAAAAGTCTCCAAATAGTTACGGCACCCCGTTAACGTTAAGACTAATACATAGATCGTAACCCACTCTCTAATAGCCATCACCACTCACTTTTCTCTAATATCTATAAGCAAACTTAATTGAATATCGTCGGTCTTCTCGATTTACATCTACCGTACCGATTTCTTCACCATAGCTAGCCATTTGAAACTGCATGTCTGCGTATGCTAACTCGAGACCGGCCGTCCAATATCTCTGGTTCCATCCACCTCGAAAGAAAAACAAATCGCTAAAATTAAGTTCAAAGCCCGCATGGATTTTTTTAGCGGAGTCTAACTCCAGATTGACATTGGTGACGTCTGTGTATTCTCCAGTAATGGTCATACGAGTTCGGCCCGCTGTGATCGGAAACAATGCAAAGGCGGCGTCAATGGTTTGTGAAATCGGTTTTGGCACTTGTGCCGTTGGGTAATTAGGGTCATTGGCGTCGGCAGCACCTCCATGCAAAATTCCCTTGGCAAAGGTAAACTTAGTGCCACCCGCGTCTCTCACCACTCCAGCAATTGTCGGCAACCAGGCCCACGGTAGCGTGATGATAAGTCCAATATCTGCAGCCATGGCGCCGCCCTCATCTGCGAAATCTGCTAATCTCAGTCCCGTTGTGTCAAGTGGCACCTGTGGATCTTGATCTTTCAGCTCCGTCCTATTTATATATTTGGCATTAAATCCAAATTTTATTCTGCCGTCCCAAATTCTAAAGTTGTAACCAATAACAAAGGCTAAATCTTGAACGACATCTAAATGAAACACATTGGGAGTGACTGTTCCATCGACCTCGCCATCGACCGTGTATTTTCCAAAAACCCCTACGCCAAAATTAGCAGTCACGTACGACGGAAAAAGTTGTGACCGTAAATGAAATCTTTTATTGGGGTGGAGTTTAAGTTGATCGAGCATTCCTTGCAAATTGGCGGCGCTAAAGATGGTGTTTCCGGTTGCGACATTTGAATTTTCTTTTCCATAGTCAAGTTCCGGATCGAAGACTGTAGTAAAGCTGTCGCGCAGCTTTCCGAGTGCGGCAGGATTAGCAATGAGGGCGGTTTCGTCGTTGACCACTGCTATCGAAGCGCCACCCATTCCCATTTGTCTAATGCCATTAAAAAACTCGAATGTTTCAGCAGAAATGGCAACAGTAGATTGTAAACTAATAATAATTGTTGAAAAAATTAAGGATGCTCTCATAGTCTCATTATCGGACGACTCCCGCAGCAAATTGAGACCCTGTACTATTTGTTGAGAGATTTTTTGGGCAGCACTATGTAAAAACTGGTCTTTGAGCTAATGACTTTAGGCCTTAGGCTTTGTCCGGCTCCAACCTTCGGTCTAACTTGCAAAGTAGTTACAGCAGTTTTATTTGTGCTTCATTCCGATAGGTATAAGCATTATGAGCCCGACAGAGAAGTTGCAAGTTATCTTCACTTGAAATTCCGCCAGCCCAAATCGCCTTCTGATGATGAATTTCGAGCTGATGCTTTGAACCGCAGATTTCCTTGGCCTTTGAATGTTTCCATTGGCAAGAGCGATCTCGTTCAAATATTTTTCGACGCAGAGTTAGAGGAATATAACGATTGTAGGACACGTTATGCTCCTTCGAATTCTTTACTACCGTATCGGAAGTGCGTTTTGTTACCGTTTTTTTGTTCAAATAAAAATCAGCCAATTGCTCAATAAGTTCTGACCAGTTGAGACCTGCATCGATGTGCGACGTCAGCTGCCTCACCCTCTCCAATTTTTCATTTTGCACTTTACTTAAAGTAAGCTCAATTCTTATGGATTCATCCTTTTGAATTTTTGTCTTTTCAAGATTTACGATCGGCAAATCTAATTCCTCAGCAAGAATCTTTTGGGCCTGCTGGGTGTTTTTGTTTTCAATTTTTAAAATTAAAGCTTTTTTTGACTCGAGCGTTACTATCGAATTTTTTGCTTTTTCGCGAAGACCTTGAGTCACCAGGGTAATGGTTGAAAGATTAATCGTGCCCGATTTTAACTTTTCCTTAATTTCGGGAATTTCTTTTGATAATCTCGCCGCTTCTATTCTTCTCTGTGCCGCCGAGGCGCTATAACCTATTTTTTTTGTCAAATAAGCGAATAAACTTGAACTACCCAATTCCAAAAATAACTTTCGTTTATCAATGTCGCAAATGACAGAAATAATTTCTGCTGTTATCTTTCGTTCATTTCTCACCAAATCTTTAAGTTTCAAGTCTATTTCTTTAAACTTCATATTGAATTCCACTCCGCCCCCCTTTTGTTTCGAAGGACAATAACATAGATTTATTTTTTGAATATTTAGAGTTCTTTTTGAAGCCTAGTGGGGAGTGGTCTGGGGCTCCAGGTCCTGTTTTAAATTCCTAATCCGGCATTACTCAAGTCCAAAAATTAGAATCTCGAAGCATCTCGAAAAAATTATGAGCCGCGCCCCTACAGGGGACTGGAATCACAAATATCATGTCAAGAAAAAATTGTTTTAATTTGAGATTTATCTAGAAACAAAAATTTATTTTTAGTCCAATTAAATTCAATTTCAAGGCTTGTGGTGCTGATTTTCCAGACGTTGAAGAATTGTCCTTTAGATCGCAACTTTGTTGTAATGGCGCAACTCGCCAGTACTTGTGGCCACCTAACGTTTACCGATATGATTTAGAAGTAACTGCACGAGTAATAATGGCTGCGTGAGTATTTATAACTGCACGAGTAATAATGGCTGCACTAGGTTGAATAAAAAGACAGCCCTCACTGAGGAGAGTCCATGAAACAAATCTTATTTTCGATTTCACTGTTAGCTGGCTTGGCGTTCAATACGGGTTGCGAAACTGATGAAGACAATACCGTAGCGAAAGCTCAACAATGTTTAGATAAAACTAATAGGGCCGGTGCTGGCGATTGCCTCAACATGGTCTCAGGACTCGAATCCGCCGACTCTTATTCGATTCGATGTGCTGCTAGGTTTTTGATGAATGGATTAACCACGGCGCGCGTTGCCGAGGCGATGTCAAACTTGAAAACTGCCGGCGCTGGCCGGGACCCAGCAGCAATCATGATGGGAACATTTGCATTTTCTGATCCGGCCTTGGAAGCGCTAGCATTTGCTGATTGTAATAAATCTGAGTCGGCAAGTTTTATTTATATCGCACAAGTTGCGCGCATGGGCACAATAATTACGGGTTTTGATGGCAGTATTGGTACTGATATTGCCATTGGTAACCCAGTTGACCCGGCTGCAATCGATGCTGCCGTGGATCTCGCCGCGGCAAATCCCGCCGCTCAGGCTAGCATCGGCGCAACAGCTGTACAACTTGCTGCTACACAATGTACTGTACCAGGACAAAATACAGAGATCTGTGACCAAGTAAACGCAGCGATTGCCCCAAACCTAGGTAACAATCAGGCAATTGGCGCGGCACTTTTAGCTTTACTTAAAGATTAGAAATCCAAACTCGCGGATAACTGATATCGGCGATTTTGTTGTTTAGCATCGAGAGTCCCAATTTCTTCGCCCCAGGTTGCTAAATCTAACTGAAAGATCGCCAGCTTTCCGGTAAATCCCATCGTGAGGTAACTCTGATTGAGACCCGCGCGCCAAGCGCCTTTCCACCAGTTGGCAATGCGCCAATCAAACTCGGCACCAACGTGCAGCCCCTTCATATAATTCCAATTATCGTGACCCATATCACGCACATCAAAAAGAGCACGAACAGTAAATATTTTCCAAAACTCTGGCAATTCCCATTTAGAACCTATGTCAAATCGACGCTGCAGCTTGGGCGGTTCCGTTGAATTGTCATTTAACAAATGATAATTTTGTTTAAAGCCCAGATCTAAAAGATTTCTTCCGACAAAAGCAAATGAGGGCTTCACTTTGCTTAAAAATCCCGTCTCGCGCTGGGGCTCAAATATAAGTCCCAAATCTATATCGGCCGTGAAACCTTCTTGAGCATCTTCTTCGCGAAAAAACTCTTGGTTGTTGGCCATGTCAATTGCCGATAATTTTTTACCCACATAACCGCGGTATATACCTTTTACCGTTGCGCCCCAATACCAGTCGTCTCTCCCGCTCCATTTTACTTCGCGGCCATAGCCGTACGCGATCACCGTATCTTGATAGGCCTCAAGATTAATAAACGGTCCGATCTGTTGGTGAATAGACATATTAATTTCAAGATCTAATGGAATAACCGCAATTCCCCAGCGCGGGCGCACCCAAACTCCACCCAAACTCAGGCGCCCATAAAAGCTCTCACCATAGTTATCACCAATAAGATTTGTGACTGCGGCGGCTTGTTCGGCCTCAGTTCCAGTTGTTCCGGCACTATCAAGATCTTTTTGTAGCTTCAAAAAACTTGATGATATTCCCGGCTTCAAAAACATATTGACCTGAGCCTTCTTAATACGAGCCAGACCAGCGGGATTGTAAAATAATGTGTTGTAGTCGTCAGCCATAGCAGTGAACGCATTCCCCATACCAAGTGCCCTGGTGCTCACGTAGTCCTGGTGAATACCGTAATTAGCAGTTGTTTCTGCAAAAACTGTTTGTTGTGTAAAAATCAGTAGAAGAATAACCAGTTTTTTCAAGATGGCCTCCGAATTATATTTGTGTGTCGACTAAAATCGTTTAAACTTTTGATTGAACATACATTATTGTCAATTATGCGAAATGCTGTCATTCTCTTTCTTATTTTGTGTTTCATTAGTTTCGAAGGCCAAGCTGCCCCCAATGACGACACCGCCGTAAATCCAGATCCGCAAAGCTCATCTCCCCCCCCCTCCAAAAAAAATTCGCCTGATCCATTGAAAACATTGGACATCACTGTTCCTGAAAAAAAGAGCGATAATAAGAATTTAATTAATGCTTCCGCCACAAGCAGTTACTATTATCCCTTTAGACAGTCTGTTTCACCACGGGTGGGACTAGTCCTTGATCCTAAAGAATTACAAAGTGACTTTCATCTGGTGTTTCTATTTGGTGTGACCTATTTATTGCCCTCAGACAATGGTCGTCATTGGGAATTAGGCTTCGATGCTCACACGGGTGGCACTGGGTATGTGCAAATTGGAAGGCGATTTGTTTACCAAAGAACAGAAAAATTCCGCCCCTTTATTCGTCCAGGAATTGCCATGAAATTAAAAAGCCAAGAGGGAGTGGCGAGCATTGTAAACATCAGAAATGTGCAACTACGTGTTGCCGCCGGTTTTGAAGATTTAATTAAGTCTCCACTAAGTGCGGCCATTGGCGTTGAGTTGGGCGTCAATGCCGAGGGAGGCTTTTTAGTGCTCGCAATTGGTTACGCTTGGGCCTGGTGAGTTTTTAAGGACATTTTTTATTCAAATACTCTAAAAGTTCTTTTGTTTGCACTAAAAGATCTTCGATAGTCCCACCATTATAAATCACAAAATCACTCTTTGTGATTTTTTCTCTAAGTGGCATCTGCGATCGAATCCTCAATTCAATTTCGTCAGCTGATAACAAGTCACGTTTAAAGATGCGCTCTCTCTGAACTTTTTCTTCACAATACACCAATACTATTTGATCAAATTGCTTCTCTAGTTTTTTCTCGAAAAGAAGAGGCACGTCGTAAATGGCATATTGACGTCCCTGTGACTCTAACTTCGAACGGATCTCTTTTGTTTTTTCAGCGATTAGGGGGTGTAAAATCTGCTCTACGGTCTTTAGCTTTTCTTTGTCAGAAAAAACTATTTTTCCTAATGCCTGACGGTTTAGGCTGCCATCGGAATTTACCATCTCAGAGCCAAACTTTTTTTTGATACTTTCTAGACCTAGACTTCCGACCTGCGTCGCGTCTCTGGCTAACTGGTCGGCATAGACGACGGCAACGCCCATTTGATCAAGATTTTTTGCCACTGTAGTTTTGCCGGAACCAATACCTCCGGTCAGTCCAATCCACTTCAAAAAAAGGCTCCAAATATTTTAAAACTTCCTGAATATTTCCGATAACTAAGAGTAATAGGAAGTGTTGTGTCAAAAATAGAAAAGTTTGGTAAATACATTTTGCTAGAGAAAATTGCCACAGGTGGAATGGCTGAAATATATTTAGCTAAGGCCCCAGGTGCGAGCGGAATAAATAAGTACCTCGCAATTAAGCGCATTTTACCTCAGTACTCTGAAAATCCAGAGTTCATTGAAATGTTCAAAGCCGAAGCAAAAATTGCCATCAATCTTGCCCACAGTAACATTGTATCCATTTATGAGTTTGGCGTCGAGAAAGGACAATTCTTTTTAGTCATGGACTATGTCGAAGGAAAAAATCTACGACAAATTATAAACCGCATCAAACACAAGCGCGAGGCGCTTCATATAGATCAAATTCTTTACATAATTCGAGAGGTTGCTGCCGGCCTAGACTCTGCTCACCGATGTTTAGATGGCACCACAGGACGTCCACTAAATATTACTCACCGTGATATGAGCCCGCAAAACATCATGTTAAGTTTTGAAGGCGAGGTCAAAATAGTCGACTTTGGAATCGCCAAAGCCGAAAGCCAAATCGAGTCTACAAAAGTAGGTACGCTGAAAGGGAAATTCGGCTACATGAGTCCCGAACAAGCGGAAGGAATTGCTGTAGACCTGAGAACCGATGTCTTTTCGCTAGGTATTGTGATGTGGGAGCTACTGGCCAACGACCGCCTGTTTATTGCTAATAACGAAATGAATACGTTAAGAAAAATCAGAGACTGCCAAATCCCTTCTTTACGTAAAATCAATCCTAAAATTCCCGAAGAGATCGAAAAAATTTGTAATAAAATACTCACTCGCGATCGAAATATGAGATACCAAACAGCGGCGGCACTTCACCGAGATGTCAGTACATTCTTAAATAAACATTACCCCAGTTTTTCTCCTCATGATTTTAGTGATTTTACCAAGACTCTATTTGCTGATGAAATTTTGGAAGTTAAAAAGAAGATTGTCGATTTTGCCCACTTGACAATGGGAGGTGTCAGCCAGTTTAGAAAAGACGCTGGGCATGAACCTACCGTGATGTACGACAAAAAGGCGGAAATCACTCTCACTCCCACGCCAACACAAACTGACGGCTCTGATAGTCGATCGGAAAAACAGGGCGCCTCAAGCACGACAACTCCTACCTCGACGGGCGAAAATAGTGGTGACAGCCTCGAAGAAGCATTTAAAAACATGTTAGTCACATCAGTTTATCAAAATACTAAAAAGTCTAAACGAAATAGAAAGCCTGATGAAAAAAAGTCCAATGAAAAACAAACTGATTTTAAAAACTTAAAACTTGATATGTCGGGCTCGCATAAATCTATCCCCATTAGAAATTCGAATAAACATACAGTCTATGCCTCGTCAATGCCCCAATTGTTTTTATCTGTTATAGGTGTAGCTGCTGCTCTCTTGGCTCTCGTAAATACCGATATCAATCAAATTCAAAAATTTGTAGGCTCTATTTTTCTTACACAAAATGACGAGCCCAGCCGTCCTCCCGTCAATGACTCCACCAATATTCCAACCAATGAAGCACAAGTTAAGTTTACCGTGTCTGTTTACAGCACCCCCCCGCAGGCACAGATTTTTATTGACGGAAAGGAAACGGGATTCTCGACGCCCTCTAGCATTAGATTGGACTCCATGAAGGCTCATGAAATTTCACTGAAGCTTCCCGGATACTTTATTTATCGCACTGAATACTTTGCAGATAAATCTGTCGACCGCCTTGATGCTTCACTACAAAAGACCAGTGAAGCCTTTTTGAATATCAATGTGTTTCCAAATACAGCAATTGTCTACATAAATGGCCAAAGAATACCAGAAAAACTACCCATCAAGAGTTATGCAATTCCAGCTAATAAAGAAATTATAGTACGCGCCGAAGATCCCATTACGCAGACCCAGGCCTCGCAAGTAGTTTTCGTAGAAGAAAATAAAGTAAAAAGAATTGATTTGTTTCTCAACAAGGCCCAACCTAATATAAAATAATATTTGAATTTGTAGCCACTATGGCGAAATCGGAGAAACCACGTGTCACCAACTATACTTCACTATTTTTTAGATAAAAAACAAAAACTTTCGGCTAATGTTGCACTGACATTTAAAGTCGGCACACAGTGGTCCTCTTGGACTTGGGGCGAATTTTTTCATGAAACTGAAAAACTCGCGGCCGCCCTAAATTCGTTGGGAATAAATAAATCTGATAAAGTGGCGATCATCAGCAATACGCGACCTGAGTGGGCAGTGGCCGATTTGGCTATTTTAGGCCTCGGCGCAATTACAATCCCAATTTACCCCAGTAACACAGCAGAAGAAATTGAATACATTCTCAATGACTCTGAGACTAAGCTTGTTATTCTCGAGGATGCCGCGCAGTACGAAAAGTGGAATTCAATTAAAGCTAAGTGCCCCATTGTGGCCAATGTTTTATTAATTAGTGATCTCATCAAAAACACGAAAGCTCAAGGTGAGTACCAAACTTGGCCTGCAATCATGAAGCTCGGAAAAGAAAGACTAAACACTACTCCCGATTTTTATGTCCAGGCTTGCCAATGTCGTACTCTTGCTGAAGACGCAACTATTCCGTATACTTCAGGCACTACCGGAGTGCCAAAGGGTGTTTTATTGACTCACTTACAAATTGCGAGTGAGGTTCAAGATGTTTTTCGCGAGCTGGGTATGACTTCCGACGATTTGACATTGACCTTTCTGCCCTACTCACACGTATTAGGGCGCGTGGAATACTGGGGATCTATATACGTTGGGTACGCAATGGCATTTGCTGAAAACATCGATAAAATTCGCGACAATCTAAAGGAAATCAGACCGACAGTTTTAGTAGCCGTACCACGAATTTTTGAAAAAATTTATAATGGGGTAATTTCACAATCTGAAATCAGTGCCACTAAAAAAACTATCTTTAGATGGGCACTAAGAATTGGCACTGAAGTCTCTCGACTCAAAAGAAAAAATCAGACCATTCCCATCTCGCTTTTCGCTCAATATATGGTGGCTCAAAAACTTGTTTTTAGTAAACTACAAAATGGCCTTGGCGGACGGATTAGGTTTGCTATCTCGGGTGGCGCGCCTCTGAGCGCCCAAATTGCTGAATTTTTTCATGCAGCAGGAATCCTGGTTCTTGAAGGCTACGGCCTCACTGAAACTACGGCCGCAATTACCTTAAATCGACCCCACGATTTTGATTTCGGCACCGTAGGTAAACCACTTGCAGACGTCAAAATTAAATTTGCGAATGACGGAGAAATTTTAATTAAAAGTGAAAAGGTAATGAAAGAGTATTACAAAAACTCCACTGCCACAAACGAAGTAATGCTGGACGGGTGGTTTGCAACGGGTGACATTGGTGACTTAACGGAGCGCGGATTTTTACGTATTACTGACCGAAAAAAGGATCTTATTAAAACTGCGGGCGGAAAATATATAGCCCCTCAAAAACTCGAAAATCTTTTAAAACTAAATAAATATATATCTAATGTTTTGGTGCACGGTGATCAGAGAAAATACATTGTAACTCTGGTAACGCTAAATGCTGACGAAGTGAAGCGGTTTGCCTCACAAAATAGTATTTCTTATTCTTCATTTAAAGAGCTTTCGAAAAATCAGAACGTGCAAAAGGTAATTCGCGATGCCATTGCAGAAGTGAATTCTCAACTCGCCAATTATGAAACAATCAAAAATTTTGAAATATTGGCTGATGATTTTACTATCGAGTCAGGTGAGCTAACGCCCTCGCTAAAAGTTAAGCGGAAACTCTGTGATAAAAAATATAAGAGTATATTAGATGGCCTTTACGGCGTCGAATCCTAAGAATAGGCGTTTAATTCATCGATAAAATACTTTGAACTATTTTTTTACTTGCCGTTGACCTTTGGGAATCGGCCCGAAAAATGAGACATATTCGATCTTGGAACACCGGCCACTGTGGAGATACTTTAACAAGTTTTTCACTTTCTTCACAGGCAGCCACTCGCCCAGGAATAATACCGACACCCGCACCAAACGCAACTAGCTTATTTATCACTTCCAAGCTAGATGACTCAATTCGCCTTGAAAAGGATATACCTTTTTTTTGAATTTGTTTAAGGAGAGCCTGCGTCTGTAGAAGCTCTGGATCACAAATGAGCGGCAGATTCTCCCAGTTTTTTTTAATTTTTTCGGACATCCAAAATGTCACCTCATCAGTTAACAGATTTTTAATCACTAAATCAGGGTGCGCCACGGGGTTTACGACCAATCCAAAATCTACCTTTCCACTTATAACCTCTTCGGTTACAAGGCGAGACAATTTGTGCACAAGTTTGAATTCAAGGTAAGGAAATTCGCTTACAAGCGCAGGGAGAAACTTAAACAGAGTATAATTGGCCACTGACTGATGCACACCAATACTGAATAATCCTCGGAGTTCTAACTCGTCTTCAAGGGCAGAATTTCGAATTTTTTCCCACTCATCCAAAAGAAATCGTGCTTGCGCCAAAAGCTTTACTCCAGGCTTAGTAAGTTTAACTCCGGTTTTACTACGCAAAAGCACAATGTGTCCCAAGGAGTCCTCGAGTCTTTTTATGGCTAATGTTAATGTCGGCTGGCTGACCCCCAAGCGCTCTGCTGCTCGCGAGAGATTCTCGGTTTGTGCTACCTCAATAAAATAACGAAGTTCTGTTGCCGACGGAATCATAAGTAAAACTTAAAGAGTACCCCGACAAAAGGGTGGCTCAAAATTAGCCGTCGGTCGGACCCATCCGTATTTTTTAAAACATCATCGGCTTGATAATTTTTTGAAATAGCATCTGATGTACCTCGCATCAGAAACCTTCGCGCCTCTAGGTGTCGATACCCGAACTCCATAGAAATAGTAACGTTATCTACGAGTAACATTTCATAACCGAGTCCAAGGGTACCAAAGATAGCTTGAGTTTTGGCGTCTTCGATAAAACTAGCTTTACTAAAAGCGGTGGTACCCGCTGACGTCATGTTATAATTATTGACGAGAGTAACATACGAATACCCGCCACCTGTGAAGACATAGGTTTTAGAAGTCCCGGCTTTTGCTAGAGCCCATTCAAAAGTTACTGATGGACTAAATGCAACGATCTCACTTTCAAGCGTGTAAAGAATTGCGCCATTGGCATCCTTAACTTCATAATCACTTAGTTTCTGCGGCCTGGCTAACTCAATGCCTAAGCGAGTAGTCGTGCTCCCCGCCTCAAAAGAAAAACCAAATTCACCACCAAAAGAATATATGGCTCCGTCTTTAACTGTCACTTGGTCGTAGCCCCCCCCTCCATGGATAAAGGCATCGTTGTGAATGTTAGACGTTCCACCAATTGCTTTTAGATATGATGACGCATTCACATTAGTTAAGTTAAACACCTTTGCTTCAGTGGTTGAAGTTGTGAAAGCCAAAACAAGCGTGAATAAACTCGAGTAAAACAAAACTTTCACTTTTTACTTTTCTGGTTGTTGTTTTCTTTATTTTCTTTATTTTCTTTTTTATTTTTTTTAATTTTTTTAATTCTTTTAGCGGACTCTTCTTCAATTTTGATTAATATCTGTCCTTGTTTTTCCGGGCTCGAAACTTTTACTCGGACGGGCTTCTTTAAAAAAAATGTTAAATTGGTGCTGAAGTCTTCGGGATCCATTGTCATCTCGGTGCTTTTAATAAAGCCTGAGTCGCGAAAAACCGCAGCAAGCTGCCGTTCATCAACTTTAGTCCGCTGCATTTGTGTCAAATCTATTACAAGCCTTGCCGGATCTTTTTCAACAGCCACTTGAAAAAAGCCTACAGAGCCTGTGAGTTTTCTTCCGAGCCCATCGCCCACATTAATGGAAATACTTTCGCTTAAACCGTTTTGATTTTCTGATTTTTTATTAATTCCTGTTATAGAAAAAGCTCTTCCCGCTTCTCCTCCAACGGCAATTCCCTGATCAAAAAACCTATCTAGTTTATTAGGTTCAAATTTAAGAGCTTTGACGGCAGCACTACTAGCAAATGGTAGCCAAATAACCAACCCTAAAACCGCCAGAATTAACCTCATAAAACCTCCGTTAAATCAAATAGTTAAGGTCGACTCATTTTTCGCCACTTTAATATTTTAGTCGGAGTTTCAACAATTGTTCCATGGATATTTTTCAAAAAACGAAAAAAAAGTGGCATTCGAATTATTATTGATGCATCGTACCGAACTTGAACCTCAAACGGGTGGAGGACCAAACATATGAGAAAGCTAATATTAATCACAATTATTGCTATGACATCAATAGGCTGTCCCAGCAAAAATAAAAACGGAAGCGGTGGCCAAGTTGCGGTCCATCCCAATAACATTAATGGGAATTGCCAAAATTCTTATTACAATCCTCAAACCGGGCAGCAGACTTCATACAATCCTGCCAATGGCTATGGCACAAATTCATATGGCACAAACTGCGGCTATAACAACGGTGGATTTGGCGGTTATGGTAATAATTTTTATGGTGCTCCTGTTACAAGATATGGAATTCAATGTTACGCCGGTTACTATGCAGTTTATAATTCGAATGGATCTGGCTGTGTTGCAGCTACTTGGGTAAACTCTTATGCCACAAACGCCTATGTTTACTCCTATTATAATAGTTACTGGAATTATGCTGGCTACTATGGAAACTATAATAGTTGGGGACCAAGCAGCGCATTTATGGGATGCAGTGGTAACTTCTCTGGCTGTAACTGTTCATTTATAAATAACACCGGATTTGGTGTTTGTATTTAACCTCACGAGAGTAGACCTTTAGGGCATGCTTGTGCTAGCCTAAGCCGACATGCCTAACAATTTAACAAATCCTCTGTTGTCGCCTCCTAATAATAGTTTTTCTGTCGTCGAATTTTCTGCTCTGAAAGCAGAGCATTTTTTGCCAGCGCTAGACGCCGCAATTTTGACGGCTAAGCAAAACATCGAGATTATCAAATATCAAAAAGCTTCGCCCACTTTCGAAAATACCCTGGAGGCCCTGGAGTTTTCTTCAGAGGACGTCGACCTTGTTTCTGAAACCTATTTTAATCTTTTACATGCCGAAGGCACCGAAGAAATACAAAAGCTCTCAAGCTCGATTTCACAAAAGCTGAGTGGTTTTTCAAGTGACATCACTCTTGATGCCAAGCTCTTTGAGCGCGTTAAGTCAGTTTGGGATCGAAAGGCCACGCTTACTTTATCCTTGGAACAAGAAGAACTCTTACGAAAGACTTATAAGGGTTTTGTCAGAAACGGTGCGCTCTTAGCAACAAGCCAAAAAGATCGCTTACGAAAAATTGACGAAAGCCTCGCCATATTGAGCCCACTTTTTTCTGAAAATGTTTTAAAACATACCAATAGTATTGAGATGCACCTCACCGACGAAAAAGATATCGCAGGTATCCCCGAGTCAGGCCTCGAGGCGGCTAAGGAATTGGCCCAGCAGAAAAAACTAGCGGGCTGGTTATTTAATCTTCAGGTCCCGAGCTACCTGCCACTCGTCACCTATTGCCATAGCGAACCGCTTCGTGAAAAATTATGGCGCGCCTATAGTAGCCGCTCATTATCAGGTGAATTTGACAATCGGCCACTCATTGAAAAAACAGTGTCACTTAAACACGAAAGAGCATTAATTTTAGGTTATAAAAATCACGCTCAGTTTGTCTTAGAAGAACGCATGGCCAGCAATCCTCAAAAAGTACGTGAGTTCTTACTCCAAGTTCTCACAACGGTTAAAGATGCCTCCCTAAGGGAACTGGAGGAGTTGAAGGCCTTTAAAAAACGATTAACCGGCAACCCTGAAGTTAAGCCTTGGGATTATCTTTATTTTGCGGAAAAATTAAAAAAAGAAAAATTGGATTTCGATGCCGAAGAAGTGCGACCCTACTTTAAACTCGAAGATACAATTCTTGGTGCTTTTAAAGTTGCCGAACTTCTTTTTGATCTCGAGTTTAAAGAACGCAGCGACATTCCTAAATATCATAAAGACGTTAAAACCTACGAGGTAACAGATAAAAAAACCTTAAAGCACGTCGGTGTGTTTTTAGCTGACTTTTTTCCGCGAGAAACAAAAAGGAATGGCGCCTGGATGACCAATTACCGTGATCAGGGATTGCTTAAAGGAAAACTCGTTCGTCCGATTGTTTCGATTGTTTGTAACTTCACTAAACCCACAGCACAAAAACCAGCCCTTCTGACCATCGAAGAGGCCAGAACATTATTCCATGAGTTTGGTCACGCGCTCCATTCTTTACTTTCACAGTGTCGTTACCGCTCGTTAGCGGGTCCAAAAGTCTATTGGGATTTCGTCGAACTGCCTTCGCAAATTATGGAGAATTGGGTACTTGAAAAAGAAACGCTAGATCTGTTTGCCAAACATTACCAAACGGGCGAAAAAATTTCAGATGAAATGATTCAGAAAATCAGAGAAACTTCGCGTTTTCATGCCGGCTGGTTTTCTTTAAGGCAAGTGAACTTTGGCCTCTTAGATCTCGCCTGGCACGAGGGAAACATTCCGCTTCCTATCGACGTTGAAGCGTTTGAAGCCCAAGTCACTCGGGACACGGCCATCATGCCGCGAGTTTCAGGCACTTCGATATCGACAGGTTTTTCGCATATTTTTTCTGGCGGATATTCGGCGGGATATTACAGTTATAAATGGGCTGAAGTTTTAGACGCTGATGCCTTTGAGTACTTTAAAGAAAGTGGAATTTTTAATAAAGAGGTCGCCAATAAATTTAAAGAAGAAATTTTGGCCCGTGGGGGCAGCACGCATCCGATGACTCTTTACAAAAACTTCAGGGGACGCGAACCAGATCCCGATGCTTTATTTAGAAGAGACGGACTAAAATCGTGAAAAAAGTTTCGGGAAAATATAAAGGCACTCATGTTGCCATCTTCCCCCGGCCGGGCAACAGTGAAGCACTAAAACATTCTCGTGATATTGCCCATTGGCTCGCTGATCTTAAAATTTCAGTAGCAAGTCCCTTCGGAAAAAAATTGGGTGCATTTGTAGAACCCCTAGCAAACAGTGCCTCGATCAATAAGACTTTAGATAAATTGGATCTTGCAATTGTTATCGGGGGTGACGGTACTTATCTCCGTGCAGCACAAATTCTGGACGGTCGACCGATTCCTATACTGGGAATAAATATGGGCTCACTTGGCTTTTTAACAGTCACGCGCGTGGCTGACTCTTACAAGGCCATTCTAGATACTCTCGAAAAAAAAATGGATTTCATATCCCGCTCTATTCTCGAAGTTACCTTTGTCAGGCGTGGCAAAATAAAAAGTCGCCAACATGCAATCAATGATGCAGTAATTGAACGTTCGGCTGGCGGACATCTCATCAATTTAGGACTGTATTTTGAAAAGCAGCTCGTCTGTGAGTTAAAGGCAGATGGAATAACTATTGCTTCTCCCACAGGTTCTACCGCTTATAACCTGGCAGCAGGGGGACCTATCATTCATCCCGATTCACGAGTCTTTGTTTGCACACCCCTAAACTCGCATTCTCTAACTACGCGACCGATTGTGGTGCCTGACAACCAAACAATTTCTATAAAACTTTTATCGCAAGTACATCCGGCTTTTTTAACCATCGATGGAGAAAATAAAGAACAACTTCATCCCAACGATGAAGTTATTATAAAACGAAATGACAGAGACCATTTAATTGTACGTGAACCTTCGCACAATTATTTTAATATTTTGAGAGACAAACTAAAATTTGGTGAACGCGCCTAAAGTGAGGAAATATGTTATTAGCGCTTAAAGTTTCAAACTTCGCCATCATAGAAGAAGTCGAAATTGAGTTTAAATCGGGTCTCAATATTCTCAGTGGCGAAACCGGCTCGGGCAAGTCGGTAATCATGAAAAGCCTAGGACTCCTAATGGGCGAAAAATCGGACACCCAAACTGTTCGCGCGGGCTCAGGACAGGCGGTCATAGAAGGTCTGTTTGATTTGTCAAAACGTCCTGACATTTTAAATAGACTTAAGGAACTTGGGATCGAAGCTGACGATGACAATCTTGTGGTCCGAAGAATTGTTTCTGCCCAAGGAAAAAACAAGGTCTATCTCAATGACTCTTTAAGTGCGCTCACCAGCCTAAAAGAAATTGTTTCGCCACTCATAGAGGTTACAGGTTCTGCAGTTCCACTAATTGAGATTACTTCGCAACATGAAAATCGAAGTTTAACCTCTAAAGCTTACCATCTTGACCTATTGGATCAATACAGCGGCGTTTGGTCAATCCGTAGCGATTACGAATCCGTTTTTGAAAAGCGAACAATTATTCAGTGCAAGATAAATGAATTAAAAGCCAATTTAGGTTGGCGCGAACAGCGACTTGATTTTTTAAGGTATCAAAAGACAGAAATCGAAAATTTTTCGCCGACTGAAAACGACGGCGAGGGGCTTGAAAACGAAGTGCGAGTGCAACACAACTCTTCTCACCTAATTGAATTTAAAACGCTAGTGGATGAGCTGCTTTATGAGGGTGATAGTTCTGTGCTTTCAATGCTTCACAAAATTGAACAGAAGGCACTTTATTTACAAAAAGTTGACACCAAATTAATCGACTTATTGGCGCCACTCTTTCAAGTGAAATCGGTTATAAACGATGTCGTTTACGAAATTAGAGAATACGGAAAGTCACTCGAAGTAGACCCCAGTGAAATGGAACGACTTGAAAAGCGACTTAGTGATTTCAGGGGCCTTCAAAAAAAATATGGCAATACTGCCAAGGACATTTTGTGTTTCTTAGAGAAAGTTAATGACGAACTTTCTAGTCTCGAGAATTTTGAATCTAGCCTCGAAAATTTAGATCAAGAAAAAGAAAAAATTGAAAAAGAACTACTAAGTATGTCGTTAGATATGCATAAACGACGCATTCAAGCGGCCAGACTTTTATCGCAAGAAGTAAATGCAGAACTAAAGGACCTTAACATGAAAGGTCTATTATTTGAGGTATTGATCAGCAAAATAGAAGAACTATCTAGCACTGGAATTTCTGAGGTAGAATTCATGACCCGCGTTGGTAAAGAGGATCACGCTCGTGCGCTGGCCAAATTTGCCAGCGGCGGAGAACTAAGTCGAATTCTTTTAGCTCTCAAGCAAGTTGTTGGACACTCTGATAAACCCCGCACTTACCTATTTGACGAGGTCGACGCTGGTGTCAGTGGTGAAACTGCTGAAAAAGTAGGAAAAAAACTAAGACGAATTTCAAAGGGCCAGCAAGTTATTTGCATCACACACTTACCTCAAGTCGCAGCGCAGGCTGATTCGCATTATTTCGTCAGTAAAAAAGTAAATGGTGTACGAACGCGAATGGATCTGACTGAACTTACTGGTAAAGCTCGCGTGAATGAGATCGCACGACTGATTTCGGGTGAGAAAATTACCAAGACAAGTTTGGCGCATGCTGAGGCTTTGATTTCTTTGTAGACGGTCTCGTTTCGAACTTCGGACCGATTCTAGAAAAAATAACTAACTCGCTTTTTTCGATTTAATGGCTCTGACGGTTTCATTGAAGGCTTTAAAATGGTCAACAGATGACTGCACTGCCTCTACCAATTCTTTTTTATCTATTGGCTTTCTGATTATTCGTTGTGCGCCAGCATTAAAACAGCGAATTGCCGACATTAGGTGGTCGGTACCCGTTACTACCAGAATCTGCATTCCACCCCGAAGTTCGCAGCAACGCCTGACTAAATCATCGCCGCTGAGTGCTTCCATCTTAAGGTCGGTTATGATGAGGCGAAAACCACCAGCTTCTATAGCGGTCATGGCTTCTACCGGGTCGTTAAAAACATGGGGCGCAAGATCTGGCACTTCTTTTAAAAATCCTGAAATGAGTTTCGTTTGAATTATATCATCATCGACTATCGCAACTTTTAGCGGAAATGTAATAAGCACGGTCACTCTCCTATTAGCTAGCTTTCACGACGTCCATAATTTTTATTTGTTTCATGATTTCTTTAGCAATATCTTCAAGTGCGCACACTTTTTGAATGGCTTTGAGCTCAATTGCGACCTTGGGCATTCCAAACACTACGCAGGTTTCTTCGTTTTGAGCAATGTTGTAGGCACCACTGTTTTTCATGGCAACCAAGCCATCGGCACCATCTCTTCCCATTCCAGTTAATACGACACCAATAGCATTCGCGCCGGCATACTTTGCAACGCTTTTCATGAGGAAATCAGCGGCAGGCCTAACACCGTTTAATATTGGCTCCTGATGCAGCTTCACGTGATAGTAAGCTCCGCTGCGTGAAAGTTCCATATGATAATTGCCAGGAGCTATTAATACTCTACCTGGATAAACCTTGTCGCCTTCTTGTGCCTCTTTGACTTCAAACGGACACATTTTTTGCAAAAGTTTGGCATAGGTCGCAGTAAATACCGGTGGTAAATGTTGAACAATAACTGTACCTGGAATATCGCTTGGCATTTTTGACAATATGACTTTTAGAGCTTCAGTACCACCGGTAGAAGAAGCGATCGCCAAGATTTGATGCGTGGTCTTAGCTAAAGCTTGCGATTTGACTGCCGTAGGAGGACGAGCCTCGTATTTCATTTTTATTGGCAATTTTGCTTTAGCGACGGCTTTCACACGATTCACGATTTCTTCGCGAATGCTTTCCATGGAGCGTGTTATATCTATTGCAGGTTTAGCCATCACGTCAATTGCACCGACTTCAAATGCCCGTAAGGTTGTCTCGGAACCCTGAGTAGAAAGGCTGCTGATGATAATTGTGCGTACCGGATTACTTGCCATGACTTTCTCTAAAAATGTAACGCCGTCCATTCGTGGCATCTCCACGTCTAATGTCATGACGTCAGGTTTTTCTCGCAGAAGTATATCACGAGCCACATAAGGATCGGGTGCAGCCCCCACTACTTCAATATCAGGATCACTTGTTAAAAAGCGCCTAAGTAAGGATCTTATAATAGATGAATCATCAACGATCAAAACACGAATTTTTTTGCTGCTCATGCCACACTCCTGTTTCTGACCTGCATGACGGTAGTCACAAAGTCTTTTGCTTCTCTTATGTAGTCCACAACTCCTACACTGATGGCCTGTTGAGGGGCATAAGGAAAATCGCATGCCGAAGGTTCTTCTACCATTGTTTGCGATCCGGCTGCGTGAAGAGACTTAAGTCCGTCGACACCGTCACGTCCAAAGCCGCTCATTAGGATCCCTATAGCCTTTGCGTTGGCGCACTTCGCAATAGATGAAAATAAAACATCAATTGAAGGTTTTTGTCCGTTAATAGGCATACTTTCTCTTAAGCGCGCTATAAAATTAGAAGACTGATCAACAACTTTGAGGTGTATTTCTGCTGGTGCAAAATATACGCAGCCAGATTTTAATATCTCGCCGTCACTGGCGACTCTCAACTCCACGGATATTCCTCTTTGTATTTCTTTTAGATAGGCATCTAAAAAACCAGAGATTGTTGAGTTAGAAATAACCACAGGCGGTGAATCTGCCGGTAAGCTCCTAAGTAGAGTTTCTAAACTTTTTTGGGAACCTATGTTTCCTCCGACGGCGATAATATTTAACCCCGCAATAAAAGCATTCTTTTCATTGACGTGCACGGCATGCTTTTCGTTTATTTTTTGCGATTCCAGTTTTCTAACTTTTACGTTGGCAGCCGCTTTGACTTTTTCGACGAGCATTTCTCCCAATTGTTTTAGAATCTGAGGATCAAATTGTGTGGGTTTGTGCATAAACTCAACTGCGCCAAGGCTTAATGCCTTTAAAGCTGCCTCTCCTTGATTGCCCAGCGAAGATACCATAACGACGGGAAGAGGCATGGATTGCATGAGTTTTTCTAAAAACACGACGCCGTTCATTTTTGGCATTTCTATATCTAAAGTGATGACGTCAGGCTTTTTACTAACAATGAGCTCGCGAGCTTGATAAGCGTCTGCCGCAACACCCACGACTTCTAGCCCGTTTTTGTTAAATATATTTTGAAACAAAGTTCGTATTGTGGCTGAATCATCAACAATTAACACTTTTACCTTTTTAATCTGTTTGAGCTTTTTATATCCCGTAATGTCGATTTCTTGGGCCTCGCTCTCATTAAGTAAAACCTCTTTGACCGAAAAATCATGACTATTTACCACAACCTTTCGGCTTTTTATTCCCCCCACGTTTTTTTCAACAATGGGAATTCCAAGCGTTCTTAGAGTTTGAAAGGCATACTCGATATTTAGTTGGCCAACTTCCTTGCCAATCTGCACATCTTTTAAAACGTTTGCCCCGCCAAACACATGCGCCTGCATTTGCTCTATTTTAGCGCCTAACTTTTCCATATCCTGAAGAAGTAAAGGAATGGCGCATTCGCCGTATCTACCGGTTGGAGCTTCACTCTTAGGTAAACTCGTAAGTAAATAGTGATTTATCCCCATACATTTGGCTGTTCGATCCACTAAAACTACAGATACACAGGATCCAAGAACCGTTTTTATTTCTAAGGGTTCATTAAAGGCCGCATATTTTCCTGGGAGTAAAAAAAGACTCTTCATGAAGCTAATATCCATTCGACATCCACAACAAAGACGGTCTTATTGCCTTTGACATATATGTGGTTAATTAAACTGCGCTCATCACTTGATGAAAGGTCTTGACCTTTCTGAAAATATTCAAAATTTAGTTCTTCGATATGCTCTGCGTTTTCAATCGGAAAACCAAAACGCGTGCCTTTGACTTCACAGATGACGATAAAACATCTTTCAGGGTTTTCTTGACCGCCAAACGTGCGACTTAAATCCAATATTGGCATAACCTCGCCACGCAGGTTCATGAGGCCCATAAGATCACCACGTTCGCAGGGAATTAAACTTAAGTTACGGAATTTAACGACTTCAACCACATTCAGAACTGGTATGGCATATTCGCGGTCACGGTTACGGCACAAAAGATAGACTCCTTTACCTGTCTTAGCCTGGGGAGCGGGTTCCGTAGGAGCAACTGTTGCCTCCCATTGCGGAACGGCTATCTCAGTAACCGGAGCCTCGCCCTCATTGCCTGCAGTACTCTGCGATGTATTCGGAGTCCACGATGCCAAAAGAGCTAATGTTCCTCGTCTACACTCTAAAAATTCTTCGCAATCTACTGATGTTTCAGACAGATCCTTAAAATATTCATCAGTAGCTTGGATAACTTTGGACAACCAAAATTCAAGATCCAAAAGGTCTTTTTCGCCACCAGCTAAGACATCTATGTCACCTAGCTTTTGGCTAACCGATATCAGAGTTTCCTCCACTTCGTGAACGAAGTCCCCCATGAAGTTGAATCCAACAGCTTGCACGTTGCCTTTTACGCTATGAAAACACTTCATAATTTTAGATAAAGTTTCAGGCGGATTTTTTGTGAGACCCATTAACGCCTCATAGGCAGCAGCCGTGTATTCGGTACTGTCCGATACACACTGCTTTTGAAGCTCCTTTAAAAAATCCTGTTCGGACTTTTCCACTTCTTCCTCCGAATTATTAAGCTGCTACACTTTCATCTTTTTGCAAGAGTCCCACCATTTCCTCCGGCGAAATAACATAGGCAATCTCGTCATTACCCAAAATGGCAGTACCTTTAAACCCTGGAATCTTTTTTACAATGTGATCAAACGATCTAACAACGGCCTCAAATTGATCTTCAATACAGTCAACCAACAGTCCCACAAACTTTTCTTTATGTCTTAATACGATGACAGTTTTAAATTTAACGGTCTCGGCGTTTTCAATATCACGTCCATGTAAAAGTTCATCGAAGCTTCTTAGTACTATCGACTTTCCGTCATACTGACACATCCTTACATGCCCAATTTCAGTAAGAGTTAAACGATTACACGAAACAATTCGCGCGATTGCTGTTAGGGGTACTGCGAACATCGAGCCTTTCCAGCGGCTCAAGACTGTGTATTCTACCATCACCGCTTTTGGCACTGGAATCTCTAAGTAAAATTTGCTGCCAATTCCGGGTTCGGTTTCTACCCTTATTTTTCCTGAGTGCTGCAGAACTGAAGACTTAACCACATCCATGCCAACTCCACGGCCCGAAAGGTCTGTGACTTTTTCTGCAGTCGTAAAGCCCGGCAGAAAAATCAAATCTAGAATCTCCTCGTCCGTCATGCTGGGTACTTTAGCTTGCGTAATGAGTTCGCTTTGAAGTGCGCGATCAAGTAACTTATTTTTTGGAATGCCGCCGCCGTCATCACTCACGATCATATGAATGACTCCTCGACTCTCGAAGGCTTTGATAAGAATCGTGCCTTCCTCTTGCTTGCCAGCCTCTTTTCGCTTTTGTGGAGTCTCAATTCCATGATCAATCGAATTTCTTACCATGTGCACAAGACTCGAACTTAAGCTTGCAGCAATATTTTTATCGACACCTAATTCAAGGCCCTCAGTGCGTAGTTTAATTTTCTTTCCTACTTCGAGACCGGTCTGGCGAATAATGCGACCCAATTTACTAAAAGCTTTTTCTAGAGAAACTTTGCGCACTGACATAATGTGTTCTTGCAAATGATCTGTAATTTTATTCAAGCTATAGGCAAACTCTGAATGTTTTTTTTCAAGTTTTTCAGGACTCGATCGAATTCCTACATCTCGACTCATCATGTAAAAATTGTTTTTCAAAACAATGAGCTCTCCCGACAGCGCCATGAAGGAATCTAGTTTTTCATTGGTAACCCAAATGCCTTCTTCTTCTTGCTGAAAACTCTGTGCCGTGCCGGGTACTTCAGTCTGAACGACCTTTTTCTCGGACACTACATTTCCGCTATCCTTAAGGTTCTTTAATCCCACTACTGCTGCTTTTACAGATGATAAAAGCTTGTCATCGGGCTGTGCGTTCGACTTAATGACATTAAGAATATGTAAGCAAAGGTCTGCAGATTCCAAAAAAAGATTAATTGACTTTGCGTTGGGGACAATTTCACCCTTTTTAACCGAAGACAGGACTGTTTCAAACGCATGCATAAGGGCATTTAAAGTTTTTGCGTTGGGTAGTGCGCTGGCGCCACCCTTGATAGAGTGAACTTTTCGAAAAAGAGAATTGATTACAGTAGGATCGATGGGCTCTTCTTCTAGACGCAAAATCAACTGATGGGCGTCTTTCATTAAGTCATATGACTCTTCGACAAAAAGTTGAGTGATTTCTTCTATCTCTTTGTTGTCATTTTCAATATCAGAAATTCTCTGTTTGGCGCTTTTTAAAATAAAATTTTTGAGAGTTTCCTTCTTTACCGGTTTTTCGATAATCTGGCAATTGCGAGCTAAACCCGAAACAGCAGATTCTTTATCAATGGATTCAACAAGAAACATAATTGGCATGACTGGAAATTCTTTTCTGATCTCTTGTTCAAAGACGAAGGGATCCATGTCAATTAATTTAAAATCCACTATTGTAAGAAAAGGATTCAAACCACCCATTTCCTTTAGAGCAAGATCTGCAGAGGGAAAACCTTTGCCATTAAGGGTAAGGTCTTCAAGCGCAGCCATGACGATTTTGCGAGTGCCCTCGTCAGTGGCAACAACCATAACTTGTTCATGGAGATCAAGTTTTTCGTTGCTCATGCTTGTCTCTTTTCAAATATGGAGTGCCCTAATATGTTTAACTTTGGAGCCTTCATAGTACCAAATTCCGCGTGTCCTAGAAATAGAAGACCACCTACTTCCAAGCGATCGACCAACCGACCGACAACTTCTAACGACGTTTTAGAATCAAAGTAAATCAAAACATTGCGACAAAATATGATGTCAAAATGATTTTTAAATGGATATTTCTCTGTCATAAGATTAAATGGGGCAAAGCGAATTCCGCTTTGCAAAATTGGAAGTACGCGGTAAGTAACCTCGGTTGCGTTCGGAATCTTTTCGAAGTATTTCTGCATAAAAAAAGACGGCACACCTTCCATTTCTTTTTTATTGTAAATTCCAGCAGCCGCCTTCTTTAATACTTTGACGTCAATGTCGGTGGCTAAAAACTTTATTGGATAACTGAGAAAGGTTGAACCCAGCGCTTCCAGGAGGGTAATCATAATTGAGTAAACCTCTGGGCCAGTGCTTGCAGCTGCACACCAAATGCGCAACTCGGGAGAAGCCAATTTTCTTTTGCGAGAAATCATTGCTGGAAGATTTTGTTGTAAAAATTCGAAGTGGGAATTTTCACGAAAAAAGTGAGTGGTATTAGTTGTTAGAGCTGTCACGAAATCATGACGGCCACGAGAGTCTCCACTCTCCAGAATACGCAAAAATTCCTTATAGCTAACGACTTGGGAGCTTTTAAGAACCTTTCGCATGCGGTTCGCCATTAACGAGATGTTTTTTGAGTTTGTGGGTAGGTTTATACCTGTGTATTCTTTTAGAAGAGCGGCTAGTTTCTCGAAACCCTCAGTTTCCGCCACCAGTTCTTTGATCTCATCTTGCCCTTCAGCAACGAGATTTTTAGCCGCACCGGAGTTGTCATATTTCATTGGTTCCTCAATGACGGGTCATCCAAAAGATTTTCTAATCCCAAAGGATTAATAACTAGTGCAATTTTACCGTCACCCAATATTGAAGCGCCAGAAATTCCCTTAATTTGTCTAAAGCTGTCACCAAGAAGTTTAAGTACAACTTGGGTTTGACCAATTACAAAATTGACTCCAACCAATAAACGCTTTTTTCCTGACTCCACCAGGACATACATTTTTTGTTCGCTCTTTGCGAGATTTTCTACATTAAATGGATTTTCTTTAGAAAAAATATCTTCGAGATCCAATATTGGGTAGACTTGTTCGCGATGGTTAATAGCTTTGGTGCCATTTTCAAGTGTTAAAAAGTCGGCGTCGGTAACATGAATGAGTTCAAGAATACACTCCATAGGAATTATATATAAGTGATTTCCCGCCTGCGTAATCATACCATCGGTAATCGATGTTGTTAGTGGCAGAGTAAGTATGATTTTGGTACCCACACCCGGCTTCGAATCGATTTCAATATCGCCTTTCATTTTTTCTACATTGGATTTTACGACATCCATCCCAACTCCTCGGCCCGAAACGTCGGTCACGGCACTGGCAGTTGAAAAACCAACTTCGAAAAGCAAACTATAAACTTGTTGGTCCGTGAGTTTTTCGACATCTTGTGTAGCCGAAATTAAGCCTTTTTCTTGGCCTTTTTGGATAACGACATTACGGTCTATACCTGCACCATCATCAGTAATTGAAATTTGTATTCTATCGCCAAGTTGTTTAGCATGTAGGTGTATGTGGCCAGACGCATTCTTACCCTTTTTCTTGCGCGCAACAGTTTCTTCAACACCGTGATCTAGGCAGTTACGCACAATATGAAGAAGTGGGTCACCTAATAGATCGACCATTCTGCGATCAATCTCGGTGTCCTCTCCCAGCATATGAAACTCGACGGGCTTATCAAGCTTTACTGATAGGTCCCGTACCACTCGTTGCGTTTTTAAAAACAGATTCTTTAGCGGAGTTAGCCGCATACTCAATGTTTTATCTTGTAGCTCACGAATGGTTTTATCTAATTGCGCTGCGATGGAGTTCAATCGAGTATCGGTCGCGTAATTGGCACATTGATTCAATACTTGGCTCTTAATGACCACTAGTTCGCCGACCAGATCGAGAATATTTTCGACTCGGTCAGAATCAATTCTGATGTTATTTGGCTGTATGGCCGGTTTGGTTTCCATACCTGCTCACGCTGCTATCTGACTGGATTCAATCGTTGAATAAATCTTAGTCAGCTCTTCCTTATTTAGAGCTTTTACGATATCAATTAGAATAACCACATTGTTATCGATCTTGCCCATACCGAGTACATAATTAAGTTTGTCTTCATTACCCATTGTAGGACGAGGTTCAATTTGATCTTCGCTCAAATCCACCACACCACTCACTGAGTCCACGATCATTCCAACCTGCTCAGACTGGCCTTCGATAACTATAATGCAAGTTTGTTTAGTCTGCTGCGTGTTGGGCATGCCTAATTTCATCCGCAAATCAACGACTGGTATCACTTTCCCTCGCAGATTTATTACACCTGCCACGAAGGCAGGAGTTTGAGGCACTGGAGTGATTTCCGTCACGCGATTAATCTCGCGCACGGCACCGATCGGAACTCCGTAAGGCTGTCCTTTTAAAATAAAGGTTAAATACTTTGTTATTTTCATATTAAAACCCGTCTGTTGTGCCAAGTTTTCCGGCTGTCTCGTCATTAAAGGGAATCATTTTTTCAACCTCTTCATTTTTTGGTTTTGATGAATGCTTGCGTGAAGCGCTTATGGGCGTGATTGAACCCTGTCGCGGTGGCGAAGCCTTCGGTTCTTCCTTAATTACCGTCCTGGATGCGACACCCTCAATAACTATTGTTAAATCACTCACTAGCGTTTTCAAAGTGTCGGCCTGACTCGACATTTGCGTGGCCGCTCCTGCCACTTCCTCCGACGCCGATGCGTTCTGCTGAGTGGAGCGATCAAGTTCATTCATCGCCTTACTAATTTGACTAATTCCGTTGGCCTGTTCAGCGCTTGCAGATGCAATTTCGTTATTAAGATCAGAAACTTTCTTAACTGAGGTAACAATATTTTTCAAAACATTGCCGCTGGCGTCTGCCACCTTTGTGCCCTGATCAATTTGCGAAACACTATCCTTAATTAATGACGTAATGTCTTTGGCAGCGGATGCACTTCTTTGGGCGAGGTTTCTCACGGCTTCTGCAACTACCGCAAAACCTTTGCCTTGCTCTCCGGCCCGCGCCGCTTCTACAGCTGCGTTAAGGGCAAGAAGATTTGTTTGAAAGGCGATATCATCAATCACGTTGATAATCTCTTCGATTTTCTTTGAGCTTTTTGCAATCTCTTTCATAGAAGTAATTAATCCACGAATTTCAGTTTCGCCCTCTTCAGCTGATTTAGTGCTTGTCTGAGAGAGTGCCTTGGCTTGTTTTGCATTGTCGGCATTGAGCTTCACCATACTTGAAAGTTCTTCAATAGAAGATACTGTTTCTTCAAGACTTGCAGCGGCCTCTGAAGATCCCGAGGAAACTTGTTGGCTCGCCATCGACAACTGAGAACCGGCAGAAGAAACTTTTAAACCAGCTTCCGAAATCTTATGGGTTATGCCGCCGATTTGTGCTGCGATCTTGCTTGAAAGTAACCACACTAAAAGTCCAAATAATACGAACATTACAGCTGAGATTAGATAAAATAGCCTTTGAGAATTATTAATAACTGAAAAAACCTCATCGGCATCGACTCTCACCATCGTGCCCCAACCCATGGAGCTTAACATTTTCGGTGATTCTATTTTGCTAAAACCAACAATTTGGTTAACTCCTTTACGAATATGTTTGGCAAGTTGAGAACCCGATTTTCCGGCAACTAGTTGTTTAGCAGCATCAAGACCTTTCTCCGCCAGGTTTAATTTGTTGAGAACAGCAAAGTCGTGTTGAACGTCGACGTTACCATTTCTAACTGTGGGATCGTAATCGACTATTACTGAACCGTCTTTACTAATTACGGTAACCTCCGCCGTTGCTAGACCGCGAGCCTTTAAGGCACGGTAGGAAATCTGAGCTTCAAGTTCAACCCACTTAAAGTTAGCGCGGTTGGTAATTATACCGAGTGGTTTACCTTGTTTATCTTTAAAAATCGCCGTGAAGCTGTTCCCGAACTGTTCTTTTTTTAGTACTGCTGTTGTAATGGGGTCGACATGCGCATCTTCAACGTAGGTACCAGTTAGCGCCTTAGCTGGCTCTTCGGTAAATTGGCCATTAAGAACGGACCTAAACCAGGGTTCATTAGAAAAATTCATGGTTTTAAGGGGGCCTGAGTCTAACGGGCTCGCATCAGGTAATATTGTATTGCTGGCGATGTACTTTCCTTGTAGGTCTACGAGTAAAATGACGTCATATATTCCGTAAAGTTTTGCGTATTCGTTAAAAATACCCTCTATATTACTAGAATCGAGGTTTAGTAATCCGTCATTACGCGCAAATGCTTGTACGTCGCCATATCGCTCATAAAACTGCGCTGCAATAGCGTTGGCAATGGCCTCTGAGTGAATATTGAAACTCTTTAATATATCTTCGCTTTGCCCGTTAAGGGCATGCTTAAATTGCATAAAGTTTACCACGCCCGTCGTAAACATAATAAAAACAATTAAGCCGATTAGTCTGCCCTTAAAACTCTTAAACATTTGCTTCCCCTTTTTGTTTCGCTAATTAATTCAGAACAAAACAAATACAATCAGATGACGAAACCTAAATAAATTATCGGTGCCACCGATTTTTTCTTTAATTATTCGACTATTATTCTATAGCAAGACTCCTATGCCTAGGTGGGGGAGCGCCTGCACCTAGGTCCAGCCTTTCGATTAGCTTACCCTTGGTCTCGATTCATTAAATTTTTATCCTACCTATCCGAAAAGCTTCTAATGGCTCAGGAAAAGAAAATATTAATTATTGAAGATGACTCTACATTAGCAAATGCGATTGGTCGTGGCCTCGAGGCAAAGGGCTTTGAGCCGGTAATATGCAATCGAGCCGAGACTGCCTATCAAAAATTAAAATTAGAACCCTTTAGAGCCGTTATCATTGATTGCTTTTTGCCAGGAGAAAAGGGCGTTGACTGTGCGGCTAAAATTAAAGATCAAAATTTAACAGATGCTCCACTTTTTTTAATGAGCGGTGTCTTTAAAGATAAAGTTTTTATTCGTGAGGCCATGGCGCGTACGGGTTCCACTGATTTTTTTGTAAAACCTTTTTTAGTTGATGAGATCATATATTTAATTGAATCTCAGAATGAGGACCGGTCAATTCTAAGTCGCCCTCCATTATTTAGAATTTTTTGGCAGCCCGATGCGGAGACAGGCGATATACTAAAGGCTGTTGATATGACTTCGTCATGCCACGGATATGAATTGGCTATTCTATTGGGGTTTGTAATGCAAGGGGGGCTACCAGGAAAACTGACTGTTACCTCTCCCGAAAATCAGATTGTAAACATTTATTTTAACAACGATGAGATTGTTAGCGTTGAAGACGGCAGTGACCTCGAAAAAACCTTTTGTCGCTTAGCTGAGGAGTTTGGCTATTTACCTCCAAATTTTTCTACAGAAAATTTAAACCCAGGTGAGAAGATTGAACAATACTTGGTACGGCAAAACCTTATTAGTCCGCATGCTGCTAAAGAATTGCAGTTGGCGGCTTTAACGGCTCAACTTACCTATCTACTTAAAGATACCACCTACACTATTAATTTTGATATAACACCCGATCTTCCTACGGATCGGGGATTAAATTTAATTCAATTTCGAGAATTACTAATGACTTGGTGCTGGTCTCATATTCCTTCACCATGGCTTAAAGCATTTTATGTGCGCTGGATGGATCAAGTTGTCATTAAGGGACCGTTATATGAAAAGCTTGTCGAAATACAAGAGCACCCTTTATTTCAACGTGTCCCCAATCTGGATAAGTTGTTTGTTTCCAACAAAAGTTTGGACTGGCTGTTAACCGACAGCAATTTTAATGAACATGACTTTCTGGCGGCGGCCCATTACCTCGCTATTAATCGCGTCATTGCCTACGGTGAGCGAGGAGTTAACGACATCGTGAGGCTTAAGAGCCGTCTTAAGAAAACTCTGGCGGATTTTGAGAAAAAAAATTATTTTCAAATTCTCAACGTTAGTAATAATGCACCGGAATCGGAAATCAAAAAATCCTATCACGAACTAGTAAAGGTGTTTCACCCGGATAAACAGGCCCATGATCTACCTAAAGAGATTGTGGAATTAACTCGTAAAATATTTGATAAGGTGCAGTCGGCATTTAATGTTTTAATTAAAGATGGAACAAAGCGCGATTATCTTCGTGAACTGGAACAAGGTAATGCACAGTCCATTTTAGACGCAGAAACTGTGTATGAGAGCTCATTTCGGATGGTAAATAATAATCAGTTTCAAAGTGCAATTGAAAGTCTCGATGGAATACGAGGTTTAGAAACGAAAATGCCAAAGGTAGCTCTCTTGCGTATGTGGGCGACTTTAAAACTAGGAGAGAATAAACAGGGATCAATCAACATTGCTGAATTAGTATCGGTCACTGACGCAATGCCAATGGAACTACGCAGCGATGCGGTTTATCTCCTGGTTAAGGGCCTCATTCAAAATTACCTAGGTAATAAGGCGAATGCTGCGAGCTTTATTGACAAGGCTGTCGCCGCTAAATCAGACTTCATTGCCGCTCAAAGGGAACAGCGGGTTTTAAATTTAGAAAAATCCAATACCTCGCTAGCTAAAGGAATTCTTAAAGCTGACCTCCGCGACGTTTTCAGTGGTCTCTTTAAGAAAAAATCTTCTTAAGACTGGGACGAGTGAGGAACCGCCTGCGCCCTAAGGCTTAATAAAACTATAGCCTTCGTCACTTAACTTTAAAGCCATGGGCTCCTCAAACCAGGAACCCAAATTTATTGACTGAATTTTTTTACCACCCCAAACAAAGCCGTACTCGTCACGCACATGCACGTGACCGGTGATAATGTAGTCAAATTCAGTTTCTCTTACTTTTTTGTGAGCATAGGTTCTAATTTTGTCTATCGTCTCTGCCACGGTTGCCGTTTTGACTGACGAGGTATAAAGTCGACTGGTGCGACTGGCTTTCTCACCCAAACCTGTCATCCAGTTTTCAGGCGTGTGTTCGACTAAAAACTGCATAGTCTCAGTCCGCAGCATTTTACGCAAAAATAGATAACCTTTGTCTTGGGGATCTATAAGATCGCCATGCTCAACGCGAACTTTATGGGGCCCTAATTTAAATACAGCGTGCTCTTTATAAGTTTTTACGCCAAGCCGATCGCCCCAGTATTTTCTGAGGTACAAATCGTGATTACCTTCAAAATAGTGGACCTCGATCCCCTCTTTGGTAATTCGCTGAATTTCTTTTATGATCGGTTCCCATTTGTCGAGAAAAAATTTGTAGTCGCTTAGCCAGAGGTCAAATATATCGCCGACCAGAAAAAGATGGGTCGCACCATCTTTTTCTTGAATTGATTTTAAAAGATGTACGAAATGCCGGGCCTTAACTTCCTGAATCGACCGTAAGTGAATATCTGAGACAAAATAAGCCAGCATCTAGGTTTAACTTTTAGATGCTGGAGTCAGAGTTGTCCATACTCTGTTTGCGTCGAATGTAGGCCGGTACTTCTAGATTATAGTTTTCAAACGGCGAGTTAGTACTTTCTGAATTAAAGTTTCCAAATGCACTTGGGCCTTCTTGAGCTGAAACATCCATTGACAGTTGTTCCTGATTCACTGGCTTCCTGCCAGCTTGATCACGATATGCTCGAGCTTTAGCGAGCAAAATATCCCGCGGCAATAAATCGTCTTTGGATGAAGGTACAGCAACCGGGGGGGTTTGCGGTGCAATTTGGTGCTGCGGCCTCGGAATCTCAGGTGATCTGTAGGGCTCCGACTGAGGCGCAATCGGGGCGCCTAAATCTTGGCTCTTCATTATATAGTCAAGATTGGGCGTGTGTATTTCGGCCATAAGATTCTGAGTATGTGTATGAACGATATTTTGTGCCCGAGCCATGTGTTCTCTGATCGAAGCTTGTGTAAAAGCATTTCCAAAACCTGTTGCAATAACGGTTACGCGCACCTCTTTGGGGTCCATATCCTTGTCAATGACGGCACCAAAAATGATCTCGGCATCCTCATGAGCGGCTTCAGTAATGAGAGTCGAAGCTTCGTTAACTTCCCAAAGGCTTAAATTTTCAGGCCCCGTTACATTGATAATAATTCCGGTAGCCCCGTCGATCGCAATATTCTCAAGAAGCGGCGAGGAGACGGCCGCGGTTGCGGCTTCAACAGCCCGATTTTCGCCGGTTGCGGTTCCGCAGCCCATAATGGCCATTCCCTTAGACATCATAACAGTGCGAATATCAGCAAAATCGAGATTGATGAGACCACGAATATTAATGAGATCAGAAATACCTTTAACAGCCTGTAACAATACGGCATCTGCACGCTTAAAACTTTCAAGAAGTGGAGTTTTTTCAGCGGAAATTGTAAGAAGTTTTTGATTGGGAATCACAATTAGAGTGTCAACATTCTCTCGAAGTTCGGCAATTCCTGCATCCGCTTGGCGCATGCGTTTTTTACCTTCAAACACAAAGGGACGTGTCACTACACCTATTGTTAAGGCTCCCAGTTCACGAGCGATTTTTGCAACGATCGGTGCGCCACCCGTTCCTGTTCCGCCGCCCATCCCGGCCGTGATAAAAACCATATCAGCACCTTCAAGGGACTCCACGATATCGTTATATGACTCAATGGCTGCGCGTTTGCCGATTTCTGGATTAGCACCAGCTCCTAGGCCTTTTGTTAACTCAGAACCAAGTTGTAATTTGCTAGCGGCAGGATGCGCCTGAAGCGCCTGCATGTCAGTGTTGCCAACTATGAATTCTACACCACTTAAGCCTTCTTCGATCATAGTAGCGATGGCGTTACTGCCGCCTCCACCAACGCCAATTACTTTAATGTTGGCACCTATATTTATGTTTTCTTCTAATTCGAACATGCGTCTCCTCCTTGGCTTATAATCCTTGCGTTACCATATCGCGTAGCCGACGAGCCCAGTCAGCCACTACAGCTGGAATTTTAAAATCCTTGCTAATTATTCCTTGATTTAAATTTTCTTCTTTAATTCCATACAATAATAATCCCACAGCCGTGGCGAACATAGGTGACTTCACCACATCCGTTAGACCTCCGACATTGGCCGGATTTGCCCGGCGCACAGGAATATCAAAAATAAATTCGCCCATTTCGACAAGACCATCAAGCAAACTTGCTCCGCCTGTCATTACCACACCCGAACCCAGATGAACGATGAGGCCACTTTTAGTGATTTCGTTCTGAATTAAATTTAAAGTTTCTTCCGCACGAGGCTCTAAGATTTCGCACAGATTTTTTCTAAGGACCATACGATTTTCGCGACCACCAACACTTTTTACTTCAACAGTTTCTTCCTCAGTAATGAGACGGAGTAGCGATGAACCATATTTCTTTTTTACTTCTTCAGCAGAGTCTTGTGGAGTTCTTAAACCCACCGCCACATCGTGAGTAAAATACTGCCCACCAATCGGCAAAATTGAAGTATAGGCCACACTGCCATGAACATAAATTATAAGATCACTAGTGCCTCCGCCCATATCAACAACGGCTACGCCTAGATTTTTTTCATCCTGACTTAAAACACTTAGCGAAGAGGCTAACTGACCCAAAACTAATCCCTTAACTTTTAAGCCAGCTTTTTGCGTGGCCTTTACTGTATTCAACAGTGCCGTCTGACCAGCCGTTACAATATGAACTAAGGCTTCAAGACGCACGCCTGACATACCTATGGGATCTGAAATTCCTTCTTGCTCATCGATTTTAAATTCACGAGGTAACACATGTAATACTTCGCGATCTGCCGGTACGGCCACCGCTTTAGCGGCCTCTATGACTCGCAAAATATCTTCTTGATTAACTTCTTTGTTACGAATGGCGACCATTCCCTTAGAATCAAAAGAGCGAACGTGAGTACCACTGACAGCTACCCAAACTTCATCCACTTTGTGACCCGCCATGAGCTCGGCTTCTTCTTTAGCTTTTGCTATGGCTTCAGCCGTCAGGTCTATATTTATCAAAACCCCGTGACGCATACCCGGGCTTGGCTGATTGCCTATTCCGATAACATCTATTTCGCCATGTGCACCAGGGGTACCAATAAGAAAAACGATTTTTGAGGAACCAATGTCGAGGCCAGCAACTAGCCTCGCTTGACTATTAATAGGCTTAGACATCCATGCCCCTAAATTTTTATTCGGTCATCCGCGACCAAAAACCTGTAACCAACACCTAGCCTAAGTGCCCTTACGCAGTCTGACAAGGATTTTTTTTTCGTAGCGAGCGTCGATGACGCGGCCTTGTATGTTCTTGGCATTTAAATATTCGATCACTTTTGCCACCCGTTTCAATTTAAGTTCGTAATTGTCTTGCCCAAGTATTACGCGAAAACTTGACTCACTCAACAAAAGTTCAAAACCAAGTTTAGGATTGAAGTAAATTTCTGAGAGTAACGGTCGACTTAATGGGCCTGTCAATGGCAACTGACTGGACAAAAGGAGGGCGTCCTCTCTCAATCCAGCATCATCTAAAAACTTACGACCACGGAGTAGCGGTACATCTGGCAATAACTTTTCGCTTATTTTTGGCAGAAGATTTCCCTCACTAGAAATAGGATATCTATCGCCACGATCACTAATAAAAACTAACTCCACTTCTTGTAGACC
>ENA-ORBV01001697-ORBV01001697.1-microbial-mat-metagenome-genome-assembly--contig:-NODE-1697-length-48261-cov-12.807779_pt1 | contig 48261 bp, 42 predicted proteins | sample MGYA00237777_ERZ505514 | MGnify/ENA primary metagenome ERZ505514 (study PRJEB26160, sample SAMN06269048) | microbial mat metagenome | isolation source: Oligotrophic lake microbial mat | place... | reverse complement strand
CGAGATTCGCCTTAGTCTCGTGGGCTCGGAGATGTGTATAAGAGACAGGCCAAAACTCGTCGATTTCCATAAAAAATGTCGAACTCCAGCCCAACTCCCGTCACGATCGTTGATCGGCCTTCCGCGTCAGGCCTCGGGCTGACGCTCATCGAGATCCTTGTCGTGATCGCGGTCGTCGCCGTGCTTCTGGCGATCTCGCTTCCGGCCCTGTCATCGAGCCGAGCGGCGGGCCGCCGACTCACCTGTGAGTCCAATGTCCGCTCATCGGTCCAAGCGATCAGCGCATACACGAACGATTTCGGTGGGATGTTCCCGAGCATCGCCGATCCCAAGAGCGGCTTCGTTGCTGGGAACATAACGCTTGACTATTTCACACAGATCGGGTGTTGGCCGATCGCGCTCAAATCCTACATCGGAGCCGAAGCTGCGATGTCGTCAACGCAATTCTGTCCCACGTTGTATCGGTACAACTCGGCCGACGACCTGTCGGCTCAGCCCTGGGTGCGCTGGCAGTCGAGCTACTGGCAAACCCTCGGTGCGATTGTCGGCCCTGAGTCCTTTGTCGATCCGGTTCCTGAGATCATCTCGCCCACATCACTGCGGACCATGCGATTCGCCGACGTGCTTTTCCCGTCTCAGAAAGGGATTCTGGCTGAAAAACTACCTTGGCATGAGTTTGCAAAGCTCAAGGAGTTCACGCCGGACATGTTGCTTGGAAAACCCGGCTTCGAGCGTCACACGTTTTCGACTGCCTTCGCCGATGGTCAGCTCTGGCGCTCCGAGGAGCGGACATGATCCCGGCGGTCAAGGGGCCGTTTGGTGCGTACTACGGGCCAGTGATTGCGACGGTGGACGGCATCCGAGGGCGTGACCGAAAGTAACAGCCACTTTGTGAGCGCTGACATGATTCGCCCGTTCGGGCAGTTCGCTTTGCTCCTCGTCCGAGCCACAATCAAAGCATGGACCGCGACCTCGCGCGCGAACTTCGCCGATTTCGTCTTCGTCCTCCCAGCATCATCCACGTCGGTGGGCACGACGGCGTTGCGGATACCCAAGTGAATTGTGTGGTCACGAAGGTCGCCGTGGTGCGGTTCTACTAGAACGGCTGCCCGATCGGCGAGCTTCACGAGTTCTTTAAGAAGCTCGGTTTTGGGCCCGATTGAAGCTGAGTTCTACAGCAGACCGGAGTTCCTTGGAACGGTGCCGAGTCTCAGGCATAGAGAAGTTGCGGATTTTTCTTCCTGGACGCACAGAGGAATCCAAAGTTTCGCTGGCTCGGGTACCGCGTTGTTGAATCATTGAGTTCCAACCGGATTCGGATTCACTTGTTGGCTGGCATGATAATGTTCATGCTCGGTACTGGGCCGCCGATCTCGGCGTTGATGAGCGCGCCGCGGACCGCGATCATCGTGCGCTCGCGTACGCCGGAAAGTTCGCCCGCCTTGGCCCACACTTCGATACGCCAGTTGGGCCCGCCGCCCGCAGAGAGATCCGCGAGCACGACGGCCGGGGGGGGTGTGGGGAGCGCGCCCTCAATGCCGCGGATCGCGTCGGTGAGCGTGCGACGGGTCTGCTCAAGGTTGTGATTCCCGGCGACCACGACGGTGATGTCGGTGCGGCGGGTTGAGTGGTGGGTGGTGTTCTCGATCGTGGTGCCGAAGATCGCGCCGTTGGGGATGATAATGCGGCGGTTGTCGGCCGTGTCGATGCTGGTAGTAAACAGGTCGATCCCATCGACGACGCCCGACTGGCCAGCGACAACGATCGCATCGCCGACCTTGAAGGGCCTGAACACGAGCAGCATCACGCCCGCGGCGAGGTTGGCGAGACTGCCCTGTAACCCAAGCCCGATGGCGAGGCCGGCGGCACCGATGAGGGCGGCGTAACTGGTGGTGTCGACGCCGAACACGCTGAGAGACATCAGCAGCGAGAACGCGATGATCATCCAGCGAATGGTGTTGGCGAAGAATTTTCCCAGTGTCGCGTCGAAATGTGCCCTGACGAGGCCCTTGGTGGTCGCACGCTGGGCCCAACCTGCAAGGACATACGCAACGAAGAGGAGGAGGAACGCGCCAGCGACGCGCGGGCCGTACTCGATGACCTTGTCGAGCACTTGCGACCCCAGGGACGAGACTGCCTTGATGGCGCCCGCGGCGTCGCCCTTGCTGGCGCTCTTGGCGATGCCGTCGAAAGCGTGTGTCATGTCGGCGGGGCCCGGTGTGGTGTGGGCGATAGTCGGGTCGGGCTGAAACATCGGTGAGTCTCCTCGGAGAGCAATCGGTCCGCTGGTGGATGGTGGCTAAAATTCGGCGAGATAGTACTCACCTTCGCGCCAGGTGGATAGGTGACCCCGGCGTGGCTGTAGTCGGTGCGGCGGATCGACGCCACGCGAAATGCGTTGCTCGCACGGTGCGGTGCGGGTTCATGCGGGATCTTCACACATGAACTGGTCGATGCTCGACGGCCATGCTTGAGTCGCCTCTTGCTAGCTCGCCGACGGGTGCCACATCGTTTTCATCTCGACGAAGGGTTCGATCCACCACGGGCTTTGACAGAGGTGATCGTCGGACCACGATGCGGGCGCCATGGCGTGGACGGTGACGCGTTTGATGTTCTCGGCCGTGCCCGAGCGGAGCAGGGCGGACTCGTCGGCGTCGAGCCCTCCGGCGTGGATGGCGTCGACGTCGCGGTGGGAGGCGATGATCGCGAGAAGTTCGCTGCGCTGGCCGGTGAGGATGTTGATGACGCCGGGCGGGACGTCGCTGGTGGCGCAGACCTCGCCCAAGACGGCGGCTGTAAGTGGGTGGGCGGTGCTGCCCAGCGCCACAACCGTGTTACCAGCCGCGACGACGGGCGCGATGAGGGAAACGAGAGCCAGCAGCGGCGGCTGGTCGGGCGCGATGGCGACGACGACCCCGGTCGGCTCTGGAACGGTGAAGTTGTAGTACGGCCCCGCGACAGGGTTGTTACAGCCGAGAACTTGGGAGTACTTATCGGCCCAGCCAGCATAGGCGATGAGGCGGTCGATCGAGGATTCGACTTCCTTGATGCCCGAGGAAACGCCTGATTCGGCGCGTGACTCGCGGTCGTGCTGGGGGAGTGTGGCGGCGAGAGCGTCGGCGAACTCGTTCTTCTTTCCTTCGAGCATCTCGGCCATGCGGTAGAGGATCTGGCCTCGGAGGTAAGCCGTGGCGGCGGCCCAGCCGGGTTGAGCGCGGCGGGCGGCCTCGACGGCCTCACGAAGATCCTTGCGTGAGGCGCGGCAGACATGGGCGACAACGTTGCCGTCGGCGCGGATGTCGGCCACCGGGGTTGATCGGCCGCTCTCGCTTCGGGGGAATTTGCCGTCGATCAAAAGCTTGTATGTCTTCGTGACTTCGAGACGCGCGAGATGAGGGTTTGAATTGGTGTCGGGCATGTGGGTCTCGAGAGTCGGGTCGGGGAGCGGAGAGTTCTCAAGCGTGCGCGTGAGGTTCGTTTTCGGAAGGCTTGAGACCGGACGAGCTCAGAAGAATAGGGAGCCGAGGCCGATCCTAACGAGCTGTGGACTGGGGTAGTTCAAAGCCAGAGTTCGAGTTCGAGTTCGTCGCGGACGGCGATGCCGTGGTTGCCAATGAGGGGGATGTGAGGCTTGCGTTTGCGGGCCTCGTCAACGTTTCCCTTGTGAAGTGCGGCGAGACGCCAGCCTCGGGTTTGATAGAAGCGGATGGCGTCGGCGTTGTCGTTGGTGGTGGTGAGAAAGAGCTTGGTGCAGCCAGCGCGGCGAGCCTCGCGTTCGACGGCTTCGAGCAAGAGCGTGGCGGCGCCAGTGTTGAGGCGGCTGCTGGCAAGCGTGACGACCTCGCATTGGTAACCGCCCGGCGCGATGGCGTACGTGATGAGGCCGACGCGCTCAGTGCCGACGTGGGCGATGAAAGAGGAGATGCGTTCGGCGTCGAACGCCTGGCCGAGCGACCAGATCTGCGTGCCGCCCCAGTGGTGGGTGAGTTGAGCGCGAAGAAAATCGAGATCGTCGTGCGTGCGCTGGCGGATGCTGACGGCGGCGCGCCTCTTGACCCAGGCCAGTACCACGGCGGCGTTCTGGTCGGGAGGAAAAACGGGGTACCAGACCTTGATGATCCTTGATATAAGTTCGGTACCGCCGGTGTGTTCATGTTGAATGAACCAGGCCATGCGTTTGAGGAGAGTGGTGGGGCCGCCGGTTTCAACCGGGAACTCGAAGGTCGGGAGACAGAGTGTGCGAGTGAGCGCGAGTTCGTGGTCGCTCAGGAACTCGTAGGGGATGTGGTTGCGCTGTTGGAACGTGCGCTGGTGGTCGGTGGTGTTGGTGCTGACGCCGAAGACGTTGATGCTGAGGGCGGCAAACTCGGCGTACAGATCGCGGAAGCCGCAGGACTGGGGGGTGCAGCCGCGTGCGCCGGGGATGGACTCCCAAGTTTCGTTCTGAAACCCGAGCGAGGGCGGCTGTCCGGGCAGTCCTGTCCGTGGGTAGAAAAAGAGCACGGTGCCAGCGGCGTGGTGTGATTCCTTGCCTTCCCCGCTGGCTGTGACAGAGTGGAGATCGGCGAGGTTGATGGAGCGGCCGTCGGTCGCGGGGAGACAGATCGAGGGCGGGCGCATCCGAAGAAGGTGGAGGCAGGCGCCGTCGTCGCGCGGGACAGGCAGGTCGGTCGGAAGGATTTGCGGATCGTGGAGAGGTGGTCGAGAGTTCATGCGTGCAAGAGCATATCGCATCGCTGGCGCGCTCTTTCCGCACGCCGAGCTCTCTCCGAACGTTGAACCTCAGTGCACTACGCGTGCAACGCCCGGCTCGGCACGCATGGTCCGGCGTATGGCTGCTTCGGCGAGAATGTCGGCGGCGTCGTAGAAAGGCAGGCACGAGTTCTGCGAGTTGATCAGCATCGGGGCTTCGCTGCAGGCGAGGATGACGCTGTCGCAGCCGCGATCGGCGAGAGACTGGATGATGTCCAGCGCGGCGACCTTTGATTCGGGCCGGATGGTCCCGTAAAGAAGTTCGCCGAAGATGATCTGTTCAAGAGTTTCGATCTGGTCGGGCTGGGGAGGGAGGACGTGGATGCCGCGCATGCCCAGGTGGGTCTGATAGGTCGAAGACTCCATGACCATTTTCGTGCCGAGGATCCCGACCGTCTTGCGGCGGTCGCGCGACACGGCGTCGGCAATAAGATCGGTCATCGTTAGCCAAGGGACGGGGGAACCGGCCTCGGCTAGGTGGGCGGCGTGCTGGACGATGTTGTCGGGCGAGACGCAGAAGTTCGCGCCGCATCGAGCGACCATTTCGGCCGAGCGGCATAGGAGTTCACCCACGCTGTGCCAGTCTTGCTTGCGGATGGCGTCGATGTAGAGAGCGAGAGGTTCGCTGTGGATGGTGACGCGCGGCTGGTCGTGCGGGACCATCAACCGTCCGGCGTGGTGCGCGAGCTGGGTGTTGAAGAGAGAAGCGCCCTCGGGGCTGACTCCGATGACCCCGATGTGTCGGTGCTCGGTTTCCGGATGTGTTGGCACGGGTTGCTCCTAGGAAGCTCTGGGCTTCGTCTGGGCTTCGTCTGGTCGGGGCTTGGTCTGGGCTTGGTCTGGGCTTGGTCTGGGCTGTGGCGCGCGGCGTCTGGCGAGCGCGGGCCGGAAGCAAGGAACAGGATGATGGTGAGCCGGTCGGGGGTGATCGTCAATGGGGGCGGGTAGGAATTCCGGGATCGCGTACAGTTCATCAGTATGCTGGCCGACCCGTTCACTCTTTTAGGGCTGACTCCCGCGTTCGATCTCGATGCGGGAGAGTTGCAACGTCGGTTCTTGGACCGAGTGGCGCGGCTTCATCCGGACGTCGCCGTGAAGAAGCCCGAGGGAGAGGGATACAGCGGGGATTCTGAGGTCGAGGCGGCACGGCTCAACGATGCGCGGGCGGTGCTGGCGGACCCTGAGAAACGGGCGTCAGCATTGCTAACCCTGCTGGGCGGTCCGGGCGGCGATCGCGAGAAATCGCTGCCCCCTGGGTTTCTGATGAAGATTATGGAAGTGCGTGAACAGATCGAGGAGGTCGCGCGGTCGCGTGACCCGGCTCAGGTCGAAACGTGGCATCGCTGGGCTCGCCAACGCCGGGCCGAGTTCATCGCGACTGTCGCCGTCTTGTTCCGCGAGGTTGTTGAGAGCTCGGGCAGCGAACGGCCTGCTTTACGGTTGGTGGAGATCCGTCGTCAGTTGAACGCCTGGCGGTACATCGAGCGGCTGCGCGAGCAACTGGAAGGGTGAAGTCTGAATGATGAACGCCGCGGATATCGCGCTGATGATCTCGCTGCCGGTGCTGGGCGCCGCGTCGGCGGTGTGCTCGGGTTCGGAGACAGTGCTGTTCAGCCTTTCGCACAGCGACCGGGTGCGGCTTCGAAAGCTGAGCCCGTCGGCGGCGCAGGACGTCGCGGAGTTGCTGTCCAAGCCGCGGCGGTTGCTGATTTTGATTTTGATCTTGAACGTGTCGGCGAACGCGTTGTTCTTTGTCGTGAGCTCGGTGCTGGTGCGCAGGCTTGAGGGCGGGCCGCTGGCGATCGCGGTGAGCGTGGGCTCGGTGCTGGGGCTGACCCTGCTGGGCGAGGTCGTGCCCAAGTCGCTCGCGGCGGTGTACCGGGTGCGGTTCGCGACGGTGATCGCGCCGGTGGTGCGCATGATCGCGGTGGTGCTGCGCCCGCTCACGGCCATCATCGACCGCGGCGTGGTGCGCCCGACGGCGATGGTGCTGCGACCGATCGGTGCCGGCGAGGCCCGGGTGATCTCGGTGGACGAACTCTCGGCCTTGCTGGACGCTGGCGCGGACCGCGGGTTTATCGACGAAGACGAGCAGCGGCTGCTGTCGGACGTGGTGGGGATGGGGACGCTCCGCGTAAAGGACGTGATGACACCGCGTGTCAGGATCGCGTGGCTCGACGAGCGCGCAGGGCGCGAGGAGCTGGTGACTCTGGTGAAAAAGAGCGGGCACACAAAGTTCCCGGTGTGTCGCGGCGGGCTCGACGGCGTTGTGCTGGGCGTCGTCAATGCCAAGTCGTACCTGTCTTCGGTCGCCTCGGGGCGACTGCCCAAGGGGGCGCAGGTCGGCGGGCAGGCCGTGAGGGTGCCGTGCGTTCCTGATCGTGCACGTCTCGATCAGTTGCTCGATCTTTTTCGCCGCTCGCGAGCGCACGTGGCGTTGTGCGTGGATGAGTTGGGCGCGGTGACAGGGTTGATCGAGGCCGAGGACGTGGTGCGGCAGATGGTCCGACCGACCGAGGCCGTGGCGGCGCAGAGCAGCGGCGTCGAGCGATTATCGCCCGGTCGTTGGTCGGTGCCGGGGCGTCTTTCCGCGCGCGATTGGGCGGACTTCTTTGAGTTCGGCGAGGCCAGCGCCGCGGTGGCGCGGGCGGATCGCGAGGCGAGCACCGTGGCGGGGTTGATCCTGTGCCGGCTCGGGCGGGTGCCGCAGGTGGGCGACGAGGTGCCGCTGGGGAGCATCACGCTGCGCGTATCGGCGATGAGCGGGCGCGTGATCGAGCGGGTCGAGGTTGTGGTGCGGGAGAACCCGGCGTGAGCCCAACAATACTTTCGACACCATGGTCGCCGCTGCTCAAAGCCGTTCTTCTGATCGGGCCGCTGACGTTGCTCGCGGAGACGGGTGCGGCTGTACCCACCTCATGGGTTGTCACTGCGGGGTGGTGGTTGCTCGCGTTGGTCGGCGTCGCGGGCACGGCTCTGTGCAGCGGGATGGAGATGGGGAGCTACACGATCAACCGTGTGCGGCTCAACCTGCGCGTGCTCCGCACGCCGCCCGACCACACGGCGCGACTTCTCAAACGCGAGCTCGACGAGCCCGGGCGGATGGTGACGACGCTGCTGATCGGCAACAACATTTTTAATTCGATCACGGCGACGGCGACGGCGGCGCTGTTCGCCACGGCGGATCTCTCTGAGTTCGGGCTGGTCGTTGCGAACTTCTTTGTCGTTGCGCCAGCCCTATTGATCTTCGGCGAGGCGGTGCCCAAGGAGCTGTTCCGCGTCGAGGCCGACCGTCTGACGTACCTGTTCGCGCGTCCGTTGGCCGTGTTCCGCTGGGTCTTGACGATCATCGGCGTGCTGCAGCTAGTGACGTGGTGCGCGAAATTCGCGGAACGAATAGCGGGGTTGACCGGCGAAAGTGTCGACGGCGCGGACAACCCACGGCAGCGGATGGCGTTGCTGCTGAAAGAGGGTGCGCTCTCGGGTGCCCTGTCCGCGTCGCAGACAACTCTGGTCGATCGCGCGGTCGCGATGCGAGATATCAAGGTCGAGGCGGAGATGATTCCGTGGGAGCGAGTACGGTTCGTGAGGATCGACTGGGAGATGGACCGCGTGCGGCGGTACGCGGCAGACCAGGTGAGCTCGCGTTTGCCGGTGGTTGATCGCTCGGGGCGAGTGATCGGGGTGCTGCGTCAGATCGATCTCCACACCAAGCCGCTGGCCACGCTCGCGCAGTTGATGCGCGATCCGCCGCGTCTACCGCCAGAGCTTCCGGTCCCCGAAGCGCTGGGCGTGGTGATGCACTCGGACGCGCGGCTCGGCATCGTCGAAAGACACGGGAGGCCGATCGGGATTGTTTCGTCTCGTGATCTGGCCGAGCCACTGACGGGAGAGCTTTCAGACTGGTAAGGGCGTGACTGGGCCACCGCTATAGTCAGGGAAGCATCGCAAGGTATGTCTCGCATTCGTTGTGCTGTGCCGCGACGAAGACCCGATCTAGGAAGTCCTTTCGGAGACTCGAACATGAAATCGAATTGGCGTGGACTGCTGGTGCCCGCGATCGTTGTGGTCGCGGCTCTCTTTTTCCTGCAGCGCTTCCGCGGCGGCGGCGGGAGCGGCGTCGCGCCAGTTCCCGCGGTGTTCTCGCAAGGCCTGACGCTGGCACAGGCGCAGGATCAATCCAAGTTGGCGGGCAAACCGATGCTGGTGTACGCGACGGCGGACTGGTGCGGGCCTTGCCAGCACTTCAAGCGGACCACGCTGCTCGATCCGGAGGTGGTCGCGTTTATCCAGAGCAGCACGATCCCGGTGTACCTCGACATCGACCACCATAAAGAGGACGCCGCCAAGTTCAACATCACTTCGATCCCCGCGACGGTGTTGGTGCGCGACGGTTCGATGGTCGCGAAGTTCTCGGCTGGCGCGGTGGGTGCCAACGAGTATCTCGCGTGGTTGAAGACTGAGATCGCGGCGAAGTGAAGCACGTCTCTCCGGGCTTTGTTCTTGGATTGCGTGAGCGAGACGCTTGCTCAATCGAGCGCGTTGAGAAATAGGCCGGTGGCGAGCTTGGGGTAGAAGAACGTTGATTTCTGCGGCATCAGCTGGTTGGCCTTGCTCACGGCCTTGACGGACGCGAGCGGGGTCGGCCTGACGATCACACCAAGCTGCGCAAACCCGCCGCCGCCGCCCGCGCCGGTCTCGGCTCCGGACCCGATCTGGAGCATCTCATCGATCGAGTGTGGGAAAGCCCATTTCACGGCCTGACCGCCGTTGAGCTTGGACTGCACGATTGATTCGACGATCACATACTGCGTGACCGCGACGTCGAGCGTGCGCCACTCTCTGGGCTTGTCGGCGAACCGGCCTGCAAGCGGGTCGGGCGATGTTGGTGTTGCGATCATGCAGCTCTTGGTCGCGAAGTCGTAAAGGCCGACGCGGATTCGGTCGAGCATGTGCGGGTCGTTGAGGGCGCGGTCGAGCGCGGGCAGGTCGCCAGCGAACGGCTCGACGGTCAGCAGGCTCTTTGCCGCTTCTAGGAACGCGGCCATCGAATAGCCATTGATCCCGCCGAGCACGCGGTGCGTCGGGCCGATGACAAGCCCCGGGTCGGACATGCTCACGAGCACAATCATGCAGCGCCGCGCAGGATGATCGGAAACAATCTTGCTCTCTGATTCGAGTTGCTTGAGATAGTTCAGCGCCGTCGTGTAACGGTGGTGGCCGTCGGCGATGAAGACGTCCTCGCCAGCGAGCGTGGCGGCGAACGCGGCGATGGTTGCGGAGTCGTCCACGGTCCACACCTCGTGCTTAACGCCGTCGGCCATCGCGGCCGTGATGTCGGGGGCGCGGGCGTCCATGATTTTCTTCGTGAGGGCGACCGCGGTTCCCTTCTCGTCGGGGTGTAGGCCGAAGATCGGCGAAAACTGTGCGTGAGCGGACCGCATCAGGGCCATGCGGTCTTCCTTGGGGCCTGAGAAGGTCTCTTCGTGCGGCAAGATCCCGCCGCCAGAGCGCGGACCAAAGGGCAGCGTCTCAACGCAGCACGCGACACCGATGCGTCTGTGAGTGCCGCCCGCAAACTCGAAAGTCTGCCGGTAGGCGAAGATCGCGGGCGACGGTCGCGTGGTGAGCGTTCCCTCAGCGAGCCAGCGGCGATAGGTGTCGGCCGCCGCCGTGTAGGCCGAGGCCGGTCCGAGTTCCTTCGGGGGCACGTGCGGGAGATCGATGGTCACGACGTTGGGCTTGCCGTGGGCGGTGAGCCGGGCCTTGCCAGCCGCGTCGAGCACGTCGTAGGGCGGCGCGATGGCTTGGCTCAGGTCGCCCTTGCCCTTGGAGAACTGGATCGCGCGAAACGGGAAGACTACTGGCATGAGAACCCTTTCGCAATCGGAAGGTGGCAGTGTAGATCTGTTCGAGCGAGACGGGTGCTGAGGCGCGACTCTGTGTCTGCTCTATCTCTGCTCTGTTTCTGCGAGGTTTGAAAAACGTCTTGATCGCGGCACTCGAAGCCGTGCACGCTCTACAGTTTATCATGCCCATCGCTCTTGTGATCCGTGCCGCCGGGACCAACTGTGACGCCGAGATGGCCCGCGGGTTTGAAATGGCTGGCGCGCGAGCGACGCTCGCGCACGTGGATGCGCTCATCGCGGATCCCTCGATCATCGACGGCTTCGACCTGATCGGGTTCCCCGGCGGGTTCAGTTATGGCGACGACATCGCGTCCGGTCGCATCATGGCGGTGAAGGTTCGTGAGAAGCTCTGGCCTGCGCTGCGTGACGCGGCACGCCGCGGGTGCGCGATGATCGGGATCTGCAACGGGTTTCAGACGATGGTGCAGATCGGGCTGCTGCCCGGGCCCGGTGCGGGCGAGGGTTGGCCCGAGGGCGCTCCGCCGCCGCAACGCGTGGCACTTCGTGACAATATCGGCGCGCGATACATGGACCGCTGGGTGCCGATTGAGCCCGACGCCAAGTCGGTGTGCGTGTGGACCAAGGGGCTGAGCGAGTTGTACGCGGCCAACCCGAGCGCGCGGCGCGACGTGCTTCAGTTGCCGGTGGGCCACGGCGAGGGCCGGTTTCTGGCAGATTCCGAGAGCACGCTGGTCGAGCTGCGCCGGAACGGGCAGGTCGCGCTGCGGTACGGCGACAATTTCAACGGCTCGCAGGATTCGATCGCCGGGATCTGTGACTCAACAGGCCGAATTTTCGGGCTAATGCCGCACCCGGACCGATTCTTGGACTGGACACGGCACCAGCACTGGACGCGGCTGGCGGCGAGCGTGCGCACGGGCGACACGCCAGGGTTGATGATGTTCAAGAACGCGGTGGCGGCGGTGGCGAGGGTTGGATCTCGGTAGAGAGCCAGCAGTGTTGCGATCATAAATACCCGCATGAGCGATTCACCGATCACCTTGCCGATCGCGCAGCCAAGCCCGGACGGCAAGACGTGCATGAACTGCGGTTACGCGCTCGACGGGCTGGCGTTCGAGAGCGTGTGCCCGGAGTGCGGGACGGCGGTGCAACTTTCGCTGAGGCCGAACCGGCTGGTGTTCGCGAGCCCGCACTGGCTCCGCCGCATCCATCGCGGATTCCTCATGCTCGAAATCTCAATTGCATTTCTCGTCGTGAATTCAATTCTCGGCGGGATAGCCTCCAAGGTCGGTGTGATCGCCGCACCTCCGATCGTGCTGCTCTGGCTCGGTATGGCTTTAACCGTTCTCTTCTCGCTGATCGAACTGTGGGGATGGTGGTTGGTCACGACGCAAGAGCCTTCGCGTGAGGGAGCGAACGCGGAGCCGGGCTCGGTGCGCCGCTGGGTGCGAGCGCTGGCGGTCTGCTGTGCCGCCCTTCGATTGTTTTCATCGGTGGCATCCGCCTTGTGGGCGGCCGCGATCTCATGGATCGTGATACCAAGCGTCGTTTCATCGCTCGCTTTCGCGGTTCTAATTCTTGTTGCAGCGAAGTTCTTTGAAAGCCTCGCTGTGCGTGCGCCTCTCGCGCCGCTGCTCAAGACGATCGGCCTCACTCGGTCGCTCACATGGCTGATCCTCGTGGAGGGTGTTCTTCATCTCGGGGGTGTGACTCTCGTTCAGCTCGGCCTGACCGCCGCGACTCCCTTGTTCACGTGCATACGGATCCCGTTCTGGTTCGCGTGGCTCGCTTGGGCGGTCAACTACGCTCGTGTGATCGACGGGTGCCGACAGATGATGTCACGAGTGGCGCGACGGGCGGAGTACTTGGTCGACAACCCCGGGCCACTGCCAGAACCCTCTCCGGCGGTCCTCGCTGATCCTTAGAATGACGTGTCGAATCGCTTGTTCCCGATGCAGCCTGATAGTCCCCACTTGGGTTTAATACACGAATGCTCGCCGACTCCTCACTCTCCCGCACCGCCGCCGGGGCCACGCTGCTCGACGACGTGACGTGCCCCAAGTGTCGCTACAGCCTGCGCGGGCTGAAGGTCGGAGGGGTCTGCCCCGAGTGTGGCACGCGGATCACGATGGGGCGGCGGCGCTCGCGTCTGGACGACAATCTCACCGATGCGCCGCGGTCGTACATAAAGATCCTGGCCGTCGGCTGCTGGATGATGGCGACGGCCGCGTTTGGCGGCGTCCTGCTCGGGATGACTTCATTCCGCACCGGCAACCTCGTCGTCATCGGGGTCACCGCGTTTATGGCGGTGGTGTGGTGGGTGGGCGTGGTCATCGTCACGCAGCCGCGACAGACCAGTGTTCGGCCTCGTCACGAGTTGCGCGCCGAGTGGCGGAGATGCCGGCGTTACGTCCGCTTCACACAACTTGGCTGGGTTCTGGCTGCGGGCGGCTGGTTTGCGTCGGAGCTGGCAAAGAACGCCGCGATCGCTGCCGCGGTTGCCAACGGCACGGCGTTGGTCGCCACTCCGCTGATGAAGACGCTGAGCACAGCTTCGGCCGGGGTCTATTTTCTTGCGATCACCGGGCTGGTCCCGCTGGCGTTCATGATCGCGGACCTCGCGGACTGGGCCGGGAACACGGTGCTGGCCGATCGTTTTCGCGACGCGACCTGGGGGATGAGCCTGGGGATGGTGGCGGGGTCGATCGCCGCGCCGCTCGCGGCCGCCGTGAGCAGGTCGACCACGTCCTTCGGGCCGACCGGGATGCTGCTGTGGCTGGTGAGCGTGCTGGGCGGGATCACATTTATCGGGTGCGGCGTGCTGTACCTCGTGTGCTTGGCGCAGCTCGCGAGCATGAGCGCGTGGGCGATCTCCAACTCGATGAACGCCGAGGAACGCGACCAGCGGATCGTCGAGAAGAACGCCCGGCATCACGAAGAGATGATCGCGCGCGTCGAGCGGGCGACGGGGGAGTCGGAAGGGAACGCGGCGGTGAAGAAGAGCGGCGCTGCTTCCACGCGATCGCAGCCCGCGATGGCGGCTCCCAGCGTCGCGACGGAACGGAACGCCCCGATCACGCGGGCCGCAAGCGAGGCATACATGCCGCGAGCGGAGAGATTGAAACCGTACTCTATCGAGCCGCCGACCGACCCTAAGCGTTGAAGAGAGCCTCCGAACGTGCCTCGCGCGCACGGTGATAGAAAAGCGGTTTCCGCGTTTGCGTGCAAGGTTCGTGTGTTGCGACCGTGACCTGGCGGCAGCTTTTACAACAGCGGGTTCTTGGCCCCGCGCGTGTAATCGCGCGTCGGGCTCAAGTTCGGCATCGGGTTCACGAAAACATCGCTGTAGAGTTCGGTCTCGATGTCGGGCATGGGGCTGTTCTCGGCGAACTCAACCGAATCGCGCACGATCGCTTTGATGTTCGTCTGCATCTCGTTGAACTTAGCCTCGCTGAGCGCTGGCTTGCCGTCGGGGCCCTTGCGTTCGTTGAGCAGATAGTGCGCCAGGCGGTCGATCGAGTCGTTGGCCTTGAACTGCTCGACTTCTTCTTTGGTGCGGTACTTCTGCGGGTCGGACATCGAGTGGCCCTGGTAGCGATAGGTTTTGAGATCGACGAACGCGGGACGTTGCTCCTCGCGGCAGGCGTCGACGAGAGGCTTGAACTCGTCGTAGAGGCTCATGACGTCGAACCCGTCGATGACACGGCCTTCCATGCCGTAGGCCTTAGCCTTGGCGGTGAGGTCGTGGGCCATGGTGGTACCGCGTTCGATGCTGGTGCCCATGGAGTAGCCGTTGTTCTCGACGACGTAGATGACAGGGATGTTCCAGAGCCCGGCCAGGTTCATCGCCTCGTGCAAAGCGCCCTGGTTGAGCGCGCCGTCACCCAGGAACGTGAGCGCGACCTTTTTCTTTGCCTTGCCGCCCGCGAGAGACTTGCCGAGCACTTCCCACTCGTACCGAGCCGCGAAGGCGAGGCCCGTGCCCAGCGGGGTCTGTGCGCCGACGATGCCGTGCCCGCCGAAGAACCAATGCGGCTTGTCGAACATGTGCATCGACCCGCCCTTGCCCTTGGCGCAGCCGGTAGACTTGCCAAACATTTCGGCCATGCACGCGTCGGCGCTCATACCGCGAGCCAGAGCGTGCCCGTGATCGCGGTAGGCGTGGACGATCGGGTCGTCAGGCTCGCAGGAGTTGATGGTGCCGACGGCGACCGCTTCCTGGCCGATGTAGAGGTGGCAAAACCCGCCGATTTTGGCCTGCTGGTAGGCCTGGGCGGTGCGGTTCTCGAACTCACGGATGAGGTACATGTCCGAGAGCCACTTGATGAGCGTGGCGTCGGGGAGCTTGGCGCTGAGCCGGTAGGGCTTGGCGGGGCCGTGAGAGATGGGCTTGGAAGAGGGAGCTGGGGAGGGGGTCGGCGTGGCGGTCTGGGCCATGACAGATCCTTGGAGGTGAGCGGAATTGAGCGGTTGGTTCGAAGCCAAAAACTGTAGGACAGAACGCTCGATGGCGTCTGGACGGTGGCGAGCGATTTAGTCGCGGGTTGAGTTCTGGAGTAAGCGAGCCACGACCGGCGAGAGTGGCGAGAATGCAGACGGAGAAACACGTTGAGATGTTCCGTTGTCTAACTTTGCACCCGAACTGCTGGCTGATCGGCGATTTTCCGTCGCGAGCGATCGCGAACGAGCGACCAAAGCGTGCTCTCCTCGCTGCGAACTTTGGAAGAAAATCAAGCCTAAAACAAGCTGGGGATCAAGGATTTGAACCTTGACTAACTGATTCAGAGACAGTCGTGCTACCGTTACACCAATCCCCAATGCTGGACCAAGCTCGGACAGAGCATGGTATCTTCGGCCTTCCGTGAGGCAAGCCTGAAGAAAGCCCCGGATCACAAAGCGTATCCGAACAGAATCCTGATTGAGAAGGTGAGCGCGATTCGAACCGCTGCTCGAACCGAGTTCGGCGCTGGCGTTGCATATTCGCGCGCCCGGTCTTCGTAGAAGGTCTCTAGGCTGACGTTGTGTCAAAATACAAGGTCGCCCACCACGCGATCAGGTGCCACCAGTCAGCGCACCGACCTCGCCGATCGACCAGCCTAACCGATGGTCGAGCCGAGGGAAACGCTAGCTCGTGCATGACCGACGCACGCTTGGCCGTGAGATCAAGCTCGCCCAAAGCGCTCAGTCCGAGCGAGACATCAGCGCCGTTCTTCGCTGAAGGTATCGCCTTGGCTGAGATCGCCGGTTTCAAATCCTTTTCGGAACCACTTCACCCGCTGGGCCGCGGACCCGTGCGTGAACGACTCGGGCACGACGTACCCGCGTGCCTGCATCTGGAGCTTGTCGTCGCCGATCGCGCTCGCGCAACGTAACGCTTCCTCAAGGTCCCCGGCTTCCAGGATCCGATTCGAGCTCTGCGCGTGGTTGGCCCACACGCCCGCGAAGAAGTCGGCCTGGAGCTCGAGCAGCACCGACAACTTGTTCGCTTCTTCCTTGCTCGCACGCTGCTGCAGCGCGTGCACCTTCTCGGAGATGCCCAGGAGATTCTGAACGTGGTGCCCGACTTCGTGCGCGATCACATATGCCTGCGCAAAGTCGCCCGGCGCGCCGAACCGCTCGCTCAGCTCGTCGTAAAACCCGAGGTCGATGTAAACCTTCGAATCCGCCGGGCAATAGAACGGCCCGACCACCGCGTCCGCGAAGCCGCACGCCGATTCGACGCGCCCGGTGAACATCACCAGGTGAGGCTCGACGTAGCGCTTGCCCGATGCGCGGAAGAGTTCGTTCCACACGTCCTCCGTGCTGCCCAAAACTTTCGAGACGAACGCCGCCTGCTTTTCTTGGGCCGGGTTCGCGCCCGAGCCGACGCCCGACCCCGCGGGGCCTGAAGTACCGCCCTGCGGTGGGCCGAGATTCTGAAGAAGCTGCTGCGGGTTCCCGCCCAGCAGCACCACGATGATGACGAGGATGATCCCGCCGATCCCGCCGCCCAGGGCCATCTTCGGGCCCGACCCGCGCCGGTCCTCGACGTTCTGGCTTTCACGCATCTCATCGGTTCGCATGGGAATCTCCTCTTGATTGATCTCGCAGTTCGCGCCGTTCAAACGCGGCATGCTTCAGACTTACTCGCCCGGAATGTACCCGATCGCGCCCTCCCACGGGCTGCTCGCGCTGGCGTAGAGCTTGCGGGGTATGCGCCCGGCCAAATAGCCCTGCCGCCCTGCCTCGCACGCGTTCCGCATCGCGTGCGCCATCAGCACCGGGTCATTGGCGTGCGCGATCGCGGTGTTAAGCAGCACGCCGTCGGCCCCCAGCTCCATCGCGATCGACACATCGCTCGCAGATCCAACGCCCGCGTCCACGATCACCGGGTAGCTCGCGTCGCCCTGTTTCAAAAGCTCCAGGCACAGCACGATGTTCGCGCGGTTGAGCACGCCCTGCCCGGAACCGATCGGACTTCCCGCGGGCATCACACTCGAAGCGCCCGCTTCCTTGATCCGCAAGGCCGCGATCGGATCGTCGCTCGAATACGCGAGAACCTTGAAGCCGTCCTTCACCAGCTCACGCGTGGCCTCGACCGTGCCCATCGGATCGGGCAGCAGCGTCTTTTTATCTCCGAGCACCTCGAGCTTTACCCACGACGCGCCCGCGTTGCCCAGCTGCTCAAGCAAATCGCGTCCCAGCCGCGCGACCCGGACCGCGTCCTCGGCCGTGAAGCACCCGGCCGTGTTCGGGAGGATCGTGTAGCGACTCAGATCAATAAACTCCAGCAGGCTCTTGCCCTGTTGGTTGTACAGCCTCTCACGCCGCACCGCGACCGTGACGACCTGCGACCCGCTCGCATCCAGCGCTTCACGCATCACGTCGTAGTTCGAGTATTTGCCCGTGCCCACGAACAGCCGACTCGAAAACTCGCGGCCAGCGATTTGAAGCGGGGTCATTGAAGCGGGCGATGATGAACGTGTTCCTTGAGCCATGCCGACAGGGTAGGAACCAACGCCGGGAGCAGCCTCCAGGTGAGGTCGGCGAATCTCTACTTCGCGTGCAGAAAACCGAGGTGCAATTCGCAGCGCCAGCACTGCAGCGACCGCCACTTTTCGTGCGACAGCGGGCCGAAGATCACGTCGGGTGACGTCGGCGGTTTGGCGTCCATCCGAGCGCTCCCCCGCGGCGTCCCGACACGACGGCGCCCACCAACAAACCTGGGTCGCGAGAGATCGCAGCGAAGGACTAGAAAATGAAGCTCCCGACCGTCATCGAGCCTCGCGGTATCGATCAAAGTTCCCGCGACCCGACCATACCGAACCCGGCTCGATCTGCTCATCGCGTGAAGTGGTGGGTTGAATCTAGCGGTCGAATTTCACCCGCCGCCGACCAGCGACACGAGCTCCACCGCGTCACCTTCCGAAATGACGTGTGTGGGGTGCTGACGCTTAAAAACAAGCTCTTTGTTCACCTCGACCGCGCACGCTGCCTTGGCCAGGCCCAGCGATTCGATCAGAGCTTCAACCGTCAGGCCGTCGGGAATCTCGCGGAGTTCGCCGTTGATTGCAACACGCATGAGGGATGGTAGGTAAAGTTGATGCGGCGAGCGTGCCTCCGAGCATTAGCCCGCCCGCAGTGGGGGCAATCGCCATGGCAGGTTTCTCAATTCGCACAGCTGGTTTTTCCGTTTCTCTTTCGTCCGTCGCACGGGCGCTGTTCACGCTGAGCGTGCTGCTCGCTTTCGTGACCACGACGGGCTGCAAACGCAGCAACGGCTACAGCCAGGAAACGCCCGACGCCGTTGTCCGTACCGCCAAGCTCATGGTCGAACGCGGCGACGCCAGCCAGCTGCACGAGCTGATCTACGCCGAGAACGACGACATGCGTGGCCTGCTCAGACGCCTCGGGCGAGCACTCGGGCACCTTCAAGACCTCGGCACCGAGATCGCCAAGGCGTTCCCCAAAGAGATCGCCGAACTCAAGGCCCAGACCGAGGCCGCCGCGAAAAAGGGCAAGGCCACGGGTCTCTTGCAGCAACTGACCAGTCAGGCGGGCTTCCGCGGCCGAGGAAGACCGAAAGTCTCTGGCAAGGACCAGAAGGAAAAACAAGAACTCTTCAACTCCGCGATCAAACGCCTCTTTGCCGACCCCTACGGCTTTCTCGAAGACACCCAAGGCCGATTGACCACCGCCGAGATCTCTGACGACCTCGCCGCGATCATGTGGGACAACGCGCCGATCCTCCCGCCCGTCGGGCTCACCATGCGCCATCACACCGCCGAAGAAGGCATGCGCTGGTCCGTGGTCCTGCCGCTCAATCTCCCGTTCCTCGCCAACTACGCCCCGCGCACTACCAGCGAGTACAAAGTCCTCGGAAGCATGGTCAGGACCTTCGACAACGCGATCCTGGACCTGACCAAGGACATCCAGGCCAAGAGAATCTCAAGCCTCGATCAAGTTTCCAAACGAGCTGGCGAAAAGCTGTTCGTGCCCGCAGTTATGACCTTCTACGCGTACAGCAAGGTTGTCGAGGCTCGGAAAAAAGCCGTCGCGCCAAGTTCTACGAAAGACGCGCCCGCGAACGCGCCCAGCGAGAAAAAATAAATGTTCGTTTACCGCTCAAGCCCGCGCCCGCCGATCCCCGACAATCCCCGGCTCTGGCCCCGCACGCCCTCGGGCTGCAGGATGAAGCTGAAGCTCGTCTCGCCGTTGATGTTGTCATACGACAGCCCCACGCCGAGCACCAGCCCCGGGAAACGCCGCCGCACTTCGCCGCCGGTCGATTGAAACCCGCCGTCATTCAGGTCGAACGTCGCGCTGCCGTAGATGTCGTACTTGCTGCTGAGCCGGTACCCCGCCCCCGCGGTCAAAAGCGTCGTCCGCTCGGGATGCAGGTTGCGGATCTCCGCATCCGTAAAGAACCCTGGCCAGTGGTCGATGATGAACCCCGCCGAGCTGCGCGACTGCTGCCCGACGTTCATGTCGTAAATACTGCTGCCCGTGATCGCGAACGTGTCGCTTAACTGATAGATCAGCTCGTTGTTGAGGTAGTTCCCGGGATTGGAAAGCTCGGGCCTAAACTGCACAAAGCGTCCCACCGGCGAGGTCTGGTCTGAATCGCCCGACGAGAACACCACGCTTGAATCAAACTTCAGCACGTCCACCGAGTGCCAGCGCCCCGGCCCGCCGCGCTGTGTCTGAAATGTCTGATCGAGCCCCAGCCGCAGCGTGCTCCCGTCTGCGATCTGCTCCACTTCACGGTCGTACACCGGCAGGTTCACGCTGTCGATGTTCGTGCCTGCGTGCCACACCGTGGCATTCGGCTCGACGATGTGCCGCAGCCGGTGCAGGTCGAATAGGCGTGAATCAACCGTGTCGTCCACCCGCTGGATCGTCGTGGAAAACCTGCTGCCGATCCCGCCCCACGCTCGCGCGTTCTCCGATTCGTCCGGCGAGAACCTCGAAAAATCATCGTCGTACAGCGTCAGCCGACCGACCGCGAACGGCGTTACGTTGACCGGCCCGGCCGAAAGCGGCAGGTCGAACTCGTGCCGAGTGTCGAACCGGTTCACGTCGCTCTCGGAATACCCGCCCGCCCGCAGTCGGTCCGCGATCGACTGCGCGCTGTTAATCCCAAAGGCTCTCTGCGCCAAAAAATCGTTCGTGTACCCACGCTCGCGCGACCGGGGCTCGTCGAAGCTCAGCTTCAATCGGCTAACGCGGTACTCGGAGAAATAGCTGACGAGCCCCGACTCAAGCCCCGGGAACAGGTCGTCCGCCTGCCTCGTGTACATCAGCTCGGGCAGCTTCTGCGTCGCGTACCCGGGCGCCTGAAGCAGGTAATCGTTCGCCAGGAAATCATTGAAGTTCGCCTTCGCCTCGATCGTCAAGGCCGTGTTGTCCTCCAGACGCCGCGCGAGCACTCGATTCGTGAACTCACGCCGCTCCTGCGCCAAAGGCCTGAAGAACGCGTCCACGAACGACTCGTCGGAGACATACGACCCTTCGAGCTGCACAGCCCAGTGCTCATCGATCCGCAGCCGATACTCGCCTAGGAAAATATCTCGCGTCTCGTTGTCCCGATCGATCTTCGCCCCAGATCGAAGAATGTCCTTGCCGCTATCGCTGGGCAGCCCGTACGCGAAAATCTCGCCCTTGGAGTCCACATCCTGCCACGTCAGCTTTGTCCCCAAGCCCACGCCGCGATCAAAGTAGTAATCCGCCTGCAGGTCCGCACCGAACCGGTTCGTGCGCTCCAAACCCAGTAACCCTTGAATGCTCCACGTGGTCTTGAACGCCGACCCCGAGCCCGACGAGTTCTCAACCCGCACGTCTCGCAGTGGGATGTCCTCTGGAAACCCGCGATATCGCGGCACATAAAAAAACGGCAGGTTGTTCGTACGCAACGTCACGTTGTCCGCGTCCACAAAGTACGCTGTATCCGAGGCCCCGCGCGGCGAGCCCGGCTCACGCTGGCGCTCACGCGGCACGCCCGTGATCGTCATCGTCGTCGCGCCGATCGAGAACTGCGGGTCCAAGAACGCCGAGTTCGTCAGCGTCGCCTTCTCCGCCGAAAACTGCTTCTCCGCTTCCTGCCGGATCGTCTTGGCCCGCAGGTACAGCGGCAGCCGCCGCTGCTGGTCGTAGGTCCAGAACACCGCATCAAGGATCACCGATCGGCCCTTGGTCAAGTCATAAAACACTCGAGGCCCGCGCAGCGTGTACTTCCCGCCCTCGGCCACCACCACCACGTCCCCCTCAAGATAAATCCCCAGCACATCCTCACGACGTAGCCGGCCGATCTGCTCCAGCGGCCCCGGCTTCAAAAAGATCACGCCACGCTCCGACGTGAGCTGCAACGATTTCTCAGGCCGCGCCAGGTCCTCGTACTGCACCACCAGCCCGCCCGAGATCTCCGCCGCGTTCTCCTGCTCTCCTGAGATCAAAGTCCAATCGCCGGGCGCGATGGTCAGCAACCCAGATTTGGCAAAGATCGGCGCAGCCGCGTCCGCCAGCGGGAGCGACTCCATCAAGTCCCGGATTTCCTGTTGCGTGGTGCCAACCGCGCGAGACGCGCTCTCTCGCACCGCGTTCTCCGCCCCGATCTCATCCGTGGGCACAACCTCAGCCGACCCGGGCCGCAACGGATCACGCGGCCCCGCTGGCTCCGGCGTCGTGCCCGGCTGAACCTGCGCCCTCAGCGACTTGGCCAGACTCTGCTCGGCCTCTTCCAAAAACGGATCAAGCGGTCGAGTCGGCGACAACGAATCCGCACGCAGTTCAATGCCGCTCTCGATTTCGACCACGCCGCGCACCGGCAGCCGATCTGCCCGCATCGAGATCGCCGCGTCCGCCTCCGCCGTCGCGACCTGGTCGAGGTACGCAAAGACCTGGTACACCTTTTTCCCGTCGTGATCCTCGGCCGGAATCCGTTGTAACCACACCACCCCACGCTTGGCGCTGAACAAGTACGCGCCGATCTGCACGCGAACATCGCCGCTCAGCAGCAGCTTCTGGGTCAGAGCGCCGGGCGCACCTCCTACGCCAGGCGCAGCACCCACCGCATACCCGGGTTCTTCCACCCAAGCAAAGGCCTTCGCCGAGCGAAAACTCAGCCGCCCGCCCGTGGCCGCCAACGGAAAGCGAATCCCCGCGAAGTCGCGCCCGCTGATCTGATCCACATCTCCCGCCACCGCACCCGGTTGGCGACGTGCGTCCGCGCTCGGAGCCGCCGCCCACGCCGCAACGCCCGTCGGTAGCCACAGCCCGAGCGCCGTCCCAGCCAGCGCCCAGACGAGACCCGCGCTCCGCCGCGTCCGCGCCGCCGCGTTCCTGAATGCCGATGGTGGGCGTGTCATGTGGCCGGATGCTAAGGGATCTCCGCCCCGCGAACAACCAAACCGCGATCAACCTCTCGCCCGATCTACACTCCTCACAACACCGGAAAGGACACCTTCTGACGATCGCCCAGCCCAACCCGCTCCCCCGCCGCGCCCTGGTCGGCATGGTCCACGTTCACGCCCTGCCCGGCACGCCCTTCGCCTCCTCAAGCATCCAACAACTCGCCGAATCAGCCGCTGCCGAAGCGAAAATCTTGGCCGATTCAGGCTTCGACGCGCTCATCGTCGAGAACATGCACGACCGCCCTTACGTCCACGGCCAGCACGGCCCCGAGGTTGTCGCCGCCATGACCATCGCCGCGCTCGCCTGCAAACACGCCGCGCCGAACCTCGTCATGGGCATCCAAGTCCTCTCCGGCGGCGCGACCGAAGCCATCGCCATCGCCCTCGCCACCGGCGCGTCCTTCATCCGCTGCGAAAACTTCGTCTTCACGCACGTCGCCGACGAGGGCCTGCTCGCCACCGCCGAGGCTGGACCGCTGCTCCGCTACCGCCGCGGCATCGGTGCCGACAAAATCTCGGTCTTCTGCGATATCAAGAAAAAGCACGCTTCGCACGCCATCACCGCAGACATCTCGATCGCCGACGCCGCCGAGGCCGCCCAGTTCTTCGGCGCCGACGGCCTCATTGTCACCGGCACCGCCACCGGCAAGCCAACCTCCATCGATGATCTCCGCCAAGTCCGCGACGCAAGCCCTCTCCCGCTCCTCGTCGGATCGGGCGTCACCATCGAACAACTCCCAAAGATCATTCCCCACGCCGACGCCCTGATCGTCGGTTCCTCCATTAAACACGGCGGCCTCTGGTCCAACCTCATCGACCCCGCCCGCTGTGTCAAACTCGTCCTAGCCGCGCGAGCCGTCCGCGCCTGATAGAACGCCACGCGCGAGCGTGCAAACTTCTCCCCCCGTCCACGCATCCCGCTCATGTCCCAGATCCTCCTGATCCTCACCTTCGTCCTCGTCACGGTGCCCGATCTCTTCGGTGCGCCAGTGTTCGACACCGCGCCCGCGCCCGCCGTCGCGATCTCCCTGGGTCTCTTTACCCTCATCTCGACCGTCGCCCACCTCGCCATAACCGCCTGCACTCGCACCGTCGACCGCACCGGCTCCTGGCGCGCCATCCGCCGCGGCGAACGCATCGCACGCTTCACACGCCTTCTCGCAATTGCCGTCCACGCCTTCAACATCCTCGCCCTCGGTTTGGTCGGCGCTCTCCGTTCTTTGTTGGGCGACATCCCGCTTCTCATCGAACTCCTCGCCATCACGCCGCCGCTGCTGGTCTGGGCCGCGTCGTGGTGGTCCGTCGAGCCGCTCGAGCGCCGCCTGCGTGAGGCCGCCCTCATCCGCGACCTCGACACCGGCACGCCGCTCTACCCAATCCAATCGCGCGCCGCGTTCGTGTGGATGTCCCTCCGCCATCAAGTCTTCTTCATCGCTGCACCGATCGTCATCATCCTCGCCTGGGGCCAGTGCGTGTCGGCCGTCGCCCAGCACCTCGGCGCATCCGCGCACAGACCACGCGGCACGCCGCCGTCCACCGGTATCGAACTCATCGCTGGCGTCGTTCAAGTTCTCGGCGTCGTGCTCACCTTCATCCTCATGCCCGCCCTGCTCCGCCGCATCTGGTCCACCACCCCGCTAGGCCCCGGCCCGCTCCGCGACACCCTCCTCGCACTCTGCCAACGCTCTGGCGTTCGCGTCCGCGAGCTGCTCGTCTGGCGAACCAACGGCCAGCTCATCAACGGCGCCGCCGTAGGCCTCGTCCGCCCGCTCCGCTACATCATGCTCACCGACGCACTCCTCGACCGTCTCACCCAACCGCAGATCGAGGCCGTAACCGCCCACGAGATCGCCCACATCCGCCGCCATCACATGTTCTGGCTCGCGGCCTGCATGGTCGGCGCAGCCTTAGCCCTTGGCACTATCGCCGAACTCGCCCTTTACGCCGTCAGCGATCACCTCACCTTGGTCTTCGGCGCGCCCATCGACATCGACTCGATGTTCTCCGGCCCCGCCTCGCTCGTCATGCTCGGGCTCACCCTCGCCGTCCTCGGGCTCGTCAGCCGCCGCTTCGAGTGGCAGGCCGACGCATTCGCCGTCTCCGCCCTCAGCCAAGTTCCAGCGCTCGCGTCAAATCTCAGCGAACCAGTCACAACCATCACCACCGACGCCGTTCACGCCATGTCCTCCGCCCTCGGCAGCGTCGCCGCTCTCAACGGCCTCTCACCTCGCGCCCCCTCATGGCGCCACGGCTCTATCGCCACTCGCCAACACAAGCTCAAAGAGATCATCGGCCTCCCCATCAGCGCCCTGCCTATTGACCGCGCCGTCCGCCGGATCAAGCTCGCGACGATCCTCGCGATCACACTCAGCATCGCGGCCTCCGCCTTTAATCCCTGGGACTCGCCACGCGAACCGTCCGCACACGCCTCAGTCAATGAGCCGATCAACACGCAGACATGGAAAACTCACGCGTCTCTCGCGTTGTCAACAATCAACCCATGACCGCACCATCACCACAGCCAACCCCGCTCTCGGGCACCGAAGCCAAGCTCATCGCCGCGATCGAACGCCGCCGCTTGAGCCTCCTCGAAGACCTCCGTCTCCACGTCGGCCTCCCGACCGGTGGATTTAACAAACTCGCGCTTGACCAAACCCGCGACCTCCTCACCGCACGCCTCACCAACCTCGGCGCAACCCTCGAACTCCACCCTGGTCAACCACGTCCCGACTGGCTCTACGGCGCGAGCGATTCCAGCGCCCACATCCCGCCGACCGCCATCGCCTCGCGTCTCAAACCCAACTCCGACTCACCTCGAATCCTCATCTCCGGACACCTCGACACCGTCCACGACCCATGCGGCCCGTTCCAGCGACTCGAACTCGCGCCCAACCAAGAAACCGCCGTCGGCCCCGGCTGCGTAGACATGAAAGGCGGGCTCGTCATCGCCGTCGCCGCACTCGAAGCTCTCGACGAAATCGGCATCGCCGTCAACTGGACATTCGTCCTCAACAGCGACGAGGAGACCGGCTCGTACCACTCCGAACAAGCTCTCCGCCATGCCGCGACCCACGCCGACCTCGCGCTCGTCCTCGAACCCGCTCTCCCCAACGGCGGCCTCGTCGTCGAACGCCCGGGCAGCGGCCAGTTCGTCGTCCGAGCCCACGGCAAGTCTGCTCACGTTGGGCGAGATTTTAAGCTCGGAGTCTCGGCCGTCACCGCGCTCGCCGAGCGCCTCGTCGCGCTCGGAAAAATGTCCAATCCCGACGCTGGCAAGATCGTGAACATCGGCCCCATCGCCGGCGGTATCGCCACCAACGTCGTCCCCGATTCCGCCAACGCCTGGGGCAACGTCCGCTTCCTGAACCTCGCGATCGCGCACGAACTAGAGGGCGAGGTCCTCGCTCTCGCAACCAAACACGACGCAATGCCAAGTGTCGAAGTTCTCACCAGCTTCAACCGCCCCGCCAAACCTCTCACGCCCGCAACCAAGGCGCTCGCCAACTTCGCCGCATATACCGCCAGCGCTCTGAATCAAACGCTCCCCTTTGGCTCCACCGGTGGCGTCTGCGACGGCAACATCCTCCAAGATGCCGGAATCCCCACCATCGACACCCTCGGCGTCCGAGGGGGCGGCCTGCACACCTCGCAAGAATGGATCGAGATCCCCAGCCTCGTCCAACGCTGCCAACTTCTCGCCCTATTGATCGCACGGATCTCAAGCTCAGCCTGGAACTCGCACCTCAACCTCGACGAAACCTTCGTCTAAAAGAGCCCTGCGCGCAAGCGTGAGGCTGCTCCGAAATCAGTCAAACAACACGCTTCGCCACGATCTTCGCAGAAAATGAAGTTACCTTCCATCTCCTCTTCGCTCTGTACGGCCCGCGCACGGGTGGCAACCCGCGATCAGACTGCGAAAGATCACCGATTCTTGCCGATGAAAGGCTCACCATGACCCCAGCCGCCGCCAACGCCGCACCGTCCGCCGCCGCCACAACCATCGGCCACCAGTTTCGCGAGAGCCCCGCCATCAAGGCCGCGATCAAATCGATCGTCAGCGAGCTCAAGTCCAAATCCGCCCACATCACCGACACTCGCGCCTCGCTCCCCGGCATGAAAGAAAGCTACGAGGCCCTCATGGCTCGCGCCGCCGCCGTCCGAGGCCGCGCCCTCCTCTACCCCTACATCGGCTCTGGCATCGGCAACGGCGCGCTCGTCGAACTGGCCGACGGCTCCGTCAAGTGGGACATGATCTGCGGCATCGGCGTCCACTTCTTCGGACACTCCGACCTCGACCTCGTCGAGGCCGCCGTCACCGCCTCGCTCGGCGACACCGTCAAGCAGGGCAACCTCATGGCCAACTTCGAGCCCCACGCCTTCAGCGAGGTTCTCCTCAAAGAAGCCGCTAAGGGCAGCAAGCTCAAGCACGCCTACCTCAGCACCTCTGGATGCATGGCCAACGAGAACGCGCTCAAGGTCTGCATGCAAAGGCACTACCCGGCACGCCGCGTCCTCGCCTTCAAAGACTGCTTCATGGGCCGCTCAACCATGATGGCCTCGATCGGCGATTCGCACGACGGCCGCGTCGGGCTCCCCATCGTCGCCGACGTCGACTACATGCCCTTCTACGACGAAGTCGCCGCCGCACGCATGGGCGGTACACGCTTCATCGACATGGCCGTCATGCATCTGCGTCAGTACGTCGAACGCTACCCCGGCCAGCACTGCTGCTTCATCTTCGAGCTGGCGCAGGGCGAGGGCGGCTTCAACACCGGCCGCCGCGACTTCTTCAAAGCCCTCATCGACGTCTGCAAAGCAAGCAAAATCGCAGTCTGGGACGACGAGATCCAGACCTTCGGACGCCTCCCCCAGATGTTCGCGTACGACTACTACAACCTCGGCGAGTACGTCGATGTCTTCTGCGTCGGCAAAATGACCCAGGTCTGCGCCACGCTCTACACCGAGGAATACAACCCCAAGGCCGGGCTGCTCTCGGGCACGTTCGTCGGCGAGCACGTCAGCTTCGACGTCGGCCGTCGAGTGATCGAGCGCCTTCGCGACGGCAACTACTACGGCGACAACGGCTCCATCGAACGCCACCACACGCTATTCCGCGAGCAGGTCCACGCTCTCGCCGCCAAGCACCCCGAGTGGTTCCCCAAGCTCCCCGAGATCGCTGACATCGCTGGCGGCATCGGCGGCATGATGCGCTTCACACCCTTCGGCGGCAAAAAAGATAAAATCATGGCCGCGTGCAAGGCCATGTTCGAAGAGGGCGTCATCCTCTTCTACTGCGGCCACGGCCCCTACCACGTCCGAATGCTCGCCCCCCTCGGAGTCTTCAACGAACAAGATTGGCCGCGGGTCTTCGCCTGCATCGAGCGAGGCCTCGCGAAAGTCGCAACCTAAACAGGCTCGTTCAGATAAGAACTTGAAACAGGGCGTATTGAACCGAGCGTCGTCGAGTTCCTGGTCTCGCGCCTTGTTGTTGTCAAACCGTCTCTTTGAGACCCGCCGCGTCCTCTTCGCTCAATTCCTTCTTGAGCTGCTCAAGCGTCCGCTCCAGGCTCTCGACCATCCGTTTCGTCGAAGCGATCGCGTTCTCCATCGACGACCGACCCGTCACTCGCTTCATCGCGTCCATCTCGGCGCCGGCGCCCAAGTGCCGCTCCGAAACCACGCGTGCTTCCACAAGCCCGCGCAACAACGCCTGCGCCTTGTCTCGCACCCCCGCCGCGTCCTGCAAAATCCGCTGCCTGTCGTCCATAAGTTCAATCTCCCAGCACATCAGCTTTAGCAGATCGATCTTTCGTAGGTCGATCTTTGGTAGGTCGGCTCTCCGAGCCGAGCCTTCTCTCTTCCAACCGGCGTTCCCTCAATCCCAACCGACCCAAGGCCTCTCCCCCAGCATTGCCCCCGCTCTATTCAGAATCAAGCAGCAGACTGTTTGAGATTCGGGAACCGTACGGAATCATCACTACTTCTACCGGTTTCTAACGCCTCCGCCGCACCAACACCTCGCAGTTTTGGTGAAATCACCGGCGTCTTGCCAGCCCGCAACGTCGGCACGTACCGCTTCAGCACGCTCACCACCGCCTCCGCGTCGCCGCTTCGTCGCACCGTCGCCAAGTCCGCGACCATCGCGTTCGCCGCCGCCGCCTCGTCCTCGACTTCGCCCTTCGCTGCACACTCGCTCTCGATCCCGTCCCCACTCGAACCACCCGCCCACGAGTTGATCCCCGGGTGCGTCGTCGGCCTCAGTTGCTCCGCCGCGTACGCCAGCTCTTCAAACAATTTCTCTCCAGGCCGCGCCCCGGTAAGCCGGATCTCGATCGCGCGACCCCGCGCCTCACCATCGTGCGACTCGCCCGCGCGCCGAACCACCGACTCAAACCCGTGCGCCGCGACCAACCGCTTGGCCAGATCGAGCACACGCACCGGTTTACCCATGTCCAGCACGAACACCGCCGCGTTGCCGCTTCCGCCGCTCATCGCCGCCGCTTGGATCACCAGCGTCGCCGCCTCGTGGATCGTCATGAAATACCGAGTCATCCGCTCGTCGGTCACCGTCACCGGCCCGCCGTTGGCGACCTGCTGCGACCAGATCGGCAGCACGCTGCACGCCGACCCCAGCACGTTCCCGAACCGAACCATCGAGAATCGCGTCTCCACCGTCCCATCGCGCAGCGCCGCGGCCTGCAACGACTGCACATACTTTTCCGCCAGCCGTTTCGTCGCGCCCATCACCGAGCTCGGGTTCACCGCCTTGTCCGACGAGATCATCACGAAGCGCTCGCAACCCACTGACGCCGAAGCGTCCGCGATCGACTTAGTCCCAAAGAAATTATTCTCCACCGCGTGCGACGGGTGGTCCTCCATCAGCGGGACGTGTTTGTGCGCCGCCGCATGAAACACCACATGAGGCCGCGTCTCCGCCAGCCGCCGCAACGTCCGCTCCGTGTCCACCACGTCGTGCATCATCGCCCGCCGCGACACCGACGAGAACCGCTCCGCCAACTGCCGATCGATCTCAAACAGCGCGTTCTCAGATCGCTCCATTAGCACGATCTGCTCGGGCCTAAACGTCGCGACAATCCGGACCAGCTCCGACCCGATCGACCCGCCCGCGCCCGTCACCAAGACCCGCTTACCTTCAAGAATCCGCGCCACCGCCGCGCGATCAATCGAATGCGGCGTGCGCCCGATCAATTCCGCCATGTCAACATTCACCGGCCCGAACCCCAGACCGAACCCCAGACCGGGCCGCGTGCCCGAACCAGCGCTATTCGTCACCGGCGCACTCCCCAGCGATTCGCTCAGTGGCACCACAAACCGCTCCGCGATGCCCAGCGTCGCCAGCGCCGACCGAACCCGCAGGATCTCCGCCGCCGATGTCGACGGCAAGCTCACGAGCGCCACGCCGAACCCGTGCCGCCCCTGTAAATCTGCCAGTTCGTCGATCGACCCCAGCACCGGGTGCAGCCGTTCTTCCTCGCTCACCGGTTCAGTCAGCACGCACCCGACCACCCGCGGCGGCGCAGCCAGCAAGGCTAGTTGCCCCGCCAACGCACGCACCGTCTCTCTCGTCCCGATCATCACGCAAGTCTGAGATGTTGTCACGCCTCATCTATCGGCACTCCGCCAATCACCTCGCGCCGTGCATCAGAGCTCGCTCCGTGATTCCCTCGTTATCGGCGCTCGCTTCAATGCTTCCCCCAGCAGATCGCCTCTCTGATAGGTCAGTTGGTAGGTGGGCTCTTCGAGTTGACTCTCTCGCCTTTCTCCGTACCTTTTCCCCTCTTCATCCAAAGCCTCTTGCAGCATCCGTACCCCAACCCCGGTACTCTCCCTCAACATGATCTGTCGAATCACCGGCACCATCACCAGCGTCGAACCGCCCGCCATCGTCCTCGAAATCGAAGGCCAAGGCCTCTCCTACGAAATACTCACCCCCGCCTACCTCGCCGTACAGCTCGCCAACCAGGTCGGCCAGCGCGTCACGCTCATCACCATCCAGTACCTTGAATCTCAAGGCCAGGGCTCGTCTTTCATCCCTCGACTCATCGGTTTCCAACACGCCAGCGACCGCCGCTTCTTCGAGGTCTTCATCACCGTCAAGGGCATCGGCAACCGTAAAGCTCTTCGCGCCATGGCCATCGAGCCCGCACGCATCGCTCGCGCCATCACCAGCCGCGACGCCGCCGCGCTCAAAGAACTCCCCGAGATCGGCAAGCGCCTCGCCGACACCATCGTCGCGGAACTCACCGGCAAGGTTGACGCGTTTTTATCCTCATCTGAAATCGAGTCGCTCGACGCCGCGATCAAGCCAGCTCGCGCCCTCGCCTCAGGCCCGCACGAAGAAGCCATCGAGATCCTTGTCGCGCTCGGCGAAACCCGCGAGCAAGCCGACCGCCGAGTCTCTCTCGCTCTCTCCCGCGCGGCAGTCAAAGGCCATCAAGAGCCCACCGCCGCGCAACTCGTCGATATGGTTTTCGGTTCAACCTAGAAGTAAGAAGCCGTTTTTAAACCCAACCCCTCTCTCTCCGCTTCTTCTTCTTAATCTTCTTCTCGTATCACCCTCGCCCCGCCAGTTCTTTCATCACCTCGCCTCTCTTCCCCTTCTCCACTCCGAAAACCGAGGTCGCCGCGACCATCACGTCGCACCCCGCCTCGCGCACAGCCTCGGCATTTTCCAGCCCTATCCCCCCGTCCATCTGCACCCGCTGACTCTCATCAACCATCCTCGCCAGCACCCGCGTCTTCTCCAGCACGCCGGGAATAAAAGCCTGCCCCGAAAACCCGGGGTTCACCGACATCACCAAAAAAAGATCTGCCGCATCAACCAGCCTCGTGATCCGCTCAACAGCGGTAGGGGGGTTGATCGCCAGACCGGCCGACATCCCCATCTCGCGAATGTGCCCGCACAGCCACCGCGCATGATCCGGCGACACCGCTTCCACATGAAACGTGACGTGGTCCGCCCCCGCCGCTTTGAAAGGCCCCACGAACATCGTCGGGTCCGTCACCATCAGGTGTACGTCCAAAAACGCCGACGGCAATGCTCGTCGCAACGCCCGGCACACCTCAGGCCCCATCGAAAGATTCGGCACAAAGTGCCCGTCCATCACGTCCAGATGCAGCGAATCCGCCCCGTTCGCAAGCGCGTGCCCCGCCTCATCCACCAACGCCGCAAGCACGTTGGCCGACAAAACCGACGGCGCAACCAGCGGCGGACGCGTTAGCCGGGTGTAAAGGTTCGAAATCGTTCGTGCCATGAGGTCGGACTGTACCCGACGACCCCGCGCCGCGTCCGAAGCCCACTAGGAATTCAGTCGCGAACCAACCTGTCAACACGCCACGCGGCGCTCACCGGCTCGGCCTGATCTGCAACCGCCAGTCCGTGGCCTTGGACGACATCGCGTTCCCGCTCAGGAAATCCTGCCGACGCGACGCGAGCTTCCGCCACGTCCACGCCGCGTCCGGGTTCAGAACCGTCCCGAACTGATCCGCGAAGATGAAGCGGTACTGCACACGCAGGTCTTCCGATTCCGTCCGCGCCCGAATCGGCACCTGCACCGTCAACGGACTCTGGCTCGTGACCTTCACGTCGCCGTACGACAAGTACTCCCCCAGCCCCTCGGCCGCCTCGATCTTCGGGTACGCCACGTTGGGCAGCGGGTCGGGCGTGGCCGAGCCCGGTGCGCGCACCGTGTCACACCCGCTGAGGAAAAAACTCGCGGCCACAGCCGTGCCGATCGCGCCCGCGAGCAGCGCCCGCGACGACAAGAAAGAAGCAGCAGCAGCGCGGGTCGCGACATGGCGGAAGTTGAACGTGTTCATCGTGAGGCTCCTTTGTTCTAGGGTTTACTACGTTTGGTGTCACTGCGATTCGGGTCTGGTGTGGTCGGATCGAAAATGCCCAGTTCAGCGCGAGCGGCCTTCAGCGCCGCTGACTTTGGCGCGTAAGGCCCGTGAGGAACATAAAACAACCGCGTGTACCCGGTCGTCCCAGCCACCGGCGGGATCATCGAACTCCCGCCATCGAGAACATGCACCGCGTTCTGGATCCGCGGGTTATTCGCGTCCCAGCCCAGGCCTTCTTCGCGGTACAGATTCTGAAGCCGCACGAGCGTGTAGTCCATCAGCCGCCCCCGGCTCTGGTAATACGTCAACGCCTCGTCGGTCGGGACGCGGACCGAAGTGCCGCCGAGGATGTACGGCAGATCGTCGCCAGGTGGGTGCTCCGCAGAATAGTCGTTCCCGTAAATCAAACTCACCGCGTTGGCAAGCGGCGTGGAAAACCCGCCGCTCAACAAACGCACGGACCGCAGTTGCAGCCGTTCACCCGCCAGCGGCGGAGCGAGATCGTGCAGCACAATCGACGCCGCCGGGTCTCCGGGCACGGAAAGTTCGACGTTGGTCCCGGGCCCCGGCACGTTGATCGCCGCCACGTACACCCGCTGCGGCAACGTGTCGCAATACCGCAGATCAACCTTCGCCGACTCGCGGATCAACAGCCCGATGGCCACCGCCGCCAGGTCGTACCCGTCGATCCTCTGCCGAGACGCCGCCCGCACCGCGCCGCCCGCGATCAGCACGTCGCCCAGCACCCGCTTGAAACTTCGGATGTCCTCAAAGTTGTTCCACATGTGGTCCGCCGCCAGCGCGTTCACGTCGCAGGCCTGCGGAACGTTCTCGGTGTTCAACCCGTTGATCCGCAGCGCAAGAGCCTGACCGTCGCTCCGCGTGAGCTGACGGAAAACCGCGAGAGCCGTGTTCCCCTCGCGGTAAGACTTCTCCGGCCCCGCGCCGTACTCAACCACAAGGATCGTGTTGGCATTGCCCGTGATAATCGCGTCGGTCACGGGCCGGAGCGATGGCAGCACTTCCACAGCATCCGCGAACTGCTCGCCAGCCTCGTTCGCGCGATCACGGTCACGCGCACCCAGGGCCCAGTTGGCGCATCCCGCTAAGAGATACCCCAGCGCAAAGTTCGTCTTCGTCGGTCGATACGCCTTCTTCAAATACTCGTCGTACGACCCGGGCCGCTGCTTCTCCGACCGTGCAGCCTCGCGCGCGATGTCCTCGGTGGACTTCCGCTGGCCGCCCGCCTTCTCGCCGAAGTTCTTGAGCAGGAACAGCGAGTTCAGCGCCGCCGCCCGAGCGTTGTCCCACTGCCCCAGCATCGCATAATTCTGCGCGATCGACGCGTACGCGTACGCCTGCTCGAACGGCTCGCCCTTCCAGAAGATCACTCCGCGCTCGCCAAAGATCCCCGCCTCGACCGTCGCGTCGTCGTTAATCCCCTGACGCCGAAGCTGCAAAAACGTCTCGAACATCACCGGCTCGGCCAGCTCGGGCTGCCCGTCGGCGAGCGTGACCATCCCAAGCCGCATCCGGTCCAGCAGAAACTCACGCGATTCCTGCGCAGCTAGCGAAGTGTCCGAAACGATCGGCAGCAAAGCCCGGCGTGCCTCCGCGAATCGGCCCCGCTGCATGTCGGAGCCGAGCAAGATCTTCATCGGCGGCGGGGCGCAACCGGAAATCGCGAGCGAAGCCGACAAAGCGATTCCGGCGACGAGCGCACGCGCCGCCAGCCACCGGCGATCACGCCGCGGTGCTGACTCGGTGGATGTCCTCGGGGTGATCATCTTCGTTCTCGGGACACATCTCACGTTCGCATGGGTTCGTTAAAAAACAGAACGCTCGGCGGGCCACGGTCTAGTTATACTGCACGCCGTACGCCAGCCTCTTGATCTTGAAAACATCCTGCCACACCACCTCGCCGCTGCCCAGCGCGGAGATCGCGTAGGTGCACTCGTACTGGTCTGTCCGTGCATCGCCGCCGCTCCGCGTGATCGTGCGGAGCGTCGCGTCCATCACGTGCGTCGGCCTGCGGTCGATGGTCATGTCACGCGCGTCGGCGCTGTTCCGCTTGAGCTCGTCAAAGAACTCGCGCGAGATAATGAGCTTGACATTTCTCTCGCGCGTCATGGCCTGCATCGTTGGCGAGTTCACGACGTTCTGGATTAGCGTCCACCGGTCCCCGTCGCGGATCACGTCGTGCGTGTAATTCACCGGCTTGGTCAGCGTCAGCGAGATCGGCTCGGAACTCGTCGAACGCTGGGCCATGAACGAACTCGACGCCAGCCGTGCCGCCATCTGCTCCACCACCTCGTCAATGTCCTCGATCGTGATCAGCGTGGACGCACCGCCTCGTGTGGCGGTGGGGGAGGCGCAGCCCGAGAGCAGGTTCAGCATGAACATCAGCACGACCATGCCCGTGTGAGACACGACCAAATCCAATCCCCTACGCGGGCACGAGAAGAGAGACCGTAGCGAACACCAGGTCCGCAACTCCCGTCGATCTGTCACCAGATTCCAGATGTTTGGCCGCCCGCGTCTCATCGTAAATTGGCTGCGTGGATCGAGCGTGCGAACGAACCCGTCGGATCGATCTCACGCCAGGCGGGCTCAGTCGAACGAGTACGTTTGCTTATAATTCGGCTTCCAAACCTCTTCACCGTCGCTGGCACGCATCAGCGAGAAGTTGATCGTGAACTGCCGCGTCGATCCGCGGTTGATCCCGTAAATCTCGCTGTTCAGGAAGTACGTGAAACGCTGGTCCAGCGCGCGGACGCCGGTGCCCGGCGTGGTCGGGTTGGTCGGGCCCGGGCCGAACTCGGTCGAGCGCAGCCGCTCAAAGTTCGCCTTGTCTCGCACGAAGCGGCAGCGAGCCCGAAGGTCCTCACTCTCCATCAAGTTCGACTGAAAGTTGGAACGGATGGCCTCAATGTCCGAGCTCGGCATCGAGCCCGATTTGTTCGTAATGTCTCCGAACACGATCGTGACCTTCTGCTGCTCGCCGTTGATCCGAAAGTCGCTCTCGGCCAGCCTCCCGTTCAGGTCCGCTATAAACTTCATCGACATCTTCTCGGTCGCATCGTCCAAGTCGGAGATGTACACCTGCCCCGACCGCTGCTCCGCCTCGGTCGTCCGCCCCGGCTCCACGCGGCCCGTGCGATCGCCCAGCGGCGGCGTGCTGCACCCGGTCAGCCCTAGCGCGGAGACAACCCCTGCAAGCGCAAGCGAAACACGCAGTGTGCGGAAGAACGACTGGCTCAACGACGGGGCGTGCGAGGCCCGCAGACCGATGCTCATGGTGGACTCCCTCGTTTAGGCACCGGACTCGAACTCGACCAAGCTGCGGTGCGGGTACAACTGTGGATTATTCCTAGGTTAGCGAACACTATCAAGGCGCAAACCGTTCACGGACATGAAAGTTGCATTCGCTCTTGCACTCGCAGAAACGTTCGCCTTCCGTTCATAATTTGATCGGTATGCCCTCAGACTTGTACTTCTGGATCAGCAACTGAAGCTCCACGAGCGCCTTCTCCAATCGCGCCGCCGCGCCGTTGAGGTTGTTGTAGAGGTCAGGGTTGTTGATGAAACTCGCCGCCGTACCGTCGCCCTTGTTAATCGCGGCCGCAATCTCATTCACCTGATCCGCCGCCGCTCCAACCCGCCTCATGGTGCTCGTTGCTTCCTCGATCGCCGCGTTCACCTTGGGCCCCAGCGAAGCGACCTGCGAATCGGCCGACTTCGCGGTCGTCGTCCACGCATCCGCGGTGGTGCCCACTTTGGCGATCGCGGCCTTGGTCTCTGCGCGAAACGCGTCGTCGTTCAACCACTCTCGCGCACCTGCCAGCGTTCGCTCAATCGACGCCAGCGAAGATCGAAGATTCGGCGCCGCGCCCGCCTCCACCTCCGCGATCGTGCGCGGGCTCATGATGTCGAGCGCCTCGTTCCCCACTTTGTCGTACGTCTCGCTCAGCCTCTGAACGCTGTCGGCCACCACACCCAGCTTCGCCAGCGGCTCGCGGAGCGGATCGCTGATCGCATCAAACAAAGTCTTGGCGCGACGCGAATACACGCTCCCCGGCTCAACGAAGCTCATGCTCGCAGGGCTCGCGGCTGTCGGCTCGGGGACGTCCAGTTGCAGGATCGACTCACCCACAAACCCTCGATCGACATACACCGTGAAGTTGTCGGGGATCCGCACGCCTTGATTGATCTTGAGAGTCAGAACCACACCCTCGGCCGGGTGGTCCTCGTTTCGTGACTTGAGCACGCCCCCGACCTTCACGCCGTTAAGCGCGACCCGGCTCGTCTCGCCCAGCGTGCTGGCGCTGTTGAGCTTGAGCGTGAACGTGTAAGTCTTCTGGACCACGTCCTTGAGGTCGCCGATGAGCCAGAGGGTCACGACGAGCCCGACCAGCCCGACTAGGGCCGTAAGCCCGGTAAAAAAATCACGCTTCAGAGAACTCATCATGTGCGCTTTTCCGGTTCAATGGTCCGCCGCATTGGCGGCGGAGAATTCGAGGCCTCGTCCTCGTCCTTGTCATACTGGCCAGCGACGAAGTGCTGGACCCGTGGGTCCGGGCTGTGCTCGAGCTCCTCGTACGTGCCGTCCGCGGCGACCTTGCCGTTGAGGAGCATCACGACGCGATCGGCAACCTTCTTGGCCGAAACCAGATCATGTGTAACCACGATGCTGGTTACGCCCATCGTCCGCTTGAGCTTGATGATCAGCTCGTTGATGCCGTCGGCACGGATCGGGTCGAGCCCCGTCGTTGGCTCGTCATAAAGCACAACCCGAGGTTCGAGCACGATCGCGCGAGCCAGCGCCACTCGTTTGCGCTGACCGCCCGAAAGTTGCGCTGGAAGTTTTTCCTGGACGCCGTCCAGATCCACCGTCGCCAGGGCCTGCGCAATCTTCTTCTTCCGCTCGGCCGGGTTAAGCTTGGTGTGCTCGATCAGCGGGAACGCGATGTTCTCCGCAACGCTCATCGAATCAAACAACGCCCCCATCTGGAACAGCAGCCCGATCTGCAGCCGCACCGCTCGCAAGTCACGCTCACGCAGATTGTCGATCCGCTTCCCGTCGAAGAACACCTCGCCCGAATCCGGCCGCAGCAACCCGATGATGAGCTTGAGCATCACCGACTTGCCGCACCCCGACGGGCCAAGCACTACCGTGGTCCGCGCCTGCGGAATGACCAGGTTGATCCCGTCGAGAACTCGCTGCGGAGGGAACGATTTGTGGACCTCCACCAGCCGGATGATCGGCGGCACCGCAACGCTCGGCGCAACGCGGTCTGGCATCGACGCGAGGTCGGGTTCGCTCACGCTCGCAAGGGTTGAACGAGATTTGGTTGGAGTTGGCATAGGAAACCTACGCTCGGGCATGAGCGCGCAGAACAATACACCGTCCGACGCGGGTTCAACTCCTCCGAGCCCTCGACTTCCCGGCGACCCTTCCGAGACACCCGAACTCGCGCGCGACCTCATCTTCCGCGGTGCCAAGTACGACTTCGAGCAGATCACCCTCCGCGACCAACATGGCGGCACCATCCAGCGTCAGGCCGTCCGCCACCCCGGGGCGGCCGTGATCCTCCCGATTCTCTATCCCGACCTCGCAACATCCCCGGCCAGCGCTCAGATTGTGTTTATTCGTAATTATCGGTTCGCGCCCCGCGTTGTCCTCTGGGAGCTCCCCGCAGGCACCATGGAACGAGGCGAAGACCCGATCCTGACCGCCGCCCGAGAATTGGAGGAAGAGACCGGGTACTCGGCCGCAACTCTGATCCCACTCGGCCGGTTTTATACGACGCCGGGCATGACCGATGAGATGATGCACGCCTACGCCGCCTTCGGACTCCGCCCGGTCGGACAGAGGCTCGAAGCCGACGAAAACATCACCGTCCGCCCGATCGCGGTGGAAGAGGCGATGGCGATGATCGACCGCGGCGAGCTGGTCGACGGAAAAACCGTGGTGGCCCTGCTTCTGGCCGAAAGAAAGGGTTTGTTTCGGGGGCGTCTCGGGTAGACTGTCAAATGAACGGTGCGAAACTGGTGCTCGGCGATGAAGGAGACCGCGACTCGTGAATCTTCGAGGCGACCACAAGTCTGACGGTGAAGGCAGCGGCCGACGAGATACTCGTCGCGGCGGCACCCGTACCAGCCGCCGAAGCGATCGCAACCAAGCACCCTACAACGGCCTCTCGCGCGTCTGGGGAGACGGCGAGGACCCGCTCGCCTGGTCTATCGCCCTCTTCCGCTCCGGCACCTTCCAGCTTCGTGCGCACGTCGTGGTGCTCATGGTCGCTGCCTCAGAGCTCGTGCTGGCCTCGGTCAGCGACCGCATCGGGCCGATGCACATCGGGCTGGCGGTCGGGGCCATACTGCTCCTCGTGCTGGCACGCGAACTGGGTCGGTGGGTGATCGTGCGCTCAATGGACCGCGACCCTGCGCCCATCGTCCTCTGGCCGCTGGGGTCGCTGTCACCCACGCCGCTGCTCGGCGGCTGGCGGCGCGAGATGGCGGCCGCGGCGGGCGGGCTCACCGTCAACATGCTGCTCTGGCCGGTGCTGGCGGTTGGGCTTTACGCCAGCGGGCTGGGCTGGGACGCGCTGGTCTTTAACCCGTTTAAGCCCTCAGAAGTGCTGGTGGGGATCGGGTCGGTGTGGACCGCCGCGCTCTGGTGGCTCTACTTCGTGAACGCCTGGCTGGTCGGTCTGCACCTGATTGTGCCCATGCTCCCGTTGGACGCGGGGCGTGTGATCGAATCAGCGCTTCGCGCGCGCACGTCGGCGCGCCGCGCCACCTGGCTGGCGGCCCGGGTCGGTCTGGCGGCCGCGCTCGTGCTCTTCGTCGCGGCAATGTCGGGGGGGCAGACCAGGCTTATGGGGCTCGCGGTCTTCGGGGCGGCGGTGTGCTGGCTGCAGATGCGGCGCGTTCAATTCGTCCACAACCCGCAGAGGCCAGAGTCCGGGCTGATCGAAGAGCCCGCCAACGATTACAGCTCGGTCACGCTTCGTGTTCTGGACGACCAAGCGATCGATCAAACTTTGGACGAAACATCGCTCGATCTCTCCGGCACTGACCTGACACGCGCGGAGCTGGCGGCGATGGTCGGGGACGAGACCATCTCGGAAATCTCGCCCAAAGCAGGACCTGCGGCTGGATCGTCGACCGGGTTGCCCGCGCCGCGCGCACGAGACGAAGAGTCGGCCGCTCTGGACGCCACGATGAACGCGGTGGCCGATGCGGTTCTTGACACCGTGCTCGCCAAGATCTCACGCTCGGGGATCGCCAGCCTCAGCGAGGACGAACGGGCCATCCTGGCGGACGCGACGAGACAGCGGAGCGCTGGCAAGGGCCCCGCCACACGGTGATTCCCACGCTCGCCCGAACTTCCGCTACGATAAATCGGAACAAGTGACGAAGAGTCTGGCGCGGGGATCCCGGTGGGTTCGCGCGGTGAGATTCCGTTCGCGGCACGGAGGCCGCGGGGTGATGAATCGCGTATGGCGCTCCAAGATCGGGATTATCTGAGGGACAAGTCGGCGGGCGGCTTCGGCCGCGGGTTAGGCGCGGGATTTGGCGGCGGCCGATTCCGGCTCTCGGTCAACGGCTGGATCATCGCGATCAACCTCGCGGTGTTCTTGCTCGGTATGTTCGTGCCGGGACTGGGTGCGAAGTTGACGGACCTAGGGCATTTCTCGACCTACATGCTGGTCAAGAAGCTGGAGTTCTGGCGCGTAATCACGTTCCAATTCCTTCACGCCGGGCCAGCTCACGTCTTTTTCAACATGTTCGGGCTGTACATGTTCGGGAGCATCGTCGAGCAGCACCTGGGCGGTCGCCGTTATGCGGCTTTTTATCTGGTGAGTGGCGTCTGTGGCGGGCTGATGTACTTCATCCTCAACGCCATAGCGCAGGTCTTCGCGTCCTTCCAATGGCCTCAAATTCCTGGGCTGTTGTTCACCAGCCCGACCACGCCGCTCGTGGGCGCGTCGGCGGGAGTCTTCGGCGTCATCATGGCGTGCGCGTACATCGCGCCCAACGCGGTGGTGCAGCTCATCCTGCCGCCCGTGCCGATCCGGCTCAAGCTGCTGGCCTACGGGTACGTCGGGATCGCACTGTTCAATGTGCTCCTCGGCGGGCAGAACCAAGGCGGCGACGCGGCCCACATCGGCGGGGCGGTCGCCGGGTACTTCTTTATCCGGCATTCCCACCTGCTGAGCGATTTTTTCGACGTCTTTGGGCCCAAGTCGGACCGCGGGAAAAAGCGCAACTCGAAGTTTCCCAAGTTCGGCGCTGGGCAGCGCGAGGGTGGCGGGTTGAGCGCGGGAACGGTGTCGGAAGTTGATCGAATTCTGGCCAAGGTGCGCGATCAGGGTCTGGCGAGCCTGAGCGAGCGGGAGAAAACAACGCTGCGAGAAGCGACGGAAGCACAACGCCGCGCGTGATGGTTCTCTGATCTCTCTATGACCTTCTCACCGCTGAACTTCGAGATTTTCGCCACGTCATCGGTCAGCCACGCGCGGCTGGGCCGCGTGACGACGCCGCACGGCTCGTTCGATACGCCAGCATTCATGCCCGTGGGCACGCGCGGGTCTGTGAAAGGTTTGCTGCCGCAGAGCGTGGTCGAGACCGGCTCGCAGATCGTGCTCAACAACACCTACCACCTGATGCTCCGGCCCGGCTCTGAACTCATCGCGGGCATGGGCGGCGTACACCGGTTCATGAACTGGCCCGGGCCGATCCTGACAGACTCGGGCGGGTACCAGGCCTACTCGCTGTCGGACACCAACCGCGTGGACGACGACGGCGTGACGTTCAAGTCGATTGTGGACGGGAAAGAAGTTCGCCTCGCGCCTGAGGACGCGGTGCGGATCCAGAACGAGCTCGGCGCGGACATCATGATGGCCTTGGACGACTGTCCGCCGTCCATGGACCCACGTGCCGGGACGGTGACCCAGGATCGTCTCAAGGCCGCGGCCGCTCGAGACACCAAGAAGAACACCATCTATGACCATGGCAAGCGCCTCGCGATTGCCAACGAGCGCACCGTGCGGTGGCTGGAGCGTTGCAAGGTCGAGCACGCCAAGGGGCACGCGAGCGCGCGCCAGCAGGCGCTCTTCGGCATCGTGCAGGGCGGGACGGATCTGGAGCGGCGCACTTGGTCAGCAGAGCGAGTGTGCGGGGTGGAGCTGCCGGGGTACGCGATCGGGGGGGTGGCGGTCGGCGAGCCCTTCGAGGCGATCGCGGCGGTGGTCCGGCACACGGCCCCGTTGTTGCCGCGCGACAAGCCGCGGTACTTGATGGGGGTCGGGTACGAGCGCGACATCGTGGCGGCGGTGCGATCGGGGATCGATATGTTTGATTGTGTGCTGCCGACCCGGAACGGCCGGAACGCCAACGCGTTCACGCCGACGGGGCAGGTTCGGCTACGGAACGCCCGGTTTGCCACGGACCAAGGGCCGATCGACGCCGGGTGTGATTGCCAGGCGTGCAGCCCGGGGAATTACGGGTGGAAGACGCCCGACGGCAGGGCGTTTAGCCGCGGGTACATCCGCCATTTGTTCATGGTTGGGGAAATGTTGGGTCCGATCTTGGTAAGTTTGCATAATGTGAGGCACTTCCAGCGGTTGATGTTGGACATCCGTGGTGCGATCCGGGAAGATGATTGGGTCGGCTTGGTGAACCGTTGGCCGGTGACGGCCGCGGGCTTGTCTGCGTCAGCGGGCTTGGACCGAGGTCCGGGGGCGACCCCGGTTGTGTGCGAAGGATGATGAGTTCGACATTCGGCGGTGTCGCGAAGGTATCGCTGGGTTGTCGCTGGGTTGTCGCTGGGTTGTCGCTGGGGTGTGGGATCGAGATTTCAGTCTGTTTGTAGCCGTTTTTCATTTTCGAGATGGCCCTTAAACGGCCTTGAAAGAGCACTTTTCTTATGACCACAGAACCGATGTCGTTTTCTTCTCTCTCTGTCCCCACGACTTTGGCGTTCCAGAACGCGACGCCCGGAGCCGCGGCGAGCCCGGCTCCTTCGGCCCCGGCTCCGTCGAACCCGAACATGGTCGGGTTGCCCGACGGTGCCCAGCCGGTGAGCCCGGCGGGGACGGCCACGACGGCGGCCCCGGCTGGAACGCCCGCGCCCGCGTCCAGCCCGTTCGGCGGGTCGTTCCTGTTCCTGATGGTCGGCGTGATGGGGCTGATGATTTTGATGCAGGTGCGTACGGGGCGCAAGGAGAAGAAAAAGCGAGCGGCGTTGATGTCGTCGATGAAGCGTGGTGACAAGGTGCAGACGATCGGCGGGATGATCGGGACGATCGTCGAGATCCGCGACGACGACATGGTGCTCAAGCTCGAAGAGGGCAAGGTCCGGGTGACGCGGTCGTCGGTGGCGACGGTTCTCAAGGAAAGCAAAGTCGGGGAAATGACCTCGATGGAAGTGAAGAACGGGCGGGAAAAAGCCTCGGTGTGAGAGGTTGAGTAAGGAAGACTCTCGACCCGCCTTGCACAAGTACGGGTGAACGCTGGCGCGGGAAGAGCAGAAGACCAGACAGGCGGGTTGAAGACCTGCCCTACTGAACAAGTGACTTCGAAGAAGATAAGCAGAGAGGTTTGGACCACGATGGGGAAGATTTACCTGAAGATTGCGCTGGTCATCGCGGTGATGATCCTGATGGTTTCGTCGATTTTTCCGACGGCTCAGAAGCTCAAGCTGGGCAAGGACCTGGCTGGTGGCGCGACCCTGCTGTACTCGGTTACCATCAAGCCCGGCGAGAATGGGGCCGAGGTTCTGCAGAAGACCATCGAGGTGCTCAAGAACCGTGTGGACCCCAACGGTCTGTCGGAGATTTCGTTCGTCGCCCAAGGGCGTGACCGGATCGAGATCTCGATGCCGCTGCCCGGGCCCGAGGTCAAGGCGCTGCGGCGTGAGTTCGGGGTGGTGCTGGCCACGCTCGGAAAGACGGCGCTGCGCGAGAGTTCGATCGACGACGCGGTCAGGCTGCCGGGGGCGCAGCGCGACACGGAGATCTCGTCGCTGGTCAACGGTGACGCGCAGCTGATCGGCAAGTTCAAGGCCGCGGCGGACAAGTACGACGCGGCGCAGGTGGCGCGGGCGGAGTACGACGCCGCGAAGCTGGCGGGATCGGACAAGACGGCCCTCGACGCGTTGGTTTCCAAAACCGCGGAGCTTGAGGCTTCGTACGACGAATCGCGTGCGGCGGTCGCCAAGTCGGTGTTGACCTCGACCGAGGTGCAGCGTGTCCTTCAGCTTAGCGATGATTCGCGGGCGCTGCTCGACGAGCAGACGGGCGAGAAGATCTCTGTCAAGAGCCCGCGGGCCAAGGCTATTGAGCGATTGAAGGCTGAGCATCCAGACTCGGTAGAGGCGCTCGACCGGGTGCTGGCGTCGTACGGCAAGTACGCGTCTTCGCGCAAGGTGATGGACGACCCGGCCGATCTCGTGAAGCAGCTTCGTGGCGCGGGCGTCCTGAACTTCCGCATCGGCGTGAAGCCGGGATGGGATCCGACGGAGGTTCAGCGGCTGCGGCAGCAGCTGGCCGAGCGCGGGCCCAAGAACGTGAAATCCACCGACGTGCGCTGGTTCAAGGTCAACCAGATCCGCAACTGGTACAACAACACTGAGCAGCTCAAGGCGTTGGACGCCGACCCGGTCGGCTTTCTGGCGTCGCGCGGGCACGTCGGCGCGGAGTACGACGGCGAGTACTACATCCTGTGCTTTGACACGCGTTCGACCAGGTTGACCGAGGAGGACGGCGATTGGTCGGTCGCCAGCGCGCACGATTCGCGTGACCAAGTGGGGCGCCCCAGCATCGCGTTTGAGATGGACCCGCGGGGCGCGGTGCTGCTAGGGAATCTGACACGCGACCACATCGGCGATCAGATGGCGGTGCTGCTGGACGACGAGGTGTACACGGCCCCGACGCTGCAGGGGAACATCTCGAAAACAGGGCAGATCACGGGCGATTTCCCCCCGGACGAGATCCGGTACATCGTGCGGGTGCTGGGCGCGGGTTCTTTGCAGGCCAAGCTGTCGCCCGAGCCGATCTCGACGAACTTTGTCGGGCCCGAGCTGGGCAAGGACAACCTGGATAAGGGTCTCCAGACCGGTCTGGTGGCGTTCGCGGTCGTCAGCGCGTTCATGGTGGTGTACTACTTCTCGTGCGGGCTGGTGGCGGTCATCGCGCTGATGTTCACGGGGATGGTGATCTTGGGGGCGATGGCGCTAAACAAGGCCGCGTTCACGCTGCCGGGCATCGCGGGCATCGTTCTGACGTTCGGTCAGGCGGTCGACGCGAACGTGCTGATTTACGAGCGCATGCGTGAGGAGCTTAAGCGTGGGCACGACATGAAGACGGCCGTGCGCATGGGCTTCCAGCGTGCGATGCCGTCGATCGTGGACGCGAACGTGGCGCACTTGATCATCTGTATTGTGCTGAACACGCTGGGCACGCAGGAGATCCGCGGGTTCGCGATCACGCTGGGCATCGGGGTGGTGGCGACGCTGTTCACGGCGATCGTGGTCAGCAGGCTGATCTTTGATCTGCTGGTCGGGTACGGGCACTGGACGAAGGCGTCGATGCTGCCGATCGCGGTGCCGGCGCTCCAGCGGGTGCTGGAGCCGCGGATCGATTGGCTGAAGCTGCGGCCGATTTTCATTACCGCGTCGATCGTCACGATGGTCGTGAGCCTGGGGCTGGTGATCAACCGCGGTCAGGAAGCGTTCGACACCGAGTTCCGCGGTGGCACGCAGGTGACGCTGGAGCTGGGCAAAGACGCGGCGGGCAAGGCCAAGACGCTGACGCGGCAGGAGGTCGAGGACCGCTTGCGCGGGCTCGAAGTGCCCAAGACCGGCGGGGTAGCGATCGCGCAGTTGAAGACGGCCGAGGTTCTGCCGATCAACCCCGAGCAGGACGGCGTGACGTCCGACAAGTTCAAGATCAAGACGATTGCCCTGGACTCCAAGGCGGTGCTGTCGTCGGTGCGTTCGGCGTTCGCGGACGTGGTCGAGGCCGAGCCGGAGCTGACGTACAAGGGGAGCGACGCCGAGGATCTGGCCGGTGCGCCGTTGTTCCGCGTGATCGGTCCGCTGTTGAGCGAGTCTGTGGGTGCGGCGGGCAAGAGCGAGAACGTGAAGAAGTACCAGGGCGGCATCGCAATCCTGCTGGAGAACATCACGCCGCCGGTATCGATCGATTCGCTGACGTCGCGTCTGCAGCGCGAGCGGCTGACGTCTGTGTTCTCCGACACTCTGGAGCGTGTGCGCGAGGTGCGTGTGCTTTCGGGGACGAACGAGGCCGTGACGACGGCGGTGGTGCTGGTGAACGACCCCGAGCAGTCGTTTTACGACAACGACCAGATCTTTGATCGCAACGTGGCGTTGCGGGAGTGGAAGCTCTCACGCGAGGCGACGATCCACGCGGCCAGCTTCGCCAGTTCGGAGTCCTTCAGCCCGGCCGTGGCGGACACATTCAAGATCAAGGCGTTCCAATCGGTGGTGGTGAGCATGTCGCTGCTGATTCTGTACATCTGGATCCGCTACGGCACGATCCGCTGGTCGCTGGCGGCGACGCTGCCGCTGGTTCACGACATCATTGTGCTGCTGGGTTTGCTGGCGCTGGCGCAGGTTGTGTACGACGCGGAGGCGACCAAGGCGTTCGCGGGCGTGATCGGGCTGCTGCCGTTCAAGATCGATCTGAACATGGTGGCGGCGCTCTTGATGATCGCGGGCTTTTCGCTGAACGACAAGGTGATCATCCTGGATCGAATCCGCGAGAACCGCGGGCGCTCGCCATATGCGACTGGGCAGATCGTCAACGATTCGATCAACCAGACGATTAGCCGTACGTTGATCACGTCGGGAACGACGCTGATCACGACGGTGATCCTGTACGTGTTCGGCGGCGAGGGTGTGCGCGGGTTCGCGTACGCGTTCACGCTGGGCGTGCTGATCGGGACATACTCGTCGATCGCGGTGGCGGCCCCGCTGGTGTGGTCGCGGAAGCTGGACGCCAAGGCGGCGGCGCTGGAGGCGAGCGGTGCGCTCAAGCCAGCCTAATGCGTGTTCGGGGAGAGTTTTGTCGCGGGCCGACACGAAGGGCGCGAGTTCGGACAGGCAGGAACGCGCGTCGCGTGCGCCTGGGAAATGCTTGGGGTGGCGTCAGAATCGTGCATTCGCGGTCGCGCTTGACCCGATGAGTATGGTCGGAAGCCATGTCCGACAACGTTCGAAAAATCTCGATCGCGCTGCTCGCGCTCGCCGGGGTGTGGGTGGCGGTGTACTGGCTCTGGGATCCGGGCGAGGGTCGGATCTCATTCAGCAAGCGAAGCCAGGCGGACTCGGCGTTGGCGAGGACGCCGGTGCGTTGGGAAGAGTTGCCCGCGGATCCTCTCCCGGATTTACCGGTGACGGAACCGACGGACGAACGATCGGAGAGCGGCGCTGCACCCGGAGTTGAATCTGGAGTTGAATCTGGATCTGGATTGGGCGCTGCGGGCGTTGATCCGGCCAAGGCAAACGTTGATCGAGGAACGCAGTCTCGGGCGGCCCGTCTGGTCGTTGGTCCTGATGGCAAGCCCATCGCCGTGATGCCGCCGGAGTTTGCGGAGTACACGGTGCGGGCGGGCGACACGCTGGCGACGATCTCGATGCGGCTGTACGGCACGCGAGCGCACGCGGCGGCGGTTGGCCGAGCCAACCCGTTCATGGACCCGAATCGGCTCAAGTCGGGGCGTGTTATCCGAGTGCCCAAGGATCCCAGTAACGTGCAGGGAAAGCCGATGCCCAAGCTCGATCCACGAGAGACGCCCAAGCAGGCAGCGGGCGACGAGGCGGCTGGCGCGGCGAGGACCAGAACATACACGGTGAAGGCCGGGGATACGTTGTCGAGAATTGCGCAGGAGCAGTACGGGTCGTCGGCGCTCGGTACTTTTCTCTTCGAGTCGAATCGCTCGTCCTTGACGAGCCCGGACGAGCTGAAGGTGGGGATGAAGATCCAGATTCCGCCGAGGCCGACGGCGGGCGTGGGTGAAGAGAACAGGCCGCGATAAGCGTCTTGAGGTTCTTGGTTCGTCCGGGTCGTACTATGACCGCGAATGAGTGATACCAAGACGTACATCGTGACGGGCGGGGCGGGGTTTGTCGGGTCGAACCTCTGCGCGGCGCTCGCCAAACGTGAGGCCGGGTGCCATCTCATTGTGATCGACGATCTTAGTTTGGGATCGGTCGCGAACTTGGTCGAGGCGTTTGCGCGTCAGGGGCTGCCGCCGTTTAACGGCGAGGTGATCGCTCGGCCGTTCTGGGACGTTCCGTGGGGTGAACTGCTGGGCGGCGTGATGGGCGAGCGCGAGATCGCGAGATTGATGCTTGCCGATGTGGCGCCTGCGCCGACTGCGTAGTTATTCCGCGTTATCGGCCCGATAGCGCAAACGCCACTGCGCATGGCATCCCAGATCGAGCCCGAGTCATTCCCGAGCCCGCAAATCCCACCAATGCCGGTAATGGCGATCCGCGGCCTTTCAGCTCGCCGCATGATGGACGGTCTTGGCTTCGAGAAGCTTGCGCACCGCCGCGACGATCGCCCGCGCGCCTTCGTCGACGGCAGCCGACGTCTGCGCCCCGCGCTCGCGGATCGCCGCGAACTTGCGCCGAAAGGCCGGGTCGGTGGTCGCTAGAACTCGAATCGTCATCCGCTACTCCCGCACTCGTGCGATGTCGGCGCCGAGCGCCGACAGCTTTTCTTCGATCCGGACGTAGCCACGGTCGAGATGGTAGACGCGCGACACCTCCGTCGTTCCCGGCGCCGCTAGACCTGCCAGGATCAGGCTGACGCTAGCACGCAAGTCCGTGGCCATGACAGGCGCTCCACCGA
>ENA-ORBV01001696-ORBV01001696.1-microbial-mat-metagenome-genome-assembly--contig:-NODE-1696-length-48275-cov-25.226067_pt1 | contig 48275 bp, 47 predicted proteins | sample MGYA00237777_ERZ505514 | MGnify/ENA primary metagenome ERZ505514 (study PRJEB26160, sample SAMN06269048) | microbial mat metagenome | isolation source: Oligotrophic lake microbial mat | place... | reverse complement strand
CCACCATGCGCAGCGGCGCGAGGCTGCGCTGATTTTTCAGCGCCTGATCGACCAGATCGTCAAACAAGCTCATGGGCGGCGCCCCAGTCAACCAGATCAGTGCTGCGATGGGTGGCGCGCATGTCGCGCAGGGCCTGCGCCACATCCGCGCGCCACAAGCGGCAGCGCGGATCATAGGTGAGGTGCCCGCTTAACTCCTGCGCTCTCTGACGCGTGTGTACAAACTCAATCTTGCCCCAGCGCCCACAGGAAATCAGATTGCTGCGGCCAGACGACATGATGGTAACGCGCTGAATCGGCACTTGCGAAATCACGCCGGCATCGCTTAACGCCGTCTCCAGACTGATGTAGTTCAAGCCGCCGGCGCGCAAGCGCGCAGCGGCATGGAACAACATCAGACCGGACTCCGCTGCGCTCGGCTCATAGAGATAGATGCCCCGACAGACGCGCGCCAGATGCCCTTGCGACGCGGCGCGCGAGAGCAGCGTCTTGAATGCCGCATCGGACAAGCCTGGCAATAGCGCACGCAGGCCGTCCGGCGTGAACAGGCTCTGCTCCGGACTTGCGAGCGCCCCCAGCTTTTGCAGCAGCAGACGGACAGGTTGCATAAAAACACTCATCATTAAGTTTCACTTAGTGTAACTTAGTGCGTTGTCACATGCAAAGCATGTCATCGATAAATCTGTGCAGCCTGGCGCATGCCCGGCCCCGGCTTCACGCTCTCATAAACCAGATGCCCGGAGTCGATTTCACGCAGCCGTTCCAGCGCAAAGGCGGGACGGGCGCAATACCGCAGCAGACGTTCCAGACCATCACGCTGGTGGGCCTCGATGTTTACCTTTGCATCGACCGATAAACCGCCGCCGTGTTCCCACTCGGCCATCACCTGCGCATCGTCCGCCGACGGCAGTTCGCGCCGCTGGACCGAGCGCAGCAGGCATCGGCGAAATGTTAACGTGTGCCGCGTGGATTGACAGGCCCCGCGGCGCCGGCCTGTCACACAATCTTCATTTGACGCAAACCTTGCGCGCCGCTACCCTGCGCAACAATTTTCAGGAAAGCAGTCGATGCGCGCATGCGCCGCAATATTTCTATCGGTCGCACTTGCCGGCGCAGGGTTGCCGCGAGCGGCCATCGCCCAAGCCGCTGACCAGGAGCAATGGAACGCCAAGTTTCAGGCCACCTACGTGTGGCAGCGCAAGGCTGCTTTTGACGCACCCTACTCCGGCACCAACAGTCTGGCCGCCGCGCGCCAGAAAAGCTATTCCTTCACCGCCAGCGCCGCTTTCGGCGTGCGGCCGTGGTCCGGCGCCGAGCTGTACTTCAACCCGGAAGTGGCGCAGGGCATACCGCTCTCGGGCCTGACCGGGCTGGGCGGCTTCACCAACGGCGAGATCGCGCGCACCGCCGGTTCCAATCCGACTTTCTATCGCGCACGCCTGTTTCTGCGCCAGACCTTTAGCTTCGGCGGCGGGCGCGAGAAAATCGAATCCGATGCCAACCGGTTGGCCGGCTCGGTAGACCGGCGCCGGCTTGTGCTCACCGCCGGCAATTTGTCGCTGCTCGACATTTTCGACGACAACGCCTACAGCCACGACGCCCGCACGCAGTTCCTCAACTGGTCACTGCTGACGCACGGTGCCTATGATTTCGCGGCGGACGCGCGCGGCTACACCACTGGTTTCGCAGTCGAATATTTCCATGATGACTGGGCCATCCGCTTTGGCCGCTTCATGCAACCGCGCGCACCCAACCAATTGCCCCTCGACTATGCCCTGTTCAGAAACTACGGCGACCAGATCGAGATCGAACGCGGCCATGTGCTCGGCGGGCAGCCCGGCCGCTTGCGCCTGCTTGCCTATCGCAACGTGGCGAACATGTCGCGCTTTGAGGACGCCCTCGATCGCGCCGCCGCGCTGGGCGGGGTGCCGGACATCAACCAGGTGCGTTTCGGCCGCAAATCGCGGCATGGCGTTGGCGTCAACTTCGAGCAGGCCTTGACCGGCAACGCCGGCCTGTTCGGGCGCGCCATGTGGTCGGACGGCAAGACCGAAACCTACGCGTTCACCGAAATCGATACTTCGATCTCGGCAGGCGCGCTTGTCAAGGGCGGATCCTGGGGGCGCGCCGCCGACACCGTGGGCCTGGCCTTCGCGCGCAACGGGCTATCGAGCGAACGTCGCAACTATCTGGCCGCAGGCGGCCTTGGCTTCTTCATCGGTGACGGCCGCCTCAACTACCGGCCTGAGGCGATCTTCGAGACCTTCTACAGCATCGCCGTGTCGACGAATTTCCGGCTTTCGTTCGACTGGCAGCACATCCGCAACCCGGCCTACAACGCCGATCGCGGCCCGGTTAATGTCGCCACGGTCCGTTTGCGCACCGAGTTCTGAGCGCCCGGCCAGGCAGCATCCCGACTGCTGCTGTCAGGTTACCGCTGCCGCTATTTTCGCGCTTCGATGCCGGTCACGGTGTACTCCCCGCCGATCTTCTCGGCGGTGAATCCGACGCGGTCGCCCTGCTGCACCCGATCAAGCAGGGCCGTGTCCTTGACCTTGAACACCATGGTCATCGGCGGCATGTCGAGGTTCTTGATCTCGCCGTGCTTGAGCGTGATCTTGCCTTGCCCCTTGTCGATCTTGCGTACTTCGCCGTCCGTCATGGCAGCACCGGCCTGGGCGATTACGAGAGGCCTGGCGTCGTCGCCCTGGCCCGCATGGCTCGTGTGGTCGGCGGCGCCGATCGCGCTGGTGGCCGCAATCGATGCCAGGACAACGGTGGTGAAGAGGCCGACGATTGGATGTTTCATGTTGCGCTCCTTGAAAGTGGCATTGCTGTTTGAACAAAGCGAATGGCTATTGCCGGACTACTTCGCGACCACATTGATCGCGCCCTTCATCCCGGCCTCGAAATGGCCGGGAATCAGGCAGCCGTACATGAACTTTCCGGCCTTGGTGAAGGTCCAGGTGATTTCTTCCTTCGCACCGGGCTTTACATGCGCCATGTAAGGCTCATCGTGCTCCATGGTCGGGTGCTTTTTCATCTGCTCCGCATGCAGGCGCAGCGCCGTTTCGGTTCCAATGACCATTTCGTGCATCACTTTTCCGCTGTTGGAGACCACGAACCTGACCGTCTCGCCGCGCTTGATGGTCAGCTCCCCCGGCGTAAAGCGCATGCTGTCGGCCATGTCGACGCGAATGGTGCGGCCGGCTTTTTTCGGATTCCCCTCGCGTCCGAAAGCATGCTCCTCCCTGGAGAGCGGCCTGGCGACGCTTTTTTTCCCGTGATCAGTGTCGCCGTGCGCCAGCGCAATGCTTGCGGGTACAGCCAGGGCGGCAGCAATCAAGGCATGCAGCGGTTTCATGTGCAACTCCTTTCAATGGCCGGCATGTCCGCCGGCGGGTTTGCGAACCGTGACTTCGATTTCCTTGACGGCCCCGACGGCCTTGCCGGTGTTCGGGTTGATCTCGGTCATGCGCGAGGTCGGAGCGCGGGTCGGGTTCAAGGACTCCCCTGTCCATTTGTACGCCACCGTGTTGGCGGGAAACTTGTAAGGCCCGGGGTCCTTGTAGTCGCCGCGCGCCAGGCCCTCGCGCACTTTCAAGGTGGTGAACATGCCGCCCATCTCGATCGGCCCGAACTGGCCCTGGCCGGTCATCATCGGCAGGGTGTTGTCGGGGATCTGCATTTCCATCTCGCCCATGTCGGCCATGCCGCGCTCGCCCATCACCATGTAGTCGGGCACCAGCTTGTTGATCTTCGCGGCGATGCCGCGATGGTCGACGCCGATCATGGTGGGCACGCCATGCCCCATCGGGTTCATGGTGTGGTGGCTCTTGTGGCAGTGGAACGCCCAGTCGCCGGGTTCGGTGGCTTCGAACTCGAAGGCGCGCATCTGGCCTACCGCGATGTCGGTGGTGACTTCGGGCCAGCGTGCCGATGGCGGGGTCCAGCCGCCGTCGGTGCAGGTGACCACGAATTCGTGCCCGTGCAGATGCATCGGGTGGTTGGTCATGGTCAGGTTGCCGACGCGGATGCGCACGCGGTCGCCCATGCGGCACACCAGCGCATCGATGCCAGGGAAAGCGCGGCTGTTCCAGGTCCACAGGTTGAAATCGAGCATGGTGTTGATCTGCGGGGTGGCGCTGCCGGGGTCGATGTCATAGGCGTTCAACAAAAAGCAGAAATCGCGATCCACCGGCATGAAGCGCGGGTCTTTCGGGTGAGTGACCCAGAAGCCCATCATGCCCATTGCCATTTGCGTCATTTCGTCCGCATGCGGGTGATACATGAAGGTTCCCGCCCGGCGCGCGATGAATTCGTAGACGTAGGTTTCACCGGGCTTGATCTGCGGCTGGTTGAGGCCGCCAACTCCATCCATGCCGTTGGGCAGGCGCTGGCCGTGCCAGTGGATGGTGGTGTGCTCGGGCAGCTTGTTGGTGACGAACATGCGTACGCGGTCGCCTTCGACCACCTCGATGGTCGGCCCCGGCGACTGGCCGTTGTAGCCCCACAGGTTGGCTGTCATGCCGGGGGCGATTTCGCGCCGCACCGGTTCGGCGATCAGGTGAAATTCCTTGTAGCCGTCTTTCATGCGCCATGGCAGGGTCCAGCTGTTGAGGGTGACCACCGGGTTGTAGGGCCTGCCTTTGGAAGGCGGTGGGGTAATGACGGTGGCGGCCGAATCACGCAGCGGCGCCTCGGGCACTGCGGCCTGGGCCGCGCGCGAGACGGCGGCGGCACCGATCAACGCAGCGCCAATGCCGGCCCCTTGCGCGAAGAAGCGGCGGCGTGCGGGTGCGGAGGTGTTCATGGGTGTGGTTTTCATGCTTGTCATGGCATCAATGCCCGCCGCCGGCCGGCTTGGCTGGCATCGGTGTCATGGCGCCGCCAAGGCCCAAGGCCGAAGGCTTGCCGATCAGGGCCATTTGCAGATCCGACTCGGCCAGCCAGAAATCACGCTGTGCCTCGATGGTGGCGTTGACCGCCAGCACCTGCTCGCGCGAGTCGGCCAGCAGTTCGAACACGCTTTTCAACATGCCGTTGTAGCGCAGCAGCATCTCGTCGGAGATCTTCTTGCGCAGCGGCACGATTTCGTCGCGATAGTGGCGCGCCAGGTCGTGCTGGGTGCGATAACTGGAATAGGCTTCGCGCACTTCGCTCTGCGCGGTGACCGCGATTTCGCGAATCCGCTCGGCTGCCTGCATGTAGCGCGCCTCGGCGCCGGCGATGCGTGCGCCGCCGAAGTCGAACAAGGGAATATCGAAGCCCACTTCCCAGCCGCGCTTGCGCGGCTCGCGCCCTTCGTCGACGCGGGCGCGGCCGATCTCCAGCACATTGGTGAAGCGCGTGATGCGACTCAAACCGAGTGATGCGGCCAGCGATTCCGCCTCAAGGCGCGCGGCTGCAATGTCGAGACGCTCCTGCAGGGCTTCCCTGGCAATTGCGTCTTCGTCGCGCGCCGCGCCCGGCAGGTCCGGCAGGCGCTGCGGCAGACTGAACGAAGCAGGATCGGTGAGGCCCATCAGGCGGGTGAGTTGTTCGCGCCCGGCCGTGGCCGCATGCTGGGCGCGCGCCATCTGCGCGGCGGCATCGGCATAGAAGGCATGCTCGCGCATTTGCGTCAGACGCGCGAAGTTGCCGGCGCGCGCCATGCGCCGTGCCAGTTCGGCGCCCGCTTCGGCCGACTCCTTCACCTGCGCCATGTACTGCAGGGTCTGCGCCGCGGCCACCGCCTGGACCCAGGCCTTGCGAGTATCGGCGGCGGTGCGCAGCATCTCGGCGGTGACCGCGCGGCGCGTGCCTTCGAAGCGGCGGCCGGCCGCCTCCATGCGCAGCGGCAGGGTGATCAGCGACATCACGCCGAACGACAGCAGGCTTTCGATCTTGACGTCATTCTCGCGATTGATCACCCGCATGAAGGCAAAGCGCGGGTTGTCGATGCGGCCGGAAGATACGAGGTCGCTCTCGGAAATGCCCAGTTCCGCGTAGGTGGCCTGCAGGCCGGGGTTGTTGTAGAGCGCGATCTGCACCGCGTCGTCGGCCGACAGCGGCTGCGCCAGCAGTGCCGTGACCTTCTGCCGCACGCTTTGCGCATCGCTGTCGCTCCTGATCCACACGGCGTCGCGGCCGAGGCGTTGCGCAGCCGTCTGCTGGGTCAGGCCGAAGCCGCGATCCTCGGAGAAAGTGGCGCAACCGCCCAGCATGATGGCAAAAGCCGCCATGCCCAGCGGGCGCATCGTTGGCTGTTTCATTTGCGTTCTCCAGGCCGATGCCCGGCGTGCGGATCGGCAGCCTGCATGGGTTTTGGCGCGGGTGCCGCGCCGCGTGCGAAGCCGGTGATGCGGTAGACGTCGCCGTCTTTTTCGAGCGTGAAGGCAATCCGTTCACCGGGTTTGACCTGATCGGCCAGGGAGGGTGACTTCAATTGCCAGAAAGCGATGCCGGCGGGCCAGCCCAGCGGCTTGATGGCGTCAGCGTCGATGCGCACCCTGCCGGCCGCACGGTCGATCTCAAGGACGGATCCGTTGGCTGTGACGCTTTTCTCGATTTCGCGCAAGTGCGCGTTGTGGCCGCCCAGCACCGCCATGGTGTCGTTGACGTCGCGCCAGTTGGCGGGCTTTTCGTCGCGATAGCCCTGGTAGTCGCGCAGCGCGGACTGGTGCTTGGGTGGTGCGACGAAGGTTTGCGCCTGTACCGCGCCGATCAGTAGTGCGCTGGCGACGACGGCCAAGCGCGGTCGGTGTTTCAAAAGCATGAGGACTCCTTGACGACCAATGAATGTGGGCGCGCCTTCAGGCGCAGGCTCGCGCAGTCAAAACGTCAGGGAGTCAAATGCGCAGGCGCGCGGTACTCTGGTAAAGCGGCGGAGCGCCGCCGTGATGCGTTGCTTCCGCCCGATTGGCCGCAGGCGGAACTGTGCCACGGCCGGCGAGGCTCGCGCATGCGGCAACCACCAGATAGGCGTGGTTGGCGTCGTCGGCCATTTGCGCATGCGGATGATCCAGGGTCTGTACCGCGTTCTGGCAATGCACCTTGCACAGGAGCAGGGGCGCGGGGTCGGCTGCGGGCTCCTGGCAGTGGCCTTCGGCGGCGGTATACGCCTCGCCGGATGCAATCGTCTGCACCTGAGGCATCGGTATCTCCAGACCTTGCGGCGCGCGCGCAGTGGCGTGCAGCGACACCATCGCATAAGCAGCGATGAAGGCGCCGAGCAACACGCGCGCAGCGCCGCGCAAGGTTTTGGAATGGATCATGGACAAATAAGTATAAGCGGGTACGGCGGATTTGCCAAACCTGCTGCAATAGGAGTGCTACGCATGGCCATTGGTTCCCCTGGACGGCCTGGTTGCGCCGGGTCCTCGCGCGAGATCCTCGAGTATCGGGCAATCCGGCCGCTCGTCGCCGTGGCATTGCAAGGCCAGATGTTCGAGGCTGCGGCGCATCTCGGTCATTTCGAGAATCCGCGCATCGAGTTCTGCCATGTGCGAAAGCGCCAGGGCCTTTACCTTGCTGCTGGCGCGGCGGCGGTCGCGCCACAGGCTCAACAGCGCTTCGATCTGCCGGACCGAAAAGCCCAGATTGCGCGCGCGGCGGACGAAGCGCAGCATGTGCACGTCGGCCTCGGCATACACACGGTAACCGGAATGCGTGCGCCCAGGGGGCGGAATCAGGCCGATCTCCTCATAGTGGCGGATCATCTTGGCCGAGACACCGGAGGCGCTGGCCGCAGCGCCGATGTTGACCGGATAGCTATTGGTTGGCTGTTCCATGATTTACGTTTCGTAGGTCTTGTGCAATGCCGGGCGCCAGCGCTTGAGCAGCAAGGCATTCGACACCACGCTCACGCTGGAGAACGCCATCGCCGCGCCGGCCAGCATCGGGTTCAACATGCCGAAGGCAGCCAGCGGAATGCCGAGCGCGTTATAGATGAACGCCCAGAACAGGTTCTGGCGGATCTTGCTGTAGGTACGACGCGAGATCGCGATCGCGTCGGCCACCAGCAGCGGATCGCCGCGCATCAGGGTGATGCCGGCGGCGTGCATGGCGGCATCGGTGCCGGTGGCCATGGCAATGCCCACATCGGCCGCAGCCAGCGCCGGCGCGTCGTTGATGCCATCGCCCACCATCGCAATGCGCCCCTGCGCCTTGAGCGCGGTGATCACCTCGGCCTTGTCGGCCGGCAACACTTCGGACCTTACGCTGCGAATGCCCAGGCGGTCGGCCACTGCCTGGGCAGCCCCTGCGTTGTCGCCGGTCAGAAGAACCGTATCGATGCCTTGTTCGGTGAGGCGCCGGATGGCGTCGGCGGCGGCGGGCTTGATGGTGTCACCGAAGGCCAAAAGGCCCAGCACGCGACCCGGTTCGCTGAGCCAGGAAACCGTATTCCCCTGTGCTTCGAGTTGCGCGGCGCGCCCGGCCAACGCGCCGGGCGTCAGGCCTTCCTCGCGCAACAGGCGCGCAGCACCCAGCTTCAAGCGACGGCCTTCGACCATTGCGGTCACGCCGCGACCGGGCAGGGCAGCGAATTCGTGCATGGCCGGCACCTCGATGTTGTCACGCGCCGCAGCCTCTGCCACCGCACGCGCCAGCGGGTGCTCGCTGCCGGCCTGCAGCGCAGCGGCCAGGCGCAGCACTTCGCCGGTGCTGCGGTCATTGCCTTCGATCGCCGTCAATACCGGGTGGCCGATAGTGAGCGTGCCGGTCTTGTCGAAGGCGACCACCCTGACCGCGTGCGCGACTTCGAGTGCCTCGGCATCGCGGATCAGGATGCCGTGGCGCGCCGCCACCCCGGTGCCGGCCATGATCGCGGTGGGTGTGGCAAGGCCCAGCGCACACGGGCAGGCGATCACCAGCACCGCCACCGCGTTGAGCCAGGCGGTGGTCCAGTTGCCGCCGTAGAGGCCCCAGCCGAGCAGGGTAACGGCTGCGGCCACCACCACCACCGGCACGAACACCGCGCTGACGCGATCGACAATGCGCTGGATCGGCGCTTTTTTGGCCTGCGCCGATTCGACCAGGCGAATGATGCGCGAGAGCGCCGTCTCAGCCCCGATGGCGGTGGTGCGCACCGCGATCAGGCCTTCGCCGTTCAGGGTGCCGCCGGTGACCCGGTCAGCCACTTTTTTTGCCGCCGGCCAGGACTCGCCGGTGATCATCGATTCGTCGGCGTGGGTCGCGCCCTCGATGATGATGCCGTCAACGGCGATGCGCTCGCCCGGTTTGACCACGACGATATCGCCCAGCACCACTGCGTCGAGTGCGATGTCATTCTGGCCATTGGCGCGCCGCACCCGCGCCGTGGGCACCTTCAGGGCCTGCAGGGCGCGGATCGCCTCGGTGGTCTGGCGCTTGGCGCGCGCCTCCAGAAACTTGCCCAGGAGCACCAGTGTTATCACCACTGCCGCCGATTCGAAATACAAGTGCGGCATGCCCGATTGGTCGGTCAGCCACAAGTAGATCGACAGGCCGTAGGCGGCTGAGGTGCCAAGCGCCACCAGCAGGTCCATGTTGCCGGTGCCGGCTTTGAGCGCACCCCAGCCGGCGCGGTAGAAGCGCGCGCCGAACCAGAACTGCACCGGCGTTGCCAGCAGCCACTGCATCCAGGCCGGCAACATCCAGTGCTGCCCGGCCATCTCGCCTGCCATCGGCACGACCAGCGGCAGCGAGAGCAGGGCACTGGCGATCACCGGCAGGCGCTCGCGCCATGCACGGGCGGCGGCGCTGGCGGCCGGGTCGGCATCGGCTGGCGCCTGCGTAGGCGGCGCGGCCCGGTAACCGGCGCGCGTTACCGCTGCCACCAGCAAGGCCTGGGACACCGCGCCCTTGTAGGCATGCACGGTGGCGCGTTCGGTGGCCAGGTTGACCTCGGCACCGACCACCCCGGGCACCGTCTTGAGTGCCTTTTCGACCCGGCCCACGCACGAAGCGCAGGTCATGCCGTGGATGTCGAGCAGCATGTCTTCGTGCGGCACCGCATAGCCGGCGGCGTCCACCGCCTGCGCCAGCAGATTGCCGGTCACGCCGTTGCCGCCGGTTACGGTTGCCGCTTCGGTAGCCAGGTTGACCGCGACGCTTTCCACTCCCGGTACCTTGGCCAGTGATTTTTCGACCCGGCCGACGCATGAGGCGCAAGTCATGCCGCTGATCGGCAGTGTGAAGGTGGTGCTCATGATGCTGTTGTGTTCCGCCTTGTGATTCGCTTGGTCGCCAGTTTCAAGCTTCCCATCATGGGAATGTCAAGCGATGATCGCATTCATGCTTGGCAAAGGCTAAGTTCGGCGGCGCGCAAGCTTGATTCTCATCGATTGGTTGACATTCCAAGCATGGGAAGGTTCAGAATCGAGTCTGGACCATCAATCGGGAATTCAAGATGCTTACATTTCAAGTCAAGGACATGACCTGCGGCCACTGCGTCGCGACCATCACCAAGGCGGTGCATGCGGTCGATGCCGGCGCAGCGGTCGAGACCGACCTCGCGACGCATCAGGTAAGGGTTGAATCGGGGTTGCCGGGCGCCGTGATCGAGGCGGCGATTCGCGATGCGGGGTATACGCCGGGTGACCCAGGCGCCTGATTTGATTCAATACGGCGGCAACAGCCGTCGAAATCCGTGTACCAGTACTACCGCCAGGAACATCAGGTTGCGTAGCGGCGCGGCGAAAATGAACGAGCGTACTTCGCGCATGCGCGTATGCGAAAGGCGGGTGTGCGCCAGGCGTGGCTTGCGCGAAGAGTCTCGGTTGCGCGGCTTCGTGCAGCCACGCGCGCGGTCCAGGCATGCCTGATGCCGCTGCCGGCCAGGGCCAACAGGTACAGGCCGGTGCCCGGGTCGAGCAGCAGCGGCAGCCAGAACCAGCGGTTCAACATCTCAACGGGCGCACTTGCCAGCGCCGCCGCACCCAGCACCCCGCCGATCAGCGGGATCGGCGAGAAACTGCGGGCGGCTGTGCCGCGCAAGGGGCGCAGCAAGCCCAGCATGCCGGCCCAGTTCGAACCGATCGCCAGTAGCGCGACACCGGCCAGTCCCACCGTGATAGCCCATGCGATCATGTGCATCCTCCTTGCCTGCCAGGCGAATCGACTCGCCCCAGTGGTTTGCCTCAGCCTGGAATCGGCAGCGCGGTCGTGTCCTTGACGCGTTCCAGCGCGAAGCTTGATTTGACATCCACCACGCCGGACTGCTTCAACACCGCGTTCATGATGAAGCGGTTGAAGTGGTCGAGATCTTCGACGTAGACGCGCAGCAGGTAGTCCATGTCGCCGGTCATCGAGTGACAGGCCACCACTTCGGGCCAGGTCTGCACGGCGCGGCGAAACTGCTCGATCGGCATGCGGCCCTTCTTTTCCAGCTTGACCGTGACATAGGCCAGGAGGCCCAGGCCGAGTCGGGCAGGGTCGAGCAGCGCCACGTACTGGCGGATCAGGCCGGCCTCCTCCAGGGCGCGCACGCGCCGCAGCACCGGTGCCGGTGTCAGGTTGACCTTCTCGGCCAGTTCCTGGTTCGACATGCGGCCGTCGTTTTGCAATAGTTCGAGGATGCGGCGGTCGACGCGGTCAAGGGCCAGGCTGTTCATGAGTTGCGCAGGATCAATATAAAAAGCAACATTATTGCGCAAATATGCCTTTATTGATTCCATATTGCAATCACCTTGCGCACCGTTCGGCATAGAATTTCGTTTTTACCCCCATCCTGCAATTGCCCGAGGCCGCCATGAACCCACCCGATTCCCCTGTACCGTCTGCAGCCCGGAGCGACACTTCAGTCGACAATCCGATGGGCACCGACGGGTTCGAGTTCATCGAATACGCCGCGCCGGACCCCGCGGCGATGGCCGCGGTGTTCGAGCGCATGGGCTTCAAGGCGATCGCCCGGCATCGTCGCAAGAACGTGACCTTGTATCGCCAGGGCGGCATCAACTTCATCATCAACGCCGAACCGAATTCGTTCGCGCAGCGCTTTGCGCGCCTGCACGGCCCGTCGATATGTGCGATTGCCTTTCGCGTGCAGGATGCGGCGCAGGCCTATCACCGTGCGCTGGAAATGGGCGCCTGGGGTTTCGAGGGCAACAGCGGCCCGGGCGAGCTCAATATTCCGGGCATCAAGGGCATCGGTGACTCGGTGATCTACTTCATCGACCGCTGGCGCGGCAAAAGCGGCGCGCAGGAAGGCGAGATCGGCAATATCGGCTTCTACGACGTCGACTTCGAACCCCTGCCCGGCGCGCAGCTCTACCCCCTGGGCCACGGGCTGGTCAACATCGACCACCTCACGCACAACGTGCATCGCGGCCGCATGGATGAATGGGCCGGCTTCTACGAGCGACTGTTCAATTTTCGCCAGGCACGCTACTTCGATATCGAAGGCCAGGTCACCGGCGTCAAGTCCAAGGCCATGGTGAGCCCCTGCGGCAAGATCCGCATCCCGATCAACGAGGAAGGCAACGAGCGCCAGGGCCAGATCCAGGAGTACCTGGTTGCGTATCACGGCGAAGGCATCCAGCATGTGGCGCTCGGCTCGTCCAACATCCATGCCACGGTCGACGCGCACCGCGCCGCCGGCGTGCGCCTGCTCGATACTATCGATACCTATTACGAACTGGTCGACAAGCGCATTCCCGGCCACGGTGAAGCGGTGGCGGAGCTCAAGCAGCGCAAGATCCTGATCGACGGCAAGGCCGGTGCCTTGCTGCTGCAGATCTTCAGCGAGAACCAGTTGGGGCCGATCTTCTTCGAATTCATCGAACGCAAGGGTGACCAGGGCTTCGGCGAGGGAAACTTCAAGGCCCTGTTCGAGTCGATCGAGCTCGACCAGATGCGCCGCGGCGTGCTGGCCTCCGCGTAATCCCCACGAAACTTTCCGAAAGCTGTTGGCGCCATGAAACCACTCGATGCCGATACTGTTGCGCAACACTTGAAAACCCTGACCGGTTGGCGCTTCGACAGCGCGCGCGCCGCTCTGCGACGCGATTTCAAGTTTGCCGATTTCAACCAGGCCTTTGCCTTCATGACGCGCGTGGCGCTGTATGCCGAGCGCCACGACCATCACCCCGAATGGTTCAATGTCTACAACCGGGTCGAGGTCACGCTCACCACCCACGACGCCGGCGGCGTGACCCAGCGCGACATCGACCTGGCGCGCTTTGCCGATGCAGCGTCCCATGGCGCTGCCTGAGCCAGTGACCGACGCGGCAGCGATGCACGCTGATGCGGGCGCAGTGCGCGCGTCCGATTGGACCATCGCGCAGGGTTGGGAGGCCTACACCGCGGCCGAACACGCTGTGTGGAAGACGCTGTTCGAGCGGCAGTCGCGCCTGCTGCCGGGCCGTGCCTGCGACGCGTTCGTGGCCGGCATGCGCGACTTGCCGATCGGCGCTGACGCCATTCCCGATTTCAGCCGGCTTTCCGAGGTGCTGATGCGGCGCACCGGATGGCAAGTGGTGGCGGTGCCCGGGCTGGTGCCGGACGAGGTTTTTTTCGAGCACCTGTCGCAGCGCCGTTTTCCCGCCGGCAACTTCATTCGCCAACCGCACCAGCTCGACTATCTGCAAGAGCCGGACGTGTTTCACGACGTATTCGGTCATGTGCCGATGCTGATGAATCCGGTCATGGCCGACTTCGTGCAGGCCTACGGCATGGGCGGTCTGCGCGCGCAGCGGCTGGGGACCCTGGAGCTGCTGGCGCGCGTTTACTGGTACACGGTTGAATTCGGACTGGTGCGCGAAGGCGCCGCCACCCGCATCTACGGTGCCGGCATCGCCTCCTCGCGCGCCGAGTCGGTGTTCGCGCTGGATCATCCCTCGCCCAACCGTGTGCGCTTCGATCTGCAGCGTGTCATGCGAACGCGCTACCGCATCGATGATTTCCAGGAAACCTATTTCGTGTTGGACAGCCTGGAGCAGCTGCTCGAACTGGCGCGCATCGACTTTGAGCCGATCTACGCGCGGGTGGGCAGGCTGGCGTCTTTGGAGCCTGGCGACATCACCGCGACCGATACACTTGTCGCGCGTGGCAGCGGCGCCCACCACAGCACGCGCAGTCGCGCAGGATAGGGTTGCGCGAAGCCGGCCCGCGAGATGCGGGCGCGCAGGCTCCGTCCGCTGCGCAGCGCGCCGATGCCCTGCGCCATTTGTGGTCGACACCCCCGCAACGCCTAAAATGCCGCTCTTCCGGTGCCGCATCGATCCTTCGCGCCGGAACGTGAGCGCGGTGGTGCCGGCACCGCATTGCGATTGAGTGATCGGGACGTCCAGCGGGAATCAGTGTGGCAGCTACAGGTGGTGCGCAGTCAAGCCCGGTATCGATGCCATGGCTGATCGTGGCCGGCGTAGGCGCGCCGTTCGGGTTCAATGTCATTCCAGCGCTGTTGCCGGCGATCCAGGCGGAGTTCGCGCTCGATCCTGGCCGCATGCAGTGGATGGTGTCGATCTACGCGTTCACCATGGCTCTGGGGCAACTGGTTGCCGGACCGTTGTCGGACGCGTTCGGCAGGCGCATCATCCTGTTGGCCGGGCTGGCCATTTTCGTGGGCGCAAGTATCGGTGCAGCGCTGGCCGACTCCTACAGTCACTTGCTGGCCTGTCGTTTTTTGCAAGGCCTGGGTGGTTGCGTCACATTGATGATTCCGCGCGCGGCGGTGCGCGACCGCTTTGCCGGGCCGGACGCGGCGCGCGCCATGGCCATGATCATGATCTCGATGAGCCTGACACCTGCCATCGCGCCGCTTGTGGGCGGCCTGTTGCAGACCTGGTTCGGCTGGCGCTCGGGGTTTTATGCCTGTGCCGTGGTGGGCGGCGTTCTCCTGGTTCTTGGTTACCGCCTGCATGGCGAAACCCTGCCAGCGGCCAGCCGTGTGCGTGCCCGCCTGGGCGCAACGCTGCGCAGCTACGCGGCGCTGTTCGCCTCGTGGAAATTTTGCGCCTACGCGTTCGGCTTCTCGCTGCTCAATTGCAGCTTCATCGGCTTTTTCGTCATCGGGCCGGCCTTCCTGACGCGCTCGTTCGGCATGACGCCAATCGGCATCTCGCTGGCCATGCTGGCGGCCTACGGCGGGTTCGCCGCCGGCAATTTTCTGGCGGCGCGTCATGTCAGGCGTGCCGGCGTCGACCGGCTGCTGGCCTTTGGGCTGGCATTCGGCTGCGCCGGCACGCTGTTGCTGATTGTCGCGACCGGCCGGGCGGGCTGGGAGTGGGTGCAGGCGGCGATCGCCGTGCAGTCCTTCGGCACCGGTCTCGCATTCGCCGCCGGCATCGCCGGCGCCACCGCGGTATATCCGGAGCGCGCCGGCACGGCGTCCGCGCTGGTGGGTGCGGTTCAGCTGCTCACCGGTGCGTTGTTCGCCGTGGTATCGGGGGCGATTGACGATGGCAGCTTGAAGCCGCTGGCGTGGAGCTCGGTGGTTCTTTGCGCGGGCGCGGCGGCATGCATCTGGCCGCTGTGGCGGCGGCGCGAGGCGGTGGGCGTGCGCTAGCTAGGGCGCGCCAGGGCGCGCGCGTAGCGAGAGTCCTCAGGGGATCGCTCCTCAGCGGATGGCGCCGGCGCTACGCAAGGACTCAATGTCGCCGGGGCCGTAGCCTGCCGCCGCCAGCACGCCGGCGGTGTGCTCGCCCAAGGCCGGTGCTTGCGGATTGACCCGACCCGGTTCGCGCGTGAACTTGATCGGAATCCCCAGGTGGCTGGTGCCGTCGGGATAATTGATCTTCAATTCGCGCGCCGCCACCTGTGCGCTCATCAGGCCTTCACGCACACCTTTGACCGGTGCCCAGCAGCAATCGATCTGCTCGAGGAACGCTTCCCAATGCGAAAGCGGCCGGGCGGCGAATGTGTCGGCGAGGAATTTTTTCACCGGGTCGTGCACCGGCCCCGGCGGCAGTTTGCAAATGTCGATCAGGTCCGGCCGACCCAGCGCGGTGAGCACGTTGCTGGCGAACTTGATTTCGCTGCCGCCCATGGTCAGGTACTTGCCGTCGGCACAGCGGTAGACGTTGTAGAAGGCGTAACCGCCGAAGGTGCGTTCCTCCTTGGCCTTGAGTTCGCGGTCTTCCGCAAATACCGGGCTCACGATATTGGCCATCCAGGCGGTCAGGCTGTCGTGCATGCCGATATCCACATAGTCGCCCTCCCCGCTGGTGGCGCGGCGCAGCAGGGCCATCAGGATGCCCGACAGCGCCATCAGCGAAGCCGCCAGGTCGGCTGAAGGCACGCTGGGCATCACCGGCGCGCCGTCGCTGCCGCGGTTCAGGTCCAGCAGGCCGCATTCGGCCTGCACACTCATGTCGTGTGCGACGCGCTTGACGTATGGCCCGGTCTGGCCGTAGGCGGCGATCGAGCAGTAGACAATGCGCGGATTCACCGCCTTGACAGCGGCATAGCCGATGCCGAGGCGCTCGACCACGCCGGGGCGGAACGATTCGAGCACCACGTCGGCCTGTTTGGCCAGGCGCAGAAAGGCCTCGACCGCGCCCGGCTTCTTGAAGTCGAGCATCACGCTTTTCTTGCCGCGGTGGGTGCCGCTGAAGTAAATGCTGGTGCCGTCCTTGTACTTCTTGCCGATGTCGCGGTTCGGTTCGCCGCCGGGCGGCTCGATGCGGATCACCTCCGCACCGTGGTCGGCCATCATCATGGTGAGATGCGGGCCGGGCAGGAAGTTGGAGAGGTCGAGAACGCGGATGCCTTCGAGTTTCATGGTGGTATTGGGAACGAATGTCGTGTGGGACTCGCAGTTTAGCTGTTCGGTGGTGCCGTCGAAGACCGGCTATGGTTGTCAGGGAGCCCTTTGGCGCGCGGTTTCTTCAATCCCCCGATCTCATGAAGCGCCAGCCCTCGCGGCCAGCTAACGTCACCCTGCGCCAGATGCGCGCCTTCGTCGCCGCCTGCGCGCCTTTCCTCGCTCATTTCAGGCGCGCCATGACGGAGTGGGTCGCAGCACCAGTGGCGCGCGCGTCGCGGTCAAGAGCTTAGGCAGCCCCGCGCATCGCATGCCAGGCCTGCCAGTCGCGCCCCGGATGCACCGTGCCGCACGCCGGGCAACGGCGTGCCGCCTCATCTAAGCCATAGAACGCGTTGTAGGCTTTGGGCAGGTCTTCGACAATGCTTTGCAACTGCACTTCCGCGCGATGCACCAGGGTCGCGCACTTGCCGCAATACCATTCGAACGCATCGATCACACCGGCCGGCCGGCTGCGCTCGATCACCGTGCACATGCTGTCCGCTTCGGGGCGTTGCGGCGAATGCCGCACATGCGCCGGCAGCAGGAACATGTCGCCCTCGTGCAGTTCAATGCGTTCGAAGCGGCCGCGATCCCAGGTCAGCAGATGGGCATTGCCGCGAAACTGGTGAAAGTATTCCTCGTACGGATCGTCGTGAAAATCGGTGCGTTGGTTGGGGCCGCCGACGACGGTGCAAATCAGGTCGGAATCGGCCCAGATCTGCTGGTTGCCCACCGGCGGCTTGAGCAGGTGCGCATGGGTGTCGATCCATTGGCCGAAGTTGATCGGCATGCCGTATTTCATCGATGGCCTCGTGTCTGGTTGACGGTGTTCACTCTACCTTGATGCCAGCGTCCTTGATGATCTTGCTGTACTTGGCGATTTCGCTCTTGATGAAGATCATGAAATCGGCAGGGCCGATACCCGAGGGTTCGGAACCCAGGCGTAAGAGGGTTTCGCGCACATCCGGCCGCGCCAGCGCCTTTTGCACCTCGCGATGCAGTTGGGCCACGATGTCGGGCGGGGTCTTGGCCGGTGCCAGGAGGCCGAACCATGCCAGCGTTTCATAGCCGGCCAACCCGCTCTCGGCCAGGGTCGGCACCTCGGGTTGCGAGGCGGCGCGCTTGGCGCTGGTGACCGCCAGGGCCTTGAGCTTGCCGGCCTTGATCAACGGAATCACCGTCGGGATGTTGATGATCATGGCCTGTACCTGGCCGCCTGCCACATCGGCCACACCCGGCGCGGCGCCCTTGTAGGGCACGTGCAGCAGATCGAGCTTCGCCATCGACTTGAGCAACTCGACCGACAGGTGCGACAGGCTGCCGTTGCCGGCCGAGGCAATGGTCACCCGCCCGGGTTGTTCGCGCGCCATCCTGGCGAAATCGGCGTAACTTGCCACCGCCATGGCCGCGTTGGTCACCAGCACATTGGCGGCAGTCGAGATCAGCGCCACGGCGGCGAAATCATTGACGCTGTCGTAGGGCAGGCGCGGGTAGAGGCCAGGCGTTACGCCGTGCGAGCTGCCGTTGCCGAGAAACACCGTGTAGCCGTCGGGCGCCGCCTTGGCGACGCTGTCGGCGGCGATACTGCCGCCGGCGCCAGGCTTGTTTTCGATCACCAATTGCTGACCCAGCGATTCGCTCATGGCTTTTGCCAGCGTGCGGGCAAGCACGTCGGAACCGTCGCCGGCGGTGGCCGGCACCACGATTTTGATCGGCTTTACCGGGTACTGGCCATGCACTGCGGCGGATGCGAAAAGGGCGGTGACGGCTGCCGCGGACAACAGGTGTTTGAGGTAGGTCATTGGATTGAATCAGGGTTGAAAGGGAAAATCAGGGGGCGATTGCCGCAAGCGAAAGCGTCCTGCTTGTGGCCCGCCGCTGCGGGCGACGAAAGCGAACTCGAAAGCCAGTGCCAATGAAAGTGGCAACGCACGCGGCATCGGCTGCGGCATTTCAGCCCAGCTTGAGGCCGGATTCACTTACCGCCTTGCGAATCACCGCCTTTTCGCCTTCGGTCAGCGCCAGCAAGGGCCGGCGCACAGTGCCGCCGACCTGGCCGATCTGCTCCATCCAGTATTTGGTGTGCGCCTGCGGCGTGCCCTTCGGCCGCGAGTTGCGAAACGCCGCCCGCACCGGGTTCAGGCTGTCGCGCACCTTGCGTGCTTCATCAACGCGGCCGGCGAAGGCCAGGGCGGTGTACTCATTGATACGCTGGTCAACCGCGGTCTGCATGGTCAACGGCGGGGTTGAGCACAGGTAGAGGCGCCAGCCGAGCTCGACGATGTTGTCGAACCATTCTTCCTCGGAGGCGGTGGAGACGATGATCTTGTCGCCGGCGATCCTGGTGAGCCTGGCGTACTTTTCGCGATCCACGCTGTACTTGATGGCGACGATGTTGGGCAGATCCGCAATACGGGCGCACAGTTCCGGACTCATCTCGTAACCGCAATCCGGGTGGTTCCACAAGGCGATGCCGATATCGAGCTGTTCAGAAAGGTAGCGGTAGTACTCGTAGACCGTAGCGTCGATGTCGCGGCCGAAATGCAGTACCGGGCTGTGCACCACGATGTAGTCGGCGCCGATGGCTTGTGAATGGCGCGCCAGATCCAGCACCACGTCGAGATTGGTGTCTGAACAGGAGGTGACGATGCCGGCCTTGTCGCGCGCGGCGTCGACCGCGAGTTCGAAGCTGCGCTTGCGCTCGGCAACCGACATCGAGAAAAATTCGCCCTGCTTGCCGCACACGAACAGGCCGCCCAGTTTCAGGGTTTCGATCCAGTGCTTGAGATTGGAGCGGAAGCCCGCCTCGTCGAAGCGAAATTGCGCGTCGAAGGGTGTGGCGGTGGCGGCCCATACGCCGCGAAAATGTTCGCGAGCGTACTCCTTGGCCTGGGCTTTGCTGTATTTCATGGTGATTGTCATGGTGACTGTCATGGTGATGGCTCCCTGGTCGATGTGTTGATGGTACGCCACAGCCGCTCGGCCGTCAGCGGAAAGTCGAGTTGAGCCACGTTAAATGGCGACAAGGCGTCGATGGCGGCGTTGAGCAATGCCGCCGGCACGCCGATGGTGCCGGCTTCGCCCACACCCTTGGCGCCCAGCGCATTGGCGGTCGCCGGCATGCACAGACTCTCGATTTCCAGCGGCGGCATGTCGGCCGCGCGTGGCAACGCGTAGTCCAGAAAAGATCCGGTGAGGAGCTGCCCGCTGTGGTCATACACGATGCGTTCCAGCATGGCCTGGCCAATACCTTGCGCCAGACCGCCATGCAACTGCCCCGCGGCCAGTTGCGGTGAAATGATGCGCCCGGCGTCATCCACCCACACCAGACGTTCGATGCGCGGCAGGCCGGTTTCGGCAGAAACGGACATGCGCGCGATCACGCAGCCATAGCTCCAGGCTTCACCGGGCGCCGTATACACCGTGTCGGCCGTCAGGGGCAACGCTTCGCCGGCGTCACGGCGGGTGGCGGCCGCCTGCGCGGCGGCCGCCACCGCACTGCCGCCGATGGCGATGCTGCGGCTGGCCAGAGCGCCGATGCCATCCGGGCACAGCGCGGTATCGCCATGCACTACCGTGACTTGTTGTGGGTCGAGGCCCAACGCGCTCGCGGCGATCGCGGCATAAGTGCTTTGGTGCCCCTGGCCTTGCGCGGCCGAACCGCTCGCAACCCGGGCGCTGCCGTCCGGCAGCAAGGTGAGGCGGGCGCTCTCCCAGCCCTGGCCGCAGGGCTCGACATACATGGCCACGCCGATGCCGACCAATTCACCGGCGGCGCGGCGGCGCGCCTGCTGCGCACGCTCTTCAACATAGCCGAAGCGGGCACAGGCACGTTCCAGTGCGGCCAGGTAATCGCCGGAATCGAAGCGCTCGCCGGTTGGCGTCCGGTAAGGCATGGCGGAAGCCGGAATCAGGTTGCGGCGCCGCAATTCCACCGGGTCGATGCCGACCAGGCTTGCCGCTGCGTCAACCAGGCGCTCCATCAACAGCGCCGCTTCGGGGCGACCGGCACCACGATAGATGTTCATCGCTGCGGCATTCGACTGCGTGCCACGGGCTTCGATATCGACGCTGCCCACCCGGTAAGGCCCGGGCAGGATGCGCGCCGCATTGCGCAGCGGCATGGCCGCGCTGTACGGCAGCCACGCGCCCAGGGGAAACGCCAGCCGCGCTTCGAGATGCAGGAAGCGCCCCCCGGCATCAAGCGCCAGCATGCCTTCAAGCAGCGCGCCGCGGCCGTGGGTGGCGGAGGTGAACTCCTCGGTGCGGGAAGCTGCCCATTTGACCGCCGCCTTCAGGCGATGTGCCGCCAGCGCCACCAGCAGGTCTTCCGGATAGACCGAAGCCTTGGCGCCGAAGGCGCCGCCGACATCCGGCGCGATTACCCGCACTTGTGCCGCCTCGAGCTTGAGCGTGCGTGCGATGTCGTCGCGCGCGCGTGCTGGCGACTGGGTGGGCAGCCACACAGTGATGGTCATGCCGTCCGATTCCGCCACCACCGCCCGCGCCTCGAGCGCGGCGGCGACGACGCGCGCCTGCTGATGGCGCACCCGCACCTGCAATGCGTGTGGCGCTTCTCCCGGCGCTGCGCGCTGGCCGTGGCGGCTTACCAGCAACGGCGCCGCCTCGTGCGCCAGGTCCGGCAGCGCCGGCTGCGTGTCGTAGTCGACCTGCACCAGCAGGGCGGCATGCGCCGCCGCCGCAATAGACCGGGCGACCACCAATGCCAGGGGCTGCCCGACCGAATGCACCACTTCATCGGCCAGCAACGGGCAGGCGATTGCCGCCAGGGGCGGCAAAACCGGGTTGATCGGCGGCAGGCAGGCTGCGGCGAAGTCGGCCGCTACGAACACCGCGCACACGTCCGGCGCGGCGTGCGCTTCGGTGATGTCGAGTGCCCTCACTGGCGCGTGCGCGTGCTGGCTGCGCACGAAAACCGCATGCAGCATGCCGCTACGCGACACATCATGCACGTAGAGGCCGTGGCCGGTGACAAGGGCCAAGTCCTCCACCCGCGCGCTTGCGCCAGAGCGATTAGGCGGTGGCTGTGGAGTCAAAACACTTGGTCCTTCCGGCATTGTGACGTGCAGACGGCTGGCAGGCAGGCAGGCAGGCAGGCAGGCAGGCAGGCAGTGACGCAAGTGCCGTGCCAGCAGGTTTCTAGTGCCGGTGTCCCGGCGCGCGTCCGGCGCTGGTGAAGGCGGCATAGTGATCGCGCAACAAGTCGCGGCCGAATCCGCCGCCGAATCCGCCGCTTGTGCCGGCGCCAAGCGCGGCGCCGAAATCCTGGCGAAAATCGCGCCACACCGTATGGATATGATTGCCGCCATCTTGTGAGGCGTCAAACTCGATCTGGAACTGCGCGCCCTGGATGCGGTAGTAGAACTGCCTGCCGCGCACGGTCGCGCCAGCCCAGGCGAAGAACAAGGTTTCGTTGCTGCCGCCGCGCACCCGCGCCAGGCGTGCATCGCGCAGGTCATCAGCGAAACTCTCGGCGTAGATGTTGATGAGCGCATGCAACAGCGCGCGCTGCGCGTCGTTCATTTCACTTGCGCGCAGGCCTTCGGGCTTGAGTGGATCCAGCCGCGCCGGGGTGCCCGAGACGATATCGCCATAGCTGCGCGTATCGATCACCGCGCGTGCACGCTGCGCGTCATCGAGGGCACCAAGCAGGGCCCAGGCGCGGTCGGCCTCCTCACGCAGGGCGCGCAGGCCGCGTTTCGGACCGCTGCCCACGAAAGCGGGGTTGGCGCCGAAAAAGCTGGGCGCGTCGATCGCCACGCGGTCACCGGCGAGCGTGAAGTTGAGCGACAGGTGATGCCCTTCGAAGCGCCAGCCCCACAGTGCGGCGCCGGGCTTGCCGAAGATGGCCACGGTATAGCGGTCAGGGTCGCGGAAATCGCCCTGCATTTCGCGCAAGACCAGTTCAAGTTCGATGATGTTGGTGACTTTCTCCTGACCGGCACGTGAAAGGGCGGCGGCCAACAGTGCCTTGACTGCGGCGCGTTCGGCGGCATTCATTTCGCCCAGGGTCAGGCCCGCGCGCGTGCCTGGCGTATAGCGCCAGCGCGTGCGCTCCGGCGCTTCGAATGCAAGCTGTGCGCGGCGGCGATTGCTTTCCGTGAGCGTGGCAACAAAGGCGGCACCCGACGCACTCATGTGCGCGGCACTTGGCGCGGTCGATGGCGTTTGTGCCAGCAGCGGAGCGGCAGCGCTTGAAGCGAAAAATGCAAGAAACCGGCGCCGCCGCACTTTTTGGTCTGCCCTGTTTCAGACGTTCTCGAAGATCATCAATGTCGGAACGCTGGCGGCGATGCTCTGAAATTCCACCAGCGCCTGGCCAGTGTCATCATGCAGCACGAACAGGTTTTCCGGGTTGCGGCGGAATACCTCGACGCTCTCGCGCTCGGGCGCGATCAACACGTACTCGACGAGCGAAGGTAGCTGGCGACAGGCCGCGAACTTCAACCCACGATCGCAGGCAGCGGTCGAGTCCGACAAGACCTCGACGACCAGGATAGGATGCTCGAACACGAGTTCAGTTACAAGATCGCGTGCGTCGCAGGTGACGAACAGGTCCGGGTAGAACACAGCGTCTGCTGCGGCAACGCGCAGTTTCATGGCGGCGCTGCAGGACCGGCACGAAGTGCCCCGGAGATGCGTTTGCAGGGCTACCGTCAGGTTGGCTGACTTCCCACCCGAGATAGCCATCGTAGGTGAGTTGCTTGGTCGGTACGGCGGACATGGTGAATGCAATATCGGAAACGAAGCATCAGCATACGCCAGGCGCGGCAGGTGGTCCACGCGAGGCGAACTATTCGACCTTGATGTTGGCTTCCTTGATGATCTTCGCGTAGCGCGCAATCTCGTCACGGATGTAGGGCGCGAATTGTTCCGCACCTGCACCCGAGGCCTCGAAGCCCTGTTCGCCCAGGCGCTCGGCGGCTTGCGGCGAACGCACCGCGCGCGCCACTTCGGTGGTGAGACGGGCGGATAGATCCCTGGGCAGACCGGCCGGACCCCACAGTCCGTACCACGAGACCATCTCGAAGCCGGGCAGGCCCGATTCGGCCACGGTCGGCACATTGGGCATGAACGACACGCGCTTGCTGCCGGTGACCGCCAGCGGTTTCAGTTTGCCGCCCTTGACTAACGGGTACGACGAAGGCAGCGGATCGATCATCGCGCTCACCTGGCCGCCCAGCAAATCGGTAAGTGCCGGTCCGGAGCCCTTGTAGGGCACGATCAGCAGGTCGGGAATGCCGGCCTGGCGCTTGATGAGTTCTTCCGACAAGTGGCCGGCCGAGCCCAGACCGGAGGTGGCAAAGCTGTACTTCCTGATATCGGCTTTCACCAGCGCGATGAACTCGCGCAGATTGGCCGCCGGCACGCTCGGATGCGCGGTCACCAGCAAGGGCACCGCGCCCAGGTTGGAAATTGGCGTGAAATCCTTTTGCACGTCGTAGGGCACGTTGGGCAGGAACAGCGGGTTGGCCACGAAAATCGAGGCCTGCACCAAGAGCGTGTAGCCATCGGGAGCGGCCTTGGCCACCAGGTCGCTGCCGACCGTGCCGTTGGCGCCGGCGCGGTTCTCGACCACGAACTGCTGGCCCATTTGTTCCGACAGGCGCTGCGCCAGCACGCGCGCCACCACGTCCACCGTGCCGCCAGGCGGGTAGGGCACGATCACTCGCACAGGCTTGGCGGGGTAACTCTGTGCGCCAGCAATGGTGACGAGGCTCAAGGCGATTGCGGCCAGCCAGGACTTCAGCAACAGATTCATGCGGACTCCAAGGTTAAAAAAGGCCGCCACCGGGCGGCCTTGCCTGCGACCGGCGCTGCCCTGGTCACGCGGCGCGCGCCAGCTTGGGCTCGATCGACCAGCCATATTGCTTGTCCAGGCCCAGTTCGCGCACCATGCGAATGCCGCGCGCCAGCGCCTCGCCTTCGAGGTTTTTCAGCGGTTTGCGCAGCGCACCCACCGGTAGCCCGACCGCGCGCATCAGGCTCTTGATGGCCACCGGGTTGATCACCGAGTAATTGAAATGCAGCAGCGGCAGCATGCGCAGGTAGGTGTCCTTGAAGGCCTGGGCCTCGGCGCCGCTCTTCCATGGCGTGGAAATGGTCGCCATCTCGGCCGGCATGATGTTGCCGCCCATGTTGGCCGTGCCATGCCCACCCAGCGACATGGTCGGCACCACCAGCCCCAGGCTGGGGGAATCGCAGCACATCACGGTCACATCCGGCTTCGCTGCCAGAATCTGCGCCACCTGGCCCACGCGGGTGGTCGATTCCTTGTGGATCACGTAATTGGGGTGCTTGAAAATGCGCAGCAGGTGGTCCCAGTGCAGATCGGTCTTGATGCGCGGTGGGTTGTTGTAGATGCCCAGCGGCAGGTCGGTGGCGTCGGCGATGTCGAGGAAGAAGGCCTCGATGTCGTCCTCCGGCCCGCACAGGTAGGGCGGCGCGGCGATGATGGCGCCGTCGCCACCATTGGCCTTCGCCCAGTTGATGTTGTCGACCACCTGATCCTGCGTGTTGCCGGTGCAGCCGTAGAAAAAGTGCATGCCGGCCGGTTTCATCTTCGCCGTTTCCACCACCAGGCGCTTCTTTTCCTCGGGCGTGAGGAGCGAAGGCTCGCCGGTCGAACCCATGAACAGCATGGCGACCGTGCCATTGCGCCGTTGAAAGTCGATCAGTTCGCGAAAGGCGCCGAAATCGATTTCGCCATTGGCGTTGAAAGGGGTGACGGAGGCGACGAAGGAACCTTCGATGCGCAGCTTGGACATGGAGGATCTCCTGGCTGAGAATGGGAGCGGTGGGTTGCCGGCGGGAACGCAGCATTATCCACCTGAATCGCGGTTTTCGGGGATCGGGCCACTTTCGCCCGCTTGTCTGTCAGCAGGGGTATGGCCCGAAGCGTAGCGCGGCGGCCGGGTGCGAGCGCCCGGCTGCATCTGCGGAAGCGGAAAAGCCGACGACCAGAAAAGGTGCGACGGCGCGCCGCCGCGAATCCATCAAAATTCAATAGCATTATAGAATTGTGTCCACCATCGAATCCGGAGACGCCACCCCATGTCCGCCACCCCGCCGTTTCGCGCCGATCACGTAGGCAGCCTGCTGCGCCCCGAGGTATTGCGCAATGCCTTCAAATCGCATGCCAGGAAGCAGATCACCGACAGCGAATTCGGCGCCATCCAGGACGCCGCCATTCTCGATGTACTGAAGCTGCAAGAGGATGTCGGCCTGAAGGTTGCGAATGACGGTGAATTCCGGCGCGGCTCTTACTGGGGCCACTGGGTGGCCAAGGTGCAGGGATTCGGCATTCGCACCGCTGCCTTCAAGTTTCACGACGACCATGGTCACGAGGCGGATTTCACCGCCGCCGATGTGCGCGCGCCCCTGCAGCGCACCCAGGGTATCTCGACCGAAGAATATGCCTTCATCGCCAAACACACCCGGCTGCCCGGCAAGGTGACCATGCCTTCGCCATCCACCCTGCACTTTTATGGCGGGCGCGACAGCATTGCCGCCGCCGCCTACCCCGACTACAAAGCCTATCTCGCCGACCTTGCGCGCATTTTCCGCGAGGAAATCGCTGCCCTCGGCGCGCTCGGCTGCCGTCATATCCAGATCGACGAGGTGCCGCTGGTCATGCTGTGCGATCCGAAGGTGCGCGAAACGGTCAAGGCCCAGGGCTATGACTGGCAGGAACTGGTCACCGACTACATAGCGGTGACCAACGAGGCGGTGAAGGGCCGGCCGGCCGGCATGACCACCGCAATGCACCTGTGCCGCGGCAACTTCAAGGGCAAGTATCTTTCGGAAGGCGGCTATGACGCGGTTGCCGAGCGCATGTTCAATGATCTCGACATCGATGTCTTTCTGCTTGAATACGACACCGACCGTGCCGGCGACTTCGCACCACTGCGCCATGTGCCAAAGAGCAAATCGGTGTCGTTGGGATTGATCACCACCAAGTCGGCAGCTCTCGAACCGGTGGACCTGCTGCGCCGGCGGATCGATCTGGCAGGCAAGTACATCGATCTGTCGCAACTGGGCATCTGCCCGCAATGCGGTTTTGCCAGCACAGTGGGTGGCAACGACGTCACCGTGGAAGACGAGATTGCCAAGCTCAGGCTGCTGACCAGTACCGCGCAACAGGTGTGGGGCAGCGCCTGATCGCTCATTGGACTACTCTCCTGTCACTGCGTGACATCCTCCCCGAGGGAGGATGAGCGTTCCCTTCGGCCGGCCGGGCGGGAGCGCTCAGGCGGGCGTGCCGAGGTAGGCCTCGATCACCCGCGGATCCGAAAGTACGGTGGCCGGTTCGCCCTGGGTGAGCAGCGCGCCGTAGTTGAGCACGACGATGCGATCGGCCAGGTCGGCCACCATCTGCATGTCGTGCTCGACCCACAGCATGGCCGGGCCCTTCTCATGCTTGACGCGCAGGATGAAGCGCGCCAGATCTTCCTTCTCCTCCCGATTGAGACCTGCCGAGGGTTCGTCGAGCAGCATCAGTGCGGGGTTCATCGCCAGCGCGCGCGCAAAGCCGATCACCTTTTGCAAGCCGAACGAGAGGTTGCCGACCAGTTCGTGCCGGCAGTGCTCGAGCTCGACAAATTCGATCACCTCTTCGACGGCGCGGCGATGCTCGGCTTCCGTGTTGCGGGTCTTCCTCGAGAAAAGGGCTTCACCCAGCATTGATGTCTTGATGCCCAGGTGGCGGGCGACCAGCAGGTTGTCCACCACATTCATGTGGGCGAACAGCTCGGCGTGCTGGAAGGTGCGGGCCACACCCAGGGCGGCGATGCGCGACGGGCGCAGGCCGTTGAGGCGCGCGCCACCGAATCGCACTTCGCCCTGGCCTGGCTGGTAGATGCCGCCGATGCAATTGAGCACGCTGGTCTTGCCGGCGCCGTTCGGCCCGATCAGCGCCACCAGTTCGCCCGGATGCGCCTCGAAGCTGACATCGTGAAACACCGTGAGCCCGCCAAAGGCGAGCGCAAGCGAATCGACTTGCAGCACCTTATCCATACCACCGCCGGCTGCGCTTGTATTGCTTGACGTCGCGGTAGTTCCTGCGCGCCGCGCCGCCATGCCCCAGGTAGAACTGACGAATATCCTGATGCCCTTGCAGTCTGGCGGCATCGCCGTCGAGCACGATGCGGCCATTCTCGATCACGTAACCATAGTCGGCCGCGGCCAGTGCCACCCGGGCGTTCTGCTCCACCAGCAGGATGGTCAGGCCCAGCTCTTTGCGCAAGGCCGCAAGTTTCTGCATCAACTCCTGGACGATCAGGGGTGCCAGCCCCTGCGAGAGTTCGTCAACCAGCAACAGCCTGGGTGCGCACATCAGGGCGCTGCCGATCGCCAGCATCTGCCGCTCCCCTCCTGACAAGTAGCCGGCTTCGCGCCGCGCCAGTTGCGCCAGCCGCGGGAACTGCGCGTGCACCATTTCGAGCAGGGCGCTGCGGCGCGCGCCGCGTGGAGTGGTCGCCGCCGCCAGGTTCTCGGCCACCGTCAGGTTGTCGAACACCTTGTCGCGCTCCGGGACCAGCGCGATGCCCAGCGCGGTAACGCGATGCGGCGCGAAATTCTCGATCGGCTGGCCCATGAAGCGGATCGCGCCGGCCGTAACGCGCGCGTCATCGAGACCCAGGAATCCGGAGATGGCACGCAGCACCGTGGTCTTGCCGGCGCCGTTGGTGCCCATCAACGCCACCATTTGCCCGGCACCGACCTTGAGCGACACGCCCTGCACGGCCGTCATCACGCGGTGGTAAGCCACTTCGATCGCATCGACCTCAAGCAATGCAGTGGCGTCGCTCGCACCCATCGGGGCTGTCATTGGTCGACTCCAGCCAGGGGCTTTTGCTTGAAGGGCCACATCAGGAAGTAGGCCTGCACGCGGCGCCAGATGCCCGCCAAACCCTGCGGCTCGAAAATCAGGAACAGGATCATCACCAGCCCGAAGGCGGCATAGTTGATGGCGAATACGGCGTTTTGCAGGCCGCGCATTTGCGGCAGCGCTTCGCTCACCATGCCGACCAGCCATTCGATGCCGTAGGGAAACAGGGTCACGAATACCGCGCCCATCACCGCACCGGCAATCGACCCGATGCCGCCGATGATCACCATGGCGACATACTGGATCGACAGGAACAATGAAAATGCCTCGCCTGAGACGAAGCCGCGGTAATAGGCGAACAGGCAGCCGAGCATCGCCGTGATGGTCGAACTCGCCACAAAGGCCAGCAACTTGTAGCGCGGCACGTCGATGCCGAGCGCTTCGGCCACTGCTTCACGTCCGTGCAGGGCGCGCCAGGCGCGGCCGGTGCGTGCGCGCAGCCAGTTGAGGGCAATCAATATTGTGGCGGCCGCGGCGATCAGGAAAACCACGTACCAGGCACGGCCGTCGACCAGTTCCCAGCCGAACAGGCGCGGCGGATCTATCACGATGCCGGTGGAGAAGCCGCGCCGGGTTTCGTACTCGTGTCCGAGATAGATCACGATGAAATGCAGTGCCAGCGTGCTCACTGCAAGATACAAGCCGCGCAGCCGCAGCGAAGGCAAGCCGAAGATCACCCCGAGCAAGGCGCCGGTGGCCGCAGATGCCGGCAAGGTCAACCAGATCGACGCCCCGACTTCCTTGACCAGGATGCCGGTGCAAAATGCGCCGGCCGCCATCAGGCCGGCGTGCCCCAGGGAAATCTGGCCGGCAAATCCGGTGAGCAACATCAGGGCTACCGCCCCGACGACTGCCAGCAGTGTCTGGTTGGCGAGGTCGAGTACGAAGGCGTTGGCGACCCACGGCAAGGCCAGCAACGCGCAGCCGAAGATGACGCAGGCGGCGCGCTGGAAGCGCGTGTCGAAGAGTCGCGTGTCTTCGCTGTAGCGGGTGCGGAAATAGCCGCTGGCGTGGGGCACTAGACGCGATCCAGTTCTTCCCTGGAGCCGAACAGGCCCCAGGGGCGCACGATCAGCATCGCCGTCAGCACCAGAAACGGCACCACGTCCGACAACAGCGGATCGACATAGTGAATCAGCAGAACCTCGGCGGCGGCAACGATCAGCGCACCGCAAAGGGCGCCGACCAGGCTGTCGAGCCCGCCGACCAGTGCCGCCGGAAAGGCCTTCAGCCCGATGGTGGCCATGGTGGCATCCAGGCCGGCATCACAAGCGATCAGGATGCCTGTCATGCCGCCGGTGAATACGGCGATACCCCAAGCCAGCGCGTAGACGGCGTGCAGATTGATGCCGCGTTGCGCTGCCAGGCGCGGGTTTTGCCCGGCCGCGCGCATGGCGATGCCATAGCGACTGCGACTCAGGAAGGCCCACAACGCCAGATAGACAACAACGTTCATGACCACCAGCAGCACGCTGATGGTGGAAAGCCGCGCCCCGCCCGGCAAGGCGATCACCGGATTGTCGAAGCCGAGCAGGCGGGCCGGGTGTTGCACCTGCGCCGACCAAATCAGCACCATCGCACCGCGCAACAGGATGCCCAGCGCGATGGTGGCCAGCACGGCGGCCAGCACGGCCTCGCCTGTCATGCGCCGCATCAGCGCCCAATACACCAGCGCGCCGGTGGCGGCAGCCAGCAGGGCAGCGGCCAGCAGGGCGATTGCGGGCTGCGCCGCGAACAAGGATGCGGTGGTGACCAGCCCGTAGGCACCGAGCATCATCAATTCGCCGTGTGCCAGCGAGAGTACCCGGCTGACCCGATAGATCATCACATAGCCGCAAGCGATCAGGGCATAGATCGAGGCGAGGACCAGAATGTTGACAGCCAGTTGCATGGTTCAGGCGCGCGCTATGGAGTGGCAAGGATGTAGCAAGGATGTGGCAAGGAGGCGGCAAGGAGGCGGCAGTGGGCGAGCGCGACGGCGGCCGCTGGACCGCGCCGCGCCCGCGCTTGCGCCCGCAGGCCTTACTTCACCTCGATCGCGGTCCAGTCCTTGACGCGCGTTATCGCGCCTTTGGCAGTGTCCCACTTGTAGACGCGGTAGTGCTGCCGGGTGCGAAAGTGGTTGTCGCGGGTCCATTCGATGGGCCCGCCGCGCAGGCCCTTGGTATCGACCTTGAGATTACTCATCGAGGCCTGCACCTTGGCGGCCGTGGTCGGCCAGCCTGCGCCCTTGAGCGCTGCTTCGAGCACCAGGCCGGCGATATAGCCTTCCGATAATTGGGTAATCGGGTAATTGAGCTTGGCGCGATGCATCACGGCGCGCAGTTCCGCCTGGATCGGCAGGTTGTCCTGGAAAAAGGCGTTGGTGCCGAATACGTACAGCTCGCCGTCCTTGAGGCGCGCGAGTTCGTCTTCGGCGTTGAGGTGGGCGTAGGCGATGTAGCGGCCGTTCCAGCCAAGGCGGCGCAGCGATTCGAAGGTGCGCACCTGCGTCACCCATGGCGCCCAGGAGTAGACCCAGTTCGGGTTGGCCTCCTTGAGCTTGGTGGCGAACGGCGTGTAGTCCGGCGTGGGCGGCGGCACGATCTGCTTGTCGACCGGGGTCATGCCCATGGTCCTTGAGAGCCCCTCGGCATAGTCGATCTCGCCGCGCGAAAGCGGAATCGCCATCGCCGAAAAGCCGATCCTGACCGGTTCCTTCGCCAGTTCCCTGACTGTTGCCAGCGCCATCTGGCTGTCGTACTGCGCACCAAAAGCGGTCGAGCAAAATTGCAGCGGATCGGCCGGCGGATAGGTTTCCTTCGGGCACACCGCGCCGGCATAGAACAGTGGCACGTTGGCGCGCTTGGCCTCGGCCACCATCGGTGCATACGTTGACGACAGGCTGGAATTGATCAGCATCACCGCCTTGTCCTGGGTGAGCAGCTTCTTGGCATCCGCCGCCGCCTTCGAGGCCTCGCCCTGGTTGTCACTGATGACCAGCCTGACCTGTTTGCCGTTGACGCCACCTTTGCTGTTGATGTGGTCGATGTAAGCGCGCATCGCCTCGATCACCGGTGCGTATGTCGCGGCGGCCGAACCGGTCATCGCCGCGGAGACACCGACGACATAGGCGTCCTGGGCGATCGCGGCCACCGAGGCAGTCAGGGCGAATGCGGCAAGGCTTGTCCTTACCAGGGATCTCGCGGTAGGCGATTTGCGGAATGCGCGATGCATGCTTGTTCTCCTTGGGGTTGTGGTTTCAGGCAGTCAGGCTGGCGCCGGCGGCTGCGGCCAGCGCACGTTCTTCGTGGTCTTCATACATCGACTCGACCAGTGCCGCGAAGCGCTGGATCATCAATGCGCGCTTCAACTTGCGCGTCGGGGTGACCGGTTCGCCTTCCTCTTCGGGGTCAAGCTTCTTGGGCAGAATGCGAAAGCGCTTGATCTGCTCGACCCGCGCAAGCTGGCCGTTGGCGCGTTCGATTTCGCCGGCGATCAGGGCATTGACACGCGGTTCCGCGGTCAGGCTGGTAAAGCCGGTGTACGACACAGCGTGGGCACGCGCCCAGTCGGCGACGATATCGGCATCGATTTCGATCAATGCGGTCAGGTATTTGCGCGCGTGCCCGATGACCATGGCCTCGCCTATGTACGGACTGCCGCGCAGGATGTTCTCGATGAAAGATGGCGAAATGGTCTTCCCGCCCGAGGTGACGATGAAGTCGCGCGCGCGATCGATGAGCTTCAGATGACCGGGCTGGGTGTCGTCCCACGCCCCCACATCGCCGGTGGCCAGCCAGCCCTCGCGCCACGCGGCCGCGCTCGCTTCGGGCTGGTTCCAGTAGCCGTCGAACACATGCCCGCCCTTGAGCAGGATCTCGCCATTGTCGGCATCGAGCTTGATTTCCCAACCGTCGGCCAAGGTGCCCACGTTGCCGGGCCGCGGAAACGGTCCGCGCTGGCCCGAGATGATGGCGCCGGCTTCCTCGGTCTGGCCGTAGACCTCGCACACGTTGAGGCCCAGAATCTGCCAGAAAGCCGCCGTTTCCGGCGGCAGCGGCGCGCCGCCGGCGATCACCAGGCGCAGGCGATCAAATCCCAGTTTGGCCAGCACCGGCTTGAACGACAGCAGTCGGCACGCCGCATACAGCAGCGAGGATAGCGGTCCGCCGTCCCAGCGGGCGCGCGCATGCTTGCGGCCGATGCGCATGGCCGCATCATGCACGGCGCGCTTGACCGGCGAAGTATTGGCAATGCCGATCAGCACCTGGGCGGCGAATTTCTGCAAATAGCGTGGCACCAGGACCAGGAAATCCGGTGCCACTTCATGCAGGGTGGTGGCGAGATCGGCGACGCTCTCGCCGAAATGCGGCACCACACCGGCAATCAGCGGAAGCGTGATCGCGAGGTCACGGCCGAGCACATGGCAGAGCGGCAAGAACACCACCGTGCGCAACCCGGCCTGGTCAAGCAGCGGATAGTGCAGCACCATGTTGCCGGCGCCGGCGAGGTGTCGCCCGTGCGACACCAGCGCACCTTTTGGAGCACCGGTGGTGCCGGAGGTGTAGACGATGAAGGCCGGATCGTCCGGCCCGATCCGGCCGGCCCGCTGTTCAAGGCCTGCCAGCAGTTCGGCGTCGCCAAGCGTGCTTTTCATCAGCGTGTCGTACAGCACAAGGCGCGCGTCCTCGTAGGCGAACATCGCCGTCGGATCGATCACCACGATCGCCGCAAGCCCGTCCTGTTGCAGCGCCAGCGGCAACACCTTGTCAACGTATTCCTGATTTTCGGCCACGAACAACCTGGCACCGCCATCGCGCATTTGATGTTCGAGTTCCGCTGCCGAGGCGGTCGGGTAAATGCCGTAGGTGATGGCGCCCAATGCCTGCGCCGCCAGGTCGCACACCAGCCACTCCTCGCAGGCGTCGCCCATGATGGCAACGCGGTCACCCTTGACTACGCCCAGCGCGGCGAAGCCTTGCGCCAGTCGCGCCGTGGCCAGCGCCAGTGCGCGCCAGGTGCGCTCTTCATACAATCCCAGGCGCTTGGCGCGCAGCGCAACGCGCGCCGGTTCGGCACGCGCGCGCTCGCACAGCAGCCGTGGCGCGGTACTCTGACGCAGCCTTTCGCTACTGTGCATGCGCTGGTATGCTTGTCTATAGATCTATTGAATTTGGATTGTAACGGCTGCGCTACCCGCGCCGGTTCGGCGGCGGCGGCGCGCGCCGGCCGCCGCCAGCGTCCGGCGTCGACTTCGATGGTGGCGACCGCGCTGCCAATCCCCACAAAAGCAGACCGCAGAAAGACTCCGTGGTCGCCGGCACATTGGCGCCGCGGCGCGTCTTGATCCATTTGGTTGCTTCATTGCACATGCCCAGAAGCGCAAGCGTGGCCAGGCGCGGGTTGGTGCCCGCCGCAAACTCGCCGGCGGCCACGCCTTCGCCAATCAGGCCCTCGATGACCTTTTCGTAGGCGCGCGCGCTGCGCCCGATGGCCTTGCGGCTGGCCGCCGGCAAATGCTGGCGTTCGGTCAGGAACACCTTGGTGTAGTCGGGACGGACATCGTTTGAGCCAAGGTGGCGGCTGACGATGGCGGCAAGCCGCTCGCCCGCCGTCTGGCGCCGCGCCGCGATCTCCTGCGCGAACTCCAGAAAACCTTCCACCCCCAGTTTGCACACCTGTGCGAGGGCATCCTCCTTGGAATGCAGGTAGTAATAGAGGCTGGCCTGACGCATGCCCAGGCGCTCGGCAATGTCCTGGGTGGCAGCGCCGTGGTAGCTCTTTTCGGCAAACACGGCGGCGGCGGCGTCAATGATTTCAGCCGCGCGGCGTTTCGGGCCGGGCGCAGCGCCGCTATCGGAGGAGGTGGTCTTGGAGGTTTTTCTCGCCATCGTCAAAGCTTACGACATCGAGCGATGCTATGGCGACCAGCGAGCACTGTCCTGCCAATGGCCCCGACCCTTGCGGCTACCGTGATGTTTGCCTGCAAGGAGGGTGAGTCAATGAAAGAGCGTCGCCAGCTGATTATCGCAATGGGTGCGGTTGCGCTCACCACACCGCTGGCAGCTGTCGCCCAGACGCAGGGCGCGACGCCTGCGCGCATCGGCATACTGGGCCCCGGCTCCGCCACCAGCAACGCGGGCTTTCTCGCCGCACTGCTGGCGCAACTGCGTGCGCTGGGCTAAGTCGAAGGCAAAAATATCGCGCTTGAATCTGGCTGGGGCGAGGCTGCGCTGGACCGGCTTCCCGCTCTCGCCGCTGAACTGGTTGGCCTCAAGGTGGATGCCATCCTTGCGTCTCGGACACCCTCTGTACAGGCCGCAAAACAGGCGACCTCGACCATTCCGATCATCATGGCAGGGGTCGCCGATCCGCTGGCGTCAGGTCTGATTGCCAGCCTGGCGCGTGCGGGTGGCAACGTTACCGGCCTGTCGGGTGCTACAAGTGACTTGGCGGCCAAGACGCTCGAACTTCTGCGCGCCATGTTGCCCGCGACCAGGCGCGTGGGCGTACCGGCGAACTCCGCCGATCCGTTCTCCAAGGTGTTCGTCGAACTTGTTGAGCTCGCAGGCCGACATTTGGGCATCAACTTGATGACCTTCAAGGTTCGCGGCGAGGAGGGACTTCGGGTGTAGCCAGACAGTGGGACTGGCAGCCGCCGGACTTGGGAATCGTCGGCTAAAAATCGACCGCAGCGGTCCAGTTTTCACTGCCCTCTTGTCCCGTGGCTGGGCTATGGGCCTTCGAATGCGGCAAAAACTGTCCTCGCTGGGGCCGAGTTTCGCTTTCGACGCCCCAAGTCCGACAGGTTGCTAGTGGTAATCCTCTTCGAGTTGATGGCGCACTGCCGAGACGATCACTTCTGTGGTTCCGGCAATCTCGAAGAGCGCAACATAGCCGGAATTGCCAAACCCAATGATCAACTCGCGCCAAAAGGGGTTCTGGCCTGCCTTGCGGCAGGTGAAGGGCGAGCTCCTCAAAGTGGCGATCCCCGCACTGATGGCGGCAAGCGCCTGCTCGGCCAGCCCGAGGTTGCCACCGGTCTTTCCAAGTTCCCGCTCGATGATGAAGTCGAACAAGCGCAGAAGATCAGCCTCGGCGTCACGGGTCAGGCGGACCCGAAAGCTCACCGGCGCGTCGCTTGCTTGCGCATACGCGCGGCATCCAACTTGTGCTGCAATTTCCGCAATACAGTGTCGGCTTCGACGTAGTCGCCGCTGCGACGCGCATCGTCCGCTGAGCGCATCCCGCGGGCAATGAACTCCGCTTGATTGCGTCTGCGCATGACCGTCGCCCGAACCGATGCTTCCACAAACTCGGATACCGTTTCGCCGTCGCTCAACAGTGACTCGACTTCCGCGCGCAACTCTGGTTCGACGCGGACTGACGGGATGGTTGCGGTTTTCATGGCGTAATTGTAGTGCATTTGCGTTGCTCGTTCCGCAGGGCGCGCGTCTCGCGGGCAGTCGCGGTCGGCTTGTCACGCTGTTGGCGCAACTGATGCAATTGCAGGTCGATGTGATTGTCGAATCCGCCAGCACGGCTGCCCTTGCCGCGCAAACGGCAGCCGCCGCGATCCAAATTGTCTTCGCCGCGGTCAATGATCCGGTCAGTCTCGCGCTGGTCAAGAGCCTGGCGCGACCCGGCGGCAATATCACCGGCCGCGCGAACATCACCGATGACCTCGGCCCCAAGCGCATGGAACTGCCGCACGGCATGCGCCGCAGACTGTTGATCGCGCTTTGGAAGCGCGCGCGTCGCCGGTCGCATCGAGTTGGTTCTATGCCGGCATTGGGTTGCGGGTCGTTGACTTACATAGTAAGCCGCGTTAACATGAATGCCATTCGCCGCTCCCAAAAACCGACATGTCGACGCTCCTAGTCTCCTCGAAAGGCCAGATTGTGTTGCCCGCCGCATTGCGCCGTCGACTCGGTATGGGTGCAGGCGCCAGGATTGAAGTGCTCGAGGAATCGGACGGGCTGAAGCTGCGCGTCGTGCGCTCGGTCACGACGGCCGACCATTCCGGGATGGCCGGCATGGTCAAGGCGCCGGCGCGCGGCGTCCCGCGGCGCCTGCAGGACTTCGACCCGGCTTCGTTGCTGGCCCGTTCGCGGCGCGGCAAGCCATGAGGGCCCTGGATACGAACGTCCTGGTGCGCTTCTTCGTCGATGACGCCGACGATGCACAGGCCGCCAAACAGCGGCCTGCCGCCGTCGCTGCGCTCTCGGAACGATCATTCGTCTCGATGACTGTGCTGCTGGAACTGGAGTGGGTCATGCGCGGCTTCTATGAACTGTCAATGCGAGAGATTTCGCGCGTATTGCGGGCGCTGGCGAGCATCGAGCACGTCACTCTCGAAGATCGCGGCGCTGTCCTGGTGGCGCTTGACGCGTTCGACAAAGGTCTCGATTTCGCCGATGCGCTGCACTTGGCGCGCAGTTCGCGTGCTTCCGGATTCGCCACATTCGACCAACGGCTGGCGAAGCGGGCAAAGGGCCTCGGGTTGGCGCCGCTTGTGGAGTTGCTTGCCTGAAATTTTGATGCGGCAGCAGCGGATTCCCGTGCGTGCGACGGCGCGTGCCGGACAAGCGTTGGCTCACTCGATCACGCGAGTTGCGCTCGGCATGAACGATTCCGGGAATTTGGGCCCGGGCGCCTTGATGGTCTTCATGTTCACAATCAGCTCTAACTTGGCAGGCTGTTCGATCGGCAAGTCGCCTGGTTTTACCAGGCGCATCGCATGAACGGGGCCGCCCGGAACGGGGCGAAGCCGGCCCGTTACAGCGACTCAATGCGCGCGCACCTCGGCAAGGCTTGCGCGCTTTCGCGGCACCAGGCCATGCGCGCGCTAAACTCGTCCTTCAACTCTTCAGACAGGAACGAGCCATGGACATGGGCATCAAGGGCCGACGCGCGCTGGTATTCGGCGGTAGCCGCGGCATGGGGCGCGCCACCGCGCAGTGCCTGGCCGGCGAAGGTGTGCTGGTGACCATTGCGGCGCGCAATCCGCATACGCTCAAGCAAGCGGCTGAGGAAATCACGACTGCCACCGGTGTGCCGGTCACGCCGGTGGTGGCGGACATCACCACCGAGGCCGGTCGCGCCGCCGCCATCGCCGCCTGCCCGAACCCGGACATCCTGATCAACAACGCCGACGGCCCCAAGCCGGGCGACTTTCGCCACCTCGACCGCGATCAATGGATCGCCGCGCTCGATTCCATGATGCTCGGGCCGATCGCCATGATGCGCGCGGTGGTCGACGGCATGATCCAGCGCAAGTTCGGGCGCATCATCAACATCAGCTCGCGCTCGGTGAAGTCGCCGCAGGTCGAAATGCCCTTGTCGAACAGCGCGCGCCTGGGGCTGGTGGGGTTCGTGGCCGGTCTGTCGCGCCAGACCGTGCGTGACAACGTCACCATCAACAACCTGTTGCCGGGCGTGTTCGCCACCGACGCGCAAAAGAACCATATCCTGGGCATGCTGGAGGAGTCCGGCAAAAGCTATGACCAGTTGTGGGAAGAACGCGGCCGCGGCAACCCCGCAGGTCGCTTCGGTCGCGCCGAGGAAGCCGGTGCCTACATCACCTTCCTGTGCTCGGTGCATGCCGGCTACATCACCGGGCAGAACCTGTTGATCGATGGTGGTGGCTATTCAGGGACTTTCTAGTCCGCTGCCGGCATGGGCGGTCCCGCCCGCTCGCCCGAAAGGTGTGCTACTTCGCTCGCGGAGAAGATGTCACGCAGTGACATGAGGTTGGATCGATGACCATCCGGCGTTTCCAGCAACTTGCCCATTGGGGCGCCTACACCGCCGTTGTCGAGGACGGCCGCTTGATCGCCTGCGAGTCGTTCGCGCGCAACCCGGCGCCATCGCCCATGCTCGGTGCCATTCCGGCCATGGTGTATTCACCCTTGCGTATCGAGCGTCCGGCGGTGCGCAAGTCGTGGCTTCTGCGGCGCGAGCGCAGCGGGCGCGGCAGCGATTCGTTCGTCGAGGTGTCATGGGACCAGGCATTGACACTGGTGGCCGAAGAACTGGCGCGCGTGCGCGCGGAGCGCGGGTCGCAGGGCATTTTCGGCGGCTCCTATGGCTGGTCGTCGGCCGGCCGCTTTCACCATGCGCGCACCCAGGTACGGCGTTTCCTGTTTTCCGGCGGCGGCTGCACCGATTCCGTCGGCAACTACAGTTGGGGAGCGGCGCAATTCCTGTTGCCGCATGTGATCGGTACCCATGAGCCGGTATCCGGTCGGGTGACCGACTGGAATAGCGTCATCGCCAATAGCCGCCTGATCATGGCCTTCGGCGGCCTTGCACTCAAAAACGGGCAGGTCACCTCGGGCGGCGCCGGCGCGCACACCATGGAGGCGTGGTTGCGCCGCGCGCGTGAGGCCGGCATCCGCTTCGTGGTGATCAGCCCGAATCGTGGCGACGCACCGGAGTTTCTCGCTGCGCAATGGATGGCGCTGCGGCCCAATACCGACACCGCGCTGATGCTCGGCATGGCCCACACACTGCAGGCCGAAGGGCTGCATGACAGCGCATTTCTGGCCAGTCACTGCACCGGCTTCGATGCGTTTCGGCGCTACTTGACGGGTACGCAGGACGGCACGCCGAAAAGCGCCGCATGGGCCGCCGCAATTTGCGGCGTCGATGCAGACCTGATTTGCGCCCTGGCGCGCCAGGCTGCTGCCACCCGCACTCTGGTCACCATGGCGTGGGCATTACAGCGCGCCCATCACGGCGAGCAGCCCTACTGGATGGCCATTGCGCTGGCGGCGATGCTGGGCCAGATCGGCCTGCCCGGCGGCGGCTTCGCCTTCGGTCACGGTTCGATGAACGGGGTGGGCAATCCGCGCGTCGATCTGCCGTCACCTGAATTCGCAACCGGTCCCAACCCGGCCGGCCGCGCGATTCCGGTGGCGCGCCTGACCGACATGTTGGAAAACCCCGGCGCCGCGTTTGACTTCAACGGGCGGCAAGACATTTATCCCGACATCGACCTCATCTACTGGGCCGGCGGCAACCCGTTTCACCATCATCAGGACTTGAATCGCCTCACGCGAATCTGGCACAAGCCGGCCACTGTGGTGGTGCACGAAAGCTGGTGGACGCCGAGCGCGCGCCGCGCCGACATTGTGCTGCCGGCGACTACAACGCTTGAACGCAATGACATAGGCGGCTCATCGCGCGACCGGTTCATTTTCGCGATGCAGCGGGCGATTGCGCCAGTTGGCGAAAGTCGCGACGATTTCGACATTTTTCGCGAACTGGCCGCGCGTGCCGGCCACGAACCGGCGTTCACCGAAGGCCGCGACACCGACGCATGGCTGCGCGAACTGTGGCGCCGGGTGAGTGTCGGTGCGGACAGTGGTGGCGTGACCTTGCCTGCCTACGAGGAATTCATCGCGCGCGGCTGGGTGGAACTGCCGCCGCCTGCGCGCGATTATGTGATGTTCGAAGCGTTCCGCGCCGACCCGATTGCGCATCCATTGCGCACGCCGTCGGGCAGGATCGAACTGGTGTCGCAGGCCATCGGCGGCTTTGGCTATGCCGATTGTCCCGCGCATCCAACCTGGTTGCCGCCGGCCGAATGGCTGGGTGCCGCCGCAGCCGCACAATTCCCCTTGCATCTGGTGACCATCCAGCCGCCGCACCGACTGCACAGCCAGATGGACCCCGGCCCGGTGTCGCAGGCCGGCAAGGTGGCAGGGCGCGAGTGCCTCGCCATCAACCCGGGCGATGCTGCCGCCAGAGGTTTGAGCGATGGCGACCTGGCGCGGGTCTTCAACCAGCGCGGTGCGTGCCTTGCCGGGGTTGTGCTCGATGAAGCGCTGATGCCCGGTGTGGTGGTGATGGCCACCGGCGCCTGGTTCGACCCTGCAGTTGATGGCCTGGAGCGCGGCGGCAACCCCAATGTGCTGTCGCTCGATGTCGGCACTTCGTCGTTGACACAGGGCCCGAGCGCGTTGTCGGTGCTGGTGGAAGTGGAGGGGTGGACCGGGAAGGCAATGCCGGTCGAAGTGTATCGGGCGCCGCGAATCGAGCCGGCAGGAATTGGCTGACGCCTCCGGCATTGCGCAGTGAGCGATCAAGGGTGCAGCGAGTGCACTTTCGGCAACGGCAGCGCAGCCGATGCGCAGATTGCCGCCAGTGGCCACCGGGCACGTCAGCCTGGTTCGGCCGCGCCGGCCAACTCAGCGTTTTCTTGAGGAATGTCACGCAGGAGACCGCCTATCTGCTGGTGATCACTGCCGGCGAGCGCCCCAGCTTCGGCGACATCCACGTCACGCGCGCGACGGGCAACGCTATCGCCGATCGCTTCGGCCCGGTGGTGCACGAGAGATTCGTGCAAACATGGGCTATACATTCGGTACACAATAACGTGTCGTTCGGCTTCGGCACCACGTTCAACGAGCAGGGCAGGAGTAAAACCGACATGTTTCGCGGCCAATGATGGGGTTGCCTTTGCAGGGGCGGATCGCGCTGGTTACCGGCGGCAGCCGCGGGCTCGGGCGCGGCATTGCGCTGGCGCTGGCCGATGCCGGCGCCGACGTCGCCGTCAACTACGCGCGCGATGCCGCTGCGGCCGATGAGGTCGTAGCCGGGGTGCGGTGCCGCGGCAGGCGCGCCTGCGCGGTACGCGCCGACGTCTCGCAGGCAGCCGAGGTCGCGGCACTGGTGCATGCGGTCGAGCGCGAGCTCGGGCCACCGCTTATCCTCATCAACAACGCCGGCATCATGGGCGTGCGCGCGCTCGCCGATGTGAGCGAGGCGGATTTCGATGCGCACATCGCGGTCAATCTGAAGTCGGCATTCCTGGTCACCCAGGCGGTGCTGCCGGCGATGCGAGCGGCGCGGTTCGGGCGCATCGTCATGATGTCGTCAGCGGCGGCACAAATCGGCGGCCGCGTTGGCGTGCATTACGCGGCTTCCAAGGCCGGCATGATAGGCCTGATGCACGGCTATGCGCAGGTGCTGGCCGCGGAGGGCATCACGGTCAACGCCATCGCGCCGGCGCTGATCGCGCTGGATAGCGGCGGCGCGGTGACGCGCAGCAGCGCCGACCCCGAACGGATTCCGGTCAAGCGCTTCGGTCGGGTCGACGAATGTGCAGCCCTGACGCTGTCGGCGGTTTGCAACGGCTATCTCACCGGACAGACGCTGTCGCTCAACGGTGGCCTGTACATGACCTCGTGAGCGCCGCGCACACGGTGAGCATCGAGTTCACAACCAGTGCCTACCCGGGGATTGCCGGCATGATCGCGCTACCGGGCGGTGTTTCTCGACGGCCGGTAGCCGTGCAGAACATGCTTGTCGCAGGCGGTGCCGGCGCGGCGCAACAGCGAAGTCAACGCGGCCCTGGCCGATAGCGCCTTCGGGACCCAGCTGCGCGGCCTGGGATATGCGGTAATCGCCGTTGAGGTGATCGCCGGTGGCGCTGTGCAGATGGCGGACTTCATTGCCACCGGCGCCGCGCGCTGGCGGCGGGTAGTGCTCGAACGCGGCTTGAAGCTAGAGTGAGGATGCGCGCTTGTCGGCCGGTCAGCGTGCGGCGGGCAGCTTGATCGGCAGGGCCGACGAGGCCTTGACTTCCTTGAGCGAAAAACTGGTCTGCGTGTCTTTTACATTGGGTAGCGCCATCAGGGTATCGAGCGCGAACCTGGAATAGGCTTCGAGTGACTCGCACACCACGGTGAGCAGGAACGCGCCTTCGCCCGAGATCACGTGGCAGGACACGATTTCCGGCAGATCGGCGATCGCTTCCTCGAAACGCCGTTCCTGCGCCGGCGTGTGGCGTTCGATATCCACGCGCACGAACGCGGTCACGCCAAGGCCCAGCGCCTTGCGGTCGAGGATGGCCTGGTAGCCCGCGATGATGCCGCTTTCCTCGAGGCGCTTCAAGCGCCGCCAGCAGGGCGAGAGCGACAGCCCGATTTTTTCCGCGAGCTCAACATTGGTCAGGCGGCCGTCCTTCTGCAAGGCATCGAGAATTTTCAGATCCGTGCGGTCGAGTTTTGCAGGCGACATGAATTTACCCAAAAAAGGGGAGAAACAGGATAAACACTACTGTAATCATGTCGTTTCGAGCGTAAATAGAAAAAATATTTCTGCTGCCCGTGGCTATACTTCGATTCACGCTGCGCTTTGCCCGATTTTCCGTATCGCGCCACCCCGACGCCCCAGCGTCGCAAATGGACCAATGCCATGAACGCCCCTGTTGATCCCAAGCTGCTAGCGAGCATCTCGCTGGAGGACAAATACACGCTTGATAGCGGCACCGCTTTCATGACCGGCACGCAGGCGCTGGTGCGCCTGCCGATGCTGCAGCGCGATCGCGATCTGGCCGCAGGCAAGAACACCGCCGGTTTCATTTCCGGCTATCGCGGTTCGCCCCTGGGCGGCTATGACCTGTCGCTGGCGAAGGCGAAAAAGCACCTGAAGGAACACCATGTGGTGTTCCAGCCCGGCGTCAACGAAGACCTGGCCGCCACCTCGATCTGGGGCACGCAGCAAGTCAATCTGTTTCAGGGTGCCAGGTACGACGGCGTGTTCGGCATCTGGTACGGCAAGGGCCCGGGCGTGGATCGCTGCGGCGACGTGTTCAAGCACGCCAACATGGCCGGCACCTCGCCATGGGGCGGCGTGCTGGCGCTGGCCGGCGACGACCACGGCGCCAAGTCGTCAACCACGGCGCACCAGAGCGAGCAGATATTTCAGGCGGTGTCGACGCCGATCTTCTATCCCGCTTCGGTGCAGGACATCCTCGACTACGGTGTGCATGGCATCGCCATGTCGCGCTTCGCTTCCTTGTGGAGCGGCATGAAATGCGTGACCGATATTGTCGAGTCCGGCGCCACCGTCGATTTGTCGACTGCGCGCGTGACGCCGGTGATCCCGGCCGATTTCGCCATGCCGCCGGATGGCCTGGGCATCCGTTTCAATTTCAACGATTTCCTCGGCGAAGAGGCGCGCCTGCTCAACTACAAGCTGCCGGCGGTCAAGGCCTACGTGCGTGCCAACGGCCTGAACCAGGTGTTGTGGCGCGAGGGTGGTGGTGTCAAGCCCACCCTGGGGCTGGTCTCGGCCGGCAAGGCTTACGCGGATTTGCGCCAGGCGCTGGCCGATCTGGGCATCGATGCGAGAGTCGCCGCCGAGCTGGGCTTGCGCCTGTACAAGATCGCGGTCACCTGGCCGCTGGAGGAAACCGGCGTGCACGACTTCGCCGCCGGCCTGTCGGAGATTCTCGCGGTCGAAGAGAAGCGCCCGCTGATCGAATCGCAGGTCAAGGAAATCCTCTACGGCATGCCCGGCGCGCCGCGCGTCACCGGCAAGCTCGACGACCGTGGCGTTTCGCTGCTGCCGCTGCACGGCGAATTGACACCCTCGATGATCGCGCGCGCAGTTGTACGGCGCCTGCTGCCGTTGGCCGCTGGCGACTTGCGCGCACGACTGCAAGCACGCATCGCATTTCTCGATGCGCACGAAGGCGCGCTAGCCAAGACCTTGCCGATCGCGGTGCGCACGCCCTACTTTTGCTCCGGCTGCCCGCACAACACCTCGACCAGGGTGCCCGAAGGTTCGCGTGCCTTGGCCGGCATCGGCTGCCATTACATGGCGCAGTGGATGGACCGCGAGACCTCGACCTTTACCCACATGGGCGCCGAAGGCGTCACCTGGGCGGGGGCCGCACATTTCACCGACGAGAAGCATGTCTTCATCAACATCGGCGACGGCACCTATTTTCACTCCGGACTGCTGGCCATCCGCGCGGCGGTTTCCGCGAAAGTCAACGCCACCTACAAGGTGCTGTTCAACGATGCCGTGGCCATGACCGGCGGCCAGCGCCATGACGGCCCGCTCAACCCCTGGCTTATCTCGCAGCAACTGCATGCCGAAGGCGTGACGCCGATCATGGTGGTCACTGACGAGCCGGAGAAATATCCGGCCGGCACCGCGTGGGCGCCCGGCACCAGCGTGCATCACCGCGACGAACTCGATGCGGTGCAAAAGCAGTTGCGCGAGATGCCCGGCATTTCGGCGGTGATCTACGACCAGACCTGTGCCTCGGAAAAACGGCGTCGCCGCAAGATCGGCGAATTCCCCGACCCGGCCAAGCGTGCCTTCATCAACGACGCCGTGTGCGAAGGCTGCGGCGACTGCTCGGTGAAATCCAACTGCATTTCGGTGGAGCCGCTGGAAACCGAGTTCGGCCGCAAGCGCAAGATCAACCAGAGTTCGTGCAACAAGGATTATTCCTGCGTCAACGGTTTCTGCCCGAGCTTTGTCACGGTTGAAGGCGGTGGCCTCAAGAAACCGGCCAAGCCGAAAATCGAGGCCAGCGCCAAGGCCGGAGCCGATGCGACCGCTGTGCCTGCATTGCCTGCGCCGGTGATTCCGCCAGTGACCACGCCGTTCAATATCCTGGTCACCGGCATCGGCGGCACCGGTGTGATCACCATCGGCCAGATCGTGGCGGTGGCAGCGCACATCGAAGGCAAGAGCGCGCAGGTGCTCGACATGTCGGGCCTGGCGCAAAAGGGCGGGCAGGTGACCAGCCACGTGCAGATCGCGGCTTCGCCAGACGACCTGCATGCCACCCGGGTCGGCACCGCCGCCGCCGATCTGGTAGTGGGCGCCGACCTGGTAGTCACTGCGGGCAAGGATGTAATGTCGCGCGTGGCAGCAGGGCGCACGCGGGTGCTGGTCAACAGCGACCTGTCGCCCACCTCGGCCTTCGTCAAGGATCCGAACTGGAAGATGCCGACCGCGGCCCTGGAGCAGGCTCTGGTCGACGCCGCGGGCAAGGAGGCGGTTTCGCTGGTGGCGGCAAATCGCCTGGCCACGGCGCTGATGGGCGATGCGATCGCCACCAACATGTTCATGCTGGGTTACGCCTTCCAGAACGGCGCGATTCCGGTCGGTGAAGCAGCCCTGATGCGTGCCATTGAATTGAATGGGGTGGCGATCGACTTCAACAAGAAGGCCTTCGACTGGGGCCGCTATGCCGCGGTTGATCCGGCGGCGGTCGAGCGCATCGCCACGCCGGCACAGGTGGTATCGCTGGCATCGTTGAAGCCGATGGCAATGTTTTCACGCAACCTTGAAGAACTGGTGGCCAGGCGTGTCGAGTTCCTCACCGCCTACCAGAACGCCGCGTACGCCAAGCAGTACAGCGATTTTGTCGAAGAAGTGCGCGTGGCGGAGGCGGCCAAGGTCGGCGGCACCCGGCTTGCCGAAGCGGTCGCCCGCTACTACTACAAGCTGATGGCCTACAAGGATGAATACGAGGTCGCGCGCCTGTACACCGACCCTGCCTTCATGGAAAAGATCCGCAACCAGTTCGAAGGCGACTATCAGCTCAAGTTCCACCTGGCGCCGCCGCTTTTGGCCAAGCGCAATTCCAGGGGCGAACTGGTGAAGCGGCAGTACGGTGCGTGGATGCTCACGGCTTTCGGCGTTCTGGCCAGGTTGAAAGGCCTGCGCGGCACCGCCTTCGATGTGTTCGGCAAGACCCTGGAGCGGCGTACCGAGCGGGCGCTGATCGGCGAGTACCGCGCGACGGTGGCCGGGTTGCTCGGTACGCTTTCGAAGGAGAACATCGAGATTGCGGTGGCCATCGCCAGCATTCCGGAGGAGATTCGCGGCTACGGGCATGTGAAAGAGCGGCATCTCGAGGCGGCGCGCCAGAAGCAGGCTGCCCTTCTCGATGCCTGGCGCCCAAAGCCGGTGCTTGCGCGCGCAGCCTGATCGGCCAAGGGTACTACCGCACAACGTATTCCCGGCATCGAATGCGGCGCAGCAGCGAATGCGCTTGACTGCCCGTGGCGGCAGGCGCAGAAGTTGGCATAAAGAGCTATTTTCTCGGCGCGTCCGCGCAGGAAGTTTTCCCGTGCGATGGCCGGGTCGTCTCGGCTTGGCGCCGGACAGCGTCGCAATTTGGGGCTGCGATGGCGGAATGGTTTCACGCAACATGAGTCACGCGGTCATGCAGGCCCGCGGTGCTAGCCGAAACTCACGCTGGGCGTGACCCTCGCCCGCGCTCCCGGTTGGGCAGGAACCAAGCCACCAACCCGATGACCGGCAGGTAGGAGCAAAGCTGGTAGACAAAGGCGATGCCGCGCACGTCGGCGATGCCCCCCATCAGCGCCGCACCCAGGCCGCCCAAGCCGAACGAGAGCCCGAAGAACATGCCCGACACCATGCCCACGCGCCCCGGCATCAGTTCGTGCGCGTAGACCAGGATCGCCGGGAACGCCGCCGCCATCATCAGGCCGATGATGATGGTCAGCACCGGCGTCCAGGCCAGGTTCGCGTAGGGCAGCGCGAGGGTGAACGGCAGTGCCCCCAGAATCGACACCCAGATCATCGGCAGGTGGCCGACACGATCGGTCAGCGCGCCGCCCGCCAGTGTGCCGACGGCGATCGATGCCATGTAGATGAAGAGCTGCACCTGCGATGCCTGGACCGACAGATGAAAGTGTTCGATCAGGTAGAAGGTGAAGTACGAGGACAAGCTCGCGCTGTAGACGTTTTTCGACAGCAACAACAGCATCAGCACGAAAAACAGAACCTTCAAATCGGCCCGCAGTGGCGGCGGCGGCGCGGCAGCGGGTGCGGCGGCGCGCGCTGGCTGCAGGTGCAGCGAGTACCACATGCCGACGCGGGCCAGCACCAGCATGCCGGCCAGCGCCACCAGCGAGACCCAGGCGATGGCGCCCTGGCCGCGCGGCAGCACGACGAAGGCGGCCAGGAGCGGTCCGAAGGCGCTGCCCAGGTTGCCGCCGACCTGGAACAGCGATTGCGCCGCTCCGAAGCGGCCGCCCGAGGCCAGCCGCGCCACGCGCGATGCTTCCGGATGAAATACCGCTGATCCGCTGCCGATCAGCGCCGCCGCCACCACCACGGTGAAATAGCTGCCCGCCACCGCAAGCAAGATGAGACCGGCCAAGGTCAGAGCCATGCCAACGGCCAGTGAATAAGGCTGTTGCCGGCGATCGGTATAGACGCCCACCGCCGGTTGCAAGAGCGAGGCGGTGAGATTGAAGGCCAGCGTGATCAGGCCCACCTGGGTGAAGTCCAGGTGCAACTGTTCCTTCAGCATCGGATACAGCGCTGGAATCAGCGACTGCATCAGGTCGTTCAACAGATGGCAGAACGACAGCGCGAAGAGGATCGGCAGCACCGCTGCCTGGGCGGAAATTGCGGCGGCAGTGTCAGGCGGGCCTGCCGGCAATGAAGCTTCCGCTGTCGCGGTTTTGGACATGATGGGTGGTGCAGGGGCGGCGTATCGACCACGCATTATCCGGCAAACCTGTGTTCGGCGCGGGTCTGGGGCGTGGCTTCGCCCGGTTTACGGCGAGCAGTTCCGACTTGTGCCGGTGCCGTCAACCGCTGCCGGTTTGAAACGGCGGCGGGTTGCGGCCGCTTGCAAGTGCGGGTCAACGACGTCTATCGCGAAGTGCTGCCGTTTTTCTGGGCCCTCTTGGGCGTGCTGGCGCTGGTGACCTACCTGCCGCGGATCAGCCTGTGGCTGCCGCGGCTGATCGGTTATTGAAGCGCGTCGGACGTTGCGCTGACCGGCAGGCGCGCCGCGGGTCGCACGTGTTGCTGCTCATGCCATTGTCGCGGGGGTGGCCACCAAAGGTCAGCAATGATTGCCGATGCCGATCTGAA
>ENA-ORBV01001693-ORBV01001693.1-microbial-mat-metagenome-genome-assembly--contig:-NODE-1693-length-48307-cov-12.211113_pt1 | contig 48307 bp, 67 predicted proteins | sample MGYA00237777_ERZ505514 | MGnify/ENA primary metagenome ERZ505514 (study PRJEB26160, sample SAMN06269048) | microbial mat metagenome | isolation source: Oligotrophic lake microbial mat | place... | reverse complement strand
CCGAAGCCCCGCCGGACCTTCGTCGGCGGGGCGGGGATAGGGGCAGAGGAGCGTCACTGCTTACTCTCGTCGTCAGCGCGCTCGTGAGCGGCGTCCTTAGCGTCGCGATTCTCGATGCTGCACGCGTTGGCGATCCAGGCGAAATTAGGACCGTCGTCGGTGTAATCGAGTCTCCATCGGCGGCAGCGCATAGACGGAGACTCGGTAGTGGCGTACATGTTGGCGGCGTCCTCCTCGGACCACAACCACCAATGGTCGGCAGTGCGGGTCACTGCCGCTCCTGCATGTTGTAAATCGTGATCGGGGTGCCCGAAGCCCCGAGCACGACGCGCGAAGTGATCACCCAGCCGGTGTCGTCCACCGGGTGATCGGCCGGTGGTGCCAGTGCGTACTCGGCAGCGCGTTGTCGCTCGGAGTGCTCTCCATGGATCTCGACTCGCCACAGTTCGGCGCCGTCGACGAAGCCGCACACCCTCAGCGTCACCGCCACGCTGGTGTCCCACACCAGCGTATCACCCGCCCATGACGGGCCGCGTGGGTAGCCGCCATAGCAGCCGCCGCCCGGCGCCGCGTCATGCCGGTCAAGCGCTACGACGGCCGCCGCGCCGAGCAGCGCGGGCAGATCACGCGGATCGTCCGCGAGATCCTCCAGCGCCTCGGGCACGTACGCGCCGGCCGTGCCGGCCGCACGGGCCCAGCATCGGATCGCGAGCGCGCGAGGGAGTGCTGGCGACGACCACGAGATAGGCTCGGCGAGTAGCGCAGCGAGATCCGCCGCGCGGTCTCGGTCCGAGATCTCGCGATGCTCTACGTCTGACACGGGCGAGCCGTCCAACCGGACGGCGCGATGACCAGGGCTAGCACGGGACACTTGCTCGCCGGAGGCGAGGAGCAGGCGATTATTTGGGTAGTCGCGGATAAATGGTTCCATCTAACGCTGAAGCCCCGTGCTCGTGAGAGCTACGGGGCGGGGATGGAACGGGGGCGGCCTAGCTCGCCGCCCACATCGCGGCGCAGTCGTCGAGTTCGACCCACTTGCCGTTGCCGACGGGCGCATAGTCGCGCCGGTTCTCCGTGCGGATGTCCCCGGATTCTATTGTCTCCCGCAGCTCCATGCAGCCATAACGCGTCAGCGTTACGGTACCGATACGGACCAGAACACGGCTCCCTCCCGAGCCATCGCTGATCACCTCGATGGGGCCGGCCACCCACAAGTCCAGATGTTGAAGGTCTCTGGCCAGGTCGTGGTCTCCGCGCGCTGTGGCGGTGTCGGCGAGCGTGAGTAGTGGCGGTGCGGCGGTGGAAGTGGTGGTGGTGGTCATACGCCTGAAGCCCCGCCAGTCTCTCGACGGCGGGGCGGGGATAGGTGGACGCGAAGCATCCTAAGGGTAGCAAGGCGCGCTTACTTGCCTTTGCGCGTGAGCTTGCCTTTGCGCGTGAGCTTGTCTTTGCGCGTGAGCTTGCCGCCCACCGCCACATATGCGGCGTCGGCCTCGATGCCGCCCTCGCCGACTTCGCCGACGGCGACGCGGTGTCGACCTAGCAGCGTGTCCCAATACCGCACCAGAATCGTACCTCCCCTACCCGCGAGTGCGGTGCCGTGGTCGCCAACAATCGCAGTGCCGTAATCGCCCGCGGTCGCTGTACCGTAGGCGCCAGTGACCGCAGTGCCATGGTCGCCCGCGGTCGCGGTTCCGTGGTAGCCCGCGAGTGCGGTTCCGGCGAAGCCAGCGGTCGCGGTGCCGTAGTCTTCCGCGGTCGCGGTGCATCCATCGCCCGCGGTAACAGTGCCGCACTTCATTGCTGGTTCAGTAGTGGTGGTCACACGCCTGAAGCCCCGCCAGTCCTTCGACGGCGGGGCGGGGATTGGGCGGGCGTGGGTCACGGCGTTGGGCTGCAGCTCTCCAGCTCGTCGGCGTGCCACTGCGGGATCGTGAGCGAGACGTGCTCGCGCGTGCCCTCGTCGTCCCACCGCGGCGCGAGGTCATAGCCGCGGAGCGAGGGATGCTCGTCAATGTACTTCTTGGCTGCCCCCGCGAGGCAGTCGTCGAGGTCGGGATCGGCGGGAACGATGATGGTGATGCTCGCGGTGGTCATTCACCGCCGAAGCCCCGCCGGACCTTCGTCGGCGGGGCGGGGATATGGCAGGTGGCCTACTACCGCTGGGCCGTGGCTGCGCGGGCCCAGGCGATTCTGACACGCGCCGTGGCGGCCGTGGCCGTGGCGGTGGCCGTGGCCGTGGCGATGGCCGTGGCCGTGGCCGTGGCGGTGGCCGCGGTGGCCGTGGCATCGCACGATACGGTTGTCGTGCCAGGCCGCGTATCGAGGCCGAGGGCGGCCAGGATCGTTGCGCTCGGCAGCACTGGACTCGACGGGCTCGACGCGTAGCATGTGTTGGTCATCTTCTCTTCTCTTCTCTTCTCTCCGCCCCAGGCTCCTCGCCTCTGGCACTTGTTCCGACGCCTCTGGCACTTGTTCCGACGCCCCGCTGCACGCGTCCATTTCCCTCCTGGTGCGCTCGACCTTCGTCAGCAGCGCACGGGGAGTCCGGTGTAGCGCACCAGGAGGTGCGGATCAAGCTCCTCGTGCGCTCCTCCTGTGCCTCTTGCTACGTCGTGGTTGATCTAGCGCACCAGGAGGTGCAATACTGCCGCGCCTACGAGCGTCGGAACGAGTGCCTGAGGCGAGGAGCCTGAAGGCGAGGAGCAACGTGACCTACCAAGACATCAAACGCGAGCTGACGCTCGCGAGCGACATGATCGAAAAAGGGCGCCTCGGCGACGCGTTCACGAAGATCGTCGGCCTGCGCATGCACGGCTTGAGCGTCGCTGATCTCGACGCGAACATCCTCCCCCGTCACAAGGCTGCACTGCGCAAGTACGCGTCGCTGCTCCAAGGCGGTGCATCGTGAATTTGACCGGCATCGAACGCGCATGGGCCCGGGACACCACTGCGCGCATGCAGCCGGGCGGCGACCTCTACCACCGCCCACTGACGCGAGAGGAGTTGACCGCGCCGCTGGCATGGCACGAGAAACAGCTCGCAGTGTGCCGCCGCTACGGCGTACTCGCTGATGGTTCGATCGGATTCGAGGTGGTGTCATGAGCATCGCACGCAAGATCGTGGAACAGCTCGGCGCCGGCACTCTGTTCATGCTCGGCGCGAAGGGCTCCGTGGAGACGGTATTCGACGGTCGCGGCATCATGTTCAAGATCAAGGGCACACCGAAGATCAACCGAATCTCGATCGTGCTCGATCCCGACGATACCTACACGATGTCGTTCATCTGGGCGCGGCCCGCTCGTGCGCCGTGGGTAGGTGGAACGACGTACACCGCCCGCAAGGTCGTCCATGGTCTGCATGCCGATCAGCTCCACGAGATCATCGAGAGCACGACCGGGCTCGCCACGCGCATGCCGAACGTGAGGTTCGCATGACGGCCGCCCCCGCGCACACGGCAATGCTTCGTTGCATGGCGATCTTCATTCACACTGATCCACAGGGTCGCGAGGTGGTTGTCTATCCCAAGATCCTCACGTGCGCCGTCGACGGGATTCTCTTCGTCGGAGATTTCTGCACGCAGCACGGATGGATCGTGCAGTGGGGCCTCGAACGAGAGTGCGGCCTGCTCCACTTCGCATCACCGTTGAGACTTTATGAATAGAGTCAAACGAAAAGTATCGTGGAAGCATGGCGTTCCAGCAATCGTTGCTGCGGACAACTACTTCCACAGGGCAAAGGAGCACGCTATGTGGGCTCTCCTCGATCTGCCTGATTGGCACAGGAGGTGGCACGTTTTGAATGCGAAAAGGAAGTTGGAGCTTGCGTTGCACTGGTTCAGAAAGGCGAAGTTCGCCGAAGCCGATGAGCCCACCGACTCTGTCAAGGACACGACCCCATGAACCGCATTCACATCATCCCTGCGCTCCTTCTCACCGCTTGCCCATTCGTGTCGGAGGGCGAACCGATGGATATGGACGCCTCGTCCAGTAGTTCAAGTTCGGACGACGATGAGTCGGATACGACCGTGAGTACGACGCTTACGACCAACGCGACCTCGACGACGACTGAGTCTTCGACGTCGGAGTCCTCGGAGAGCACCGAGTCGTCTGGAGATGACGACGCGTCGAGCGATTCTGGGTCGTCGAGCGGTGGCGACAAGGTCGTCTACTACGCGCTCGCCTTCGACGGCGGATTGGCGATTACGCCAGAGACTGACATCGTCGAATTCGACGGCGAGAACTTCACGATCGAAATGTGGATTCGGCGTGACGGGGACATCGTCGAGGGTGTGTTTTTCGATACAACCGTGACGGTCTCTGGGCCAAACGGACTTACGCTGGTTCAGGATTTAGGATGGACATCTTCGGACGATGCTGTGTTCTACGACTTTGGCGCAGATCCAGCATTTGAGATGGAAGCGTTCGACTTGTCGTCGATGTCGCCATCATGGCATCACGTCGCAGTAGTGCGCAACTCTGATGAGATCATCGTCTGGGTTGATGGGAGTCAGATCTCAGTAATCCTCGCATCCGAGACCGACAATGCGCCAGCGTCGGTGGCGATTGGCACTCAGCCCACGACGCCATTTGTTCCGCTTCGTGGACTCGTGGTCGATGAGCTTCGGATTTCGAACACGGCACTCTACACTACGCCATTCGAGCCTTCGTATCCGCTTGGAACAGATGGGGCGGCGTTATACTGGAGTTTCGACGAAGGACAGGGAGAGGTTGCCGTCGACGAGATCCAAGGAATGTCAATGGATCTGATCGGTGGAGTGTCTTGGATCGTTGCTGACTAGAAGATTTGTACAACTCGACCGTCGTCCCTGACGAGAACCTGCTCGGAGACATCTCCAATCTTCATCGTAATACGACCTGCGTCGATGGCTTGCTGGGGCAGGACCAATGAACAGAAAACTGGAATATGCATACGCGCGCGAGTAGGTTTAACCGCGACGTTCTGGCGCTGGGTACTGCGGCGTCCGACCACTACAACCCCACGAGACGATGTTATTCTCGGAGATATCGGCGACGAGGCTCGCTTTGACGAATGGGCCCCAGGTCGGTTGTTGACGTCGTACCATATCCCCGACGTTGATTCCGTGACCCATGTCAGACATGACCACTCCTGGTCGATCCAGTCCGACAAGTCTCGACCCACCGATGCGTAACTCCTGGACCATGCGACCTGTGAGTACCATCCTGTCGCACGAGTATTGTCAGTCCGAGTTATACTTGCATCGTCGTAACCGAACGTAAGTACATCCCTTGTCGCCTGCGTATCTGCGATACCAAGGAATACGGATGCCCCTAACGGAGAGGCTCCTGCGTATTCGACAGCTCCACAAACGAACCCAGGGCGAGGTTGCGCCCGGATCTTCTCCAGTAAAATTCGATCAAAATCATCGCCAGTGAAGACGTAGTCGTCTTCCATAAGTATAAGGTATTCCGACTGCGCATGTTCTACGCCGTAAGCGAAGGCTCCGTAGGACAGGCCGTGGTTCGGTCGTTTTAGCCCACGTACCGGACATCCACCGATCGACGCAGGAAGATTTAGAGGTGTGTCGCCGTCTTCGTTGAGAACAACAATGATTTCGGATAGCGAATGGCGTAGTCTGTCGAGACTCGCAAGGTGTCGACGTAGGAAGTGATCCGGATCGGCGGCGTACAGATGGTTGTGCACATCGCGGGGTCCACGATAGGCAGCGAGAATGTAGGAGACCGTTGTCAACGACTCGCCCCTTACTTAAAATGCATCATGTGAATTTTGTCGTTACCACGGCTCGTCTCTCGAAATCCAAGACTGTGGTACAGAGAAATCGCAGGTGCGTTGTCAACGAGAACTTCGAGCCATGGCTGAGCGCCAAGCACCCATGTCTCAGCTAGGAGAAATGAGAAGATCAAGCGCCCGTATCCCTTGCCTCGGCGCTCGCTTGTCACCGCTCCTGTAAGTGCGCCGTGTGGCGTTCCGCGTGATCGAACCTGGCCGTCCATATGAATAAGTCCGTACCCAATGACGACACTGTCGGACTCAACAGTGTACAGGTGGATGTCGTTCTGTTTGCGCGCTTCGAACCACTGCTTCTGTTCGTCGGGTTGGATCTCTGTACGATGGCGCGTCATGAACTTCCGGACCTCATTCCGGATCTTTAGGATCTCCAGCGCCTCGTCCATGGTCTTAGCTTCACGAATAGATGTCATGACACAACCTCTCTGGTAGAGGCGATGATATGATCAACGTCCTCGTTGGATAACCACCAGCCGACTGGTATCGCGACATGGCCCGCCTCGAACTCGTCGACGCCGGTTAATCGATCTGCTGATGCAGCTACGCGACGAAATGCACTGTGCTTGTCATTACGTGCGTGTACCGGTGAGCACTCGACACCGCGCTCGGCCATCGCGCTGATGAATACTGGCGGATCTTTCACGAACAACGAGTAGATCCACCAACTCGACTCTGGATCGAACGGAGGCACGACGAGATTTTTCACTCCGAGTAACTCATCGCAGTAGCGTCTTGCGTTGGCGACATGGCGCTGAACTAGCATCAGCGTTTCGCTGATATTTCCCAATCCTATCGACGCTGCAATGTCGTTCATGTGGTACTTGTAGCCGATTTCAGTGATGTCCTGCTCGCATCGGAACGACTTACTACTCGTGCGATCGAGACCGTACCATCGCAGGGCGCGAGCCCTGTTGTACTGATCTTCAGGGACAACAATCGCGCCACCGTCGCCGGTCGTCAGATGTTTGATCGCCTGAAACGAAAAGCATACGTAGTCCCCTCCGCAAACAGCTACGTGACGACCGCCGATTCGTGTTGCGAATGCATGAGCTGCATCTTCGATAACTGGTAGTCCGTGGCTCCTAAGTGCTTCGTAGTCGCACGCCCTGCCGCCCCAATCGACAGCCATGATGGCTTTGGTCTTGGATGTAATCTTCTTAGCGACATCTTGAGGATCAATGTTACCAGTCAGCGGGCTGATATCCGCCCATACAGGATGCGCACCGCGTTGAACGATTACGCCGTTCGTTGCTGTGCATGTCTGCGGTGTCGAGATTACATGATCACCAGGTCCGACGCCGCATAGATGTAGTGCGAGATCCAGAGCGGCGGTGCAGGAATTCACGGTCAAAGGCTTCGCGTCGTCCATTATGACAGACAGAGCCGCCTCGAACTCGTCGACGCGTGAGCCTTGTCCGATATATCCGGACAGGAGCGTCTCCTGAGCGTTGCGTAGTGCTGGAGCAGACATGTGAACTTGAAACATGCGAATCATCGAAGCCACGCCCTTGTGTTGGGAATCAAGTAGTTGTCTATCATGTTCCCAACGGTAAACGTCCGGAGACGTTCATGTGCACGTCGAGCGATCGAGAGTGCTTGTTCGGGACTTAGGTCCGTAATTATACGGGCTACCTCGTCGATATTGCTCTCGTCTATAGTAGGAACCTCAATGCAAGATTCATCATCAAGGGGCCAACGATCTCCTGGCTCCGTTACAATCGCCGCAGAAGAACACATACCGTGCCACGTGCGCCATGTGCTGTACGAACGGATATTGCTGTGTCCGAGATAGAGGATCGTCTTGGCGTTCTGCAGACGATCGACGAGTTCTCTGGATACGAGCCCGGTCAGATCACCCAGCTTTGTCCCCATCAAGTTGCGAAGCTTGGCGACGAGGCGTTCACGCTTGCCAACCATTGTCCCGTACCAAGCCGCGTCGATTTTTTTTGGTGCATCCCACTGTGGCGTACCAAGGATCCTTTCGTCGTAGCCGGCAGGAAGGACTCCTGACGGAAGTCCTGATATCTCGTGGAGCTTCTGTGCCATCCAAGGCGTGTGGCCAAGGACACCATCGAAAATGTGCTTGTTCTTCAGGAACGTCGACAACCACGTTCTATGCTGCGGCATCAACATGTCGATGTTGTCATCGAGTGCTTCAGCGTAAAGGGTCGCGAATGATGCCCTACGATCGTTCGGTAGCCATGGCAATTCCCAGGTCAACCAGCAACAGAACAGCGCTCGCCGATCGCGATACTGTTGAAAAGTAGCCTGCAACGATCTGTTATCGATAAACCTGAGCCAAGGTCGTTGATTGAGCTTCCATCCCTCACGATGCTCCATCATCACGTTAGCGTGTGGTGGCATGACTACGATGTAGCAAGCTCCTGTATCTGGGTGATTTTCGAGATGAATCCTCGGAGAGTATGAGTCTACGACCGTCGAGTGCTTTACGACCCTTACGCTACGGCCCATAAGCGCCTGCGCAACGCCGGCTCGACGCCCGCCTCCTTTGATCAATTTGACGCCCATTGCAGCCTACCGGCGTCGACTCGATCGTGCGCACTTCCGACAGGTCGCTGTGTACGGCGTGGGGATCACGGTGACGCCTGACGTGGCGGCGTTGATCGCGGGTAGCACGGAGCGACGCGAGGTCTGACTGCGGCCTCCGATCACCACGGCGCCGTTGCGTGCGCGGTTGGACGAAGTGGCGGCGGAACCTTGGTGGACGACGATGGGCATGGGCTTGACTCCTCGGGAGGCGACGATCTTGGTTCTCGGTGCAACTCTACCTGCTACCAGAGGCGCAGCGTTGAGTTCGCAGTGATGGGAGAGCGTGACTCCTTGATGGTACTGCCGCGTCGGCGTTCGCGACAGGTGAAAATCCAAAGCGGAGCCCACATCGAGCACCATCTGCCGGCGCTTAGGATCCTGACGCTGCCAGTACGTGTCGATGATGACGTTGGCCAAGGGGCCTGCCGCAACGACCATCGGTGCGCTCGTTTCCATCATCTCCTTGACGATCTGGTCGAGATCGATCCCGGTTTCGACGCCTCGACGTGGCACTACGATGGGACCGTCAGGTCCGACGACCACGGGCTTGTAGGTGGTGAGTAGCTCACCGAAGCGGCGCAGGTTTCCGTGCAGAAACAAGGTGGCGAAGGTCATGTGCCCCGGCGGTACGCGAGCCTCGACGTAAGCATCCATGCTGGTGTGTAGACAACATCGCGACGGTACTCCGACGCACATGCCTGGTGCGTTGCGCTGCAGCGCAGCTCGAAGAGGAGCTTGCAGCCAGTGCGCACCGTCCCATGCAACCCACTCGCGGTTCGCAGCGTGATGAGACTTTCCGGACAGTAGTGCAGCTTCGCCGTCGCCGAAGCGGATCAACGCGAATGGCTCCGAGGCGCGCAGAATCGCGTCGAAGTCGCGGCGATGATCAAGCGCGAACATTACCCCTGCAAGCGATCCTAATGCTCCGCTGCGAACATGGCCAACGCGGACTGGGCGCGTTCAAGAGCGATCACCAAGCTTTCGATGACCGATGTCCTTGTCTTCGAATCGCAAGATCTGACACGAGTGTCGGTCGCCGTAGACCACGATGTAATACTCGTGCCTCCGTCGTAGACACAGTAGCAGATCAGACGCGGCTTCTCGCGGTCGAAGATCTCCAGTTGGTAGCTGCGCTCGCGGACGTCGAGAGGGCCAGGTTGTTCGAAGGCCTCGATCTCGAAGACTTCGACGCGATAGTGCTTCAACATCATCGAGATCGCGTGCTGCAACCGATTCGAATCGGGATGGACGACACTGGTAGTGGACTGCAACTTTAGTCCAGGTGGTGCGTGGCGAGCCTCGTCACTCATCGGCCGGTCCTCGGGCGATCGCGGCCTCGACGTGCATGAACGACTGTTCTAGTTCGGCGAACGCCTGGTCGCGCTCAGGACCGATGCCAATCCGCGACAGGATCGCTGTTGCCAGCTCGCTGTAGTTCTTGCGGAAGATCCTGATCTCGTTGATCTGATCCTCGTTTGGCGGGTGGTATCCAAAGCTGCGGATGACACACTTTTGAGTCTCGTCACCATCCTCGCTTGAGACTTCGTGTCCCTTTTTTATCTTCCACAGATTTTTAGTGAACTCGCTCACTGCGCCACTTCGTCTTTCTCAGTGCGCACGGTGTCCTGCGCTGCAGCGACGCAGATCGGCATCCAGCCGTTGTCGCGGTACGCGTAGTATAGAATGGCGCGTATCGACTCCGGCGTCTCCATCTCTCCGGCCGCTGCGTACTGGGCGATACTCGTCGACGTCGAATTCTCGGTACGAGGCGCTTCGAGCATGCCCCATCCGCGGCGATCGGCCGCGTATGGCAAGAGGATCTGTGTGCCGCCGAGATCTTTCACGATCGAGGCGATGTGGATCTCGGTGCTGAGTACCTCGCCGAAGCGCTGCGCCATGGCGATTCGACGTGCCGTTTCGGTCCGCATGATCCATCCGCACCGTCCGAGGTCCACTTGTTCTTCACCCAACGGCGGATTCTCGGGACCGAGCAGGTGATATTCCTCGGGGAAGTCGCCGTCGTAGATCTTTCCAGCCGCCACGATGATATCGTGCTCGCCTGCGCCCTGCAGTCGCTCGAAAGCGCTCTGTAGCCACTGCGGACCGGGTAGGCAGTCGTCGTCGAGGATGGCGACGAACTCGGTGACGCACTGCGCCGCGACGCTCCAGCGCATCCACGGGCCCATATCGGTCGAGCTGCGCACCAGCGCAACGCCGCTGAGCATGCTGACTGCCGCATCACCGAGATGGGACGTCGGTCCCGGATTGATCCACACCGCGACGCCGACTGGACGCACCGTCTGAGCTGCGAGATGTCGCTGCTGCGTGGCGACGAGATTGCCGCGGTTTTGGTACGCAAGCATAACTGACAGATCAATCTGTGGCGCGTTGCTCTGCAGCATGGCTGCGGGCGCCTGTTGGACCGGAGCGACAGATGGCGCCCTGTTGACAGTAGTGACACGGGCGCCTGTGTTCGGCGCACCCGATCCACCGCGCACGGTGACGCTGCCACTACCGCTACCGGGACGTGGAGATGAAACACGGATGTTTCCTGCGCCTGGATTCGAAGCCTTAGGCGCAATCGTCACGACGCCAGGTCGAGCTTGCTTGTTTCGTCCTGCCGAGCTGGGCTTGGTACCTCGTGGTACGACCCTGATCTGCACATCCTTGTTGTCCGACCATGCGCGCGCAGGTTGACCCTGTGGGACGTCCTCGGCCGGCGATGGATTAGGTACAGGTGCTGCCTGCGACTGCTGGGCGCGGCGCTGGGCGTTAGCAAGGATCTGGGCGCGTCGGTCTGTGTCGTCGCTCATGGTTCGTCTCCTGTTGAGTTTACGGTTTGATCGATGAACACGTCGTCACTCGAAGGCGGCTCGGCGTCATGGATCCAGTCGGTGGAAAAGTCGGGCTCGTCGTCTTGCTCGATCTGGTTTTCGATATCGTCTTCAAAGCCGCCGTGAGGCATCACGCGGTCGTCGACATCGGTCGACGTTGGCGATTCTTCTACCTGCACGACGAGTTGCAGCGACGCCTCCACAGGTTGCTCAGGTGTCTGCAGCTCGGCGTCACGAGCGGCGAGTGCTTGAACTTTAGCCTTATCTCGCTGTGCGATCTCTTCGCGATCACTCTGTGACATGCCGTAGTAGCGTGCTGCTGACGTCTTTCCATCACTGCGCAGTAGCTGCTTCTTGCGAAGTCGACTCAAAGCGCGCGTCACCTCAGTGCGATCGGAATCCGACAGGCGTAGTAGTAGATCTGGCATCTGGATCCCAGGTGCCGTCGTCACGGCGCGCAGGATCTCGCGATCTAAATAGGATCTAGCAGTTGCCACACGAGAAGATGCGCGCGGCTCGGCGAACAGCGCTGCGTTGATCGGTACATTGTCGAACAGCGGCATCGTGAACAAGCCGCGCGCTTGCTCGACATACTTGGACTCGATGTCCCATCCGAGGAAGTTACGACCGAGCGACACCGCGGTGATTCCAGTGACGAAGCTGCCTGCAGTGACGTCCGCGATCGTCTCACCGCGATCAGTAAAGTCTTCGATGAGCTGCTTGAGTAGTGCCGCAGGCTTCTGCGTTGGATGGCGACGTTCGTCACCGTGGACGATGTTTGCGTACCACAGTGCCGGCTTTCCGCCGCCGTTCCACTTCGTCCCGCTAAAGTTGCTGTGCGCGATGATAATGTACTCGACGGCTTGAGCAGGGCACTTGCCGTTCATCTGCGGCTTGGTACCAACGCGTACCCAGTGTCCGACACGGACGATCTTCATCCCTGCACGTTTGAGCGCAGCGCGCCACAAGTGGACTTCATCATCGCTGGTCATGAGGAGGCACCAGCGACGACAGCGAGCGCCGATCGACTGGGCGAGTCGCTCCATCAGATCGGATGTCATCGCCTCGAAGCCGAATGCGTTGTCGCGCGTAGTCTCAGCTGCATTTCCGTCTTCGACCGCCTTGCTGTACGGCACGTCGCAGATGACGTGATCAACCTCGACTTGCGAAAGTAGACCTGCTGCACCGTCACCGCAGAAGATCTGCCACGTAGTTGCCTTCGCGTCCGATAGTTCGGGTACAGGCGGAAACAGCGTGTAGCCCGCAAGATCGACAGAGGTTGCGATGAGAGAGTTGGGCTCGGGCTCGGGCTCGGGCTTGGACTCCGACTTCGGCTCCGGCTCCGGCTCCGGCTCCGACTTCGGCTCCGACTTCGACTTCGGCTCCGACTTCGGCTCCGGCTCCGGCTCCGACTTGGACTCCGGCTTCGGCGTGTCGTCAGCGATCTTTGCGTCAGACTGCAGCTGTGCGACCGTCGAAGCCTGTTGGTCGACGCGCGGCGGCGCCTTCTTCGGCACCTTCGGCGACTTTGGCGACCTCGGTGGACGAGGTGGAGGTGGTGGGACCTTACGCGGTGGGCCGTCAACGATCATCTCGATCTGGCGCCTTGAATCCATCAGCTGTACGGTCGTGCCGAAGCACACCTCGACGCGACCATCGACGAAGCCAAGCACGACGCCGTTGTCGCCGTTGTGGAAGTTGAGTACCGGCGCGCCGATGGTGTAGGGCGTGCCGTACGCGTCGGTGATCGGCACAGAGACCCGCTGGGCCTCTGCTTCGAAATCGTGGTCGTCGCTGGGGATCTCGTCGTCGTCGAGCATTCCGGGGCTCCTCGCCGCGGGTAAATGGTGGCCGACAACAGATACCTGAGAACTTCGACAACTTCAACTTTTTGTCGAAGTTGGTCAACTGTGCACTCGGCACTACTCGAACGAAACGTCGAAGTCGTGCGCGTTTTTGAACGAGCGTCGCTATTACGATCGGATCACCGCTGTCTCCATGGGTTGAAGCCTCGCCCTTCAGGGCGACTTGTTGTCTTGCCAGTTACATCCGCAAGGCGTAGACTGTAATCGTGATTCGCGCCTTCCGCTACCGCTTCGAGCCAACTCTGGAGCAGGAGTCGATACTGCGGCGCACGCTGGGATGCTGTCGACTGGTCTACAACAAAGCCCTGCATGCGCGCTCGGAGGCGTGGACCAGCGGCAAGAAATCCATCGGCTACGCCGAGCAGGATCGCATGTTGACCGCGTGGAAGAGGACCGAAGAGCTGGCGTTCCTGAACGAGGTCTCGTGTGTGCCTCTGCAACAATCGCTGCGGCACCTTCAGACGGCCTACGCCAACTTCTTCGCGAAGCGCTCGAAGTACCCCAGCTTCAAGCGGCGACACCACGGGGGATCGGCGGTCTACACACGTAGCGCCTTCCGAATGAAGGACAGCGAGATCTATCTCGCGAAGATGGTGGCGCCGTTGATGATCCGCTGGTCGCGCCCGCTGCCCGATGGCGTCGAGCCGTCCAGTGTCACCGTAAGCCTCGATGCTGCAGGTCGCTGGCACGTGTCGATCCTCTGCGACGACCCGACGATCAAACCACTGCTGAAGCTCAAGACTGCCGTCGGCCTCGACGTCGGACTGAGCAGTCTGGTGACGCTCTCCACCGGCGAGCACATCGCCAACCCCCGCCATGACAACCGAGAGCTGGCGCGCAAGCGCACGCTCTCTCGTCGTTATGCTCGCACCAAGAAAGGATCCAGGAACCGAGAGAAGGCTCGACTCAAGCTGACGCGCCTGCATGCCCGTGTTGCCGACCGCCGTCGGGACCATCTCCACAAGTTGAGCACTCGGCTCGTTCGCGAAAACCAAGCGATCGTCGTCGAAGATCTCAACGTCCGTGGGATGGTCCGCAATCGGTCGCTGGCGCGGAGCATCAGCGACGCCGGATGGTCCGAGCTTACACGGCAGCTGGAGTACAAGTGCGGCTGGTACGGACGCGAGTTCGTGAAGGTCGATCGCTGGTACCCGAGCAGCAAGACCTGCAGCGGATGCGGACTCGTTCGCGATCGTCTCGATCTCAGCACGCGCCGATGGCGTTGCGAAGGATGCGGCACAGAGCACGACCGAGACCACAACGCTGCGAAGAACATTTTGGCCGCGGGGCTCGCGGTGTCTGCCTGTGGACCTGGTGTTAGTCAACGTATTCTCCGGAATGCGGTGCAGTCGGGGTTGAAGCAGGAACCTGTGCCGTGAGGCTCAAGAATCCTCGGCCTTCAGGCCGAGGAGGATGTCAACGCTGTCTGCATCGGCATCGACGGAGCGCGTCATCTACGATACTCATCGTTCCTCTCCGTATATGCTCCCTCGATTTTTCGTCTCGTCAGCCGAAGCTTTAATTGCGCAAGCTAGCGTCGCACAGCCACCCGTCATCGACGGCGAGCGCGCTGAGCTGCAACTGCCGAGCCGATCGGTTCTGCTGCAGTCCAGCGTCGTCGACTACGAAGTGGTGTGGCGTGAAGTCGTCGACGACACAAGCGTGCGTTGATGGTTGTCGGCGATCAACGCCGTACTACAACAGCTGTGCGAGCGAACGGCGTGTATGCGCCCCACGGCGCAACGGCGTACTGCTGTTGTGCGGCGAACGGCGATGCGTAGCCGTAGGGCGATGCGTAGCCGTAGGGCGATGCGTAGCCCGGCCAACCGCCCCAGCCCCAACCCTGGTTACCCCAACGACCGCCCCATCCAACACGTCCTCGTCCACCACCGCTGATGATACGCGCACCACCGCCATGACCACCGCCATGACCACCGCCATGACCACCGTGTGGGTTGAACCGCTGTCCTAGACGTACGCCACTGCCGACGACACGTCTACCGCTACGCGTAGACTGCAGCTCCTGCATTTCTCGTGCGAATACGGGAGACGGATTCGGAAATGGATCCTTGAGATCCTTGGGTTGTGCGCCGGAGAGCTTGCGACCGAACGGGTACTTCAAGCCGGCGTTGCTCGGGTTTCTCGTCGGGTGCTGGCGCATCATGGTTCGGGGCATGGAAAGAACTCCTGGGCTAAGTATGCCACGGGCGATGGTGGAACGAAGTGGATCGGCCGATAGACCGCGAATTCGGCATCCTACGCGACGCTATTCGCCGAGCAGCGTCCGACAGCCAGGGTCAAGTCTCACCGACGAGGCATGAGAAGTGGACGCTGACGACCGCGCCGTCGTGGCGGTACATGACGACGCTGCGATCAAGTCGACGGATGACTCGGCCACACGCATCGCAACGTAAGCGTCGTGCGAAGCGCACTTTTGCGTCGATGACGTTGTCCGACGCCACCTCGACCTACGACTCACCACGCGCGAGACGCTGCGCAACGATCATAGTGTGCTTCGCCGACGACGCCGAAGGATCTTCAGGATTCTGACTCGGGTGAAGATAGGGGCCCTTCGCCTTGGTCCACGCTTCGAGCACGACGCGAACGCGAGCCACCTCTGTGCCGCCGAGTCCGCTCGCTAACTTCCAGAGGTTGCCGTCGTAGCTAGCGATCAGCGTCGAGCCGCGACGGGCTTCGAGCTGAACAACGTACGGTGCGGACGTGGCAATCGCTCCGTGTCTACGTTCTTCCGATCTGATCGTCAGGTGGCCGACGCCACGCACAAGTACGTGGGGTTGAGTGTAGCCCCCGTGGTCGCCACTCTCGTCAAAGTAGAGTGTACCCGAGGATCCAATCTGCTTTTCAGTGGTCATGGAGTCTGTCCTGGGGTTCTCTTGGACGCCGGACGAGTGCTTCTTGTAGAACACTAGTCCTTCATCGGTAATGCGAAACTGGCCTCGTTTGGGAGAGTTGAGGATACCACGTTGCACAAGGCGTTTCATCGTGGCGTGGGGCGCGTGTGAAATGATTCCGCCGGCGTCGATGATATGTCGGAGTATGGGAATCGCGGCTTCGTTTTCGCGTTGTAGCGCTTTTGCACCGCGCGCCTTAGCGCGTATCTCCGAATCCTCTTCGGCAGGAGGTAACTCGATTGATCCGTGGTCGTATACGATGAATAGGCGCTTGTCGTGCATGAACGGATCGGCGGCCGTCAAGTTCCGCTTTCCCACGAGCGAACGCTGCATACGCTGGCCAATGGTGGTCGCGGAATCAGCGGTAGTCGCATCTACAACGACCATCCACGCATGCGAGCGGCGGAAGTATCGGATCGCGCCATCCTTGATACCTGACGTGGACTTCAGGAGCCTCGACGCATCGAGAAGTTGCGGCATCTCACCGAGAGAATTCTCGACGTCACGCATCGGCGACGGTGGCAAGGTCTCGACGTCGAACGTGTCTAAACCGAAGATGTCTGAAGTATCGATCGGCATCATGTTGCTCCTGATCGATCAGGATTCGTGACCAATGGACGGCCGACCATGATCTTCGTTTCGACGTAGCTGCCGATCTTCCGCTGGTACCACCCGTCCTGACCGTTGATATTGCCAATCCACTGGATCGGCTTGCCTAGAACATCGCGCACGATCTGCTCGTCGGTGACAATTGGAACGCCGGACGCAAGCATAATCTTGGCGAAACGTCCGCTCACCTCGGAGTAGTTGCCAGGCTCGCGTAACAGGTTATAGTTATGCACGATACTGGCGATTTTTGACGCTTTTTCTCCGTCGTGACCTATCGCGACGTGCTTGGTACCTGAGCGATACTTACTCAGTATTGCAGCGTCGGCGTACGGATCATCGTCGAGGTCGATCAGATCGTATCCGTCGATCTCGGCAGCCAGCTCGTCCTCGCTTGTGATCTTTAGATGGCCACCAATCGGCGCGTACGCGGTCTGCACGAGACCGAGCACTTCGCTCAGGATCTCAGGATGCCGCGCCAGCTCGTCTCGTGACACGACGTGCCACTTGCCCTTGTCGATGATGTCCGCGAGGGGGTTAGCGCGGTACGTCGCGTCGGCTGAGAGTCGGGCCCATTCCAAGGTTGCGATCTCGAAGATAGGACCGCGCTTGTCGCCGTCCGCTGCGAGCGCGGTCGAGTAAACATTATCCATGTAGTCGTCCTCGCAGATCTCCGCGTAGGACCGATCGACGAACATTCCCCAGTTGGATCGGGCGATGTCAAGGGCGAGCGCGGCCTGCTCCGGCGTGGCGGTAGTAATCGCGTTGCGAAGTGCGAAGGACGTGATCGGGATATCATGTCTTGAAGACACAGGCCGTACGATCTGCTTGCGCTTCGCCATAGGACGTCACGGATTCGCGAGTCGTGCAGCAAGTGCACGCTGATGCTCAGTTGTTGCCGAGTTTGATGGTGCGGGGTTCTCTTCGAGGTACGGATCGCCCATCGGAAACTCTTCGAGTTCCTGTCGCACTAACTCCAAGTCTTCGCCACTGTCAGCGTCGACGTCGTACGTGTCTTCGATGTGCTTGCGCGCAGCGGCCTTACTCGGAAACGGACCGCTCCAGTCGGTGGAGTCCATGTATCCAGGCGCATTCAGACGCGCGAACCATCCTTTGACCAGATCGATATCGACGGCTCGGCCGCTCGGTACGAGGTTGTGAAAGTCCCCGACGAAGGCAATTTTACCTCGCACGCCTGCGACATTAGGCGACACGATCGTTGTTTCGCCACGACTATCTTCGATGCGATAAAACTCACCGAACTCGTAATCTGGCTGCATGAAAGCGTTACGTTGGCGAGGATTCTTGCCGCGCGATAGACGTGCATCAGTTGGCTTGGTTTCCATGATCAGACCTCCCCTCGGGCAAGTCGAGCGGCGATGATCGAAGTGCGCGTCGACGAACAACTTGCGGTCGGATTCGGGACACGCTCGATCCACTCCCAGTCCTGCCAACCGGGCTTCTCGTAGTCCATCCACGCGCTGATTCGATCTTCGTCGCGACCGTAGTCGGCAGGTGGAACGACGATTGAAGTTTTGCCACCACGCATCGTGACCTTGATCTTGCCGATCGCATCATCGCTAATCTTCGCCCAAACCTCGGAGTCTCCGTCACTGGATCCCCAGTAGACGAGTCCCTGACGCGAGTCTCCGGAGAGATCCTTGCCGTCGATGAGGTGATCGAGAACCGCGTCGACGAAAGTCTTGTCATAGCGCTGGCGGATGAGGCTGTCCACGAGATACTCTGTGCTGATCTCGACCTCCATTCCACCTGGCCATGTTCCGCCGAGTCCTGAGACCTTCTCGTAGCCGTTGGCGATGAGCCACGAGTGCAGCGATGTTTCGAAGTTCGCTTCGTCCCAGATCTGAGGAGAGACCCAATCCTGTCCGGGGAAATGACGATCCGGACGGGGTTTGATGCCGAGTAATTTCTCCCAGTAAGGATCAACGATGATGTCCTCGTTCACAGCCGTACCACGATTGGTCGAGCCGATCGTCACAGCGTTCTGCCAATCGAAGCCCTGCTCTTCGAGTGTACTGGCATCTTCATCGCTCAAGTGACTAAGAGTCACCGCCGCACTACGATCAGCTTCTGTCTCGACGTAGTCCATGATCGCGGACTTCACGTCGTCGTAGTCGGCGTGCTCGCGGATATCCTCGTCGAGATCGTCGTCCGCGTTCTTCTTGATCTTCGCCATGTCAGACCTCTCCTCGGGCAAGTCGAGCAGCGAGCGCCTGTTGCGACGATTCGCTTATGAGTGCTTCGCCGCGCAGATTCTTTGCCTGCACGCGCTTGCTCTGGTGCCAGCGCTTGTCGTGCAGCGCTTGGGATGCCTCGCTCGGGCTCGCCGCCTTCGAGCCGCACTCGGCCGCGATCTCTTCCCACGCGTCGTCGGATGCGTGAAGCCAGCGGCCTAGCACGCACGCGTTGGCGTCGCCAGGGTTGCCACGGGATGGAGTACGGCGAGCTATCATGTCGCCTCGAAGTCGCCCGCGATCGTGTTGCGGCGTGAGGGTTTTGTACTGAGTCGGCGCCGCCGCTCGCCACGGATTTCATCCCGAGCCTGCTCGCATGGAAGACATCGACCGGCGCGACTGCTCTCGCCTTGGATCCCTTCGATGCGGACGAGCGTGTCCCCGGCCTGACGCGGCAGCGGGGGTCCGAGGATCTGCCTCATTGCAGGGTTCATCACGAGGTTCTTCGCACCGCCGACGCCGAAAATCTGATCCCACATCGACGGTTGGATCCGGCGCGCCGACTGACCTTGCATGCGCCCAGGAACCTGACGTGTGGACTTGAGCCTGTGGTACGCTGCTGCCAGTTGTACCTGCTCTGCCATGGGTAACTGGCGCGCCCATTCGAACACGCGTGTCTCTTCGACGCCTAGGTGCATCTCCAGCGCGCGGTGCATCGCGGCGAAGCGCGAGTTCCACACAGGGCTGTGCATGGAAGTGAGATCCAGCTGGCGTAGCGCGGCGGCGATGCGCTCGTGCTCCAAGCGACTCTTGCCCATCTGTGCCCGGTAAAACGGGCGACGCATCAGCGCTTGGTAGAGCGTCTCCGACTCGGCATCGTCGTGTCGGCGTAGGGCGTCGGCGAGCTGCGGGTACAGCGTCTGCCTCGTGGTCGGGTCGGCGTTGATCTTCGCAATCAAGCCGCGGGCGGCGTCATGATCAGTGCGCAGCGCCTCGACGATGCCGATCGGACGTCGAGGCTGCGCGAGACGAGCGGTGCGGTAGAGCTTGATCGGCTTGGACATAGAGGGATCACTTTCGCCAGAACTCCCGTAGTGTCGCAGATGGCGACCAGAGCTGTCCATGCGCCATGGGGTAGTCGTCGGGGTTGCTGCGTCTGGGCTCGCCTTGCCCCTTCTTCTTGCCGATGACGTAGCCTACGCCGAGGCCGGCCACCGTGAGACCTGCGGCGATCCACAGAAGTCCGTTGCGCAACTCGTTGCGCTGGTCGGTTGTCAGGCCTACGACGACGGCGCCGGGGTTTCGCGTTCGGGCATCTGGCAGCGTCATGGTCATGCGTGATCGCCTTGGGCGAGGCGAGTTGCCATCGCTTTTAGGTGTAGCTGACCGCCGACCAGTGCCTCGCCGACTACTCGGCGATCGCCGTATATCGATGGCCACGTCCTTCCAACACTTTCTCTCATCGACATGACAGGCCTCCACTTTTTCGGAGCGCGCGACGCGTTGCGACAATCTGCCGTGCCATCTTAAGATGATCGGTGATACCGCGCAGCAGACCAGTTTTCTCCGACTTAGTTCGCATTGCCACGCCGTCGAGCAAGACCAGTGCGGTTCGACCGCCCTTAGACGTCACCACGTGGTTCATCGCGGTTTCGATGCTGTATCCGCTCCAGCACGTCTGCGGCAACGCATTGATCACCCAGTGCGCTAGTACGCGCTGGCCGGTGATAATCGGAGAAAATGCAAGTTGCAAAGCGTTGAGCACGGAGTTACCACGCATCCCATAGATGCCAATCATGCCGCAGACCATGTCGTAGCCCTGATTGCTGGCCGTCACCATCTGATGGACATGTGCAGGCTGCAGGCCGACGAGATCCGCATCGAAGAATGCGACGTGCGAGTCAGCGGCGCAACGCTGCTGCACCGCTTGAAGCATTGCGCCACCCTTGCCGAGGTTTCGTGGCGTCGACACGACGCGTGCGCCCATATCCCTGGCGATCGCGCGCGTGTCGTCGATGCTACCGTCGTCGACCACCACTACCTCCTCGAAGCAGTCCGAGCGCAGTAACGCATCGACGACGGCGCCGACCGTCATTGCCTCGTTGTACGCCGGTACGACGGCGCGCATTAGCGTCGCTCCAGCGTTCTGGACGGATTCACTGTAGGTGCGAGGTAGCCGTTAAGTACTGCAGGATTACCGTACTGATCACCGAGGTGCGACACGGAGACGTCGGGCACCGTGTTGATAGTCGTCTCCGATCCTGCCTTGAGGATCTTCATCGAATACCCTTAGATCCCCACTCGTGATGGTTCCAGTGTACCGAAGCAAGGATAATACCTGATGCGATGCCAATGTAGGTAAGCGAGGGTCGATTATAGATCTCAGCCAGGGCAAAGCCAACGCCGATTATTCCGAGCCCAAGGCCTATTACCTCAGAGCGACTATGCCATCCCTGATCGGAAGGATTCTGCGCGTTGAGCATTGTCGTCATAGCTTATCTTGACTGAACGATACGGTCGCATGAACGGAAAGTATGCCGATTTCTTCCGTGGATTCGAACTTACGGTTATTGAAAAACAAGACAGATCTTCCTTCTGACCAACCTAGCCAAGGCTCAAAGTACGAGTTGTATTCTCCGTTGAAGCCGCACTGCGAAATAAACGTGCAGCCGAAGAAGCTGTCTTGAAATGGAGCGTTCCCAGGACCGAGCGGCATATATTTATTATAGTATTTTGTGAAACCTACGTAACCAGTAGGAAGGACAGAGACTCGATATTTGATAGTCTCCGTCTGATGATAGAAAACATTCGATCGATCCACGCCATCCGACTTAGGGACAACGATGCCCCATTCATCCATTTCCAATTTCCAGTTGGGGTCAGTTCCGTAATTGGGGTTGTGAACGACGGCTCTGAACACTAGTTTCGCGTAGTAGTCGCCTTCCGGCAGGCCATCCGCAAGTTTGATGATAACGACATTATCGTTGATCATCTGGATCTCACGATAGAAATCGACGGGATACGGCAAGTCGAGAACATCTTCGAACCCTGCGACGTTCTGCACGCAGTTTCCGTACTTGTCACGTACCTGCCCGACTCGACACGAGACCGGCACACACCTGGGGTAGAGATCGAGGTTTTCCTTGTCGTTGATCGCGGCGAGAGCGATACGCGTACCGTTCCATGTCTTTCCTAATTCACACTCACTGGGCATGCAGTAGCCGTACTGGCCTCGTGAGAACCCGGGCGGACAGGTCGCCGTGACGCATTTCGGGTACTTCGCCAGCTCGGCTGCTGGTAGGTCTTTCGTGAGGATCTGTCGACGAGCGAGGTTACTAATCTTGCCAGGTGGACATAGGTTGGATAGGTCGAGCTGTGCGTTGTCTTCGTCTTCAGGGAGAACGTCTTCAGGGAGAACGTCTTCAGGGAGAACGATTTCAGGTACGACGTCAGGACTGAATTCATCGTAGCCAAGCTCGATGAGTCGATCTCCGATCGCTTCATCGACATCGTCGAGAGACGACGTGCCGAGAACGAGGCCACCCTGGATGATGATCATGCGACCGACCATGACCGACATGGCCATGAACATCTGCACAATGCGCTCTGGATCATCTGGAGATGGCGGCCACTGGCACTCAGGCCACCATGTGTTAAGGAAATCTGTAGAGATCGTCGTCGGATCTGTACTTGACGGATCGTCTACCGCGTTGGCGATTCGCGCTTCGAGATCTTCGGGCTGCGGACCGTCATCACCTGTCACGAAGATGAAGTCAGTGCAGTCGTCGACAATGTAGATCCCTGGCAAGGTCTCGGGTCCCGGGACGCATTGCACGCCGTCCCAGATGAAGCCGGGATACGACAAGCCCAGATCGCACGGATCTCCAGGCGCGCCTGTCCCTTCAGGTCCGCCGGTGCCGGTGCCGGTGCCGGTGCCGGTGCCGGTGCCGGTGCCGGTGGTCGGCGCAGGACTCTGCGATGATTCGTACAGGGCGTACGCGAGACCAGCGACTGCTACGACCGCGAGGCCGCCGACGATGTACTGGTTGCGCGTCGGGTTGCCTTGACGGTCGCCATGATCGCCGCGAAGGTCATCACGGCCACTATGACGGTCATCACGTCCGCCATGGCCCATTAGCGCCGCGAGCGGTCGGCGCAGCGATTGACCGATATTCCACGTAAGTCCTGGCCTTACGTTGATCGGATTGATCGACCGCTCTTGATTTCGACGACCTCGTTGGCCTCTTGTACGACGCATGGGATGGAACTCCTGACAGATCGAGGGTGATGATGTCGCGCGTGCCACTTGTACTTCACGTGAAGACAAGAGGCACGCGCGACGGCAAGGCGCTAGTACTCGCCGTTGGCGAGACGCGCAGCGAGACGACGCCGAGCGTCTGCGGTGTACGATCGTCGATATTGTCGCCCCGGATCGCTTCGAATCCGTAGGCAGTGTTGCCGCTGCATGCGAGGATCATGGTTGATCGTTGGAGAACAAGATCGTCGCGTCGACGTCCATGACGAGAATCATGATTCCTGAATTGGGAAGAAATACGTCATCGACCGGTCCTCGATTGCGAAATCTCAAGACGAGTGCACCATAATCATTGAGTTCCAAGCGAGGATCGAAGTACGAGAGGTACTCAGGCCCGTATTTTCCGTTTGCGGCACACTCCCATGTAGTCGGACAGCCGAACAGATACCTGTTCAATCCAGCTTTGTTCGGTGTGGCATTTGTCCGATGATCAATCTCGCTAAACTGCGCCTGGGTACCATTGACCGTGATGCGATAATCGACGAACTCTTGCCACCCGTATTTTACATCCAGGCCGAACTCGAATCCTCCATTCGCACCAGTTCGTGGCGCCGTGAACTCAGCGTCGAAAATCAAGCTTGTATAGTATGTTCCATCGGGTAAATTGTTGATCCCGGTGATCTGGATCTCGACGTTCTCGTCTCGCATAGCCACTTTACGCTGTAGAAAAATCGGATCGGGAAGATCATACAAAATGTCAGTACCAATCCCTAGTTCTACTGCTGGAGAAACGCAGTTTCCGTACTTGTCACGTACCTGCCCGACTCGACACGAGACCGGCACACACCTGGGGTAGAGATCGAGGTTTTCCTTGTCGTTGATCGCGGCGAGAGCGATACGCGTACCGTTCCATGTCTTTCCTAATTCACACTCACTGGGCATGCAGTAGCCGTACTGGCCTCGTGAGAACCCGGGCGGACAGGTCGCCGTGACGCATTTCGGGTACTTCGCCAGCTCGGCTGCTGGTAGGTCTTTCGTGAGGATCTGTCGACGAGCGAGGTTACTAATCTTGCCAGGTGGACATAGGTTGGATAGGTCGAGCTGTGCGTTGTCTTCGTCTTCAGGGAGAACGTCTTCAGGGAGAACGTCTTCAGGGAGAACGATTTCAGGTACGACGTCAGGACTGAATTCATCGTAGCCAAGCTCGATGAGTCGATCTCCGATCGCTTCATCGACATCGTCGAGAGACGACGTGCCGAGAACGAGGCCACCCTGGATGATGATCATGCGACCGACCATGACCGACATGGCCATGAACATCTGCACAATGCGCTCTGGATCATCTGGAGATGGCGGCCACTGGCACTCAGGCCACCATGTGTTAAGGAAATCTGTAGAGATCGTCGTCGGATCTGTACTTGACGGATCGTCTACCGCGTTGGCGATTCGCGCTTCGAGATCTTCGGGCTGCGGACCGTCATCACCTGTCACGAAGATGAAGTCAGTGCAGTCGTCGACAATGTAGATCCCTGGCAAGGTCTCGGGTCCCGGGACGCATTGCACGCCGTCCCAGATGAAGCCGGGATACGACAAGCCCAGATCGCACGGATCTCCAGGCGCGCCTGTCCCTTCAGGTCCGCCGGTGCCGGTGCCGGTGCCGGTGCCGGTGCCGGTGCCGGTGCCGGTGGTCGGCGCAGGACTCTGCGATGATTCGTACAGGGCGTACGCGAGACCAGCGACTGCTACGACCGCGAGGCCGCCGACGATGTACTGGTTGCGCGTCGGGTTGCCTTGACGGTCGCCATGATCGCCGCGAAGGTCATCACGGCCACTATGACGGTCATCACGTCCGCCATGGCCCATTAGCGCCGCGAGCGGTCGGCGCAGCGATTGACCGATATTCCACGTAAGTCCTGGCCTTACGTTGATCGGATTGATCGACCGCTCTTGATTTCGACGACCTCGTTGGCCTCTTGTACGACGCATGGGATGGAACTCCTGACAGATCGAGGGTGATGATGTCGCGCGTGCCACTTGTACTTCACGTGAAGACAAGAGGCACGCGCGACGGCAAGCGCTAGTACTCGCCGTTGGCGAGACGCGCAGCGAGACGACGCTGTGCGTCGAGGTTCCCGGACAGCGACGACGCAGGCGTCGGGTTGTACACGGGACCCTGGGGCGGTTCGCGGCGATAGGTCGATTCCTGACGATAGGTCGATTCCTGGCGCGTCGGTGCCACACGGCGCGGCGCGCTGTGGCTCATCACATCCCGCATCTCCTCGGGGTTGCGCTTGCGACCTTTCTTGCCGCCCTTGCGCTTTTTACCCTTGGTCTTCTTCGCGCTCGCGACACCACCCCTGGTGCCCAGCGCGCTTGCAGCTGTGTCGTACGACGGCGCGTTGCAGTCCTTCGCTGCCGCTCGCTTGCTCACGGCGCTCGGAGACTTGCCGCCCTTGCGGATCGCACATGCACCCCTGTTCGCCAGTGGCGCGTTAGCCGACACGCCCTTCTTCTTGCCCGACTTCTTCTTCTTGCCAGACTTCTTCTTCTTCGCTGGGGTCGCCGGAGTCGCTGCCACCGCTGCTGGCGACTTCTTCTTCTTCGCCGACTTCTTCCTCTTCTTCTTCTTCGCCGGAGTCGCCGCCGCAGCTGCCGACTTCTTCGCCGACTTCTTCGCCGCCTTCTTCTTCGCCGACTTCTTCTTCGCCGACTTCTTCTTCGCGGCCTTCGCCGGAGTCGCCGCTGCTACTGCTGTGTCAGCCTTCTTCGCCGACTTCTTCTTCGCGGCCTTCTTCTTCTTCGCCGCCGACTTCTTCGCCGACTTCTTCTTCGCCGACTTCTTCTTCGCGGCCTTCGCCGGAGTCGCCGCTACTACTGCTGTGTCAGCCTTCTTCGCCGACTTCTTCTTCGCGGCCTTCTTCTTCGCGGCCTTCTTCTTCTTCGCCTTCGCCATGGTATTTTGTCTCCTGATGGTCGGCGCCTGTAGAAGGACGCCTCCTTGTTGTTCTGCCAAGACTATCTCGGCTGAAATCACTTGGCCAGATGGTCAAGTGATTTCAGTGATGAGTGACGTAGGTGGATCGATGTCCAGGATCACGACTCACCGCGTGCGAGTCGATCGGCGATCTGCTGCGTACGCGGTGCAATGCGCTTGGCGTGGGCCAATGCGGCTTTTTTGGTTTCATGGCTACGCGTGAGACCGACGTCGATCCACGCCTCGCCGTCGACCTTGCGCGCGACAGTTCGGATCGCCTCGTCACGAGTGCCACCGCGTACGACGAAGGCCAGATCGTCCGTATCATCACCGTCTTCGTCGACTGGTACGGTCGTGAACCGGATCTGAGGGTTGGACTCGGCGCGTGATTTCGTCTCGGTTCGGAGCCTTGTCTCGGCGCACGCGCTTGTTTCGGCGTGCGCGAGTCGAGCTGCGCTGGCAACTTGCTCGGTCAGTAACGTGCCAGGGTTGGAGATCCTGGCGCCACTTGTCGCGTTAGCGGGACTCATCGCAGGGTTGAGTGCGCGTACGGTGTAGAACTCCTCGCGGCTCGCCACCGGCGTGTTCTTCTTCTTCTTGGTCTTGCGCTTGGCCATAGGTTAGTCGCTCCGTCTCAAGGTACTCGGACGATGGACTCAGGGTACTCGGACGATGGACTCAGGGTACTCGGACGATGGACTCAGGGTACTCGACCGGTGGATTCTGCGCGCACGACGATGCGCTCGAACACAGACGCGTCCGGATCTTCGTCGTACTGCTCGGCGGCATCGTCACCGCCGTACCAATGAGCGCCGGCACGGCTGGAGATGAGTACGTTGATGTCGACAGCTCGGCCTGTAGCCATCGACACGACGACTGCGAATCCCGCAGCACTCTCCGGCGACGTGAAGATCTGCTCTTCATCCCTAGCGTTGCCCACGGCGTACTCGACGTCTTTATGGGTACTTGTGCGTGCCATCAGGATTCTCCTCGGGCCAGTCGTGACGCGATGACGCCGAACCGAGAACTGCGGCTCGGTACCTCGGGGTTCCTCTTCGATTTGAGCTTGGGTGGCACCGGGTACTTCGGCGCCTTACCTGTCGCGAGGTACTCGTCGATCGCCTTGATCGTCTTTCTGGCCGGCGGCATGTTGGACACGATGAACTCCCAGTCGATCTGAGCGCGCAGTGCTCGCAGATCTTGTGGATCCGACGATTCGAGCTGGCTAGACAACTTGTCCTTCACGCGCTGCTTAGCGGCGAGCAGGTGACCGAGGCGGTAGATGTTGGGGTAGTGACGGCTCTCGCGCTCGTCGTACTGGATGAGGTGGCCGGTAAGGATCTCCAGGAAGCCGCTGACCGTTGGATCCACAGGGTTCTCCTTCGACGGATTCTTCGCGCGGCGCAGGATGTTTTCGCCGTCGACGTACAATCCTGCGATCCGCCGGTCCTGGACCATCGATCGGACCGAGTATAGGTCGGCGTCGGTCCAACCGCCACCTCCGGCACGACGCATTACGGCGTCCAGATCGCCTATCGTTCCGCGCCACCGCACGCGTCGCGTGTCCACGTCGACCAACTCGACCATCATCGAATCGATGTCGTTAGGGAGAGGGTTGGACTGCCGGGCGGCGAGACGCAGACCATAGGAGCTGAGGTGATGCGAAGGGTTTCTCTCCGACTTCCACTTGGCGATGTCGATCCCTGCAACGGCGGTACGGGCGACTCTGTCAGGTGTCCCATTCGCAGCGAAAACAAACTGCACTGCAGGGCCGCTGACATCGACAGTCCAGCCGGACTGCTTCCCCTTCTTACGTCGCATCACGATCGTATGACCGTCATACTCGTAATTGTCATCGCTGATCTTGATGAGCTTCGCCATAGGTACTCACCTATTCACATGTACACTCGGTGATGATCCACCGTACACTTCGTGATAACGCTTGAGGTAGCTAAGGTGCGATTCGACAGCTTGCCTTGGCGTATACGGACCAGAGTCGAGGAAATCCTTCATCGTGTAGAAGTGGAAGTGGCCGACTCCGTTGACCAGCTGGCGAATCTGACTTGCAGCGTCGTCCCAACTCTTAACCGGCTCGATCTTGTACTGGTAGATCTTGTACTTCTCTTTGCCACGACCCTTGCTCTTCTCGGTGATGTCGAGTGTCATTCCGACATTGCCAAGAAGTCGATCGAACACACTCTCGACGTTGCTGCGATAGCTGGAAAACGCATCTTCATAATCCTTACTCTCGGCTTCCATGGCCTTCCCTTCGGCGTATTCCTCCGCTTCAGACTCTGATTTCTCGTCGTCGATCGCTTCTCGTAGAGCTTCTCGGTACACGTAATCATACGTGAAGCTATCCCCGTCGATACCGTAGTCGAAGCTTTCAGGATCGACTACGCCCATAAGCGTCGCGATCTCGCTGAGGTCGACAGAAATTCCTCCACGACCGGACGGGTTGAGCAATCGCTGTTTGATGAACTGTAGCATAGTGGATCACTTTACCGAATTCTGTTCACGCGATCACTGACGACGCTCTTGATATTGGAACCCTCGTAGATCTCGTAGTAGCTCGTGATGTGTTCCATGTGATCACGGACGGCCTCTTTCGGCGTCCATGGTCCAGAACGCAAGAACTCTTTGAGGTTGTTGAAGTGGAAGTAACCGGTGTTATTGATCGACTCGCGAATTTTGTCTGCAGCATCTTCCCATGACGTATTCGGAGTGACGTCGTAGACGTCACCATCCTTCTTCGTCTGATGCTTGGTGACCGTCAGGCCGTGCAATTCGAGCAATTCTTCGAACAGGCCCTCAGCGACGCCGAGGTACTTGGTCATGTAGTCGCCAAGCTCATTGCCCGAAGCATCCTGCGCGGCCAGCTCAGCGTCGTCCTTGGAAAGACCTTCGCGAATCGCTGCGTCGTAGGCATAGTCGTACGCACTATCATTGTCCCACGTCGTGAACTGTTCTTCTTCGGTCTTCATGCCGAGAAACAAGAACAACTCGTCAGGCGTGAACCGAATCGGCTCCGAGATTTTACGCGGGTTGAGCAATCGCTGTTTGATGAACTGTAGCATAGTGGATCACTTCTTCGCAGCGCGCCTGTTCGACGTCGTCTTCTTCTTCTTACCACCCTGCCCGTGGTTGGGGTTGGTCTTGATCTCGCACCCCTCTTCGCCGCTGCACGGTTTGTCCAGCGCACACGCTTCGCAGCAGTGGCCCTTGGCGAGCCACCACTTACCGTCGTCGCCGTCGTGCGGGTTGGACTCGCGTTCTGGTGCAGTAGGTGCGGCGGTAGGACGGCGCAGTGCTTGAGGGATCTCGGCGATGAGCCGCGGTGCGCCGGGCGTATGGCCAGCCGGTGCAGTCGGCACGGCGGGGTTGGGGATCCGGGCGGTTGTCACCGTGACCGACTCGATCTCGATGCCGTGCTCGCCTCGTCGCAACGTCTGGATCGCTGCGTCAGTGAGGTGCTGCAACTGCGGATCATCTTGCCCATTGGTGCCGGCGCAGGCGATCCATGCAGCTGCGATGCCGATGTCGCCACCCTTGATCATCTCCAACGCCTCGTCGTAGTCCAGGCCTACGTTGGGGTTGTTGAGGATCACCTCTTCGATGCTTGGGTTGCTCTTTTTGAGCGGCACGGCATCGGAATCCATTCCACCGATCCATCCACCAAGTGCAGCGAACAGCGGTCCGAATAGGCCACCAGTCGCGCCACCGATCGCGCCGCGCTTCTTACGATCGTCCTGCGCTGCGTAGTATCCGCCGTAGCCACCACCCGCCGTGCTCAGCAGCATACCCACCGCAGGTGATCCTGTGAGCGCCGTTCCGAGAACTGATCCGCCCAACGATCCGATGAACGCGCCTAACCCTGCGCCATTCTCCTTACGGCCATGCGCAGGGTTGACTTGGCGAGCATCTTCTCCCGGTGTCGCCGCGTCTTGCTGCGCCATCGCAGCGTTGATCCACATCTGGATCTGCACTGGATCTTCATGGCGTGTCAGTACGCGGCGCGCCTCGATCGCACCTTCACCTTCGAGCACGAGGTAGCTGCGCTCTCGGCTCGACCACGCGACCGCAAGACCAGAGGGAACGTCGAAGTTGGGATGACTCATCGGTGATCTCCGCGGGCCAGCCGATCGGCTGACGTCTGTTGATGATCGTAGCCAGATACGGCATCGATGTCGCCGCTGGGGTGCATTCGGGTGTCGACCGTAAGGATCGTCGCGCTGCACATCCCGTCGGTGTCCTCGCTCACGTCTGACCAGTCGGCCAGCTCAAGCGTTGCAGACGCGCACAGTCCCCAACTGGACGTACTGACGCGCCCGCGCGTCAGTACGCGGTACGCTTCTCCGTCGTCCCCGGCGACAAGATCGCCTACGTCAGGGAGACCGCCTCCTTGCGCGTATACGGTGGCGTGGGTCGAGGTAGCGGTAGATGGAGACGACCTGCTCAGATCCATACCGTCAGGGTTCTTACGCGCGTGCTCTTTTCGGACCGTGATGCGGCTGTCGTATCCGTCATGGTCGATGAGACTGCGGCGCACATCATCGGCATCATCGTTGCCCGAGTAGAACACTGTGTCGATCTTCTTGCCGTCGAGAAATACATCCCAACCCGTGCTCGGATTCTTACGCGCAGATGCGTAGTTCGACTCGTCGCGAGCGTTGTTGACGAAGCTCTGCGCATACTCCTCGGCGACAGCGCGACGCGTCGTCACATCGAACATGTCGTGCCAGCGCATGCCTGAGCTGCCGAAGTTCTTGAAGTAGTCCTTCGCGCCGGCTTCGGCGAGGTACTCGAAGCCATCGGCAGCACGGCTCTGGCTGAAGTTGCCACGCGCCTGATGTCTGTGCAGGTTCTTCACGATCGCCTGCCATTGCCGGTACAGCGGCTTGCTGTTATCGATCCACAGTATGAGTTCTCCCGCGGCAGACGCGTCTGCCTCGACGGCGCGTCGCGGGTTTTCTTCCATCGATCCGCCAGCTCTCGCCAGAGCGATGGCCGTGTGTTGAGCATAACCCGCGCGCTCCAACGCCCTTGCGTTGCGTGCTTGCTTCGGTGTCAACCAGCCGTAGAGGACCATCTCGTCGATTTTGTCCTTCGTCTTCTTGTTGCGTCGCGGGTTGTCGTCGCGAAGATCGGCATCGTCGGCCGATATGCGCATGAACTTTGATTCACCCTCGCCGCGGCCAAAGGCCCAGTCGCGCGCCCATCGTTCGGCCTGCTCGGGCGTGCTGAAGCCGTCAGGAGGAGAGACTGCGCCGCTGAAGTCCGGATGCGAGACGCGCCAGCGACCGTTGGTGCTGTGCTCCCAGATCTCGTAGGTGCGGCCCTTGGACGCGCGTGGGTTGGATGTCGACTTCATCGGGTAGGGCTTTCGTGTTGCAAGGCGCATTGCTTCCCAGTGCGGCTTGGTTCGCGTATTGAAAGCGCGCAGGGCCTGGAACGCTTGATCTACTGCCGCCTTGGCGACTCGGTATTCAGGAGACGTGCGTATGCTTTCAGCAGGTAATCCCATTGCGCCTGTCGGAAAAGCGCGTATCCGTTTTGATGCGTCGGCCAGTCGTCGTTCAATCGCGTCGCGCTCTGTCAGTAGAGCTTTGATGTCAGGCGCTTCGCCAGATGACTCCTTCTTCGCCTTCGCCTTGCGCGGGTTGGACTTGGTCTTCATCGGGTTGGACTTCTTGAGCCAACTTGCACCGCTCGGCCCGACCTCGTCGATCTCGATGCCTTTGCGCATGACGGTGACGTAACCGTCGAATATCTTCTGCTGTTGCAGAGCCTCGGTACGTGCAGCCTTCCGCGTCTTGCGCCATGTGATGAGGATCTGCGCCGCAGTTTCTCGGTAGACCGAAAACTCACCGCTGCCACTCTCCAACTTCTTCTTGTCGCCCATCTCAGATTTCTCCGCGGGCCAGCCGTGCCGCAATGGCGGCGTGATGGCTCGTGCTTGCCGCCTCGGGGTTGGACTCCAGACCACTCTTACGCCAGTCGCCGCCGTACCTCTTACGAAGGTAACGAGGCGTCTCGCGATTGATGTAGCTTGTCGAAGGATCTTCGTCGTACTGCTTACGATAGAGATTCTTCGACTTGTTGACGATGCTTTTGTAAAGATCGGAGTTGGACGACAGATCGTCGAGGCCCCACTCCCACGAGTTCAGGTAACCCGACTCCGTGTACACCATGTCGGCCGTCGCATCCTGCTGTGCTTCGGACCGCGTCTCTTCGTCATCAGGATCTGCACCGTTGTCGACAAGTTCCGTAAGCGCGTCGTCATACAGCTCAACGAGGTGCGGATCGTTGTGACTCAAGATGAAGCCTCGCGCGTGATCATCGAGCCATCCTGCCGCTTCTTCGAGGCCATCCTCGATACTCTTGTTCAGAACTGCGATGCGAACGACGCCAGGAGCGTTACCCATGCCGTTGCTGAACCAGTACACGACGACGCCGTTGCCAGAGTCTTCAACTTCGAGCGGGTTGATGATGAACACCTCGTTCTCGCGATAACCCTTGTCGTCGATGTCCATGACGAACGGTGTACCGCTCTTCTTGGCACGTGCGATGTCGTAGCTACTAACGTCGATATCCCGCTTGCCACGACGCTTGCCCTTGCGGCTCTTGGGATTCGCAATCGTCTTGGTCTTGCGTGTCATGTCTGAATTCTGCATGCGAGCCTCCATGGCTTTGAAGCCATTCTTCGACAGGATTACCGAGTCGTTCGGACTCTTCTCGATGTAGCCCAGCGTGAAGAGCTTCGAGCGCGTCTTCGGCAGCACCTGGTGGTGTGGCCACGTACCGCCACGATTCGTGATCTTGCCGAGGGCGCTGATGAAATCCCACTCGACATCAGTGAGATTGGGCGTGGTGGTCCTGCTTGTCATGGTGTTCAGTTTTCTCCGCGGGCCAGCCGCGCCGCGATGATGGTAGCGCGAGATGTGATGCTTCGCGCTACGATCTGCACGTCTGCGTCCGACGGGTTGGTATCGGCTACTGCTGCGTCTTTCATCCGGATCGTTCCGACAATCTTGCGGATCTTGCGAAATCCGTCGGCAGTCTTGGCGATGTTGTTCGTCAGTGCGATCGCGAACGACTCGTCGTGGTCCCCGACGTCATCGGCGAGGTGTGTGCACTCGTGAATTGCGGCTGCGTAGAGAAATTTCAGGTCCTCGATGTTGGTCGGCGTCCAAGTGTCCGTACGACCGATCTTCTTGAACGGATTCAGCAGTAACCACTTCTCGCCGTCCTCGTCGAGGAAGGCTGCACGAGCTGAGTCGGAGAACGTCCAGCCCACACCGAACGGCTGGAAATTTCCGAGTTGCATGAGAACGTAGCGACACAGCTCCGTCCAGGTCCGTGCGAGCTTGAGCACTTGCGGCTTCATCGTCTCGGGCATGAACTTCGCCGGGATCTTGAAATGATCAATTTCGTTGACGACGTAGAAGTCCGGCGACCATGCGAGTTGCTTGACCGCCTCTTCGACGTGATGGGCGCCAAGAAACGCGACCGAGCTTAGCAACTCTCGCGTAAGCGCGCCGTCAGGGACGTTACTTGTGGATAGAAGACCCTCTCCGGATGACCTTCCAGAATATCCAGACGAGCGCTCTTCGAGGCCGCTGGCGCGCCGTGAGATCATCTCCATAACCTTCGAGATCGAAGTGATGTCGCTCTCACTGATCTCGGTGAAGCCGTTTACGGTTGGCTCGATGTAACCGATCTGCGATAGCACCTCGGTGCGAGCGCGTTCGGCTTGGAACTTACCCTTGCCGCTATACTTCTTGCGGATGAGACCCTTTGAGCGGCTGAGCGCAGACACAGTGTTCTTCGCAAACAGCTCGGTGATACTGTCGATTTTGGACCGAATGCCGTAGTCGCGGAAACCGTCGCGATTCGCCGTTAGAACCTCGATCGATGGCGCCGTAATCTCGACCACCATCTGCTTGCCCTTCATACTCGTCATCCACTGATTGAACATGTACAACCCATTGACGCGGATGTAGAGTCTACTCGACTCATAGTCGACGTCGATGACGTGAATCTCGGCCTTGTCAAGGACCTCGTCGACGAGCGCGCCGCCGGTCAGATTTGCTTTAGGGTTGACTCGTGACGATGCTCCGTCGGCGTCGATGCGCGTCACACTGAAGCGAACATTAGGCAGGCTACACTTGGAAATGAATGATACCGCTGCCGCATCACTCGTGGCTTCGTCGCCGGGCATGACGACCTCGATGCGTGTACCCGAGATGTAGGGTGCCTCGTGAATCTCATAGTCGAGACCAGCGCCATCAACTCGACGGTCACGTGTGTGCACAGACCAGCGAATCCACGGCAGGATGAGCAGCTCCTTGGCCTTGCCGAACCCGCCCGCCGATCCGGAACCGAGCTTTTTTGTTGAACCGCCGAGCATGAGGAACTTATCGATCAAGATCTCCTCGGTCATGCCGCCGCCGTTGTCCTCGGTAGCTACGATTCGGTTACCTTCACTGTCGATAGAGACGAAGCACTGGATCTGAGTCGCTCCTGCGTCGACGCTGTTCTGGATCGCCTCGCGCCACCACTTCTCGCGCCAATCGGCGTAGTCCTTGAGGACTGTTGTGAAGAACTCTCGACTGATACCGATCGCAGGATTTTGTCCTCTGCCGACACGAGCCGCGACGTTCTTGACGCCATGTTCGCTCATGTTTTCGCCGAGAAATTCAGCATGTCCCGACGAGATCGACGCCAGTAGACTTCCGTAGGCATCAGAGTCTGACGCAGCGACGTATGTACCCACCTTCAAAGAGGTCGGGACGAACTCGTTAGTGAGTCGGATCGGATTCATCAGCGGTGCTCCCCTTTGGACAATCGCGCCGCACTGGCCTGCAGCGTCGCGATGCCATCGTAGCGAGTTGCGTTTTTTGTCTTGGGCATTGGGTTATTCTTTTTCTGCGCCAAAATGTGCTTACGGACGGCCTTGCGAACTGCGTCTTCTTCTGAGCTGCTACCGTCCAGTGTTCCGATGGGTATCAACGGTGACTGCACGTGGATGAACTGCGATCCATCTCGATCTGCACGGACATATGCGGTGCCAGTGATGAATTCGAGCGGGCCAGTTTCTCCCGTCGTTGCGCTCCACCCGTAGGTATCAATGCGTACGTCCGTTACCCCTGTGACTCGGAATGCCTTGCGTCGCGAAGGATTCTCGTCTTGCGCTGCGATGATGGTAGTGCGACTGCGAACCGGCGCGGGGTTCGTCTTGATCCCTGACGCATCGACCAGCATCTCCATCGGATTGGACTTACGGATGTGCGTCATCTTCGGCCAGGACTTCGGCAGCTGAAATTCTTCGCCGACGACACGTGTCTCGCCGTGTCGCGATGGACGTGAAACATGATCCGGTGGCATTGGTCCGATGCGCCAGCGGTATACCTTCGTTCCGCCATGGATCTCGATGATGTTGCCTGCCCACCGCTGAGCATGAAGTCGCATGATCTGGCTCGCAACGAGCTTCGTCAGCTCATGATCACCAGGTCGTAGTACAGTTTCAAACGAGCGCAGCGTTTTTCCGCTCTCATCCTTGATACGCACGAAGATGTCGGTCGCCATGGCGTTCAGCTCTCTCCGCGAGCGAGGCGACTCGCGATGATGGACGTGTGGTTGTTACTCGGGATGGGCGCCGGGTTCGCCCTGGGGCTATTGCGTCGCGAAGGATTCTCGTCTTGCGCTGCGATGATGGTAGTGCGACTGCGAACCGGCGCGGGGTTCGTATCGATCTTTGACGCGTCGACCAGCGTCTCCATGTATCTATCGCCGAAGAAGGCCTCGACCGACGCGTCGTCGCGGTCACCGAAGCTCCAGATGGCCCACGGGTGAGCACGAGAATCTTTCACCGAAGAGGAGAAGGCGTCGACGTACACAGCGTGGCCAAGTCGTCGACTTACGACTCGCGCACGCTTGCACGCGTCTTCGTAGTCAGTGCTCTTCCCATGGATCTTCACCGTCGCAATCGAGACGTGATTGTTGGCGCGGGGGTTCTTCGTTTTGGACATCGGGTTTTCCATCTGGCGCTCAACGGTCGACCAGGTTTACTGCGCGGCGCTCATCTTCGTGAACCCGCGGCTGAGCGCTGACTCAGCGATATAGTGCAGATACCGGCACTGCTTGTCGGTGAGTTGATCTGCCACGAGGAATATGGCGACCTGCGGGGTTACTCGGACGTCGCATGATCAAAGCTCACGAGTCGTACGGATCAGGTGAATCTGTTCGGGCTCCAGGGCGGCAAGAAGGCATCGTCCGGCTCGTCCGGCTCCGGAGGTTGTAGTGGTACGCCGCCGACTTCGGGTTGCACTGTCGCTTCGTGGGTCTTGTTGACGAATGACTGGTACGCAACTTCGCCGATCGTCATCGTGGCGACCCAGAGCATGTATGCCAGCGTATGCGCGCCGTAGTCCTGCAGGCCGTTGGTCCAGTTGATCTCAGGCGCGACGTTGGCGAGGATCTTCTTGATCGTCTCGTCCTGCTGCGCGTCGGTGCCCCAGTTGTTGATCGTCTCGTCGATGTACAGCAGCGCGTACTCGTACGCCGCCTGCGTGAACTCGCCGGTGGTGTTGGTGACGAGCGTGCCGATGGACGGACCCTCAGTGAAGACGTCGCTCGCGCCGCCGTCTTCCTCGACGAAGCTGATGCTCAACGGATCGTAGCTCGATCCGTTTTTGATCTTGGGCGCGCCAAAAGTGACAGCCGACATCTCTCGGACACCATCGCCGAAGTTGATCGCCAGCTCCGGCGCGCGTGCGAAGGTCGCGTTGGCGGTGCGTGCCAACAGGATCGGACCTTCGATATCAGCGACGACATCTGGCGCTTTGCCGAGCGTGGCACCGAGATGAATGTGACTGGCGATGAACTCATCTGGCTCCACAGGCGTCGGCGGTACAACCTTGGGAAGGATCGATCCGCTCATGCTCTTGTGCAGCCAGTAGCCACCACCGATTGCAGCAGCTGCAATGGCAACACCGGCCAACAACGATAGTCCGCTCGGGTTGGCTTCGACGCCTGCGCGCCCGCGAATCCCAGGGCTGTGGCGCGAGTTGGCATGCGCGTGGAGACCTAGGGTCTCCAAGATGGGGTTCACGACAGGGGCGAGAATACGGTGGAACATGAATGAGGTCTCCGATGGTGGTTGGCGAGGCGGTAATCGTCGTCGCGATATTCAGTAGATGTTCGGATCGAACGGATCCGGCGTGGTGCCCGGGGGAAGCCTGTTCGAGGAGTTGTTCGCTGCGTTGGTGACGGCATTGACGCCGACTGCAGCGATGATGCCGAAGATGATCATCGGCACGACGATTAGACCTCCGACGACGAGCGCGACCGTGGCACCGGTGCTCAAGTTCTGCTGGCGTGCAGATCGGGCGCTGTAGTCCGCACTGGGGTTGAGGATCGGACGAGTGTGGTTGGCGAGCATGGTGAGCATGGTGGTGGAGTCATTTTCAGAAACTGGAATCGAGGTAGCCGGGCGAATCATCACCGATCCGCAGTCGGCCGTAGTCGTTTCCACGCAGGCGATAGACACCGTCTCCACGCCTGGTGAAGGTCTCGCGGCGCGTAGGCTCGTCGTCGGCGTCGCGAGGACCTTGATAGCCCTCCCACACGACAGTTCGCCCGTTGGCTCGGACGTCGACGATACGACCGGCATAGCGATCGCTGCCGATCTGGTAGATGGCGGGCATACCGACCGAAGGACGCACGTCGTTGGCGGCGGACGGATTGGAAAGACGGAAGCTGCGAGCGATAGCGCTGAAGATGCTCATGATGACCTCAGTGGATGATGCCTTTGGCATGCACATCCAGTTCGCCGCCTTCAATCATGATGGCGCGCGGGTTCTTCTCGTTGTCCATCCATGTCCACACGTCGTGCCAATGTTTGTGGATGTACTCCTGCGCGCCATAAGCACGCGGATCATCGATGCGCTCGTTCCACTTGTCACTGCGGTAGCTGACTGTGTCCGCAGCACCGACGCAGTGGATCTTGACCGCGGGGATCTGCATATCGGTAACGCCGCAGACCGGCTTGCGTTTGGTCCACGTCTCGTAGAGCTGCTCGGTGGATCCGCTGGTGTTGTACTGGCGATCCAGCATGCACGCGGGGTACGGCGTACCGGGGAACGCGTAGAGCATCTTGGATCCGGCGTCCCACCACAGGATCGGCGGCTGATCCGGATCGGTCGCCCATACGCGCAGTACGCCGTCTTTGCCGATGTAGCCGTACTCGACGAGTACGCCCAGGCCTACAAGATCAGATTTTGGCTTAGGCAGCTTCTGGGCCGCTGGCCACGGTACGCAAGTTCCACCGCTGCACGCTTCCCAGGTGCGTTGCGATCCTTCGCGCCAGGCCATACGCGTGCGTCTCCAGGCGGTTGATTCGGCGATTCCTTTGTCGCGGTACACCGTCATCGCCTGCTCGAACGCACCGTCGTACAGCTGCTTGGCTGAATCTGGCAGCACCTTCACGCTAGGCTCAGGAGGATCGTAGATCCCGATGTTGGCGTTACGCCGACGCATCACCCTACCGCTCCATCCGCAGGACTCGTCACGGCATGCAAGATCGACTCGATACGATCGAGGCGCGCTGAATTCTGCTGCATCAGCGTGACGAGTGGATCTTCAGGCGCGAACAGCGGTCGTACGTTGGCCGGTGCAGGCGTATAGCGCAGCGCGTTGGGCAGTATGGGATTGGCGTCGCGCTGCGTCGATCCTGCGGGCACGTACACGAAGTGACCGCCTTGCAACATCGTCGGCGCGCTACCGAACGGAGATGAAAAAGATGGTTCTAGCGGTACGGGGTTCTTCTTGCGACCGACACGGTCGCGCATGCTGTACGCGAGCATCGTCACGCCGACGCTGATCGCTGTCGTGAACGCTACGGTCAGGCCGAGCGCCTTCCAGTCGATGCCAGGTGGGCTGGGCTGCGGGTTTCCGTTGCGGACGACGGAGAGCGGTGGCTTGTTCGGCGGCATGGTTGATCCCTTTACGGCGAGAGCACGAAGATCTGAAGCAGATCATCAGAGGAGTAGCTTTGGTTAACGCTATGACGGACGGTCATCTGCACAGATGGATCATCCATCGACGTCGAGTGATTCAAGATCGTAAACTTGAAATCGTGACCCGACTCAGCGTCGTCATCGACTTGTGCACCGTCGTTGAGCGTGATCTCCGTGACAGGCTCTGCGGTATCAGCAATCGACACAAACATTTCAAGGGGCAACGTAGCGGTGACGACGGTGATCGATCGACCACTTGCCGACGTGATCACGCGCACCTTATCGGTGTCGAACGATGCGAAGTGGGCCCGTTTATCTGCGATTAGTACGCCAAGTCTGACCTTGGGCATAGTTGGCGTAGGGATCGGAACCTTCGGCGACGGCACCGGACCGATCGATGTTGGCCGCAGCGGACTCGCTTGAGCTACGGTAGGCGTCATGAGGAACTCGTGTAGAAGATACACGCCGAGCACGATGGCTCCGGTGGTCAAGATCGCGACAGGTAGCGCCGATTCCTTCGGGTTTGGCACGCGTGGTGCGCCGTCGACAAGTTGAACGTCTGCAGGATCGACACGCTCCGCTGCACGCGGCGGACGTGCAGCGTCGATGCGTACACGCGTGGCGGTCGCCTTGTCTTGCGGTGAACTCTGGGTTGCCATGGTGATCAAGAAAGGGCGGACCATACGGCGGCAGCGCCGGGGTAGTGGCCGAGAACGACGCGATCGTACATCAGATCGGGGTCCGCGCCGACTGCTGATAGATCCGCTGCGTACCGAGCCTCTGCCTCACGTCCACGCTGCGATTTCGCACCGTCGTACATGGTTGTTAGGCTCGCCATCGAGCGCCGTATGGACAGCCAGTTGCGCTGCCCTGCGGGTAGATTTTCGAAGTAGTTGGACACGATCCGCGACACGTAGTCGGCCCACATGGCCAAGGTCGCAGGGACCTCGAACATGACCGTACGGGGATCGAGGTTGCGGAACACTTTAGGCTTGCACCCTGTCGCGGGTAGAAATCCGCACAGACCTCCAGATCCCCAGCAAAATCCATCCGCACCGGCTGGGTTGGCGCCGTAGATCTCCTGACTTGCCGCGAATAATTCGCACGCATGAGCGCGTTCACTACTGCTATCGTTGACTGCTCTAGGGTTGAAGCGTGACTCGCGACGCATCACGGCTAAGCTCGCCGGCACGAACACATCGTCGGCACCGATGATCCCTGCGACCTTCTGCAGTTTCGATGTCAGATCGCTGGGTCGATTACTGGGTCGATTGCCGGGTTGACGCATCGCCTTGACAATTGCGACTGCAGCGATGCCAACGCCGACGCCTAAGATCGTCGGCGGCCCGAAGCGCTCCCATGCGTCGGAGAATTCCATGAGATCATCGAATCTGCCCGACGCGGCGCACACCTGTAGGCCTTGGCGCGCGGGTTTTGGGTTTGGTACTGCGGTTACGGATCGCGTTCATCGCTTGGCTGAGTACGTCGACAAGTGCCGGTGCAGCGTTCTCGAACCGAGCAGGCAGTGCACCTGCCACCATCTCGACGGCACCCTGACGAATTCGCTGCGCACCTTGCAGCGGCACAGTGTCCAGGACGCTGCCGTCGGTGAATAGGCCTGCGATAATCGTGCCCAGCTCAGCCCTGCTCGATGCTGCGTGCTCGACCCCTTTAGAATCAGTGACGACGTAGCCGTTGCCGCGACGCGAGACTCCGACGATGAGTTCGACGCTTCCCATGTCAGGTCATCCCCATGGGCTCAGGTCCACCCTGTCATAAGGGCGCGGATCCAAGGAACATCGATCCGGTTGGCATGTGCAGGTCTGGGGAGTATTGACGCTTCGGGGTACGGCGTCGGAATTCCGTCGGCGTTCAGCAAGGTGGCGATCGCTAGCTCGATGCGACGACGAAGTTCGACCTCGGCGCCATTGTCAGAGAATCCTGTCGCAGCATCTGGCATCAACATCAGTTGTACGTCGCTTGCCATCGACGAAGCTGCCGTACCCCAGCGCATGCGCGCTTCGACATAGACCGGCCAAAAGCACGAGACCGCCCAGTCGCCACGAATCACGAGTCGTCCGTTTGGATCGATCGGTACGCGGCACGGCGAGATAGTCTCAACAAGGTACGGAATCGGTGCGGCGATCGGTACGATGCCGCTGTACCACGGCCATCCGCATCCACGGCTGCCGCAGTCACCACGCCACCATCCGCCTCCGTCGTGCCAACGCTCACTACTTCCGTGCCAACGTCCATCGCGAATGACCCGCACACCTGTCCCCGCGGGCAACGCCGCCGACGACGGCAGTACCCGCACGTTCTGGTGCAGACGCGGCCCCGGCTTGCGGACGATGACTGGGTTTTGCGTGCGCATCAATTTACCTGCTGAACCCTTGACTACGAAGTCTTGCGACGATCCGCTGCCATACACGCAGTCGATTTCCGTATGTGTCGACGATACGACCGAGTGCCATGATCGTCATATTTCCGAGCATACCGTCGACTACGAGTACAGGCATCGTGATGGACTCTTTCCGAAGGCTGAATTCTAGGGTTCAGGAGTTCATCCTGATCCAGTCGACTGCGGCGCGGTAGGCATCACCGTACGATCCGAGCCATACTGTCACAGGCGTGGGCACACCGTAGTTGTCGATGATGACGCCGCGAAACTGACTTCGGCGATTCCGCTCGACGTTGATCTTGGGTGTTCCGTACTGCATGCGTCCGAGCCACGGTGCTACCTGCATCTGCGACATCGTGCGCGAGATCGCAGCAGCTGTGGCAGGTGGGGGTGCCATGACGGCTTGCTGTCCTACTTGCTGTCCGGAGAAACCCGAGAAGTCGACCGATATCGGGCTGAATTTTACACCTGGTCGAATTGCGATGTGTGGTGATACTCCTCCGCCCACGACCACCGGGTTAATCGCTCTTCGACGAAGATTGTCGAGGTAGAGGCGAACTTGGGAACGTCGAATGAGGCGACGCCCACTACGACGGCGATGGTATCTGGATGGCGATAGCATGGTGAGACTTTCTTTGTGGGTAGATTTTCCGTAAGAGGACCAGATGAGTTGAGCGCCGCACCAGAACTGACGAATACCGTCCGAGAGCGTAATCCATTTGCACAGCGGAAAATACGGATTAGACATCCTAGCGCCGCGCCTACTGAAGCAACGGATGATGCCGTCGTCGCCCATATTGCACTTTCGTGCTGCGAGGTCTGGATTTGTACGTCGCATGATGTTCAGGTTCCAGGCAGGGAGACGCCATGCATGTCGACACCGAGGGCGCGGATCTGTGGTGGCGGATCGAGCGTGGATGATCCGTCCGACCACGTCAGGAAGTCGACGACGCCGTTCTTCAGCGCGTCGATGTCCAACGCAGGCAGCCACACTAGCATCTGCTGACTACCGGCGTTGGCACCGGACAGCTTGTTGCCGTTGAGCCGCGTGCCGCGCTCAGGCGCTTCGCCAGCACCGATCGCATACTTGACGTTGTGATGGCGCGGGTACCAGTTGAGGCCACGGCCTTGCGCGTTGAGCACGTATGTGTTGTTGGCCCCTCCGCCAGCGGCGACAAGATTTGTCTGGCCGTAGAGCAGATCGTTGAAGCCACCGACCGCTGTGATCGCTTCACGCAGACGCTTGCGGACCTCCTGGTACTGCGGGGAATTGGCGATTCCGTCAACGTAGAGATTCGCCATCGACAGCGCTGATCCGAGATATTGGCGGAGCATCTTGTTGTAGCCGTCCGACGGATCCCATGCACCTTGCGCACCGATATCGACGAACATACCAGGCGAAGGAGTGTTCGTACTGTGCAGTACCGGTTCCTCCCATGGGTACCCATCATTAAGCGTGCCGCGGGTCACCCACTGTAGGGAGCCGGTCGGCTCCGTCGGCTCCGTCGGCTTCGTTGGCTCCGTCGGCACCTCGATGTTGCCCAGGCCGCGCTGCTCGAACTCGTCTTCGACGATGAACACGACGACCGACCACACGCACATCACACCTGGCAGTGGACTGGCACCAGGCGGAAACGAAGCGAAACCTCCTCCTGGATGCGCACCGAACACCATCGTCGCCACGTTGGTCGCGATGACCGCCTTGTCTAGCAGCCCCTGGTTGATCTGTGTTCCGATCATAGCGCGAAGATCATCGACGTCGACGTCGTACGGTTCCGGATCACACTCGAAGTCGGGCACGATGCCAGGCAGATCGGTAGGCTTGGTCGTACTGGTCGATCTGGTTGAACCAAACGCCGTTGCTGCGATCGCAAGTACCGCTGCACCGGACGCCAACATGATCGCCCAGCCGATCGGTGTCGGATTGAACGCACGCGTGGAAGCGTCGGGGTTGAGATGGCGACGGGCGAAGTCTGTAGAGATCTTGAGCATGATGTGGATCATCTCCGAGAAGGAGAGCAGGCAGAGGTTGCGAGCTGTCGCGTCGCGATGACGCGACAAGCTTGCCAGAGTTCAGTGACGCTAGGGTGGTCACCTGTCATCGGTGGCCAAGAAAAATCGGCGTACAGCTGCGAGGTGATGCACAGTGCTACGGCATCGGCGATCAAGGGCAGAGATGCGGTCGTATCCGCGTCGCTTAAACACGCGCACGCCATCTCATCGAGGCGTGCGAAGTCCTGCTGCGTGATGGGCAGATGCACGGCGTAGCCCGGATCTGGTAGACGGAGATCCTTCGTCACTTCGCTGAGCTTAGCGATGGCCGCGTCGAGCTGACGGCTCTGCACCAGCAGATAGCTCACGCCCAGGCCAAAAGCAGCACCAAATACGATCGGCCACTTCGCGTCGCTCAACGTACTCATGGTCGATACCTGCGCTTGACCGGTACGACGGCGCCGTTTTTGATCTTCGCCCACGAGCCGCTCTTGCTATCGTGCAGTGACACGACCGACTCTCGCCGACCTGTGAGACCCGGCAACGCAGGGCATGACCAAAGGCCGCGCTCGTCAATGCTGCAGGCCATCTCTTCCTCGCAGATGACGCGATTATTTTCGATGATACACGCCGAAGGAGTTCGCTGTAGCGGCTTGGTACGCAGCTGATCGCGTCGTCCTTGTAAGAAGTTCAACGTCGGATCGATAACCCGATCGCGGGTGACGATTACAGCGTGCGCGTCGTCGTCACCTTGAGCTACGGACTGACAGAGCGTCGGTATCCCGTACTTCTCTTCGAGAACGGCTGCTTCGTAGCCCGCCGCATCTCCGCAACTAAACTGGCCACGGGTAACCATCGCGGCCATGCCGTAGAGTTTGACGATGGGCTCGCCGTCGTCGCTGGTGACATGCTGTTCAGGGACATACCGCAGGCCAAGCTCACCGACGGTGTCGGGTACGTGCTGGCCATCCTGGAGCATCGCAGCGATCACCCGACGGTTATCTGGCTTGACGATCTCATTCATGTAACACGTGAGCGTCTGGTGCATCGACTCACCTTGGGGCACACATAGATGGCATATGATGATCATGAACGACCACGATTTCCGAATATCCGACGATGCGGCTTTGGGTTGCGTGCAGGTACAGGCGTGACGTCAACGAACGTGTTATCGGCAATAAATCTCTCTGCATTGTCGAGTGGAATTATCGCCTCTTCCTCGGTGATAGCCTCAATCTCGACGACCGTACCTGTCTGAGTCTCATGCTTAGATATAATCTTTACAAGTATAGGATCGTAACCATGTGCGTAGTATAAACCGATGGGACCTTGCACGATCACATAGGGTTGACGCACCGGATCTTGTCGGTATAATTTGGACAAGTTTATAGATCGGTACCCGCCGCCACCGCCGGATCCACGAATCACAACTCGTGATGGTGATGGAAGTGGAGGCGGTGGTGGAGGCGGTGGTGGAGGCGGTGGTGGAGGCGGAGTCGGTGTAATGATTACCGTCGGCACCTGCGCACTTCGTAGCCATGAGGCGGACGCCGGCTCAATGACTACGGATGACTGGACTGTCGGCACCTGCGCACTTCGTAGCCATGAGGCGGACGCCGGCTCAATGACTTGTTCCGCCTCATCGGCTGGATGCAACAGCGTCGCGCGTAGCGCAGGTAGATTGTCCGGCGCAGTTGCAAGTGCCACGATCGGCGACGCGAACGGCGTATTTGGATCACCGCCAGGAGCTACGTAGTCTTGCTCGTATGGATTCCGTCCGTCGGATCTACGGATGAAGTCGTTGGGTTGAATAGGTGTATTATTAAGAGGGTTTAATGCACCCCGTCCAGAAGCGCCGTTACCTTTGAAACGCGTTGATAGTACCGCAGGTACTGCTATGCTTGCATCGCCAGTCGGGGCTGTTATTGTGACCAGTCCTGTTGACGACATGGCACCGAAGTCCAAGATCGTCGTCGCGCCGGACATGTCCGGAACTGCTGGATTTCCACCTTGATCAAAGCAATAACGCGTTGTACCGGCTACGATAAACGCTTGCTCATTCTCGATCGTGTAACCTTCGTAACCCGTGCCAGAAAGTGCAGTCTGTAAGGTCTCAGTATTCGGCAATACCACGACGTTTGGGAACGTCGACAGATCGCGAAGCGAGCCCCAGACGGGATGGCTCTCTGCATTTCCAGCTGGGTCTATATCGTAGAAGAATCGGAAGGAGAGTAGTGCCGAAATCGACAGCATCCCCACAGAGTTCCAGGCAACTGGTGGAGGATTTGTCGGATCGCTCGACGTAGCAACGTCAACACGAAGGTTCGAGTCCGGCATCTGGCCGTTCCAGCCACCGCCGTTAGGTAGAGATATGTACTGAGTAATAGCTATAGATTCAACACATACCCATAGCGCTGACGCGCCAACCGTATTAAGCGCAGCGCGCAGCGCTACCACTTGTGCCGGCGTCAGTGTGATCATAGCGAGACTGTCCGCGATCATCTGACTTACGGGAATTTGGCCAAAATCAAATAGAACGGTGCTGCCTGTCGGATCGATCGCCGTGCCTCCAACACGTAGGTAGATGCGTGGACGGTTACCTGCAAGTGCACTGACCACTGCACCGAGCTGGAGACCTACGCCCCAAGGCTGTGCGTTCGCAGGCGGTACTGTGATTACTGACGCGAGGTTACGCGTAATAACGGTGCTTGCTGCGCCTACGATTTCCGGAGAGCGACGAAAAACGTGGCTTCCCCATTGTCCCGCGGCGCCACGCGAAAGCCACGTACGGCTGCCCGGCGTGATCGAAGTGTAGGTGCCAACGATCCTGATCGATCGCGATCGGTTCGGGTTGTCAGCTACGGCGACTGTCGCCGACGTGCACCACGGTCGCAGCGCTAACGCAGCTGCCATGATTGTCGCGCGGGATCCAGAGGTGACCAGGCCTGCGGGATACGCGACTTGAATACCGGTATATCCAGCAAGCTCGGCGACGTAGGTGCCAGGATCTATTCCGCAGTCGACGCCAGCGCCGGTACTTCCATCGTTTTTCGTGCTCCACAGGTACTCGTTGGGTCCGTGGATGATCGTGTACCCGGATTTGACATCCGGTCCACCGCAACCCATCTCAACACCGGCGAAACCAGTGATGAAGTTCGTGCCGTGAACTCGAAAGATCGTCGTGGTCACAGGCGGGCTCGGTGCAGGTTAGACGTTGAGTAACTGTACGACCTCGACAGCTGTCGCAGGGGCGCTGCCGCTGACGATGATGATGTCAGCGTTACCTGGAATCGCACCTCGTACTTGTGTTATGCCAGGATCAGCTGTGAAGCTGGACAGTTCAATGACTGCAGGATCGACGGTCGTCATCGCGACGACGGGTTGGTACAGCGCCATGGCCATTGTGGCCACCAAAGGTAGACCGAGTGTCGACGATACTTCGAATTCATGCGCAGCAGACATAACGGGCATGGTGAAGCGCGCCGCAGAACCGACGCCGAAGAAGAACGCTTGCGTGTACGATAGTGGCGCGCGATAGCCTTGAGGTTCGCATCCGCAATAGATGCTGACAACGATGGTCGTTGCGAAACGGAAGTCGCCGGCCAGTAGCGGCGCTGGACGAATCGGCGGCAGTGACGTTGGATCGGGCACGAGTGCGACGATCGACTCGACAGCCTTGCAGCGCACGTCGAACTCGCGGCCTGAGCCGATGTCGATGTCGAACGTGCGCGTGCGTGCGTTGCCCATCAGCAGAGTCACGCGCGCCTTGAGGATCGTTGCATCGTCGCTGTTACGTTGTTCGGGGTTCTCGACCGGTGCGTCTACAGGGTAGACGGTGTTGTTCGTCACGCTGATCGACACGTGATGCCACTGCACGATCTGGCCGATACTTGGCATGCCGCTGTCGCCGGGATGCAAATTATCACCGTTGACCAACGTGCGTCCTACCGATAGACGCTCGCCTACGAACACGCCAGGGATGATGGTATTTACGGGAATCCAACGCAACGCGTACGGATCTGCCACACCGATCACTAACGACTCGTACGTCTCGGTCAGCGCTGTGATCGGAATCCGACAGGCCGCACGCATCGGCTGGATCCACGGGTTCTTTGCTGGGCGCGCCGCGCCGTTCTCGACACGATTCGACCCTCGGGCCGCCGAGCCCTGCGGCCCGGCGGACGTACTCGATCTGGCGGACGCGCCGGTCCTACCAGGACTAGTTCCACTAGACCTTGCGGACACGTCAGGCCTGCCGGATCCACCGGGCATGCCAAACATGCTGCCGGCGTTCCGCTTCACCGCGGACCCCGACGGCGCGAGCGACCAAAGACCCTGGGGTTCTGGACGCGAACGGTCTGCATCGCCGTGTCACCACAGTTACATCCGCCTTGTGGACCCGAGCATGGATTGCCCACTGCACACTCTTTGCAACATGGCGTCTCAGGGTTAGCGACGAACCCTCGACGACTTGCGTTGAACGAGTCGATCGCGATGATCGTGCAACTCGTTTTGCCGGCCATGTTCGTACAGCAACGCACTACTGCGCCGTCGGCGTAGTAGTTTTTGATGCACTTGCCGCGCGCTGGCTTCCTATCCGCAGTGAGTCTGAACGGCACTTTCTGACCGACGCGCAGACGCAGGCCGGGTCGCGACACGTTGCCGAACGGATCTGGCTGGCCGCTGGTGAGAGTCACCGGTGCACAGAAAGATCCTCCACCTGCCAGAGGACAGCACCGATGCCAAATGCCGTTGAAGCTCACCGTGAAACATCCTGAGTCACTTGCGCGTTGATACGGCGCTTCGAACGTGAGTTTCGCTGATCGCGTCGGGTTCGGACGCAGGCCGGGTCGCGACACGTTGCCGAACGGATCTGGCTGGCCGCTGGTGAGAGTCACCGGTGCACAGAAAGAT